>WNFJ01664975.1_pt2 | contig 10039 bp, 14 predicted proteins | sample 5400461 | NCBI WGS metagenome assembly WNFJ01 (sample SAMN13153349, study PRJNA577476) | soil metagenome | isolation source: 115 cm saprolite on Douglas fir-dominated hillslope | place: USA:California | collected 2013-09-17
ACTCTATTCAGAATTCCGTCCGTGGACATCCGCCCTTCCAAGCCGGCGGCAAGCCCCGCATTTGACATTATACCACTAATGTGAATATGTCAGGCTGGACCGTCGGCCACCTGCCTCGCCCCCAGTCCGTAGACGCCTAATGTGAGTATAACAGGAGTTATCGGCCGAAATGACCCAGTTTTTCAACGAAAAGGAGCTGCCGCTCTATCTAACGCTGGAGGAGGTTGCGGATCTGCTCCAGGTCTGCCCGGAAACCGTCGCTCGCCGCGCCCGCAAGAAGCAGCTGCCCACCGTCCCCGGCCTCCGTTGCCACAGGTTTCCGCGAGACGAGATTCTTCAGGTCCTGCGGGGTCAAGACATGTTGCGTGGCCCCCGGTAGATGGCCGAACGAAACCACAATCGCACCGAGTCTAGTGACGAGCGTTCCAGGCCGTCGGAGTCCGAAGGCGGAAAGCGCGCGCCGTCCAGGTCAAAATTCGAACACTTCGAGGATCATGGCCGCTACTGGATTAGACGCAACGTAGAAACGAAGATCTTCTATGTGGAGTGGTACGACAGCGATAGCCGCCAGAAGACGCGGCGCAGAAGCCTGAAGACGACATCGAGCAGCGAAGCCACCAAGAAAGTCGAAAAACTCATCGCTGACGGCGTGACCGGCGACCCTCGCGAAGCTCTCGCGGAGAAGCCGATGGAGTTCGTCGCGCAGGCGCTCGAATATTATAAATCCGAATACGCTTCGGAGTTGCGCAGCGACGCGGCAGCAGGCACGGCGATCGACAACTTCCTGATGCCGGCGTTCGGGACGCGCCGGATCGCTTCCCTGACCAAGAAGGAGACCCTCGATTTCGCCAAACGCCTGGAGAGCAGGGGTTACGCGAACGGCTACGTCAGCCGCATCCTGAGCGTTCTGCGCGCCGCGCTCAATCGCGCCGAGGATGACCAGAAGATCACCCGCGCACCGAAAGTGCCGGAGGTACGCGGCGAGCCGGAAAAGGAAGCCGAGCCGCTTCGCGGGCGCGACCTCGAGATTCCGGAGATCGCGCACCTGATCGATTGCGTTGCCGATTGGCACTTCCTCAATTTTTTCGTCGCCGAGGTAAATTCGGCGGCGCGTCCGGAAGCGATCCTGGAAGCGCGCGCCGAACAGATCGATTGGACCCACAGCCTGTTCCCACTCAACCCCGAGGGCCGCAAACAGACCAAGAAAGTCCGTCCGGTGATGCGCATCGCCGCGACCTGGCGGCCCTGGCTCGAACCGATCTCGAGCGGTCCGATCGTCAGCTATGCGGGGCGGCCGGTGAAGTCTGTGAAAAAGGCGATGCAGGGTCTGGTGAAGAGGTCCCGCCTGAAGGGCCGGATCAACGCGACGTCGATCCGCCACACGCTCGGACGGTACATGGAGAACGTCGCGCGGGTGCCCGGGCGCGAGATCAGCCTCTTTATGGGCCACATTCCCGTGTCGAAGAAGAAAAGCACGCGGCGCTACAGCCCGGCCAATCCGTATCACCCCGACTACATGATCAACGCGATCGCAGCGGTCGAGGCGTTCGTGCGCGAGATCCACAAGCACACCAAGAAGTGGGATCTGGAGAAGCCGGGCGTCATCAAGCCCGGCTGGAAGAAGCCGTGATGACCGACATTCTCAGCCTGCTCCTGACGGTTGTGCCAAGCATCATCGGGCGCGTAACGAAGGGCCTGGCGCCTGCCTTAAAAAAGCTGCGTGCATTTTGCGTGCAAAATCGGCTTTTTTGGTCGATAAGGGGCGGCGGGAGAGTGGCGCAAGTCATTGATTTAATGGTCGGAGTGGCAGGATTTGAACCTGCGACCCCTGCGTCCCGAACGCAGTGCTCTACCGGGCTGAGCCACACTCCGACAAGAACGCGGCTTATAGATAGCCTTGGGTTTCGCGCACCGCAAGAAGCCGAATTGAGGACGCCAATCCCTGTGAATGTGGGCCTGAAAACGCAGATTCTGCCCGCCGGCGAGGCCGCCGTGGCCGCGGCGGCGCGTTGCCTCGCCCAAGGCGGGCTGGTCGCGTTCCCGACCGAGACCGTCTATGGCCTCGGCGCCGACGCCGCCAACGCCGCCGCGATTGCGCGGCTCTATCAGGCCAAGGGCCGGCCCTCGTTCAATCCGCTGATCGCCCATGTCAGCGATCTCAGGGCTGGGATGCGGATTGCCCGCTTTGACGCACAAGCGATCACGCTTGCCAATGCGTTCTGGCCGGGGCCGCTGACGCTGGTGCTGCCCAAAACGAAGGACTGCGCTGTTGCCGATCTCGCCACCGCCGGTCTCGATACCATCGCGATCCGGGTGCCGGCGCACCCGGTGGCGCGGGAAATTTTGCGCGCGTTCGGCGGGCCGGTGGTGGCGCCATCGGCCAATCTGTCGGGCCACGTCTCGCCGACCACCGCCGCCCACGTGCAAAGCGACCTTGCGGGGCGGATCGATCTGATCGTCGACGGCGGCGCGGTCGCGGTCGGCGTCGAATCCACCATTGTGGGATGTTTCGACGCACCGATGCTGCTGCGTCCCGGCGGCGTGCCGCGCGGCGAAATCGAACGCGTGCTCGGCCGCACGCTGGTGCAACCGCCGGACGATCCCAATGACGATAGCGCCCAGCCTTTGGCGCCGGGCATGCTGGCGTCTCATTACGCGCCGCGCACGAAGGTCAGGCTCAATGCCAACAGGATTGAGGCCGGCGAGGCGCTGCTGGCGTTCGGCTCAGGTACCGTGCCGGGAGTTGATACGGCGACCACGGTGATGAATTTGTCCGCGCATAGCGATCTCGCTGAGGCCGCTGCCAATCTTTTCGGCTATCTTCGGGCGCTGGACGCGAGGGGCGCGCGCGCCATCGCTGTCATGCCGGTGCCGCATCACGGGCTCGGTGAAGCCATCAACGATCGGCTGCGCCGCGCCGCGGTGGGCCGGGAATGAGTAAGCGTAAGTGACAAAGATGAATATCATACAGCCCGCAGCGCCGCTGCTCTCGCCCGAACTGATCGCGCGTTTCCGCAAGATCGTCGGCGACAAATATGCGGTCACCGATGCGGCTGACATCGCGCCTTACGTCACCGAAGAGCGCGACCTGTTTCACGGACACTCTCCGCTTGTTCTGCGGCCGGGCTCGACGGCGGAAGTATCCGCCATCTGCAAGCTTGCCACCGAACACAGGATCGCGCTGGTGCCGCAGGGCGGCAACACCGGCCTTGTCGGCGGGCAGACGCCGCATAATGGCGAGGTTGTTATTTCGATGCGGCGAATGGACAAAATCCGCGACATCGACACCGCGTCCAACACCATGACCTGCGAGGCCGGCGTGGTGCTGCAGATCGCGCAGCAGCGCGCTAGCGAGGTCGACCGGCTGTTTCCGCTGTCGCTTGGCGCGGAGGGAAGCTGCACGATCGGCGGCAATCTCTCCACCAATGCCGGCGGCACCACGGCGCTGGCTTATGCTGGCCGACGGGCGTATTTTGAATGGCCTGTCCAAGCTGAAGAAGGACAACACCGGCTACGATTTGCGCAACCTCTTCATCGGCGCCGAGGGCACGCTCGGTATCATCACTGCGGCGACACTAAAACTGTTTCCAAAACCGCGCGCGGTGGAAACCGCCTTCGTCGGTCTCAAATCGCCCGCCGAAGCGCTGAAGCTGCTGTCGATTTCGCAGAACGAGGCCGCGGGCGCCCTCACCAGTTTTGAGCTGCTTTCAGACATCGCCGTCGATTTCAGCGTGCGTCACGGCATCGACATCCGCGATCCCTTGGGCAGCAAGCATCCATGGTACGTGCTGATGGAGCTGTCGTCTTCGCGCGATGACGCCCGCGCCACGCTGGAATCGATCCTGGCGCAGGGTCTGGACGATGGCATCGTCGATGACGCGGTGATCGCGGCCAGCCTCAGCCAGCGCACTGGATTCTGGAAGCTGCGCGACGAGATGTCCGCGGCGCAGAAGCCGGAAGGCGGTTCGATCAAGCACGACATTTCGGTGCCGGTCGTCGCGGTGCCTGATTTCATCGAAGAGGCCAACGCGGCCGTTGTAAAATTGATACCGGGCGCGCGGCCGGTGCCGTTCGGCCATCTCGGCGACGGCAATATCCATTACAATGTCAGCCAGCCGGTCGGCGGCGACACCGCGGATTTCATGGGCCGGTGGCACGAGGTCAATGCGGTGGTGTTCGAAATCGTACTGCGGATGGGCGGATCGATCTCCGCCGAACACGGCATCGGCGTGCTCAAGCGCGACGAACTGCCCGGCGTGAAAGACAAGGTCGCGATCGAGCTGATGCGCTCGGTCAAGGCGATGCTCGATCCGCTCGGCATCATGAACCCCGGCAAGGTGTTGAAGTGAGCGTTTCCGACCGCATCCGCGTCCGGGACGTACGTGTCCTCTCCCACAATCATTACACGCTGAAGACCACCACCTTCGAATGGCGGCGCACCAACGGCGAGTGGCAGACCCTGCACCGCGAGATCTACGACCGCGGCAACGGCGCGACGCTATTGCCGTACAATCTGACGCAGGGCACGGTGGTGCTGGTGCGGCAGTTTCGCTATCCGGCTTACGTCGGCGGCTACGACGATCTCATGATCGAGGCGGTGGCCGGTCTATTGGACAACGAGACTCCGGAAGTGCGGATTCGCGCCGAGGCCGAGGAAGAAACCGGTTATCGGCTCGGCGAAATCCGAAAAGTTTTTGAAGCCTTCACAAGCCCCGGCGCGGTTACCGAAAAGCTGCATTTCTTCGTCGCACCATATGAACCGGACATGCGGGTCGGAAGCGGCGGCGGCATCGCTGACGAGGGCGAGGACATCGAGGTATTGGAACTGCCGATCGATGAGGCGCTTGCCATGATCGGCGACGGCCGCATCGTCGATGCCAAGACCATCATGCTGCTGCAATACGCGGCGCTGAATATTTTTCGATAGAACACACAATTTTGTAAGTTCGTCATGGCCGGGCTCGTCCCGGCCATCCACGTCTTTACAAACTCTCAAAGAGGAAAGACGTGGATGCCCGGCACAGGGCCGGGCATGACGAGCAAGAGGATTGTTAAAACAACGACCCCTGCCCGTCATCGTCTGATGTGACCGGCACTGGTTTGCGCGGCGCGGCCTTCCTCGCCGGCTTTGGCTCCTCCGCCGTCATCTGCTCTGCCGTGATCGGCAGGATCAGTTGCGCGTCGTCATTGGCAACGCGATTGACCCGCGTTGAAACCTCATGCCAGACGAACTCGCCTTCGTCGGGCGCCGTCAGCAGCGCCATCGCCGTCTCTGCATCGTCAGCGCCGCAATCGAGCCAGCGCTCGAAATCGCTCGCAGCGATGGTCACAGGCACGCGGTGATGCAGCACCGCAAGATCGGTGCTCGCCGGTGCGGTGACGATCGCCACCGTATCGAGTTCCTCGCCGTTCGGGCCTATCCAGGTTTCCGCGAGCCCCGCCAGACCGATCGGACCTCCGTCGCGGCGATGGATGAAGTGAGGCCGCTTGCGCTTTTCGGAAGCCTGCCATTCATAATAGCCATCCGCCGGAATCAGGCAGCGCCGCCGCTTCATCGCGTTCTTGAAGGCCGGTTTTTCCAGCACCGTTTCCGCACGCGCATTGAACAGCAGGGTGAATTTACGCGGATCCTTGACCCAGGCGGGCAACAGCCCCCAGCGCATCAGCCGGAAATGCCTGATGCCGTTTTCAAGAATAACCACCGGTATCGGTTGGGTCGGCGCAATATTGTGCCGTGGCGGGAAATTGGGCTGCTCGATATAGCCAAAAATCTGCCGCAAGGCCGCCGGCGGCGAGGTAATTACAAAGCGTCCGCACATTCTCTGGTCCAGACAGGCATCCGTTCAGCACCTTTTAACCCCAACCATTAACACTGCGGCAGATGACATCAACGGCTTCCAAACCCGCGCAATCCGACCGCCAGATGCCGCGCCAGACGGGCCCTGATAATGAGGCGCGGGCTGCCCAGTTGCGGGCCGCCAACATCAATCCGCGCACCGGCCTCGCCACCGATTATCTGAATCATTTCAACGAAGCCATCATGCTGCTCGAGATGATTCCGGACATGCCGGACTGTGCGGAAGATTTCCTGCTATGGTACCCGTTGTCCTACCGCGAGCACTTTACGGCCTCGAATTTCAAGGCGCGCGACCTCGCGATCGAGGCCTATGATTCGGCAGATGAACACATCCGCACCGAATTCGACAACATCACCAGCGCAGTCGGCGCGGCCATGCGAGAGGTCGGCCAGGACAAGACCCGGGCTACACTGGCCGAACAGGCCACCGGCTGGGTCAAGCCGCTCGTCGCGCTCGCCGGCGGCATCATCAACGGCGGCACCGAGGCTGACGTCGACTACATCATGACTCACTGACCGCCGTGGCATCGCCCGACCAGCCGCCGCATCCCCAGCTTGCCGTCAGCGCGGCGATCTTTCGCGACGACAAAATCCTGCTGGTGCGGCGCGCAAGGTCGCCGGCCAAGGGTTTCTATTCGCTGCCTGGCGGCCGGGTTGAATTCGGAGAATCGCTGCACGCCGCCCTGCACCGCGAAGTCGATGAGGAAACCGCGCTGAAAATCGAGATCGTTGGCCTCGCCGGATGGCGCGAGGTGGTGCCGGGACCCACCGGCGGCGGGCACTATCTGATCATGTCATTCGCCGCCCGCTGGACCTCCGGCGAGCCGGTCCTGAACGACGAACTCGACGATTTCAGATGGCTCGCGCCCGATGCGCTCGGCGATCTCAAGCTCACCGGTGGCCTGCAGGAGGTCATCCAGTCGGCGCGGCGCCTGCTCGGGTGAGGCGCGAGTTCACATCTGCAAGTCCCCGCGCCTTGCTTCCAGCGCATTGAAAAGGCATATCACTAGTGCCCCGTTTCCGAAGTTCGTGAAACGTTGCGGCACCCTCTGACACGAACTTCGGAGAAACAAAGAGGCACTGGCAAATTTTTGTTTTTAGTGCCGCTTTCGATTTGAAGTTCCTGAGACGAAGCTCGCGGCAACCCGGTGCAGGAACTTCAAATCGGCGGCACTAACGTCCCGGACCCCCTTCATGTCAAAGCATTTTCTGGCCGCTCTCATCCTCATCTCGGTGTGCATTTCTGGCCCTGCGCGGGCCCAGGACGCGGCCGCGCCGTTCGATGGCGATCTGCAGCGGCTGGCCGAAATCCTCGGCACCCTGCATTACCTGCGGGGCATTTGCGGAACCAATGAAGGCCCGAAATGGCGCAACGAAATGCAGGCGCTGATCGACGCCGAAACGCCCTCGGGGGATCGCCGCGCGCGCATGATCGCGGGGTTCAACCGCGGCTATAACGGCTTCCAGCAGACCTACCGGACCTGCACGCCGGCTGCCTCAGTCGCGATCCGCAGGTACATCGAGGAAGGCTCGAAGATTTCACGGGATCTGACGGCCCGCTACGCCAACTAGGGTGGTAAGTTCGAAGGTCTCCTCACCCCGTAGCGCGGTGGAAGCTTCCGATTCGGAACGATAGACTCATCTTGTTCCGCGCCGTTAACCTTTCCTAAAGAAGTGGTCTAGGCGGCGGAGCGCTGCATGCTAAACCTCGCGCATTCGACGCGCTCCGCTCTGGATCGCGCACAGCCTGTTGAGTTTCATGAGCCATCCAGCGTCCTTTACAACCGCCCGCGACCCGCTGCCCGATCACGAACAGAAACAGGCCGCGCTCAGTTATCTCAACGAGGCCTGGGCGGAGGCGCGGCACGATGGCGTCGATGGCGACTGCCTTGCGCAGGCAAGCCTGTTTGCGGCGTTCGCCGAACTGGTTGGAACCTACGGCGAAGATGCGGTGGCGAAATTCGTGGAAGGCCTTCCCGTCCGCGTCCGCAATGGCGAGTTTTCGATTTCGCTGGCGAAGCAGTAATAAGCAAAGCCGTCATTGCCCGGCTTGACCGGGCAACCCAGTATTGCAGAGCCTTCGTGTTTTAACATTGGCGCCGCGGCGTACTGGATCACCCGGTCAAGCCGGGTGACGACACCTGAAGTTGGCGCAGCGCCTCGCCTTCGCCTGAAGCGCACAGATTTACGCCCTCAGCGTTTCCAAAAACCGCACCGGCTCGCCGGTCGAGGACGTCACCAACTCGCCCTGCCACATCACGCGGCGGCCGCGCACGAAGGTGCCGACCGGCCAGCCGGTGACACGCACTCCGTCATACGGCGTCCAGCCGGCGCGGGAGGCCACCCATTTGTTGGTGATGGTCTCGCTGCGCTTCAGGTCGACGATGGTGAAATCCGCATCGTAGCCCGCCGCGATCCGGCCCTTGGATGCGATGTTGAACAGCCGCGCCGGCCCGGCGCTGGTGAGATCGACGAAGCGCGCCAGCGACAATCGCCCGGCGTTGACGTGGTCGAGCATCAGCGGCACCAGCGTCTGCACCCCGGTCATGCCCGATGGCGAGGCCGGATAGGTTTTGGCCTTTTCCTCCAGCGTATGCGGCGCGTGATCGGAGCCGAGCACGTCGATGATGCCCTGCTCGATGCCGCGCCAGATGCATCTGCGCGCGGGTGCCGAGCCGCTGATAGCAATCAGGCGCAACCAGCGTGAGGTGATGCGGCGTCGCCTCGCAGGAGGCGACATCCTTGTGATCGCGCAAGAACTCGATCTCCTCCTTGGTCGAGATATGCAGCACGTGAATCCGCTTGCCGGTTTCATGAGCGAGTTTGACGAGGCGCTGGGTCGCCATCAGCGCCGCGGTCTCGTCGCGCCACACCGGATGCGAACGCGGATCGCCTTCGATGCGCAGGTGCTTGCGATCGTTGAGGCGATACTCGTCCTCGGCATGAAAGGCGGCGCGGCGCCGGATCACCTGGAAAATCCGCCGCAGGCTTTCGTCATCCTCGACCAACAGCGCGCCGGTCGATGAGCCGATGAACACCTTGACGCCGGCGCAGCCGGGCGCGCGTTCCAGTTCCGGCAAATCCTGCACGTTGTCTCGGGTGCCGCCGATATAAAACGCAAAATCGCAATGCATGCGGTGATGGCCGCGCTTCACTTTATCGGTGAAGGTCTGCTCGGTTACGGTCAAGGGATCGGTGTTCGGCATTTCGAACACGGCCGTCACGCCGCCCATCACGGCGCTGCGCGAACCGGTTTCCAGGTCTTCCTTTTGGGTCTGGCCCGGCTCACGAAAATGCACCTGCGTGTCGATCACGCCCGGCAGGATATGCAGGCCCTTGCAGTCGATCACCTCGGCGGCCGAGGCCTGTCCAAGGCTGCCGATCGCCGCGATGCGACCACCGGTGAGGCCGATGTCACGCACGCCCTCACCATCCTGATTGACCACGGTGCCGGATTTTAGAATGATATCAAAATGTTGACTCATAAGTCCTCAGTGCCCACTTTACGGAACTGATGTCGCGGGCCTTGTTCCCAATACCTTAGCGTCTTACGTTGCCATGTGATATCCGGCAGCTGCGTTTCCCCAAGAACTTTGCCAGAGAACTCCTTATGAAAGCAGCGTTTCTTCCAGACCGGGGCGTGGTCAAGGTCAGCGGCGGCGACGCGCGCGACTTTCTCAACGGCCTCGTCACCACTGACGTTACGCTGCTTCGCCCTGGCCTCGGCCGGTTCGGGGCGTTGCTGACGCCGCAGGGCAAGATAACGGTGGATTTCCTAGTCACCGAAGCCCCCTCCGGCCATGGCGGCGGTTTCCTGATCGACTGCCCGCGCGCGCTGGCGCAAGCTCTCGCCGACAAGCTCGGCTTCTACAAGCTGCGCGCCAAGGTCGCGGTCGAAAATCTGTCTGACAATCCCGGCGTGCTCGCGGCGTGGGATGGCGATCCCGCCATGAAGCCCGATCTGGCGTTCGCCGATCCGCGCAACACAGCCCTCGGCTGGCGGATTCTTGCACCAGTGCAACTCGCGCAAAAAGTCGCCGATTTGATTGGCGCGGATCTGGTCGATAGCGCCGCCTATGACGCGCATCGCATCGCCTCAGGCGTTCCGCGCGGCGGACTTGACTTCATGTATGGCGACGCGTTTCCGCACGAAACCAACATGGACCGCCTGCACGGCGTCGA
>WNFJ01557005.1_pt2 | contig 10038 bp, 11 predicted proteins | sample 5400461 | NCBI WGS metagenome assembly WNFJ01 (sample SAMN13153349, study PRJNA577476) | soil metagenome | isolation source: 115 cm saprolite on Douglas fir-dominated hillslope | place: USA:California | collected 2013-09-17
TTCGTCTTTGAACAAGCCGATTCCCCGAACGTTGTAGCTCTGTTCGCCGATCTCCAGGTAGTTGGCGCCAACGTTTGAGTTGCTGTTCGCGACCGCCGTCATCACCTGCGGCACAGACAGGCCATAGGCCACCAGTTTGTTTGGATCGAGGTCGATATGAAACTCTTTGCTTGGTCCACCGAAGCTCACCACATCAATCACGCCGGGAATCTGTTTGAACTGCCGCTCGAGCACCCAATCCTCAGTAACTCGCAAATCCATCACACTAGCCCCGGAACCAACCAATTGATAGCGATAAATCTCGCCGACAGCCGAACTTGGTGAAAGCTGAGGCTGTACACCCGGTGGCAGCGTGACTGCCTGCAGGCGATTCAGCACTTCCTGCCGATCCAGGTTGTAATCAGACTCAAAGGAGAAGTAACACTTGATGTCGGAAAGCCCGAAAAGTGAAATAGAACGAATATGATCGATGCCCCGCATCCCATTGAGTTGCGTCTCAATCGGCAAGGTGATTTGGCGCTCCATCTCTTCGGCAGACCAGCCGGGATTCTGCGCGATGACTTCGATCCTCGGCGGTGCGGGATCGGGATATGCTTCGATGTTAAGGTATTTGAAAGCGTAGAGTCCGCCGATCAGGAGCATCACGGAAAGCGCAACCACCAGGAAGCGCTCGCGCAAGACGAAATCGATAAGTTTGCCAACCATGTGTCGGAATTGAGTGACTTGAAATTATTGGCCGGGCCCGGCGGACATCAACAGGCCACCACGTACGACGACGCGATCGCCTTCCTTTAAGCCCGCGTTTATGATCAGCAGCCCGTTGACTTCGTTGCCGGTTTCAACTGCTCGCTTCGTATACTGGCCTGGCGCTTGCTCGACAAACACCGCGCGCTGGTCGCCTTCACTGATCACTGCTGGCGCGGGAACTGTAATAACGGTCTGCGGCGTTCCTGAGGCGAGGATCATGCTAGCGAACATTCCCGGCTTTAGGCGTGAGCCGGCGTTGGAAACAACACAGCGCACCGCGACCGTGTGCTTATCAGGATCCAGTGTCGCTCCGATCTGATCTACGCGCGCCAAAAAGGTTTCATCCGGATAGGCGGGTGTTTTAATCTTGACTGTCGCACCGGAGTGAATGTAGGCGAGCTGGTCCTCGTAAACGTCCGCCGTGACCCAGACGCTGGAGAGGTCGGCGATCATAAAAAGTGGATCGCCCGCGCCGGGCTGGACCACCTGGCCTAAACCCGCTTTGCGCTCCGTAATGGTTCCGGAGATTGGCGCTACCAGCGGGACTATGTGATTCACGGAGCGCGATGTCGTCGCGAGCCGGTTGACATCATCCTCGCTCATGCCGGCACTGCGCAGACGTCCACGTGCCGCCGCTATTGCTGATTGGGCACGCTGAAGATCGTCTGACGCGCGCGATTCATCGGCCTGTGCCTGCTGGAGATCGCGTTTGGGAATTGCCTCGGCTTCGGCGAGGCGCGAGGCGCGCTCGCGCGTCCGCGTCGCCAGGTCAAGCGTAGTGCGCGCGCTGCGTTCGCTGGTGAGCGCTTGCAGGTAATCGGTCTGCATCCCGACGATGTCGGGTGTATCAATCATGCCAATCGTCTGACCCGAATGGACCGTCGTGCCTACCTCGGCCATCAGTCGTGCGATGCGACCAGCGAATTGCGAAAAGACCGGCGTCACTCGGTTGCCGTTGAAAGCAATCTTACCCGGCGCAGTTACATCCCTTTGCAAGGTGCGCCTTTGTGCGACCTCGATAGCGACGGCACCTCGCTGCTCGGGCGAAAGAGTTACAAAAGACGGCCTCGTTTCGGAGTCTGAAATAGGCTGTTGACGAGCGACCGCCTTTGAACGGTGATTGACCAGAACCCACACGCCGACGGTTAGAACAGCGGCGATTACCGCTATCGCGATCCAAGTCAGCGGCCCAATTCGTTTTTTATAAAACGGGATCGCTTCGACCGAAGGCTGCTTACCTGCAGTTGTCTCCTCGTCGCTCTTCTCGACTTCCAATTTCGCTTCGGTCATCTTCTTCATTCTCAAGTCCTATTTCACAATGGCGCTTCCAGTGGCGAACTCGAGCTGGTATAGGCTCATGAGAAAGTCGAAGCGCGTCTGGTTGTAATCAACCAGCGTCTGGTTATACGTGCGTTGGGCATCGAGATAATCGAGCAAGCCTTTTGCGCCATCGCGGTAAGCGATCTCTTCAATTCTGCGCACGTCATCGGCAGTTGTGAGCGCGCCGCCAGTGAACAGTCGCAAGCGATCGCGGCTGACCTGGTAACCCGTAAAAGCCTTTTCCACGTCAGTGAGCGCTTGTGTTCGAACCAACCGCAATTGCGCTTCCGCTTGAAGTTTTGAAGAAGTCGCTTGCGCGATTGCCGCAGTCGCGCGCGGTCCAATCTTGAGCGGCAGACCCACCACCACGCCGACCGTATTGTCTGAGCCGGTGCGCGAGTATTGACCGCCGGCGACCACGTCGCGCACGCGCTGGGATTCAGCAAGCTTGAGGCCTGTGTCTGCGGCTTCGACGTTGAGCTCGGCAGCCTTAATATCGGGACGACTGGCAAGCGCCATGCGGCGCAAATCCTCAATCCACAACAGCTCGGGAATAATTTCCAGGTTACCGTCGATAAGATCTTGAGGGAAACCCGTCTGCGAGGGAGACGACGTGGTCAGTTGAGTTGAGTTTGCCGCGGACGGAGCATCGCCCTGACCAATGAGATTGAGCACGTCTCGGACGGCCTGTTGGAAACCTTGCCCGGCCGTTGCCACGTCGCGATGAAACTGCAACTGTTGAAGCTGAATTCGCTTAAGGTCGACGCCCGCTGAATATCCTTCCTTAACCTGGATGAATAACAGGTTTTCCGTCCGGTCAAAGTGGTCCAGATTCTCTTTGGCCACGCGGAGGTTCTCGCGAGCCAGCACTGCCGTAAAGAATGCTTGTCTCAGTTGGAACAACTGTTGTCGCAGGGCATCTTGAACTTGAGCTTCCGCGGCCTTCATGTTGAGATCTGCCTGCTCCGAGCGTAGCTCGCGTTTGCCGCCGCGTTCGATCAACTGATCAACCTCGACCGTATACGTGGTATTAGCAGCTCCATTCTCGTTATTGGTCTTGATTGCATCTGATGGAAGATGAAATACCCGCGGAATCGCAAACTGCGTGGCGCTGAACGTCATTGTTGGACTTGGACGGAGTCCGGCAGCAATCCTTTGCGCACGCAAAATGTCGACGTTATAACGAGCCGCAATAACGGGCAGATTGTTCTTGATCAGCAGATCCGTCGCTGTTTGTAGTGAGAGGCGCACTGTTGATTGTGATGCCGGGACGGAGGTCTGACCTGAATCTGTGGCCGGGTGTGAAGCGATTGGAACCTGAGCGACCGCGGGAGTAAATGCCAAACTGACAATGGGTACACCAATACCTGACAGGAGAATCTGAGTCAACGAAAACGTCATCGCAAATCAAGCTGAGCGCACGGTCGGAAAGCGCTCCAAATCCCTCACAAAATGCGGCAACAATCACTATAGCTGTTGTGTTTTTGCCGGCTACTTATCTTTCGGTCGGCAGCAACCTATCTTTTGGCAAGTCCCTTGTCTTGAATGCTTATTGACCTTAGGATTGAATTGATCAGCATGATTTTCCACTACTTCCAAGGAACCTCGCGGGTAATACTCGCGGGGCTTCTAATTGCGATCATCGCTCTCATCGACTGGCGGGTCGAAGTCAATATTGCGTTCGGCTTTCTTTATATATTCCCGATACTGGTATCAGGGACGGTCTTGTCCCGTTGGCAAATCTTGCTGACAGCTTTTCTTTGCACATTTCTTGCCGATCTTTTTGATCCGTTCCCATTCACCGTTGGCGTTGCGTTGCCTCAGGACATTCTGGTCTTCACGGCATTGGCAGGAACTGGTTTCTTTTCATACGAGGTCACGCGTAGCCGGCGACAAGAAACGGTTAACTTGCAAAAGCTTGAAAACGAAGTGGCTGCCAGACGTGAAGCTGAGGAACAGTTAGAGTTTCTATTTGAAAGTAGTCCAGCCGCGATCCTTACGATGTCGGCTGGCTATCTGATTTTGCGGGCAAACTCGGCGGCGCATCGTCTCCTGGGCTTGCCTGCGGGAGCCTTGGGCGGAAGCAGCATCCGACGCTACATTCCAGATCTGGAACACGTCCCTGTTATCGGGAAGGCGTCCCACGAGTTCCAGACCGAAATGCAGTGCCGGGGTGAGCGGGAAAACGGTGAGGGCTTCCTCGCAAATGTTTTCTTCTCGACTTACAACACAACCGCTGGACCACGCTTGGCTGCGGTCGTAGTTGATGCCTCGGAAGAGCTAAGGGAACGCGAAGAACTGAGTCTGGAACAGCTGATGGCCGGCTCGCGCATTCTTGTCGGAGCGGTTTCTCACGAAGTCCGAAATGTGTGCGGTGCGATCTCTGTCATCCATGAAAATCTGGTTCGGAGCGGACGCCTCGAGGCAAACCAGGACTTCGAAGCGCTGGGGTCCTTAGTTCAAACGCTGAATAAGATTGCATCTCTGGAACTCAAACAGAGCGCGAGCTATTCGAAGATCGAAAGTATTGATCTTATGGAAACCCTTGATAATCTTCAGATCGTACTGGATCTCCACTGCCAGGAAACGGACATTTCGGTCAACTGGGACATTCAGGAGAAAATTCCGCGGGTCGTAGCCGATAGGCACAGGCTGTTGCAGGTTCTACTAAATCTTGTTAAGAACAGCGAGCGGGCCCTGGAGGGTTCGGATGTGAAAAGACTCGATATTTCAGTTTCTGTTGGAGAAGACACTGTATCAATTCGAGTTGCGGATACTGGACCGGGCATTGGTTCCATCGAAAAGCTGTTTCAACCATTTCAACAGGGCGCCGACTCAACGGGTCTCGGCTTGTATCTTTCGCGGGCCTTTGTGCGGTCCTTTCGAGGTGATCTGCGGCATGCCCCCACAGTGCGAGGCTGTGCTTTTATTATTGACTTGGCCATAGCTGGCTCCTATCAGAAGAACTAGCCAAGATTGTTAGACATGGATCGAACACGACTTCTATTGGTTGACGATCACGTTCTCTTTCGAGAGGGTTTGAGTCGCATGCTTGCGGCAGAACCGGGCTTTGAAATAGCGGGCAGTTGCGGAACTGCCGCCGAAGCTCTTGAGGTTCTGAAACTGACGCCCGTCGACATAGTTCTCTTAGACTTTGATTTAGGTGAGGACCATGGCAACCAACTCATTTCGTCAGTTCGTCGACTGGGCTTTAAAGGCAAAATCCTAATGGTCACCGCTGGTATGAGTGCCAACGAATCCTCCGTTGCTATAAGGCTAGGTGCGTCCGGTATTTTCCTGAAACAGAACTCCCCGGCTACACTGACGAAGGCTATTCGTATGGTCGGCAGTGGCGAAGCGTGGGTGGATGAAAAAGTTATGCAACTCCTGGCTGCTGCTGTTGACGAGAGCGACGATCAGAGTTCTGGCAGAGCTCTAACAACGCGTGAGCAACAGGTCCTTCAAGGGGTATTCGAAGGTCTTACCAATAAAGAGATCGCCGCCCAACTTAGTGTGACGGAGAGTGCTGTGAAGGCAACGTTGCAGCAGTTGTTTCAAAAGACCGGCGTCCGAACGCGCAGTCAGCTCGTCAGGATCGCGCTTGAGCGTTCGCTGGGCACTTCCCGAAAGTCATAGAAATTCTGAATACGGCGATGTACCTCTGGCTCCCGAAAGTTTACATCAATACAGTTTCTCGACATGTACTCATGAAGATGGCAATGAATAAGCGTCTATCCGGGCATAAATAGTTGGCTTTAGAGGTAATTAGGTGCAGAGTTGTGTTGGTCTGAAGGAGAATCGAGTTACAATTGCTGGTGATGGCGTGCAATTGGCCGCCACCTGACAACCAAACACCTGATTGTCATTTTTCATAAAGGATGAATTAGTTATGTTCATATTATTTCTGCCAGAGAGTCCAATGATCTGGATTCTTGTTGTCGGAGTGATCTTTCTGCTTTTCGGCGGCAGCAAGTTGCCGCAGTTAGCAAAAGCGCTGGGACAAAGCAAACGCTCTTTCAAAGAGGGCTTGGATGAGTCCGAGAACAAAAGCCAGGAGCAACAAAAACGGGTGGAAATTCCGCAAGAGAGTAAGGCATCTCTCGAATCCATCGATGATGAGGCTTTGTTCGCAGAGGCGCACCGACGTGCGCGTCTTCAAGGCTCAGAAGAACAAAGCGTAAAGGACAAACAATAAGTGAGAAACAGCGTGAGTTCACCGAATCGCGCTCGGCGAACTCAGGATGTGTTCGTCCCAACTCTCCTAAAAAAGATAGCTTCTGTCCTCGTCACCTTGAATTAGTTTCTGGTTTCGTTGTAATCTATGGTCGAGCGGTGACGATCGATCCAAGTACCGGCGTTTGAGGTTTTCGAGCCGGGGCGTCAGGATAAGGCTCTTGAGCCAATTACAATCCTGTTATCAGGAGCGCCAACCTTCATTATCGCGCCGCTCACTTACTTAGTCTTCTCCTGGACGCTTCGATCTCCACCAAGATACCTTCCCCGTTGTTACTGCTGGATTAAAGATTATCCGCGACCCACAAGACAGGCTCAAAGCGTTGCAGGATCCAATCGCGTTTTGCGATGATTGACGAGTCAGCAGCAACCGAACAAGCGCGCTTGCAACGGACAAGACAAGTCAGCTTTAGGGGACGACTGATAATCGCGTAAGTTAGGAATAAATATCATGTGTCGAAACATTAAGACCCTGCACAACTTCACACCACCTGCGACGGAGGAAGAAATCCGCGCGTCTTCGCTGCAATTTGTCCGAAAACTGAGTGGCTTCACACGGCCCTCCAAGGCCAATGAACTCGCCTTTGCTCGCGCCGTTGATCAAGTAGCGCAATCAGCACGCGAACTCCTTCAATCTCTCGTTACGAACTCTCCTCCGCGGGATCGTGAAGTTGAAGCTTCAAAGGCTCGCGCCAGGACGTTCGACCGCTTTCGCTCTTCCGGACTCAGCGAGCAGAGGAGATGAGAATAGCCCTCAAATACGGATTGTTGATTACGTTGGGAATAGTGGCGTGGGTAGTGATCGCTCATTTGGTGGTACCGGACCCGACCTCCAGAGTCCACAGCGTCGGCGCTGGAATATTTTTTAACGTCGTGGAGATCGCCGGAATTTTTTTGGGGATTACTGCCAAAGGACGCGAGAGCGGAGACAAGCCGGCCTTCAAAGATGGATTAAAAACAGGGATCTCGATCGCCTTTGTGTATGCACTCTCGGCGGCGTTGTTCTTTTTAGTCGAGCTCGTCTTGATTGGTCCAAAGCTGATGGCTGGAGAGCCTGGCGCTCAAACACAACCTTTTCTGCGGGTGGCTGTGGCGGCATTTGCCGGACTATTCGCGGGCTCTCTTCTCTTTGGTCTCGTCTACTCGACCGTCATCTCTTTCTTTCTGGCCAAGCGTCAGGCGACCTCAGATTGATTCCATCCACGCTCGAGCAATCCACCTACGGCACCAATACAACCTTCCCAGTATTCCTTCGTTCTTCGATATAATGATGAGCGTCCCCAACCTGTTCGAAGGAGAAAGCGCGATCGACGTAAGGCCTGATCCAGCCTTCAGCGACACCGCGAAGAATGTCTCTCATCCACACGGCAACCTTTTCCGGCTCGTGCCAGAAATGGCCCAGATTCAAACCAAAAACCCCGCGGTTCTTGTTGAGTAGACCAAACGGATGAAACCACGGTGTCTGTACGACAGCTTTAAGCAACTTAAGCTTACCCTGTATCCCAGTCGCTGATGCGGTTGAGATGCCAAACATTCCCAAACGACCGGTATGCCTGAGTGCCGCATAGCTCTTCTTCCAGTGACCACCGCCCAGTGGATCGATTACCAGTTCAACACCTCGTCCATCGGTTAACTCTTTCAATACTGGAAGCCAGTCCTGACTGCGATAATCGATGGCGTGGTCAAGACCACGCTCAAGCAGGAATTTATGTTTCGCCGGGCTGGCCGTGCCATAGGTAACCGCCCCGACCTTTTTGGCAATGTCCAAAGCTGCCAGGCCAACTCCTCCACCGGCATTGTGTATGAGGACCGACTCGGCTTCGTGTAGCGATCCCATCACAAAGAGCAACGCGTAGGCTGTCAAATAGTTCACCGGGATAGCTGCCGCCTGTTCAAACGTCAGCGACTCGGGCTTGTCAAACATCTGCGTAGCCTTTACTGCTACAAGCTCCGACTGCCCACCAAAACGCGTCAGCGCAACTACGGGCTTGTGCATTAGGTTGGTGTTCACGCCTTCGCCCAGAGTTTCCACAACACCAGAGACTTCGTAGCCCATCACACAAGTGGTCCATCTGGATAAAGACCCTGGCGCGCAAGGATGTCGGCGAAATTCAAGCCGGCCGCCCTGACGCGGACCAGTACTTCGCCCTCCTTCGGAATCGGTTCTGGTTTCTCGTGGACTTGGAGCACATCAATTCCGCCGTTTCTTGTGGTAACTATCTGACGCATAGGTCTCCTCAACTCGACGTCGACAACAACAACACCCGCAGAGTTTTGACTCTGCGGGTGTTGTTGGAGTTCGCTCTAACGATTGTGTTTACGATGCAGTCTTAGCGGCCGTGTCCGTACTCGTTTTGTTTGGCTGCTTGGTGATACGCAAATAAGGCTTTGGCGCTCTCCAGCCAGCAGGAAATTTTTCTTTTGCTGCTTCATCTGACAGTGAAGGAACGATGATCACGTCATCGCCGTCTTTCCAATTGACCGGCGTGGCCACACTGTATTTCGCGGTCAACTGCAGTGAGTCGATCACGCGCAGTATCTCATCGAAGTTTCGGCCCGTGCTGGCCGGATAAGTAATCATTAGTTTTATTTTCTTGTCGGGTCCAATGACGAATACCGAGCGTACTGTGAAGACGTCGCTAATCTCAGGATGAATCATGTCATAGAGTTCAGCGACCTTGTGATCGGGATCGGCAATAACCGGAAAATTCAGCGCCGTGCCCTGCGTTTCCCTGATGTCCTCGGCCCATCTCTTATGGGAGTCGGTTGGGTCAACACTGAGACCTATTACCTTTACGCCACGTTTGTCAAAATCGGGTTTAGATCGCGCCACATAACCCAATTCGGTGGTGCACACAGGGGTGAAGTCTTTAGGATGCGAGAACAGAACCGCCCAACTGTCGCCTATCCATTCGTGAAAATTGATGGGGCCTTCAGTCGTGTCTGCTTTGAAATCGGGTGCTATGTCGCCTAGTCGTAAAGCCATCTTATCTCCTTTCATTGGCAAACCGGTTATCCTGATCGTTTTGAACAGGATAAGTAAGGGATCTTTTGATTATGCTTTTTTAGGAAGCCAAAAGCCTTGTACAACTAATGCCCCACCAAGTCAAACGCCATGACCATGACTACTGACTTAACCACGCCGCGATTTAGTGCTATTATTTCCTCACCCCTCAAAATCATCCCCTAAAAGACGTTTTTGACTCTGCTTAAGGCGTAGTTATGTCCGAGAGTGTGCACCAGCCGGATCTACATCTCAGTGAGCTTACCAAACGCGAGGACGCCGAAACGGCGCTGCGTCGAAATGAAAGTGACCTCACGGATTTCTTCGAGACTGCTTCAGTCGGCGTGCACTGGTTTGGCCCAGAGGGGACTATTCTTCGCGTCAACCAGGCGGAATTAAATCTCCTCGGCTACACTCGTGAAGAATATATCGGTCGCAATGTATGCGACTTTCACGTCGATCGTGAGGCAATAGAGGACGTCCTGCAACGACTTCGGAATGGTGAATTACTGCGCGAGTATGAGGCTCGTTTGCGATGTAAGGACGGCTCTATCAAACATGTGCGCATTGATTCCAGCGTCTATCGCGAAGAGGGAAAGTTTATTCATGCGCGAGGCTTTATTTTCGACATTACCGATCGCAGACGCACCGAACAAAGGCTCGCGTTGCAATATGCGGTAACCAGGATCCTCTCAAAGTCGATTGATTTCGTTGAAGGCACGCATGACATTCTG
>WNFJ01696611.1_pt1 | contig 10037 bp, 9 predicted proteins | sample 5400461 | NCBI WGS metagenome assembly WNFJ01 (sample SAMN13153349, study PRJNA577476) | soil metagenome | isolation source: 115 cm saprolite on Douglas fir-dominated hillslope | place: USA:California | collected 2013-09-17
CGTTTCGGGTGTCAGCTCTCTCGCGCATCGTTTACGGATCGCGCGGCGCCGAGTGAGGCGCCCGCAAGTGCCGCATCCTATTCGCGCCGCCGCTTAGCGGCAAACCGGCTCGTCCATGTGATACACGGATGCTGGTTCGACATATAACCCCGCGATATCGAGGTCCGTGAGACGCGTTCGTCTAATCCGCGCCGGCTCATGGCCTCAAGGCGCGCAGCCATGTAATAAAAGACGTGACGCGCGAAGAGCCATCCTCTATTTGACGCCGCGCAATGGAGCTCCAGATGACGATGCGACAGGGAATCACGATCCCGTTGGAAGCCTTTCAGAATCAGCATTTCGTCGACCTGGTGCGCACGGCTGAGCGCTGCGGCTACGTCGACGCTTGGTCGTTCGAATCCTATGCGACCGAGGCCTTCGCGCCACTCGCGGCGGCCGCAATGTTCGCACCCAAGATGCGGCTGGGCACCGCGATCGTGCCGGTTTTCACTCGGCCGCCGGGTTTGATCGCAATGTCGGCAGCGACCGTGCAGCAGCTTTCCGGCGGCCGGTTTATCCTGGGGCTCGGAACCTCGTCGCGGGTGATCGTCCAGCAGTGGATGGGCGTGCCGTTCGAGCATCCGGTGACCCGGGTCCGCGAAACCGTCGCCGCAATTCGCAGCGCGTTCAAAGGCGAAAAGGTCACGCTCAAGGGCAAGACCGTGCAGGTCAGCGGCTTTCGCATGAACGTCACGCTGGACACGCCGCCGCCGATCTATCTCGGCGCGCAGGGCGCGAAGATGCTTCGCCTGGTGGGCGAGATCGCCGACGGCCTCATCACCAACTTCATCACGCCGGCGACCCTGCCCGCGATGATCGCGCACGTGCGCGAGGGCCAGCGCGCCGCGGGCAAGGACGTGAACGCGCCGCTCGACGTCGTCTGCCGCATCTTCGTCGCAGTCGATGAGGACAGCGACGCATTGCGCGCCGAACTGCGCCGCCATCTGACCGCCTACATGACCGTGCCGCAGTACAACAATTTCTTCCGCGAGATCGGCTTCGAGCGCGAGGCCACGACCGCCGCCGACGCCTGGAACGCGGGCGATCGCAAGGCCGCGCTAGCCGCGGTGCCGGACCGGATGCTGGAGGAGATTTATGTCTTCGGCAGTATCGACCATTGCCGCGCGCGGCTTGCCGAATACGCGAAGGCGGGCGTGACCGCGACGGCACTGGAGCCGGAATCGTTCGCGCCCGATCCCAAGGAGCGCCGCGCCCGGATCTTGCGCGCGATCGAGCGTCTTGCAATCGCCTAGCGCGGAGGCGGCTGCGGTCTGAACCTTTTCCGGCTGTCCGGGACGCGCTAAGCAGGGAAGTGCGGTAGCATCGAGCGAGCTATCACTTGGAGAGCGCGATGGCAGTGCAAAAAAAATCGGCCAAAGCTACGCCGGAACGTTTCGTCGCCGACGTAAAGAAGATGCGCGAACGCGCGCGCCGGCACATGCAGTCCGGCGCCGTCACCGAAAGCTATCGTGCCGACCGCGCGCAGGTCATCAAGGTGCTAAACGACGTGCTCGCGACCGAAATCGTCTGCGTTCTGCGCTACAAGTCGCATTTCTACTTCTCCAAAGGGCTCGACGCGGAGCCGGCGCGGGCCGAGTTTCTCCAGCATGCGGGCGAGGAGCAGCAGCATGCGGATTGGGTCGCGGAACGGATAACCCAGCTCGGCGGCGAGCCCAACTTCGATCCCAAGGGGCTGCCGGAGCGCAGCCATTCCGAGTACGGCCGTCATAGCAACCTGATTACGATGATCCAGGAGGACCTGATCGCCGAACGCGTAGCAATCGAATCTTATTCCGAGATCATACGATGGCTCGGCGACGACGACATGACTACGCGCCGCCTCATGGAGGACATCCTCAAGACTGAAGAGGAGCACGCCGACGACATGGCCAACCTGCTCGCCAAGGTAAGTTAGAGCCACGAGGCGTGAATAAATAATGGGTGAGATTCGCCGAGCCATGGCTGGAGCGCCGGGCGCCTTTAATCGAGAGCAACGCGGGCCGCTGGGGCTGGGGCTCTTCATGCCCAACTGCAGCTACGCGTACTCGATTAGCACGTACAAACCGGTGCCCGACGACTGGACCTACGAATCCAACGCCAAGATCGCTCGCGCCGCCGAGGCCGCCGGATTCGATTTTCTTTTTCCGGTGGCCAAGTGGAAGGGCTATGGCGGCAAGACCGATTTTCTCGGTACGTCGCTCGAGACCATGACCTGGGCCGGCGCGGTGCTTGCGACCACCGAGCGCATCCAGGTCTTCTCCACGGTGCACGTGCCGATCTTCCATCCGCTGGTCGCAGCCAAGACGGGCGCGACGCTCGACCACATCGGGAAAGGGCGCTGGGGCCTCAACGTGGTCAGCGGATGGAGCGAGCGCGAGTTTGGAATGATGGGGATCGAGGTCCTGCCGCATAGCGAACGCTACGAACGCACCGCGGCCTATATCGAAATCATCAAGGGGCTGTGGACCTGCGAACCCGGCACCTTCAACCACGAATCGAAGTGGTACCGGATTCGCGACGGATGGGTGATGCCGCAGCCGACTCAGAAGCCGCATCCGCCAATCGCCAACGCCGGCGTGTCGGAGGAGGCGCGCGAGTTGGTTGCGCGCCTGTGCGACTGGGCTTTTATCGCTCCGCCGTCGTTGGAAGCGTGCGCCGGGCTGACTGCCGACTTTCAGGGGCGCGCCGCGCGACACGGACGTAGCGTCAGATGCTGCTGTTATCCCTTCGTGGTCTGGCGCGAGACTGAGCGCGAGGCCAACGAGGAACGCCGACGCATCCTGGAACAAATGGATCGTGAGGCCACCGAAAACTGGGCACGTGGCCTGCTTCCGCAAAGTGGCTCGTTCGACAACTTCACGCTCGAGATGTTTGCCCTTGGAGGCGGCGCCTTGCCGATCTTCGGTACCCGCGAGCAGGTCGCCGAAGGCCTCGACCGGATCTACCGCTCGGGCATGGACGGTGTCCTGATGGTGTTTCTCTCATATTACGAAGACACCCTGCGCTTCGAGCGCGAGATCATGCCGCTGCTGCGCCAGCTCGGAACGATCCGCTGAGAACCGCTGGCTACGGTCGCATTGGGCGGACGTTCACGACCGGCGCGATCTCAAGCTCACGCGCGACCGCGTCCGGCTCGGCGCTGTCGGGAATAACCATCAGGACCGACTTGACTCGATGGGTTCCCGGCGCGAGATTTTCCCATCCGGTCATCAAGTATCCGATCTGTAGCGCGCCCCGCTCACAATCCGAAGACGTTCGCCGCCTTGTATTCGCCGCCGCGGCCCCGTCGCAATAATAAAGCTGGCGTCGAAGCGTCGAGAAATCAGGTGACGGCGTGAAAGTCTGCATCACGACCTTTCCGCGGCCCTTAAGCGCGAGCCATTTAACCTCCGGCGGATCGCGCGAAACCTCCGCTGCCACAGCGCTCCTCGTCCCGGGCTCCAGCGATTGCCATTCCATCCCCGTCCACGACAGCGCGAAACCATCGAGCCCGACGAAATCGAACCACGCGCAGACCCGAACGTCGCTGAAGAACAGGCGCGGCAGCCATAGCACTCGCGCGGCGAAGGAATCCTCCGCACGATCGCGGTAGAAGATCTCTTCGCTGAGCACGGGCGGTGATTTGATTCCAAAGATCAGCTTCACCGAATGGCTCACGCGCCGGATAAGCCGGATCGGACCGCTGTGCCACGCCAGCACGCGATTCGTCATACCGTTGGCGCTGAGCCGCAGCTTGAACAGTATCAGCACCCGCGCTGTCACCTGCACCTGCGAGCCTTCGATGAGGCTCGGTGAGAGATTACCGCGGCCGTCCTTGAGCGCGAGCCCAATAGGAAAATCGCCGCGAAACGTCATCCGGTAACTCCCACCCTCGATACTGCTGTGGGCCGGATCGTAGCTGACGTAGGAAACGGGGCTAAGCCGCGGCGAAGCAACGGCCGCGATATAGGCATACCGATGCGCACCGCTCGTAGCATCGACCGTTTCGATCTCGAGCGCATCGGGAGGAAGTTTGCGCGGCAGTGACGATGCGCGGTCGCCAAGGTCGGCGAGCATCATCGTGACTTCATCGTCGCGATCGAGAATTCCAGGGCTGTCGCGGGACAACGGCTCGGGGCCGTCGGGCAGCGCGTAACGGCCATCGGGCAGGACTTCATCGACCTGGAAGGGAATCGGCGCCAGGCGTCCGTCGTGCAGCGCGAGTACCTCCAGATGGCTTTCCGGGGCGCCGACAAGCTGCGGCATCGCTGCGCCCTTGAGCACGATCGTCCGCCAATTCGGCGCGGATGAATCGGCGAGGGCAGGGGAGGCGACACAAGCCATGGAAGTTATCGCGAGCGCGAACGCCACCGGGATTGTGCGCGCGAGAACGCGCGTATCGCGAGAGCCGCGCGGGACCGTGAAGCGGCGCGTCATGGCGCGATCTTGGCGCAATCTTCCTTCGAACGCGACGCGCATTGAAAGCTCCGCGCATCGAAAGCTCCGCGCCGCCGATGGGTCGCAAGCGCAGCGGCTCCGGGGTATGCTTTTTTCCCGGCGCGGGACGCGCTATCGAATACCCAGGGGCGCAGGCGATCACGATGAGCACACGCAAAACGGTCGCGGTCGAGAACACCGCGCAGGCCTTCCTCGAAATGCTCGAAGCGCTGGGCGTGCGGTATCTGATCGGCAATGCGGGCACGGATTTCGCCTCGATCATCGACGCGTTTTCCAAACGCATCGTCGACGGCAAGACCGCGCTGCGCGCGATGATGGTCGCGCACGAGTGCTGCGTCGTCAGCATGGCGCACGGCTACTACCTGGCGACCGGCCAGCCGGCGGTGGCGATGGTCCATACCACGCCGGGCACGGCTAATGCGCTCGGCGCGCTTATGAATGCGTTTCGCTCCAACGTGCCGCTGGTGCTCTGCGCCGGCCGCACGCCGCTTACCGAGGCCGGGATGCCCGGCAGCCGCGACACGCTGATCCATTGGGGCCAGGAGTCGTTCGACCAGGGCTCGATCGTGCGCGAGTTCGTCAAGTGGGACTACGAACTGCGCAACTTCGAGCAGCTCGAAGCCGTGATGCGCCGCGCGTTCGCGGTCGCGATGGCGGAGCCGCGCGGCCCGGTCTATTTGAGCCTGCCGCGCGAGGTGTTGGCCGAGGCTAATCGCGAATTCAGCTACTCGCCCAAAGGACTCGAGCCGCCGGTGATGCCGCCGGCGCCGTCGCCCGAGGCGCTGGCCACGATGTCGCGGCTGATCGCGGACGCCGACCAGCCGCTCATCATCACGCGGATGCTGGGGCGCAATCCGGCTGCGGTTGCGAGCCTGGTCGCGCTGGCCGAGTCGTTCGCGCTGCCGGTGGTCGAGCATCCCAACCCTGCATACGTCAACTTTCCCAACGATCATCCACTGCATCTCGGCTACGATCCCGCGCCTTACTTCGACGACACAGATCTCATCTTCGTGATCGACACCGACGTTCCGTGGATTCCGCAGCTGCGTAGTCCCGGCGCCGGAACGAAGGTCATACATCTCGGCGTCAACCCGATTTACGATCGTTACCCGATCTGGGGTTTTCCGTCCGATCTCGCGGTGCAGGCCGATTCTGCCGTGGCGCTGCCGATGCTGACCGAGGCGCTGGGCGCGATGCGCGCGGCACATCAGGGAGCGATCGAGAAGCGCTCGACGCAAATCGCCGAGCAGCATCGGCGTCTGGTCGTAGCGGCGCAGGCGGAGATCGAGGCGGCCGCCAAACATCAGCACGTCACGCTCGAATGGCTCGCCCACTGTCTTGACCGCGTGCGCGACGAGCGGATGGTTTTTATCAACGAGTATGATCTGAGCCTGCGCCACATCACGCTCGACCGTCCCGGCACTCAGTTCGGCCACTCGACCGCGGGCTATCTCGGATGGGGCGCGGGTGCGGCGTTGGGCGTCAAGTTGGGCGCGCCGGACAAGACAGTGGTCGCGGTAGTCGGCGATGGCAGCTACATCTTCAGCGTGCCGAGCGCGTGCCATCTCGCTTCGGCGGCGCTCGGCCTGCCCACCTTGACGATCATCGCGAACAACGGCGGATGGGGCGCGGTGCATCGCGCGGTCCAGGGCGTGCATCCCGAAGGATGGTCGATGCGCACCGGCGAGATGCCGTTCGTGCGCTTCGGGATGCAGCCAGCGTACGAGATGTTCGCGCAGGCTTACGGCGGACACGGCGAGGCGGTGAGCGATCCGAAGGAACTGCCCGCGGCGCTGGGGCGCGCGCTCCGCGCGGTGCGCGAAGAGCGCCGCCAGGCCGTGCTCAATGTCATTTGCCGCCCGCTATGATCACAAAGGCAGGCGAAGCATGCGAGTCATAGTTGTCGGGGGCGGAATCGGAGGCCTGACGGCGGCGCTCACACTTACTCGCGCCGGGCTCGACGTCGAGGTCTTCGAGCAAGCCCCGGAGCTGCACGAAGTCGGCGCCGGCATTCAGATAAGCCCCAACGCAACGCGCATCCTGTACCGTCTCGGACTGAGCGAAGCGCTCGAGCGGATCGGGGTGCGGCCGCTGACGTTCGAATTCATCCGCTGGGACGACGGCCGCGTCCTGATGCAGTCGCCGCTCGGCGACGAATGCGTGCGGCTTTTCGGCGCGCCCTACTATCATTTTCATCGCGCGGATCTGCTGGCGGTACTCGCCGCCGCGGTGCCGTCGAAGCTTATTCATCTCGGCCATCGATGCGTTGGTGTTGCGGAGCGTCATGATCGCGTCGAGGCAAGCTTCCAGGACGGATCGATTGTCGAGGCCGATGCGATAATCGGGGCCGACGGAATTCATTCCGCAGTGCGCAGCGCGATCCTTGGTCCCGAGTCGCCGCGTTTTTCGGGCAACGTCGCTTACCGCGGGTTGGTGCCGGCCGCGCGTCTCGCCCATCTCGGGATGGAGCCCAAGTCGAACTTATGGATCGGGCCGAACCGCCATTTCGTGCATTACTTCGTCGGCGCCGGCCGCTACGTCAATTGGGTTGGTGTCGTCCCCGACGAATGGCGTGTCGAGTCGTGGACCGCGAAGGGCGAGATCGCCGACGCACTGGCGAAGTTCGCAGGATGGCATCGCCAGGTGCGGGGCGCTGTACGATCGCGACCCCCTTGATACTTGGGTGGTCGGGCGCGTCGCGCTGCTCGGCGATGCGGCGCATGCGATGCTGCCGTTCATGGCGCAAGGCGCAGTGCAGTCGGTCGAGGACGCTGCGGTGCTGGCCAAATGCCTAGGCGCAGCGGACGTCGGTGGCGTTGCCGCCGCGCTTCGCCGCTACGAAGCGATTCGCAAGCCGCGCGCTTCGCAATGTCAGCTCGGTTCGCGGAACAACGCCGCGATGTTTCATATGCCCGATGGCGAGGAGCAGCGCAGGCGCGACGCCAACCTTTCCTCCGCGCTAAGCGGGCTCGGCTCGCGCAGCTGGCTCTACGCCCACGACGTTGAAGCCGCAATGGAGACGACGCGGCAGGGGCCAAAAGGAGAGCCAAAATGAGCACGCTCCCTGGCTACCGGCGCACGGCAGAGGGAGTCGATCCGCCGTACGGCCACGGCGCTTATACGAGTACGCACAAACGGGCGCCCAGGCGAGCGCCGATTCGGATCGCGCATACGCTCTCCGAGATCACGGGGCCGCGTCTCGGCGCTGAACTGGTGAGCGACGGTGACGGCGATCTCACGCACTTTGCCGGAGGCGAAGCGCTGGGCGAGCGCATCGTGGTGACCGGCCGCGTGCTCGACGAGGGCGAGCGCCCGGTCTCCAACGCGCTGGTCGAGATTTGGCAGGCGAACTCGGCCGGCCGCTACGCGCACGACGTCGATCAGCACGACGCGCCGCTCGATCCGCATTTCTCCGGCGTGGGCCGCGTGGCGACCGATGCCGACGGCGTCTATCGCTTCGCCACCATTAAGCCGGCCGCATATCCATGGAAAAATCACTTCAATGCATGGCGTCCGCAGCATATCCATTTCAGTCTCTTTGGCCCCGGCTTCGCGACCCGCCTGATCACGCAGATGTATTTCCCCGGCGATCCTGAGCGTGCCCGACCCGGCGGCGCGCGAGCTGCTCATCTGTGCGTTTGATATCGAAGCGACTCTGCCTGAACGTGCGTTGGGCTATCGTTTTGATATCGTGCTGCGCGGGCGCGTCGCGACCCCGCTCCAACGCGGACTCGACGGAGGCGCGAGATGAGCCGCGGCGCGACGCCGTCGCAAACCATCGGCCCATTTTTTCATCGCGCGCTGCTGCGCGAAGGATGGCACGAAGTAGGGCACGAGGTAGGGCACGAAGTAGGGAATGACCTGGCGGCGCGCGGCGCGGCTGGGGAACGCGTCGCGATCGAGGGGCGCGTGCTCGACGGCGACGGCGCGCCGATCACCGACGCGATGATCGAGGTGTGGCAGGCCAACGCCGCCGGCCGTTATGACCATTCGGAGGATCTTCAGGAGGACAAGCCGCTCGATCCCAACTTCCACGGCTTCGGCCGTGTCGCCACCGGCCCTGATGGACGTTTCCGCCTGCGCACGGTTAAACCGGGTCCGGTACCGGGCAGCGATGACGGGCCGCAGGCGCCGCATATCAACGTGTCGATTTTCGCACGCGGTCTTCTAAAGCGACTCGTCACGCGGATTTATTTTCTCGGCGAGCCGCTCAACGAGACCGACCAGCTCCTGAGCGCACTGCCCGCCGATCGCCGCGCCACGCTCATCGCGCGCGCCGCGACCGCCGGCGCGGCCGAGCGCGTCCTGCACTTCGATATTGTGTTGCAGGGCGACAACGAGACCGTGTTCCTCGACGTATAAGACGATGCGCTTGCAATCGCTCGGGCAGAACCGATGAGCGTTCAAATTCACGGCGCGCTGTGGGGGACGGCCGAGATGCGCGCGCTCTTTTCCGACGTGACGCAGCTTCAGTTGATGCTCGACGTCGAGTCCGCACTGGCGCGGGCTGAAGCCAAGCTCGGCCTGGTGCCGCAACAGGTCGCCGAGGCGATTTCGAAAGCGGCGCAGGTCGAGAACCTGAGGATCGAGCGGATCGCCGCGGGCACCCGCGAAACCGGCGTCCCGGTGCCCGCGCTTGTGAGCGAGATTGGCCGCGTGGCGGGCGAACAGGCCGCACGCTACATCCATCTCGGAGCGACCACGCAGGATATTCTCGACACCGCCCTGGTGCTGCAGATGCGCCGCGCGCTCGAGTATCTGCGCCGCGACCTGGTGGCGCTCGCGCGCACGCTGGCCACCCGTGCGAGGGAGTATCGCGACACGCCGATGGCCGGCCGCACGCACTTGCAGCACGCGGTGCCGATAACCTTTGGACTCAAGTGTGCGGTCTGGGCGTCGCCGCTAGCCGCTCACGTCGAACGCCTCGACCAGGCGGCGCTGCGCGGCCAGGTCGTGCAATTCGGAGGCGCCGCGGGAACGCTCGCCGCGCTCGGCACGAACGGAGTGGCGGTGGCCGAGGCACTCGCGCACGAGCTTGGCCTCGGCGTGCCGGATTTGCCCTGGCATGTCGCGCGCGACTCCGTGGCCGAAATTGTCGCGCTGCTGGGACTCGTGTGCGGCAGCCTCTCCAAGTTCGCGCTCGACGTTTCGCTCCTGATGCAGACCGAGGTGGCCGAGGTTTTCGAGCCGCACGCGCCGGGCCGCGGCGGTTCGAGCACGATGCCGCAAAAGCGCAACCCGGTCGCCGCCGAATACATCATCGCCGCCGCGCGCGGCGTGCATGCACTGGTGCCTTTGATGCTGACCGCGATGGCGCAGGACCACGAGCGCGCAACCGGTCCGTGGCAGTCCGAGGCGCTCGCGCTGCCGCAATGCTTCGTCCTTTGCGCGGGTGCGATGGCGCATGCGCTCGCGATCGCCTCCGGGATGACGATCGATGCGGCGCGGATGCGCCGCAACCTGGATCTTGGCGGGGGGTTGATCATGGCCGAGGCGGTCTCGACCGGGCTTGCGCCGGTGGTGGGCCGAGCGGCGGCTCATCATGCGCTCCAGCGCGTTTC
>WNFJ01026980.1_pt1 | contig 10036 bp, 7 predicted proteins | sample 5400461 | NCBI WGS metagenome assembly WNFJ01 (sample SAMN13153349, study PRJNA577476) | soil metagenome | isolation source: 115 cm saprolite on Douglas fir-dominated hillslope | place: USA:California | collected 2013-09-17
ATCGACGGCCGGCATGCGGTACTGGCGGGCCAGCATCTTGGAGATCTCGGTCTCCTCGACGAAGCCCAGCTTCACCAGGGTGTAGCCCAGGCGCATGCCCGTGTTCTTCTGCTCGAGCAGCGCCTTCTTGAGCTGCTCCTGCGTGATCAACCCTTCCCGGACGAGGATTTCGCCCAGGCGATCGTTGGTAATCGCGGCGGTGGCCGTACGCAACTCGTTGAATTAGAACAGTATAACATACTTCGCGGCGGGGGGGTGTCAAGCCACGGACGCCCCGGCGACCAGCACCGGAGGCCCCTGCTGCAAGCGCCGCGTGATCCCCGTCACGTCGCCGGAAGCGACGGGCGGGCCGGGCCGGGCGCCGCCCCCTCTGTCCCGGCGCCCGAGCCCCGGCGCGCTAGCGCACTAACGCCACGGCGACATCGCCCACCACCTGCAGCGAGGCCGCCGCGACCTTGTCGATCGTGTCCTCAGTGGTATGCCAGTAGGGATAATCAAAGTCGACGACGTCGATGGCGTGAATCCCCGCCTTCTGGAGCGCCACGTGGTCGTCGATCAAGGTGTGCTTCACTCCGCGCAGGAAGATGCCGCCGTACCCCAGATCGGCCGCCGTGCGCCACACCCGGTCCACCACCTCGGGAGCGACGGCCTCGGAGTAGCCCTCGTAGTAGATCTGCAGGTTCTTCTTGCCGATCATGTCGAACAGGACCGCGAAGAGCGGCGGGTAGCCCGTGGGCTGGTGGGCGGCGAAGTAGCGCGAGCCGATCAGCACATCGTCCGAATCGGTGGCGAAGTTGCCGAAGTCCTCCCCGTCGTCGAAGAGCAGGTCCACCCCGAGCGCGGGGGGGTGGCCTTTCAGGGCGTCGGCGACGCCCAGCAGCACGGCGACGCCCGAAGCGCCGTCGTTCGCCCCGGGAACGGGGAGTCGCTGCTGCCCCAGGTTCGCACTCTGGTCGGCGTGCGGGCGGGTGTCCCAGTGGGCGAGGAGCAAGACGCGCTCAGGCGCCGTCGGACGAAACCGCGCCAGGAAATTGCGCAGGTGCAGGGTCTGGCCCTGGCGCGTGACGTGGGTGATCGGCTGCACCACGACGGTGTCCGCCGTGGCGCGCAGCCGCTCGAGCAACCAATCACCCATGCGCTCGTGCGCCGGCGTCCCCGGGATGCGCGGCCCGAACTGCATCTGCCGTTCCAGGTAGCTGAACGCCCGGGTACCGTCGAACTCGTGCGGCCGGCTGGCCCGCCCGCGGGCGGTGCAGGCCAGCGCGAGGGCGACGCACGCCGCGACACGCCTCAGGGGGCTCGGAGCGATCGTCGTGCTCAAGGTATTCGGCGCCTCCCGGCGTCCGCATCCTGCGCCTGGGCGTGGGGTAGGAGGAGCGGACGGCGCCGTGACTGGCCGAGGCGCACGTCGCATCCCTTGTTGGCACTTGGAGTTCCGAATATAATGGCGGCACCGATCGTGCGCACCCTTAGCCGCTACCTGTTGCGCCAGCATCTCGCGCCGCTCGGCGCCGCCCTGGCGGCCCTCACCGCGCTGATGCTCATCAATCAAATCGCGAAACAGCTGTCCCGTGATCGTGGAGGTGTTCCTCCTCTCGGTGCCCTTCATCGTGGCGGTGACGTTGCCGATGGCCGTGCTGGTCGCCGTGCTGTACGTGTTCACGCGCCTCGCGTCGGACAACGAGATCACGGCGATGCAGGCGGGCGGGGTGAGCGTGGGGCGGCTGGTTCGGCCGGTGCTGGGGGGCGCGGCGTGCATCGCGCTGCTGTCCTTCTTCTGGAACGATCAGATCCTGCCGCGCTCGAACCACCAGCTGCGCACGCTGCAAGTCGACATCCAACGCAAGAAGTCGACGTTCACCCTGAAGGAGCAGGTGATCAACCCGGTGGTCACCCAGCAGTTCTTCCTGCGGGCCTCCCGCATCGACTACGCGTCGAACCGGCTCAAGGACGTGACGATCTACGACCTCGGTGACCCGCAACGACGCCGCGTGATCACGGCGGATTCGGGGCGGATGGCGTATGGCGCGGAAGGGCGGGACCTGTACCTGACACTCCAGGACGGCGACATCCAGCAGGTGAATCGGAGCGATCCCGCCCAGTTCGGCCGTACGTTTTTCCGAACGAACCGGATGCGGGTCGCCGGGGTGAGCAACACGCTCGAGATTACCCACAACGATCCCTACAAGAGCGACCGCGAGATGACGCTGTGCGAGATGCGGCAGGCGGCGACGACGGCGCGCCGGGATGCGGAGCGCGCCGGGGCGGAGGGGCGCCAGGTGATCGAGAACGACCTGCGTCGCCTTGCCGCGCGGCGTGCGCCCCTTCCCCTACCCCGACACCGCCGCCATCGGGGTGTACTGCCGCGCGCTGCGGCGCCTCGCGGCCTGGCTGGCACCGAAGACGGCCGCCGCGCAGACCCCACCCCCGCCGCCCACCCCGCGCGGCCCGCCGGGCCGGCCACCCCAGGTCCCGGCGCCGCCGCCACGCCGTACGGCGCCGGCGCCGCCGACCCAGGTCGCGCCGCACCCGGGGCCGCCGCCGCTCTACGTCACGGCCGGCGCCGGCGTGGGCGAGGACCCGAGCCTGCGCGCCGCGCGCGAGCGGCAGGCCATGTACGAGGTGGAAATCCACAAGAAATACTCCATCGCCGTGGCGTGCCTCGTGTTCGCCCTGCTCGGCGTGCCGGTGGCGCTGCGCTTCCAGGGCGGCGGCGTGGGCCTCGTGATCGGTGTGAGCGTCATCGTCTTCACGATCTACTACGTCGGGCTGATCGGGGGCGAGGAGCTCGGGAACCGGCTGCTCGTGTCCCCCTTCTTCGCGATGTGGACCCCCAACATCCTGTTCGCGATCATGGGGCTCGTGGGCCTGTGGCACATCCGCAAGCCGGGGCATTCCCCCCACGGGGCCGACTGGAGTGATGTCCGCGAGGCGCTGGTGCGGGCGCTGCGCTGGTGCGACCCGCGGCGCGCGATCGTAGGATGGGCCCGCTGACGCCGCGCGCGGCGAGCACGCTCGACCGCTATGTGTTACGGGAGTGGCTGCTCGTGTTCCTGCTGGCGGCGCTCGGCTTCCCCTTCCTCGTCATGGTGATCGACCTGACCGACAGACTCGACACCTACCTGGGGCGGGGCATTCCCAAGGCTCGCATCGCGCTGTCGTACGTGTATTTCCTCCCCGAAACGATCACGCTGGTGCTACCGGTCGCGGTGCTGTTCGCGGTCGTCTTCACGGTGGGCACGCTGGGGCGGCACTCGGAGCTCACGGCGGCGAAGGCTTCGGGCATCTCGTTCCACCGGCTGGTGCGGCCCCTGCTGGTCGCCTCGCTAGCGGCCGTCGTGCTCGACCTGGGGCTCACGGAGCTCGCGCCGGTGACGACGGCACACCGGGCCGAGCTGTTGGGCGAGAAGGAGATTCGCATCACCCCCCAGCGCCCCAACTTCGTGTATCGGGCGGATGGCGGCTGGGTCTACGTCATCGGCCTGCTGGAGATCGGCCCGCGCGAGATGCGCGATGTCATCTTGGAGCGCGAGGGCACGGGCGGGGACTATCCCACGATCGTCGTCGCGGCGCAGCGCGCGGTGTACGATAGCGCGCGCGCGCGGCGCGTCTGGACGCTGGCGCAGGGGACGGTGCGCTACCTGCTCGCGCCGGGCCAGGAGGCCGCGTTCACCTTCGATGCGCTGCGCCTTAAGGCGCTGCGGGAGACGCCCGCCGAGCTGCTCGCCGAGCCGAAAGCACCCGAAGAGATGCGCTACGCCGAGCTGGGCCGCTACATCGATGCGCTGGGGCGCTCGGGCTCCGATACCAAGAAGCTGCAGGTGGAGCGCGCCTTGAAGCTCTCGGTCCCGTTCGCGTGCATCGTGGTCGCGCTGTTCGGGCCCCGCCTGGGGCGTGGCGGTCTGCCTCGCCACCACGTTCGTCGACCTGCTGATGTTCCAGCTGTCCAAGGCCGTGGGGTCGGGCGGGGCGCTGCCACCCACGCTCGCTGCCTGGGTGCCAAACGTCGTCGTCGGTGCCGCGGCCGTGTGGCTGCTGCGCCAGGCGCGCACCTAAGCGCGCTCGGGGCCCCACCACTCGCTCCGGCCACGCAAAAGCAGAGGCGGCCCAACCCCGGTCGAGCCGCCCCTGCCTCGGTGTGTCTCGGGCGCGCTAGAAGTTGTAGCGCAGTCCCAGCTGCAGCAGCCAGCGCGATGTGCCGGCACCAGGCTGCGCCTGGTTCTTCGGCTGCGGCAGGAAGGAGTAGGTCCCCCGCTGGTTCGCCGTGTCCCACCCCTGAAGCTTGAGCAGGAACTGCGTCTCAAACGGCGTGGTCTCGCGCTGGAGCCCCCAGCTCGAATTCAAGAGGTTGAGGACGTTCAGCATGTCCGCCGTGATCTCCACGCTCTGGCCGTTGACCGTGCCGATGGACTTGCTTACGCGCGCGTTCAGGAGGTTTTGCCAGGGGTTGCGGCAGCTGTTCCGCGGCAACAGCCGGCCCCGGTTCAGCCGAAGGCAGTCTTCGCCGTTGATGTACGCATCGTACGCGGCGTAGTCCGCCGGCGTCGACATCGTGATGTCCGCCGCATTGCGGGGCACGTACACCATGTCGTTCCCGAAGATACCGTCGCCGTTCGCGTCACCGCTGATGGTGTAACCGAACGGCTGTCCCGAGAATCCGAGGTAGATCAGTGACACGCTGAACTGCGCCGGCAACTGGTACGTGCCGCTCACGGTGACTTTGTGGGGCGTATCGAACCGGGACGTCCGGAGATTGCGATGGTCGAGCGTGCCGTCCAGCGCCGCGAAGTTCAGGTTCGAGCTCGCGACGAACGACGTGAGCGAGAACACGTCTTGGCTGTGCGAATAGGTATAGCCGACGTTGAACTCCAGACGGTCGCTGAACCGCTTCTGGAACTGTTCGGTGAGCGAGAAGGAGCGGTCCCGGTTGTCGTTCGTGTGCACGATCACCTGGCCGAACGCCGTGCTGAGTCGCCGCGCCGCAAGCGCGTTGTTCGTGACGACCAGGGAATTCGTGTAGAGCGCGCGGCCGCCCTCCCCCGTCGCCACGCCCTGCACGCCCACCAGGTTGAGATCGGTGAAGTAGAACTGGTTCAGCGAGTGCGTGTAGAGGAAGTCGAAGGTGCCGACCACACCCCACGGCAGCCGCCGGTCGACCCCAACGGCGATCTTGAGATCCTGCGGAAACTTGATGCTCGGCACGAAGTAGTTGATCGTCCGGCTCAAGTTCGTCAGCGTGCCGCCCCCGTTGCACGTGAGCGGATCGTTGGCGGGATTGATGTAGGCCACTATGAACGGCGGCACATTCGGGGCGTCGCACTTCAGCAGCGCCTGCTCCATTCCAGTATTGCTGAACGCGTTCGACATCCACACGTAGGGAGGCCGGCCGCTGAAGATCCCTACGCCACCGCGCAGGATCGTCGTGGCGTCCCCCGTCACGTCGTAGTGCACGCCGAGCCGAGGCGACCACAGGATGTTGCCGCTCGGCGAGTCGCCGGTATTGATCTTCAGCCCGGTGGTCGTATCGAGCACCGGGTTCGTGACGGGATGGTCGAGGATCGGCACGTCCATGCGCAGCCCTGCCGTCACGGTGAGGCCCGGCGTCGGGGCCCATTGGTCCTCGGCGTAGACACCGTACTGCTGGACGTGCCAGTCCGCGACGGGACCCTGGGGGCGGAGCACCGGGTTGGCCGGTATGGCCCGTTCGTAGTGGTAGGCCAGCCCGCTCGACAGCGAGTCCGGACTGTTGAAGGCCCAGACGCCGAAGGACTCCGGGAAGAACACGTTCACAAAATGGATGAACTCGTTGTGCGTCCCGACCGTGATGAGATGTGATCCACGCGGGAAGGTGAGATTCTCGGTCACCTCGTAGATGTCCTGGTTGAGCGAGTTGCCTTGAGAGAACCGATCCGAGCCGGCCGCGATGTCGGTGGTGCCGAGGTTGCCGACGACGAGGATCTGCGGGACGGCATTCGGGAAGTCGCGGTGATCGCGGATCCGCGAGTAGCCGACCAACAGCTCGCTCGCATACTTCGACCCCAGCTGGGCGGTCCACTTGGCCCGCACCGTGTTGGTGGTGTTGTTGTAGGTCCACCCGCTGTTGGAGAGCTCGTAGCCGGGACGGTAATTCGCCGGGCTGCTGAAGCCGCGCGTCAGCCCCCCGCGGTAACCGTTCACCCAGTTCTCCGACACCTCGAGTTGGCTGTTCGTGCCGAGCTGCGCCGTGACCTTGCCGAACACGTTCTGAAGCGGATTGAGGATCGTCGGCGGGTCGATCGTCCCCGGGTCAAAGCCGTACTTGGTGCGCAAGATATTGGCGACCGAATCCGCGCGGCCCGCCGAGATGCCGAGGCTGGGAACGAATCCGGTCGCGGGGAGTTGCAACCCGGAGAAGGGCGCCGCGTAATGTTGGAAATCCGTCGCCACGAAGAAAAGCACCTTATCGCGGACGATCGGTCCACCCAAACTGAAGCCGAATTGCTCCTGATTGTAGTTGCCGACTCCAATTGGGGTCGAGTTCGTACCGCCGGTGTCTGTGCCCACGAAGCTCTGGTTCTGGAAATAACTGAACGCGGTGCCGTGGAACTCGTTGGTACCGGACTTGGTGACGGCGTTGACGAACCCCCCGGTGAAGTTGCCCTGCCGCACGTCGAACGGGGCGATCAGCACCTGATATTCCTTCACGGCGTTGATGGAGATCGGGTTGGCATTCTCGTCCCCGCCGGGCGTGGGATTGAGACCGAACAGATCGTTGTTGGCCCCGCCGTCGATTTGGATGTTGTTGAACTTGGAGTTTTGCCCGTCGATCGCGTTTCCGCCGCCGACTTGCGGCACGGTCTGCAGGAAATCGGTGAAATTCCGACTAATGGTAGGCAAGTGCCGCAACGCCGAGTCGGAGATGAAAGTGGCCGCCCCGGTGTGCGACGTCGACCGCAGCGGATCGTTCTCGGCCGTCACGGTGACCCCGGCCACCTCTACGGCCGCCCGCTTGAGCGTGAAGTCTCGCACCACCCGCTGACCCAGCGTCAACATGAGCCCCCCGACCCGCGCGGCCTCGAGGCCGAGCGCCCGTACGTCGATCGTGTACGGCCCGCCGACCTGGACGTTCTCGAAGAAGTAGCGTCCATCGTCCGAGGAGCGCGTCGAGTAGTGCAGCCCCGTGGCGCCGTTGGTGAGCGCCACGGCCGCCGCGGGGACGGGAGCCCCCGCGTCATCGCTTATGCGTCCTGCGACCGCCGCCGACGTGACCCCCTGGGCGCCGCCGGGGCGCGCCAGAGTGAGGAGCGCGGCCCCGGCGAGGACCGGGACGGACCACACCAGACGTTTCATGCGCGAGTTCTCCGGAGCATTACGAGACGATTTCAGGGCGGGGCAGAAAATGGCGCGCACTCGGGGCGCCGTCAATCCGCCGTACCGTCACATCCCTGTCACGCCGCGATGGATCTCTCGGGCCCCGATCCGCGGCGCCCGAGCCAGATGTGGTACACAGGAATCCCCGCCAAGATGATGAGGAAGGCGAGGCCGGTATGGAGCGGATCCTGCCACAGCGCGTTCCCGAGCATGTACAGGGTCGCCAGCACAAACAGCGCGGGCACCACGGGATACCCGAGCACGCGCACGGGGCGGGCGAGCGCCGCGGCCCGTCGGGGCCGCCGCAGCACGAACACCGCCGCCGCCGCCAGCGCGTAGAACGGGAAGATCGCGACCACGAACTGATCGGCGAGCTGCCCGAACGTCCGCACCGCCACGTAGAGGATGCCGAGTAGCGCCGTCAGCGCGATCGCGACCCCCGGCGTCTGAAAGCGCGGATGCACGCGGGCTACGCTCTTAAAGAACAAGCCGTCGTCGGCCATCGCGAAGAAGATCCGGGGGGCCGTCAGCATCGAGCCGAGCAGCGTGCTGAAGGTGGCGACCATCACCACGAGCGCCACGAGCCCGACGCCGAGGCGACCCACGACGCGCTGCGCGGCGTCCGCCGCGACGAGCGGCGACCGCGCGATCTGGTCGACCGGGATGAGGTAGAGATAGGCGGCGTTGACGAGCAGATAGATCGCCACCACCGCTCCCGTGCCGAGCAGGAGCGCCCGCGGCAGGTTGCGCTCGGGGTCGCGCACTTCGCCGCCCACGAACGACAGGTCGCCCCAGCCGTCGTAGGCCCACATCACCGACACGAGGGCCAGGCCAAACAGGCCCCCGCGCACCGGGGCGGCGGCCGACCCGAAGTGCGCGAGGCTGCCCTGGCCGACGGCAAACGCCAGGAGCACGAGCAGCGCCAGGGCGCCGTACTTCGCCGCCGTGGTCAGGTTCAGGAGCAAGGAGCTCCAGCGCACGCCCACGAAATTCAGGCCCGCCGTCACCACGATGGCGAGCGCCGCGAGCCAGTGCACCGCCCCGTCATAGGGTGGCCGCGTCGGGTCGAGGCCGAGCGAGCGCAGCAGATACTCGGCAAACGGCGTCGCGATCGCGCCCAGGGCCGACGCCCGGATCAACAGCAGCTCGGCCCAGCCGAACAGGAACGCCGGCATGCGGCCGAACCCTTCGCGCACGTAGACGTACACGCCGCCCGAACGGGGAAACAGCGGCGCCAGTCCGGCGTAGGTCAGGGCGCCGCACAACGCGAGCAGCCCGCCGAGCACCCAGACGCCCAGCATCGGGAGCGGCGAGGGCACGCGCTGCGCGATGATCGCCGGCGTGCGGAAGATGCCGCCGCCGATGGTCGAGCCGACCAGCACCGCTACGGCGCTCCACAGGCCGAGGCGGCGCGGCAGCCGGTCACCCCAGCGATCTGCCGAACTGGCTGCGCCCGTGGGTGCGAGCATGCGGTGCGGGAATATACATTTGGGCACTCATGACGCGACGCTTCACGCGGCTCGCCTGGATCGCCGCCGCCTTCACCTACCTCCTCATCGTCCTCGGCGCCATCGGCCGCTGTGCCAGGGGAGGCTGCTGCCGCCGCTCGATCTCCCTACCCTGATCGAGTATGGCCACCGCCTCGCCGCCCTGGTGGTGTCGCTCCTCGTGGTGGCGCTGGCCGGGTCCGCGTGGTGGCTGCGCCGCGACCGCCGAGTGTCCCCAAGCGGTCCGGCCAACGGCCCGCTCCCCCTCCCGGCCGACCTCGCCCCCGAGCCTCCCTCGGTCGCGCCGTACCTGGCGCTGGGCCTGCTCGTGCTGCAGGTGGCGCTCGGCGCGGTGACCGTGCGACTCCGTTTGCCGGCCTGGACCGTGATCCTGCATCTCGGGACGGCCATGTTGTTGCTGGCCACGCTGATCGTCGTGGCGCGCGGGCCGGGGCGTGCTGCCCCGGCGCGGCGTGAGCTCGGCATCCTGGGGCTGGCCTTCGTGACGGTGTTGTTCGGGGCGCTCACGGCGAACCTGGGTGCGGCGAGCGCCTGCCTCGGGTTCCCGCTGTGCAACGGGCAGCTCGTGCCCGATGGCAACTACCTGCAGCACATCCAGTGGACCCACCGGCTGCTCGCCTACGCCCTGTTCGCCGCCGTGCTGTGGTGGGCGGGGCGCGCCAAGCGGGGCGGGCCGTGGGGCGTCGTCGCGCTCGTCGCGCTACAGGTCGTCGTGGCCGCCGCGATGGTGCTGCTGGCGCGGCCCCCAGCGCTGCAGGCAGCGCACGCGGCCGTCGGCACGGCGGTCTGGGCCGGGCTCGTGGGGGCGATGCGGTGAAGTGAAATCGTTCCCGTCACCCCGCACGCTGGCGCGGCTGTGGCCGCTCATCCGACCGTATCGCTGGCGGCTGGCCGTTGCCACGGCCGGCCTGCTGGCGAGTGCCACCATCGGGCTCGCCTTCCCGCAGATCGTGCGCGGGCTGCTCGACGCCGCGTTCGTGCGCCACGACCGCGCGCTGCTCGACCGCATCGCGCTGCTCCTGCTCGGCCTGTTCCTGTTCCAGGCCTTGAGCAACTTCACCCAGACCTACTTGCTCTCGGCCACGGGCGAGCGGGTGGTGGCGCGTCTGCGCGAGGAGTTGTTGCAGCACCTGCTGCGGCTCTCACCCGGCTTCTTCGCGGAGCGCCGCACGGGAGAA
>WNFJ01451510.1_pt1 | contig 10036 bp, 10 predicted proteins | sample 5400461 | NCBI WGS metagenome assembly WNFJ01 (sample SAMN13153349, study PRJNA577476) | soil metagenome | isolation source: 115 cm saprolite on Douglas fir-dominated hillslope | place: USA:California | collected 2013-09-17
CGCATGATCGACGTCGGATTTGTGCTGGTTGAGCTTGAAACTGCCCTCGATCTCTTCAACCGTCATCACCAGACCCACGATCGCCTTCTTCATCGCATCGAGCCGGCCGGCCGTCATCTTCGACGACGTCCAGGGCGGTTTTGGCATGAGCCAGCTTTCAAATTTCGCGCTCAGCGCGTCGAGGTGTGGACCGAGTTCGTGATCGGAAAGCCTCCGCACGGTGCCGGTGAGATGCACGGCCTGATAGAGCCAGGTCGGCACCTGATCCGGCGAGGCGTACCAGTCGGGCGAAACATAGGCATCCGCGCCGTTGACGGCTATCAGCCAGGATGATTTCCCGTCTGCCAGGCTCGCCAGCGCATTTTGACGGGCGACGTGAAACAGAGCGTGCGGCGTGCCGTCGTCGCCATAGCTGAGATAGAACGGCAGCGAGGATGCGACCGGCTTGCCGCGATCACAGGCGCAGACCGTGCCGAAACCGCGCGCGTCCGCGAAGGCGAGGCTTGCGGCGCGATCGGGCTCAAAGAAAGGTCGGGTGTACATGGCTGCTCCTGCTTGGTTGAGGGAGCCGCCGGGATCAGATCGCGCTGGTTTGGAAGGAAGTGCCGCGGACCGGATCCGGCGGCAGAGGCTGAAATCTTAAGCGCAGATGTCCGCCCATACCGCAATGGTACGGCGGCGGCGAGCAATCAGGATGGTCGCGGTATTGATCATAAGCGCGGCTATAAGGCCGCGCCCGGTTTTCGTCAAGATGATTGAGGCCGGGTCAAGTGAACTCAACCGACGTCGTTCCGGGGCGCGCGGAGCGCGAACCCGGAATCTCGAGATTCCGGGTTCGACGCTGCGCGTCGCCCCGGAATGACGAATCAGATCGTCGGATTCCACGGCGCCGGAATCACCCGGTAACCGCTGCCGTCCTTTTCGACATTGCCGAGGCCTGGGAACGGATAGTGGAAGCCCTGCACCTGCAGTTTTTCGGCAACCACCATGTCGTAGACCCGGCGGCGGGTTGTTTCGGCCATATCCCCGTCCTGGTCGAAGAACGCATGCCAGCCCGGATTGGTCGCAAACGGATTCGGATTATTGGTCACCCCGAACCCGATGACAGCACATAGGAAGTGTGGCCTGGCGTGTGCCCCGCGGTCTCGACCGCGAGCATTCCCGGCGCGACCTCCTTGCCCCACTCATACGGCGTCACCTTCTTTTTCAGAGCCGCCTCGAAGATGTTGCGGTTGTTCTTGAACAGCCCCGTCATCCGCGCGCCGGTGGCCCGACTCATCTCGCCGTCGTCCATCCAGAATTTCCACTCGGTCGCGGGCACCAGCACTTCGGCGTTGGGAAACGCCGGCGTGCCGTCGGCCGTCAGCAGGCCGTTCACGTGATCGCCATGGAAGTGCGAGATCACCACCATATCGACCGCGTTGGCATCGAAGCCCGCCGCGGCCATGTTGTCGGTGAACAATCCGTTGGCGCCCTTGCTGTTGGTTTTGGCTACCGCGCCATTGCCGGTATCGAGCACGACGAGCTTGCCGCCGGTGTTGATCACCAGCGGCGCGAAATAGATCGACATGATGTCACGCGGCAGAAACGCCTTTTCGAGCGCGGCGTTGACTTCTTCCTTCTTGGCATTGGTGATGAAGCTGTCCTCGAGCTTGAAGACATTCTTGCCGTCGGACACCACCGTGACCTGGACGTCGCCGACCTTGTAGCGATAGAAACTCGGCGCTTGCTTGTCCGCCACCGGGGCGGCTGCTCTCACAGGCACGGATGGCAAAAGAGGCGTGGCCGCAATGGCTGCGGCGCTGGCAAGCGCGTGACGTCGTGTTAGTTCCATGATGGTGTCCTCCCTGCGAGACGATGACTTTGGGCGGGATTTCCCGCTTTCTTGCTTCTGATCGTGGTCAGTTTTACCAGCGTTTTGGCCGCAAGGCGATCACGTCGATGCCATTGCAACCCATGCTATTGGGGGGCTAATACCAATCCTCACAATGAGTGACCGACGACGGCCCAATCACGCCGTGCGACGGACATGATCTTCCATGGCTGATCGGTGAGCTTATTCCAAGCGTAACAGCAATGATCGACGATATCGTCGAAGGATTTGAAGATGCGGTTGGAGAGCCAATTCTGCCGCATGAACTGCCAGATGTTCTCTTGGCTGTTGAGCTCGGGTGAGCGTGGCGGCAATGGTAGAGCGAGATGTTGGCCGGCACCTTGAGTTCCCTGGCGCCGTGCCAGCCGGCTTGATCGAGAATGAGAATGGCGTGGGCGCCGGGGGCGACCTTGGTCGCGATCTCGTTGAGATGAAGCTGCACGGCTTCGCTGTTGCAAACTGGCAGCACGAGGGCGGCGCCGGCTCCGCGGTCAGGGCAAACTGCGCCGAACAGGTAGGTCGACAGGGTACGTTGATCGTGAATGGCGCGGGGACGCGAGCCCTTGCGAGCCCAGCGGTAGGTCAGCTTGTTCTTCTGCCCGACCCGCATCTCGTCCTGGAACCACACCTCTACCGGTGTGCCTGGCGCAAGCTTCGCGCGGACTTCCGCCACGCGTAGGGGGAAATTTTTTTTAACGCCTCCACCGCCTCGGCGTCCTGCTTGTAGGCCTTCGGACGGGCGCTGACATGCAAGAAGCCAAGGTCTTTGAGAACACGATAGATCGTATCGTCCGATAGATGCCGAACTCCTCATGCAATCGCATGATCAAGTCGCAGGCCCGCCACCGCACCACGCCGTGGATGGCCGGAATCGGGCCTTCTTCCACGATCCGGGTTAGAAACGCCCGCTGGCTGGCATCAAGCTTGGGCGGAACGCCCGGCGAGGGAATGTTGATGGGTCCATCCGGTCCTTGTTCATTGAAACGGATCACCCAGTCCCGCAGCGTCTGCCGATCCATCCCGCCGATCGTGGCCGCCGCGGTCCGCGAAGCTCCATCGAGCACCGCAGCGATCGCCAGCAGACGTCGTGCCTGGGCGGCGTCTTTTGCTTGTTTCGCCAACCGACGAACCGCGCCGGCAGTATGGTCAGTCCGCACCGCAACTGCTTGGCCCATGTCACCCCCCTGTTGCCATCTTGAATCACGGTGCCGCTGATTCGGGAATAATCTACTCAGCATTTAACTGTTCGCCCGGCCTTCGATGGTTTCCCGGGGGCGGGTCACGTCATCGTTCAGACAACGTGAGACAAGATGCCGGCCGCTTCGCTCGTGCTAGTGTCCGGCGTCGGCCAAGCCAGGAAACGACTGATCCCCTGGCATTGCACTCAGCGTGTCGCGGACCCAACGCCATCCCGCGAACGTGTCCGCGTCAGGAAGTCGATGAACGCACGCAGCTTCGGCTGCGTCTGGCTCCGACTTGGAAAGTAGAGATAGAGGCCCTCGACAGTGGGAAGACAGCGCCGCAGCACCGATCGCACGGCGCCGACGGACAGTTCGCGGGCGGCGACGAGATCGGCGGTATACGCCAGCCCCACTCCCGCATTCGCGAGCGCAATCATCGACAGATGATCGTTGACCACGATGCTCCCCTCAGGGTCGACCGAGAATTCGCGGCCGTTCTCCTGGAACTGCCAGCGATAGATCGTCTTCGCCGACGGGTGCCGGTAGCTGATGCACTCGTGCTCCAAGAGGTCTTTCGGTGTGCGCGGCTCGCCATGGGCGGCGAAGTAATCCGGCGAGCCGATCACGCAACAGCGGAAGTCGCGCGTGAGCCGCACCGCCACCATGTCGCGCTCGATGTAGCTGCCCATGCGGATGCCGGCATCGAACCCGCTCTCCATGAGGTCGACCGAGGCGTCATTGACGTCCAGTTCAATCCTGATCGCCGGGTACGCGCGGCGGAACCGCGGCAGCGCACGCCATATCACGAGATCGAGCGCGATGCGCGGCACCGAAAGTCTTAACATCCCGGCTGGCCGATTCTGCAGGGCGTTGAGGTCTTCGAGCGCCTCTCCGATCTCGGCCGCCGCCGGCCTGAGCCGCAATAGCAGGCGGGCGCCTGCCTCCGTTGCCGCGACGCTGCGCGTGGTACGCAGGAACAGCGGCATGCCGACGCGGGTCTCGAGCGTTCGCACCGCCTGGCTGACGGCCGCCGGCGTGACGCGCAATCGGGCCGCCGCCGCGCGGAAGCTGCCGAGCTCGGCCACCGCGAGGAACTCCGAGAGACCGGTGAATGTGTCCGTTCGCGCCATCGCCTGGGAGTGTTGTCTGCTGATTAGATCATCTTAACAAGTCATATCGATATCCGATGTTTTCGGCAATGTCCTCCGGGGTCATGTTTGCCGTTGGCAAGGCGAACCGTTGTCGTCGGCTGAATCATCTCCGGAGCCCGCCCACGCCGTTCTGCGCGATGTCGTGCGGCGGCAATCCAGCGCGGCCTCAACGCCAGGAGAACCAAGATGCGCAAGATGAATCTCGCGACGATGATGATCGCGCTCCCGGCGCTCGCCGCGTGCGACCGCAGTCAGCCGCAGCCACAGGCCGTTGCGCCTGCGCCGCCGGAGGTGACGGTTGCGAGGCCCGTCAGCAGGATGATCGCAGACCGCGATGAATATGCCGGCCGTTTCGTCGCCATCGAATCCGTCGAGGTGCGGGCAACGGGAGCTGGCGCGGAACTTCGGCAGGCGCTCGGCACTGCTGTCTTCGCCGGCATGATCGGCGTCACGGTGTTCGGGCTGATCTTCACACCAGGCTTCTACGTGGTTTGCCGCTGGCTCACTTGCGTCGGTTGGAGGAGACGACCTGTCATTGTGCCAGTGTCGACGCCGGCCGAATGAGCGGCCGACGCCTGTATCAGAATGGAAGGAACGGAACCAAGTCGAGGGGCACCTCGACGGCGTTAGAGGTAATCTATCTTTTGCTATGACAGTGTATCACCTTCCTTTCGGTGTTCTCTTGAGGCGTTGGCGCGAGCGACGACGCCTGACCCAGGCCGATCTCGCCTTGGCCGCAAACAGCTCCACCCGGCATTTATCGTGCCTTGAAACCGGCAAGTCGCAGCCCAGCCGCGCAATCATCAACCGCCTGACCGAACTCCTCGATGTTCCGCTGAGCGACCGCAATACTCTGCTGTTGGCCGCGGGCTTCGCACCAGCCTACCAGGAAACTTCAATAGATGGCCTCGAAGCGGCAAAGGCGGCCATGGATCGCGTGCTGGAGGCGCACAAGCCCTTCCCAGCCTTTGCCGTGGACCGACACTGGAACGTTGTGCTGTCGAATGCCGCGCTTCCTCAGCTTTACGAGGGCTGCTCCGAAGCGCTTCTGAGACCGCCCGTCAATGCAATGCGACTCACTCTCCATCCGGCGGGCATGGGGCCGCGGATTTTGAATTTCGCAGCATGGCGCGCCCACAGCCTGAGCGTCCTGCGCCAGCAGATCGATGCTCGTGCGGATCCGTGGCTGCAGTCGCTGCTTACCGAGATGGCGGCGTATCCCGTTCCACCTGGCTCCGCCAGCGCAGATTTCGAACGTATCGACCGCCTTGCCACACCGCTGCGCGTCGCAACACGCCTTGGCCCCATGTCATTTCTCAACACCGTCACTGTCTTCGGCACCGCCAGCGACATGACGCTGGCTGAACTTGCTCTTGAAATGCTCTTTCCAGCCGATGACCAGACAGTTGCGATCGCAAACCTGATGCAATCGGAACTGGCCGAGCCGGCGCCCAGAAATTCCTTTCGCCTGTCGGGCACTACTCGAGACGTGATGACTACGTGACGGGCATGACACTGCTCCGCCTTTATCTGTGGTCCACGCAGGCGCCGACGCCTATCGACGCCCGCATGCTCCTTAAAGTCGTCTTTGTGAATTACAGTCCTGCGGCTGGCCGGGCGTTGCGACCCTAGCGACCTGCGTCGCAAATGTGCGCTCGCGCGCCATCCGCAGGGATGCACATCGATCAGGGCTGTGTCACAGGTGCCGCCGTCGCATCCGTGAAGCCGATCACTGACTTGAGGCGACCATCGTCAGCGATAACAGCGAAGTCTGTCCCCTTGTAGTAGAGCGGCGCTTCCGCCGTGCCCCCTGACACCCAACTGAATCGGACACAGTCGTGATGCGCATCGATGCCACTCGCGAGATAGACGCTGTAGCCGGGGTTTTGAGCTTGGACCTTGGCGATCATCGCGTCGATGCCGTCATGGCCGCGCCCCTCCCGGACTCTGTCGATGTAGATTCCGTCCTCTGTAAAAGTCTGGGCCACGAGTTCGCGACGCCGCTTGGCGTCCCGCTCGCTCCAAGTCTTGAGTAAACGCACGACAGCTTCGTTGGCATTGCTCATCGGACTTCTCCTCTCGCTGACGCGCTCGGCCGCACTAACCCGTGATGACATGGGCGATAATCCGGCGCTGACAACCACAAATGCTGCCGCCTTCAGAACACCTCGCCTGTCCATCGCGTCCTCCTTATCGTCGCACCCGGCGGACGTCCCGATCGCCAGGAAGCGCGTTGAAAGCAACCCTTCCTTCGATGCGAGCAAGACTAGGTCCGCGGTGCTGTCACAATCGATGACCTCAGAGGTCAAAAAAACGCCCTCGATGGATCGAGCGGGGGTGCGTGCGCGTCTGCGCGACGAAGCCTCTCGATGTTCGCTGCCGCTGGCCCTGCATCGCTGCTTCTCGCAGACCTGTACCGCACCGCCAAAATTTGACCTGCGACGTCATGGGCCTGCGCTTCAAGATCCACTAACTAGCGCAAGCGGAGGGCACGCACTGACCTTCACAGGAGGCGCATCGATGGAGAGGCGGACACTCATAAAATCGGCGGTCATTTGTACCCCCCTCGCCACAACGTTGGCTGCTACGGCCAAGGGGCAGCCCGCCTCCGGCGGGGGTCGAATTCGCTCTGGGCCGTTCGTTGAGGCTGGTGACGGCACAAGGCTGTTTTGCCGTGATTGGGGGGAAGGGGCGCCCGTTCTGTTCTGCCACCCATGGGGGCTCAACGGAGGTATCTGGGAATACCAACTCACAGAGCTCAGCGATCAAGGCGTGCGCTGCATCGCCTACGACCGGCGCGGTCATGGGAGGTCGGACGATCCCGGCCGTGGCTACGACTTCCCCGCCTTGGCCTCCGACCTTGCGACCATCATCGAGCGCCTCGACCTTCAGGGCGTCACCCTCGTTGGTTACTCGATGGGAAGTGCGGAAGCCATTCGTTACATTTCCCAGTACGGGAAGGATCGTATTTCCCGGCTCGTGCTCGTGAGCCCCATTGCTCCGGCCCGCGGGGAGCATTCGATGATCGACGACTTCATAGCGGCGCTCAAGAAGGATCGACCCGCGGCCATGTCCGCGGGCCTTTCCCTTTTTCTCGGCCAGAATTCAACGGTCTCGCCGGCGTTAGCTCAGTGGGTGCTGGAGCAGTTCCTGCAGTCTTCACCCAAAGCCATCATCGAGTGCCAGCGCGCCATCGCTGCCGAAGATCATCAGCCGCTTCTGAAATCGCTGACAATTCCAACGCTGATCATTCAGGGGGACAAGGATGAAGTCAGTCGACTGGAACTCACAGGGCGGAAACTGTCGCAAGCGATACACGGCAGCGAGCTGAGAATTTATGAGGGCGCACCACACGGAATCGGCCTGACGCATCGCGACCGGTTAACCCGCGACCTGATCGGCTTCGTACGCAGCTGATTGGCCGCAACGGCCAAACAGGGTACTAGCCACTCAATTTCTGCGAACCGAACTGGCCAGCCAGGCCGTCGAATGGCCTGGCCAAGCCGTCAATTGGTGCTTTGCTTCGGGGCTTTCCAGTGACTTTGATTGCGGCCCGGTGCCTGAAGGAAGCGGCCTGATGGGAACGGCCCGGATCACGCTGTGGAAAGAACATGTCCGAGCCGCCCTGCACGGGGATGTCTCCCCGGCGTGCGCGCTTGCTAGTGTTCTGTCCCGGAAATTAGCAACATAATTATTGCATTGGTTTCGGGTATCCTGATCGGAGGAGTTACCCGATGCGAACCGGACGTCCGAAGGCGACACTCACGATTTCCATTGACGAACGCGCGCATCTTTTGAGCATAACTCGGTCGCGCTCGCTGCCGGCGGCACTGACATTGCGGGCGAAGATCGTGCTGGCGTGCTAGCGCGAGTCGAGCAACGCCGTGCTGTCTACGCAGCTTGGCGTGGGGCGATGTCGGCAAGGTTGAGCGCGACGATTTCGCTGCGCCGGAGAGCTGCCGAAAAGCCGATCAGCAGCAGCGCACGGTCACGGAGACCTGGAGGCGCATCCGGGATCCGCTTGAGCATCCCGGCGATCGCCTTGGCGGTCGCCGGCGCCTTGCGCTCGGGAGCGGTGCCAATCCGCCGGCAGATGCCGCGCATCACTGCCTTGACTGGTTCCGCGTTCGTTGGCGGCTCATGGCCGGCGAGCTTGTGCGCGTACACGATGGCGGCGCAGCACCTCGCAATGGTAGAGGCTTTGAGGCCAGCGTCGGCCAGGCCGGCGAGATAGGCCGCCGCTGCGTCAGACCACCTGCCACAGCCATTCGAGGATTTGCGCGATCACGTCGCCGAACAGCAGCAGTGCCGCTGACCAGACCAGCGCCGATACGAAATTCGCGATTTGAAAGCGCCAGTAGGACATCTCGAATATCCCGGCAGCGAGCGGCACCGAGGCGCGCAACGGGCCGAAAAACCGTCCAATAAAGATGCTCGGCACGCCCCAGTTTTTCACAAAGGCCTCGCCGCGCGGCAATATCTCGGGATAGCGCGACAGCGGCCATATCTGCGCGACCTGTTCCTTGTATTTGAAGCCGAACCAGTAGGAGACCCAGTCGCCGAGGGCGGCGCCAATCCCGCCGGCAATCCAGACCGGCCAGAAGCTGATGCCGCTGGCGCCGATCAGCGCCCCGATGGCGACCAGCGCGCCCCAGGCCGGGATCAATAGCGATATGAAGGCCAGCGATTCACCGAACGCCAGCAGCAGCACGATCGGAGCGGCCCAGACCCGATGGTCGCGCACGAAATCGGCAATGGCGTGCGCAAAATCTTCCATGATTCCGACGCCTCCCCCGGCCCTTCAGCCCGTCTGAGCAAGGGCGTTGAAGCTTTCTAGGGTTCCAATGCCTAAGATCAGGTAAGCCAGCCCCGTCGGTGACATCAAGTCACAAAGACGGCCACCGTGCGTGAGCCCCGGCTCCCCCGTTGTGGTGCTGGGTCGGGATGCTCCGCCGGCATCGTCATGGGCATCCAACAGAATTTCGCGCTCAGGCCCGCATATGCCGGTTCGGCCGGTATGACAGATCGGCCGCGGGGACCACGACCCTTGCCAAGGTGCAGGGCTCGCTCCACATGATCGGCGCGATCCTGTTTCCGGCCGGCGTCGCCGTCGTGCTCCTGAAGGGGGATTCATTTATCGCAGCCCCGACGGGTTGGGCGGTAACGCCGTCAGCGCCTCGCCCTGTCACTTTTTGAGCTCATCCATGGCATAGTCAGGGAAACCGATTCGCGGCGCGCCCAGGCGCGCGCAACACATGAAAATATATGGACAAACCATTGAAAAATAACGCCAAAGCCAAATCCGCCGGCGACCTGTTTGCGGCCTCGGAGCCGAAAGGCCGGGCCCCGCTGAAAGCCGCGCCGCGCGCGGCAAGCGCCGAAGCCGGCTACACCGCAGCCGATATCGAGGTGCTCGAAGGGCTCGAGCCGGTACGCCGGCGGCCCGGCATGTATATCGGCGGGACCGACGAAAAGGCGCTGCACCACCTGTTCGCCGAAGTCATCGACAATTCGATGGACGAGGCGCTGGCGGGGCATGCGAGCTTCATCGAAGTGGAACTGAGTGCCGACGGATTCCTGACCGTGACCGACAACGGCCGCGGCATTCCGGTCGATCCGCATCCAAAGTTTCCGAAAAAATCCGCGCTCGAAGTCATCATGTGCACGCTGCATTCCGGCGGCAAGTTCGACTCCAAGGTCTACGAGACCTCCGGCGGTCTGCACGGCGTCGGCGTGTCCGTGGTGAACGCGCTGTCCTCGCGGCTCGAGGTCGAAGTCGCGCGCAGCCAAAAACTCTACCGCATGACGTTCGAGCGCGGCCACCCCAAGGG
>WNFJ01708195.1_pt1 | contig 10036 bp, 7 predicted proteins | sample 5400461 | NCBI WGS metagenome assembly WNFJ01 (sample SAMN13153349, study PRJNA577476) | soil metagenome | isolation source: 115 cm saprolite on Douglas fir-dominated hillslope | place: USA:California | collected 2013-09-17
TGAGACAAAGGTGTGCATCACACGTCTGTTTGGGACCCAGAAAAACCAAGAGATCCGCCTTCCAAGCCTCGGATTAGCATCTACTAAGTGCCAAAAAATGCCATTGTCCCTTCTGGAGCATCGATTCAGTGCTCCTTAAGTTTTTCCCCGGCCGAAGAGCGAAGGGCCTAACCGAAGAGGGTTTTTGCGTATCAAAATGCGGGGCAGGTCAATCCGGCAAGGTGTGCATCGTGAAACTGTCTCACTTTAGGGGTTCACTCCAAGCCCTATTCGTGCACAGTTCGTGCACAGTTCGTGCACAGTCGGGACCAAAACTGAGAGGTTGGGGCAGAGAGGAATCTGGTAAGTGCTTTGCAATCAGAGAAGAAGTTGGTGGACGTGAGGGGATTCGAACCCCTGACCCCCTGCTTGCAAAGCAAGCACAAATTCAATCTAAGTCGTTGCTTCGGTTGCGCTTAGCAGTTTCATGAGCTCCTTAGGTTGCTCCAAAGATGCTCCAAAACTTCGAAGAAGAAAATGCAGCAATCAGGACACACATTCATAGGTAACGGAAAAGACTTTCGGAAAAGTCAGCGGAGATTACTCAGCAAGACGGCATCGCTGTTTACGTTGCCGCGGGTCAGCAGCAGCCGCGTCCGATCTGAGGACCAGTTGAAATCGAAAATTTGACTAGTTGTGAAGTGTGTAAGCTGCTTTGCTTTCCCTCCCGCCAAAGGCTGCTCCCATATGTTGCCTGCTCCGCTTTGTGTCACCACGTATTGCAGGCCAGCCCCATTCGTAGACCAACGCACACCCCAAATGCCGCCTGGCACCTTGAATTGCTTTACCAAACGCCCTCCGCTCACGGGCATCAGCCCTATTTTCCATCCCTCGGACGGAACGCGGCCGTATTGCGTATACGGAAACGCGAGCAGCTTTCCGTCAGGAGAGACAGTCAGTCTACCGCTGAGTTGGTCTCCCGGGACGTCGCTAACATAGAGCGCCGTCCCCCCGAGGATAGGCACTTTCCAGATCTTTTGTGGCTGCTCGAAGGTAGCGTAGAAAACGAAGTTACCATCCGCCGAACAAACAGGCGACCACAAATTGCCTCGGACGAGCGTTGCAGGATGTGTCCCGTCTCGGTCAACTCGCACGAGCGCCTTTGTGTCCCTTTCCTGTGACAATAGAATTGCATAACGTCCGCATGAACCGGGCGAGTTTACTCTCCGGAAGTCGGCGAACCGCGAGCGCTGGCTGCCGTCGGTGTGCATCATCCACACTCCGCCATCCCCACCGCGGGCTAACAATTTTCCATCAGAGGCCTCAGAAACCTCGATCATTGAAAGCGCATCGGAGGTGACCTGCTGGCTCTGAGACAAATCCGCAGCAGGAGAGATCCAGATATGGGAGATGGTCGTTGCGGCGGTTGTCGCGAAGGTGCGGCCGTCCCGGGTCAGCCCCAGATCGGTTCCGTAGTCGGAAAGATCATGGGTAAGCGGCTGCGCCCGGCCTTCTGGAAAAGAAATCGTCCACAACTGAAATCGGTGTGCGGTCTCATCGAGACGTGGAAACATTAGGGCCGCTCCGCCGGACAACCAGACCGGACGTCCGATGTCTTCCCGGCTGGAGTAAAGCTCCCTGATGCTCCCGTCCGCCACGGAGACTATGTCAAGAACCCACCGCAAACGCTGGTTCGCGATGAGCACAGGGACGGCGATGGTTCGACCGTCGAGCGACCAGTTTGGCCCGGGCTGGAAAAGAAAACCGCTTCCATCGTGAATAGTCGTCAGCAGCCGTTCCTCACTGCCATCTGCGTTTGCGATTTTCAGTTCGATGTCATTCCGGGGTTGAATGCAGTGTTCGTAGACGAATTGTCGCCCATCCGGAGAGAAGGAAACTGGTGAATCCACATCGGTGATTAGTTTTTTCGCCGGCCCACCTAATGTCTGCATCGAGTACAGGTACTTGAAGAAGGGGTCCTTCTCATCCGAGCGTACGAAGTAAATTCTGCTGCCGTCCTGGGAGAACGTGAGGCCATGAAACCCTGGTCCATTCTGCACTACTTGCTTTCGCTGTGGATGGCTAGCTCATTCAGCCAAAGACCTTGCTTGCCACCTTGGCCCTCTGCATAAGCCACGTATCGTCCATCGGGAGAAATCGCAACACCGGTAACCAAGCCCGTGTCCGTCAATGTCGTGATTCCTAAGTCTTGCGGGCCGGGACCCTTGCTCCGCGATAACCATTTGTGGGCTGCGAAGCCAGCCAGACTGCTCACGGTAATGGCGGCCGCTAGCACCACGAGACGTTTCCGCAGCGCGGCTCCCTCCCGAGCAGGAGGTAGAGGTACGAACTGGATTCCCGAACTCACCGAAGGGATTGTGCCGTACTCATCAGACAAAGCCAGCGACTGGCTGACAGGAGTTACGATGTTTACAATCGGCGCGGGATCTCGCGAAACTTCTAAGGTCACGGGAGTGATGAAGCGGTAGCCTCGCCGGGGAAGGGTTTCCACGTACCGTGGCTTTTCGGCATCGTCCCCGAGCGCCGCACGAATCTGATTGATGCAAAAATTGATGCTCCGCTCAAAATCGACGAAGGTGTCACCTCTCCAAAGCCGTTGGCGGATTTCCTCGCGGGTGACCACGTGTCCCGGCCGCTCCGTCAGCATAAGCAAGACTTCTATGGCCTGAAATCGAAGCTTGATGGGAATTCCCGACTTGTGGCGGCGTTCAAATCGAACGCTCCGAAGCGAATCCTCGAGGAGAGCGGGGCCGAGGAAGCCATGCAAGACTCCGCGGATGGAAGGCTAGGGCATTCTAGCACTATCTGATGTATTAGAAGCGTAAAATGAAGCAATTTAAAAGCAATTTAAGCAATTCTACTCGGTCCAGCCTACAACTGCTTCGCCTACAATGAATTGCACGCTAACAAGGAAATAATACGCCGCTAGCTCAGAGGCCATTGTCTCATTTTCCGGTTCTGACCTAACCTTCGCCCACGCGAGTGGTTGCGGAGCGAAGAATGAAAGCGCGAACCTACACGCTGCTCACCGCTGCGGTAACGTTCGGGGCATTCACAATGCCTACTCAAACGCGCGGTCAGGGACTCCATCATTATAAGGTCGTGCAACTGAATACATTCACTTCACGTTTAGCAACAGGTCACTGAATAACTCGGGTGTGGCTACCGGCTTCTCTGACACGTCCGTCTCCGTCAGCCCGCCGTTTTGCTTCAACGACTGCTTCCTCGAACACACGTTCTTGTGGAAAGACGGCGCTCTGACGGACCTGGGCGGCCTTCCAGGAGTGGCCATTTCCGGCAGCGGCCCCAACTACATCAACGCGAAAGGCGTGGTTGCGGGCGTCGCATTTAATGGTGGGATTGATACCGTAATGGGCTTGCCTCAATTCGACGCTGTCGTTTGGAAGGACGGCCAGATCATTGATCTCGGAACGTTTGGAGGGCCACTGAGTTACGCCGCAGCCATCAATGATCGAGATGAGGCCGTTGGATTCGCCTTGAATGACACACCTGCTTCTTTCGACCTCGGAAGCTCCTGTCAGAACTTTCCCATGCCTAATCAAATGCGGGCCTTCATTTGGCGCAACGGTGTCAAGCAGGACTTGGGGACACTGGGCGGGACGGATAGCTGTGCCCTGTTCATAAACCAACGCGGACAGGCAGCGGGGCACTCCTTCACAAACTCCATCGTTAACCCTTCCACGGGATCTCCGACCATCCATCCGTTTCTCTGGGATGACGAGAAAATGATCGATCTCCACACCCTCGGAGGCACCCTCGCATTTGCGAGCGGCCTAAACAATCACGGGCAGGTTGCCGGCGCGTCGACTCTGGCGACAGACCAGAAATTTCATGCCTTTCTTTGGGACAACGGAGAGCTGATGGACTTGGGTTCATTAGGAGGACAACTCCTGGAAACGATTGGCTTCAGCGAGGCTGGTGAACTGGTTGGCCAAGCGCAATTGTCGGACTTGGCGACAATTCATGCTTTTCTCGCGAAGAAGGGAGGGATCACCGACCTTGGGACCCAGGACGCTGACCCGTGCAGTGTCGCGATTAGCATAAACGCGAAAAGCCAGGTCGTGGGTAGTTCTACCGATTGCTCCAGCTACCAGCATGCTTTTCTCTGGGAGGATGGGCACATGACGGACTTGAATGCCTTCGTTCCCTCCGGGTCCGACTTGGTGCTGACTGTGGCGACGTTTATTAACGATCGCGGCGAGATTGCCGCACAAGGTGTGGTCTCGAACGGCGACCTGCGCGCTGTCCTTCTGATTCCCTGCGACGAGAATCATCCGAAGGTTGAAGGCTGCGACTACAGCCTGGTTGATGTGAACGCCTCACGGTCCATCTCCGCCAGGACTCCAACCGTGCAAAATCGCGCGGCCAAAAACTTGAGTCTGCCCGACACGGCAAGCCTGATGATGCGTTCGCTTCGGCGACGCATGATGCCGTGGTCCCGCAGCCTTGGGGCCCCGACGCAGAAATAGTTTCATGCGAATAGAACTCAATGACTCATGAAAAGGACTCTTGAAGCTGTAACTACTTTCGTCACTCTGTTGGCCGCTCTAGCCCTTCCGGCTCCATTAAGCGCACAGCAGCACATGAGGTACAAACTCATTGATTTGGGCACGCTTGGCGGACCGCACAGCTACGGTTCTGTAAACGGCGACGGATTCCAACTTTTGAATAACTCCGGTGTTGTGACCTCCTCCGCGGAGCTGGCGACACCCGATCCCAACGCCGCATATGGTTGCGCCAACCCCGAATGCTTGCAAGTGCATGCGTTTCGTTGGAAGGATGGCGTGATGAGCGACCTTGGCGCGCTGCCCGTGAACAACAACAGCGCCGGGGGCTCAATCAATTCACGGGGCTGGATTGCCGGCCAGTCGCAAAGCTCGACCATTGACCCTGTCGTAGGAATTCCGGAATTTCACGCCGTGCTCTGGAAACATGGCCAAATCATTGACCTTGGGACCCTCGATTCCGGCACGGAAAGTTTGGGCATCTATGTTAATGACGCCGGTCAGGTCATAGGGTTTTCCACCATTAATACCAGCCCTGACCCCATCGGCTTCTTTGGGTTCCCGACGCACACTTTCATCTGGCAGAACGGAAAAAAGTTCGATATCGGAACCTTGGGCGGAGCCAATGCTTTCCCCGGTGCCAGCTGCAGTAACCAGCCGGAGGACCTAGTCGTGGGAGGTTCTAACACAACGACAATGGTAAGTTCCAGTACCGGCCTCCCTGACGCTGACCCGTTCCTGTGGCACAAAGGAAAGATGTTTGACCTCGGCACGCTGGGCGGTACCAATGGATTTGCGCAATGCGCAAATCATCGTCACCAGGTCATCGGCATGAGCCGGCCGCCTGCGACTTCCCCCTCTTCAATTCGGCGCCCCTCGGATGCCATGCCTTCCTATGGGAAGACGGAGTGATGACGGATCTGGGGACTTTGGGCGGCGATAACTCTGAAGCTATCTGGCTGAACGAAGTCGGAGATGTTGTGGGCTCCGCTGATCTTGCTGGTCCCACGGGCAATCAAACCCACGATGCCGTTCTCTGGAGGAACGGTAAGATCCACGACCTCGGCACCGTCCCCGGCGATCCTTGCAGCCGCGGCCGCGGGTTGAATTCTCGTGGACAGGTCGTCGGTGGGTCGTCCGATTGCCACAATTTTCTCCATGCGTTTGTCTGGGAAGAGGGCGGACAGATGCAGGACTTAAATACGCTCATTCAGCCTGGGACCGGCTATCAATTGACTAACGCGTTCAACATAAATGATCGCGGAGAGATCCTAGCCAAGGCCGCACCGCTCGGCTTTACGCCCAATGACGACGCAGACCTTGGCCATCTTGTCCTGCTGCTCCCGTGTGATGAGGACGAGGAAGATTGCGTGGCCAGCCCAAACGCGACCGCTGCGGCCCCGCAGACCTCGGCGCCCCTTTTGAGGAATTCGACCAAGGCTCCCGCATCACCCCTGCGCGCCGAGTTCATGCGGCGGTATCACGTTCCTTTCACAACAGGGCCAGAGCACTAGTGTCTCCCAGGTGAAAGACAGTTTCGCGTGTGCGGAGAAGCCTATTTCTCGACCCGCGATCAACGCCCGCAATGTTTACCAACCGGATCTTCGTGCAGGAAGGACGAAACGTAATTAACTTCGCTCCGGACCGATAGGAGAAGTAATCCATCACGCGGCACGAGAGATTCGACGTCTGCTGCCGCAGTCATTCAGGCATGCACATTGTCCCGAGGTCGCACCAAAGCAGTGTGAAACGATTCAAGGCGGTGACCACCTGCTTAACTAGCAGGGTTATTCCCGGCAGACTTCAACAGCAAGGCATTGAAATTCATAAACTTGGTGGACGTGGCGGGACTCGAACCCGCGGCCCCCTGTTTGCAAAGCAAGCATAAAGTCAATCTAAGTCGTTGCTTCGGTTGCGCATAACAGTTTCAAGGCCTTCTTAGATTGCTCCAACGTTGCTCCAAAGCTTCCGATCTCTCGAAGTGATGGAACCAATCAGGCAAACAGCAGTCCAAGCGATTTCACTGTTGCGAAGCGTCTGAATGTAAGCTTTCTTATGCCCATTGACGCAAAAAGTGGACTTCAGCGTCTTCTGGTCTCTCGGGCAAGCTTCTTGTGTGAAGAAAAAGGGTGTAGGCCTTCACGTCCCAATAGTTCGTGTACCTTGCCTTGCTCAATAACAGGTGGTCTTTATCCAGCCAGGTTCGAATACGATTTGCAGGACTTGCCAGACATGTAGACTGTCAATTCAGGTTTATTTCGGCCTCTGCACTAAGGCTCAACGACTTCCTAGGCGACTTTTGAGGAAAGTGTTTGTGCTCTCAAGCAGGTGCGTAATCGCCAGCGAAGCCCCTTCTCATCGTTCTTCGAAAACGTATTCGTGCTGCGCGTCTCGAATGGTCAAAGTTCGCTTAGGTCCTGACCCGACTACAAATTCAAAGCCGATCGCTCCCGGTACGATAGTGATGAAGGAAATCGTTCCATCGGGATTTTTGCGAGAGCTGACTTCGCTTTTCCATTCGCCAAAATCAAAGATGGTCGAAGTTCCGGACTTGTTGACCGCGATATCCCCGAGTGAGGAGCTTGCGTAATGCCTGGAAAGCTTGGCGCTTTCGGCAGCATCCGCAGGAATGTTGACTAGTTTGCGCTCGGCTGCGAGGCTGGAGAAAAAGTCCTTGGCATCGGCTTCCAACTGGGCATCCGCTTCGGGGCGTCCGTCGAAGAGAACCTCGAGCAACTTGCGGCTGAAGCGGTTGCGAATCACCCATCCGGGGTCGCCGTTAGTGAGAATCACCGCGCCCACGTTCTGGTCGGGGAGCCAGATCATGTCGCTGTGATATCCGGTGAGGTCGCCGCCATGATGAACGACCGGGACGCCGTAGGTTGTATCGACCTCAAGTCCCATGCCGTACGAAGTGTCTTGACCGATAAAGACTTGGGGAGCGCGGCGCTCGAGCAAAGGCCCCTTGGAGATATAAGTGGCACCATTGGGCAATTTGCCGTTGGCTAGCTCCATGGAGACGTATTTCGAAATGTCGCGCACATTGCTCCAGGCCCCGCCGGCGGGGCGCAAAGGTATGACGGCGTCATTGATAGCCGTCATCGCTTTGGAAGGCTTTCCGTCGAAGTCCGGGGAATGCGCCGCCGCATGATTGCCGGAGAGCGCGCGCTTGAAGTCGAAAGTGGTGGCGTTCATCTGCAGCGGATCAAACACATACGACTGCATCGCGGAATCATACGCCGCGCCAAATTCCATCTGGGGATGGATAACGTAAGAGGCGGTGTAACCTCCAGCGGCTGCCATGAGATTGGAATACTGGAAAAGCTCACCGAACTTGCTGGCGGGAGTCATACCGGAGAACTTGAAAATCCATTCCAAATCCTGCCGGGGCATGCCGGTGCAGGCACAGATCAAGTGTTTGACCAGGACGCTTCGAGTTGTTTCGGCGTCGCCGAGCCGGAAAGACGGCCGCAATGTGACGACCGGCGTGTCCCAGGTGATTCGATGTTCGTCAACGAGTTTGGCGAGTAGAAGAGTTGTCAAAGCTTTGGTATTGGAAGCGATCATGAAGAGCGTGTCGCCGTCGGGCTTGTTTGTGCCGCCCAACTCCTTCGTGCCAAAACCGTCGGCGAAGACTATCTTGCCGTCTTGCACCAAGCCGAGGGCAACGCCGGGCACTCCGAGAAGCGTTTGTCCCCGCTCGATGAAGGCAGAGAGCTTCGCGATACGGGCCTGATCGAGGGAATTCGCTTTTTTCCCGGCGAAGGTCTCGCGGGTGTAGCCCTTGGGAAGAAGGCGCCCATAGATGAGGGCGAGCTGACCGCCGCGCTTCTCTCCGACGGCATCGGACATGTCTTCAAGGACAACGGTCCAGCTCGAGCCAGAGTAGTAGACGAGCGCGGAGACTCCTCGCTTTTCGTTGGGCGAGGTTTGGTAATCGTAAGAGCGTTTCCGACTCCAGCCGTCTCTGTCAGGCAAATCGTTAGAAACCTTAACGGGCCACTTAGCGTCAGGTTTGTAAGCCTGCCAGGCCAGAGCGAGCGCCTCCTCCTGGTCCTTGGCTTGCACGTCGATGAGGGCGACCCAGGAATCGCCCTCGGGGGCCGCGAGAATGGTCGCGGGGCCCTGGACACGAATAGACCAGTCTTTTGGCGCTACGAAGGAATTGCCTTGAAGAGTGGTTTTTTGGGTGTCCGCAGAAAGGCGCTCAGGTGTTTGCGCGCTCGCGGGCTTGCCAGAAGCAGTAAGCGGGGGGGGCTGGCCCTGTCCGCACAGCAGTGGTGAATTGAATGCGAAGAAGAGCAGGAGGATGAGTTTTCTCATGGCCACGAGATTTAATCTCACGACTTTTTAAAAGGCAATCGAATTCTGACACGTTGGACAATGGTGGGAGTTTTTGAAGGGATTAGAACCGATAAAGAGCATAGATCCGACTCTGGCAGATTCTCCCGACATCGGAAACGGTCAGAACCACCTATAGATGCCCGCAGCCGTGACCGGAGAAGTCCTCATGGTACCCACATGACAGTTAGGCGACTACTCATTAGCCGACCGCTTCAAGGAGCCTTGCCCTGTTTTTGTTGCTGTTGCTGCTTCTGTGCGGCAGCCTTCTCTGACTCCTCTACCGCCTTCCGAAACTCCGCTACCGCCTTCACTTCTGGTGCTTTCAATCCATCCTTCTCGGCGTACCTCCACACCGGAGCACCATCTACGGGGTACTGCACTTTTCCCTGAAACACCTTGAACATATCGTCCTGCCCTCCCACTGCTACCCCGGTGTGCGGCTTGTCGGTCGTGGACCCACCCGTTCCATTCGTTCCTAGTGGACCTCCCGGCTGCGTTACGTCCGGAGGGCGCCCCTTCATCACTCCCACCCGTATCGCATCATCCGTGGCCTCAATCGTCCCGGGTCGCGAATCCACGGGGCCACCATTGACTGTCGTATTCGCAATCTTTCCCGTTCCTTTTCTTACTCCAACCACGAGGTCCGCCAGCTCCGCATCCAGCGTCAACTGGAATCGTCCCCATTTCATGAATGCCTTCTCCACTTCTTCTTGTGCCCTCCGGTTCGCAAACGGGTCATCCGTCGGCTCTCCCGCATCCGGCAAAATCACCACCAGCACGGTCTTCGCCTTCCACACATAATCCGGCAGCACCACTTTCTCTTTTTTGTTCGCGCTCGCCATCCCTGCCAAAGTCACCACCAACGCCATCGCGGCTGTGGTCGTCACCGCCACCCTCGCCATCTTCGCAATCTTTCTCCGCAATGGTCTCTTCATAACCGCCTCCCGCCCTCTACTCCGCGTCATTATATCCCCGAGGCGTGAACTGCAGCTGGCTCAACTCCTGATAGACGCTAGAGCTTTATCGGATGCGCGTTCTCGGCGAGAAGTGCAAGGAGGCGAGGATCTCCGCGCGCGTCCGGTAAAGCCGTTTGCACTAAACCGCTAGCGCGGTAGTGGTGGCGCTGTAGTTGTGTCGGCTTATCCGGTCATACTCGTCGCTGTTCC
>WNFJ01337954.1_pt4 | contig 10035 bp, 9 predicted proteins | sample 5400461 | NCBI WGS metagenome assembly WNFJ01 (sample SAMN13153349, study PRJNA577476) | soil metagenome | isolation source: 115 cm saprolite on Douglas fir-dominated hillslope | place: USA:California | collected 2013-09-17
AGTAAACAAACAGTATTAATCGTCCTGCTTCTGGTGGCGCTCATTGTGGGCATTGCCCTGGCCTTTCTCGTAGATTATCTTGACGACCGCATCCATGGGAAGGACGATGCACAGCAACTTCTCCGGCTCCCTGTATATGGGGAGGTGCCACGTGCTCCCACTGTGGGTCGAACGAGTTCATAATTACCTGCCGTTGAGAAGATTCGCATGAATAGTTTAGAGGAGCAATTTCCGTGAGTATTCGCTCACAAGAGCAGGTTGCACTGCTCACAGATTACGATACAGGTTCTGCATACAGTGCAGCCTATTATACATTTTTTGCGAACATCCGCTTCAACTGGAACAAGGAACAATGCATACATACGCTGCTGCTCTGCCCACCGGCACCGTACGCAGGTCAGGCTACCGTAGCAGCAAATGTGGCGATCGCTGCCGCGAAAAGTGGCACGCCGACCATTCTCGTTGATGCAGATTTGCGCACACCAGGTCTGGAGAGGCGCTTTGGCATGGAAAAGGCAGAGGGTTTAGGTGACCTGCTGGCGAAGGATATGATCACCACACAAGTGGTTCGGCAGCACTTGAGAGATACCTTTATCCCAGGCCTGCGCTTGCTCAGCGCAGGGATGGCGGCTGAAGGTGGTGTATTGCTCCTCTCTGAGAAACTACAAGCAGCGATACAAACTATTAGCCTCTGCTTGTCGGAGACAGAAACCGCGCCAGGCATGGTTATATTCAATAGTCCACCTGTGCTAGCAGGCCCTGATGCCTCCCTCATTGGAACCCTTGTAGAGCAAACCATCTTGACTATAGCAAAAGACCGTACAACCCGTACGCAGGCGAAGCAAGCACAAGAGCAATTAGAACGGGCTCACACGAACCTGGTAGGTATTGTTATACTTGACGTATAGAGCTCGTCACGTATCATCAGCAGTATGAAATCCATTGCTTTACAAGGAGGAACTCTATGCAAGGGCGCCAGGAACCCAGGGACCGTCCTTTCAACCAGTATCCTACCGATTTCAACGGTACTGGAAAGCAGCGGGCTATTCCTCGCCGTCCCCCTAATATGGCCCATATCGATCATCCTCCCGTAACACAGCGGGTAGCCCGTCCACAACGGGAAGCGCCTCGTAAAAAAAGCTTGCGGCGGAGAATGCTTCTCTGGGGGATCGTTTTTCTGGTGGCTGGGGCATTAGCCTGTGGTATTGGCTATGCGGCAGTCAATTTTTTCGCAGCCACCAGTGCGACCGCTGGGCCAGCGGCAATTGCCACTGATTTCCTTTCGGCACTTTCCAACCAGGATTATAACCAGGCATACAATGACCTCGATGCAACGATTACTATCCAGCTAGCACCAGACGATTTCAAACAGCAAGCACAGGCCTCAGATCGTTGTTACGGCAAAGTGACAGATTATAGCGAAGTGCAAAATAGCGCTGTTCAGAATAATCCAAAAAGCTATAGTTATAACTTTACCATTACGCGCAGCAAGCTTACAAAGCCTTATACGTTACACATGACGGTGCAGCAAAATAGCAATGAGGACTGGAGAATAAGCAGCTACGGCAATAATAATGATTTAGGTCCAGGACAGCCCCCTTGTAGCTGAAAGTAGTATTCGTCAATGTTGTTCAAGGTCTCGAGAGACCTTGAACAACATGATGAACGCTACTATTCAAAGGACGAAAACAGGTTATTCAGCGACTCCGCCAGTGTCGGGTGAGCAAAGATAGCATCACGCAATACGGTATACGGTACTTTCCCCATCATCGCGATCTCCAGAGCGGACATAATCTCGCCTCCCTCGATGCCAAGGACAGCGCAGCCAAGAATCTGGGAAGTATCTTCATCCACAACGGCTTTCATAAAACCGCATGCCTCGTCTATCTCCAGCGCCCTGGCAACATAATTCATAGGCATTTTGGCCACACGGATATTGCGCCCCTGTGCGCGTGCCTCCGACTCACTCAGCCCCACTCGACCGAGTTGGGGATCGATGAAAACCGTGTAAGGGACGAGCCGATCACGGATAGTCGCATTACCCTTTTCTATCAGGTTGGTACGAATGATGCGAAAATCGTCGTAAGAGATATGGGTAAAGGCCGGGCCACCTTTGATATCTCCAAGTACATAGATGCCGGGCACCTGGGTCTCCAACTTCTCATTCACAGGAATAAAGCCATGTTCGTCCGTCCGAATACCAGTCGCAGGCAGGTTGAGCCAGTCACTATTTGGTGTACGACCTACTGCCAGCAGCAGATGTGACCCGGTGAGCGTGCGCTCTCCTGCCGGTGTTTTTAAAGCCAACCGAATCGTGCCTTCACCTGTTCGCTCGACATGCAAAGGTATTGTCTCCAGCAATACTTCGATCCCGTCCTCCTGCATGATCCTGGCGACCTCTTCCGCCACGTCATCATCCTCACGGGCTAGTAAGTGAGCGCCGCGTTGAATAATCGTTACCGCGCTGCCGAAGCGGCGAAACATCTGCCCAAACTCCAGTCCCACATAACCACCTCCCAGGACCAGCAGGTGGTCTGGTACGCTGTCCAGTTCCATGATGGATGTCGAGTCGAGAGTAGGAACAGAATCTAACCCAGAGATTTCCGGCCTTGATGGACGATCGCCTGCATTGATAAAGAACGCATTGGCAGTTAATTGCCGCGTCTCGCCATTGCTCAAGCGAACTTCAAGGACCTTCGGGCCAGTGAAATGCGCCTCTCCCATCAGGAGATCCACACCCTTTGTGCTTTCGATACGTTTCTGACTACCATTGCGGAAACTGTCAACTATGTCGCGTTTGCGCTTGCGTACTACCGTCATATCCACTGTTACAGGTCCAGTACGCACACCGTAGTCGGCCGCGCGGCAGGCTAAATATGCTACACGTGCACTGGCAACCATAGTCTTGGTGGGAGTGCAGCCTTCATTAATACAGGTGCCACCTACATGGATACGCTCGATGATGACGGTCCTCCAGCCAGCTTGTGCCAGTGCTGTAGAGAGAGGCCCACCGGCCTGGCCTGCTCCGATCACAATTGCATCGTAATGTGTTGTCGCTGTCATAAGCTTTTATCTCCCAGCTTTTACGAGAACGCATTCTCACCCGTGATAGCCTGTCCGATGATCAACGTGTGGATATCGTCAGTGCCTTCGTATGTATAGACCGATTCGAGATTATTGGAGTGGCGACTGATAGGATATTCCAGTGTAATACCATTTGCTCCCAGGACTGAGCGAGCCTCACGCGCGGTTCTTAGTGCTTCACGAACGTTATTGCGCTTGGCAATAGAGATCTGAACGGGGTGCAATAAGCCCTCATCTTTTAAGCGTCCAAGCTGCAAGGCGAGGAGTTGAGCCTTCACCAGTTCTGTTGCCATGATGGCAAGTTTTTGCTGTACAAGTTGGAAGCTGGCAATGGGGCGGTTGAACTGAACGCGGGTCTTCGCGTAGTCAAGCGCCACCTCGTAGCAAGCTCTTGCAGCGCCGGTCGTACCCCAGGCAATCCCATAGCGCGCCTCATCGAGGCAAGAGAGCGGTCCGCGCAGGCCGCGTACATTCGGCAGCATATTCTCTACGGGAACGCGACAATCCTCAAAATGCAGTTCGGAGGTAACGGAAGCGCGCAAAGAGAGCTTGTGATGAATATCGCTGGTAGTAAAGCCAGGAGTATCACGCTCAACGATGAAACCGCGTACGCCCTCTTCGGCTCGTGCCCAGACGATGGCCACCCCTGCAATGCCACCGTTGGTGATCCACATCTTCGTTCCATTGAGGACGAAGCTATCCCCATCACGACGCGCCGTAGTGCGCATACTGCCGAGGTCACTACCGGAATCGGGCTCGGTCAGGCCAAAACAGCCAATCACTTCGCCGCGAGCCATACGCGGGAGCCAGTGTTGTTTCTGTTCCTCGGAGCCGTAAGCTGAGATTGGGAACATGGCGAGGGAGCCCTGTACAGAAACAAATGAACGTAAGCCGCTATCACCGGCCTCTAGCTCCTGACAGGCCAGGCCATAGCAGACAGAACTCAAACCGGCGCAACCATAACCCTGGATATGCATGCCCAGCAGGCCAAGTTCGGCGATGGCTGGAATGAGTTCGTGCGGAAACGTGCCTGCCTCAAAGTGTTCGCTAATGATGGGTAAAACACGCTCGCTCACGAATTTGCGTACGGTATCGCGCACCATGCGCTCTTCTTCTGATAGAAGATGATCGATATTATAAAGATCAGTTGCCGGGGGCATTTGTACCTGGCGCTCAATTGTCGTATCTGCCATGAATATGTGCCGCCTTTCGTAAAAATATCACGCCGGGCTGCCCTCCTCGTTGAGGGACATACGACCCTTCAGGTATTATATCCCAGAAATGAAAAAGAGTAAGGTGTATTGATTGACCATCTCCCGTTAAGAGTGTATCATAGAGAAGCTATAATATCTCACTATCACAGCGAGTATGAGCTTTTCGCCTGCAGTGTAAAAGTCGCTCGGCATTAATCACTAAAAGCAGCACATGTCGTCTGCGAGCTCGGCTTCGACGGTCTTGATATCAAGAAAGAAGTTCCATAATTTCCGGCGGGTCGGTGTGTATCACGTACCGTGGCTCTGTGCCTGTCCTCCGCACCGTTACACTCAGACCGAAAAAAAGCACGGCATCAAGGTTGAACTGAAACGACGGGGTAAACTGCGGGTCGCCTAATTTTTCTCTCCATTCTTGACATTGCTGGTGAAACTCAGCAATACGCTGCTGCAATTTTTCCTGTTGTTGTTGCATTCTTTGTTGATCGGCAAGGTCTTTTCGTGCTTCTTGTTCTTGCTGTTCGAGCATGGTTAATTGCGTGTTTAAAAACGCGACGGTTCTTTCGCTTAATGTTTTTTTCTGCATCTCGCTAGCCAAGTTGTCCCGAAACGTCTCCTGTTCGCGAAGAATAGCGTTGAGGTTTTTGAGTTTCCGTTGTTGTTGTTTCTGTGTCGGGTTCTCAGCTTGCAATTGTTGGATCTTCTTGTCAACAACTGAAGAGTCACGGATAAGCTCAAGAATGTACTCTGTCACACAGCTATCAAGAACATCGACAGAGAAACTGGCACCTGGACATTTACCGCCTCCTTTCAGTTGCGGATGCCCGCAATCGTAATAATAGTAGGCGCTTTCATCTGCTGACGCTTCAGGATAACTGTGACGCACATACAATGTTTGTCCACAACTAGCGCACTTCGCGAACCCGCCACGCAGCAAGCAGTCCTTTGAGCCTTGATAAGTGCGTCTCGCAACAATTTTATTTTGCGCGTTTCGCTTGTTTGCTTTCTCAAACAGGTCTTTTGTTATGATAGCCGGAATAGGAATAACCACCTGCTTTTCCTCAGGTGTTTTTTGTTTGACAGGTCGATTGCTTCCTGGTCTCCGGCCAACGGTGACACTTTTAAATTGCCGATACTCACCATAATAGGCGGTGTTTTTGAGAATTTGACTGATGGTGTTGCGTTGCCACACAGAGTCTTCTCTCATCCGTTTCGTGTGTTTGCCTCTGAACGCGTATGATGTCGGGATACCTTTTTCGTTAAATGTTCGAGCGAGTTGATGTGTCGACACACCAATTGCCGCTGACTCGAAGATAAAGATAACTACTTTTACTTCTGTCCATTCTGTTCCGTCTGCCTCAACGTAAATGATTTCATTGTTAGGTGTGTACCCGACACGAACACCTTTTTCGTTGAATACAAACTGATACCCGTACAGGCGTAGGCCAGTGCCGAGTATTTGCCCAGGTTTCTTAGTGCTGCCGAGCGCTTTTTCCCGCTTGCCGTCTCGGCTCCTGCGCACAAAGTCATTAATTTCTTCTTCAGCCTTTACTCCTTTGAAAAAGCGCATGATTTGACCCTCTAAAGAGTCATCGTCTGCGTGGTCGCTTTCCTGCGTTGTCAAAATGCTGATGCCTAATTCTTTAAGTTGCATTCTGAATAATTCACGAGCTAAGGCTCGTCGTCCTAATCCTCTGTCTAAGACATCCATACACAACACGTCAAATTCTTGCCGTTCTGCCATCTCAAGAATGTCTTCAAGGGCTTTCCGGTAGCGATACTCAAGTCCTGAATAGGTATCGTGAATGACGTGTTTGGTCTCATCCATAACACGAAGCCCCAACGGTTTAATGAGCTTATCCCGTACTTGTCTCTCTTGCGCAGCGTGAGAATATTTTTTCTCTTGCTCCGGCGTTGATACTCGTGTCAGGATTAAGGCACGCTTGCCTCTGTATCTCTCCAGATTATTTTGCATGAAGCACACTCCTCACTATGTGTTTGTGTTTTTCACATACGTTCGTTGTCAAAGTTCTTGCTTTGTTTTCTCGTGTGTAGCGTGTGCTGCTGGCTGTTTGCAGCCATGACAGCGCACCAGAAAAATACATCCGTCCTGTAGCTGCTGATTCACCATCTGAATATTTTCCTGGTCTTCATGGCAGGGGCAGCTTGGGTCGGGACAAAACGGATATTCCGGCGTATGCGTCAGAGGGTTATAGGTAGGAATGACGGGAATAAAGTTATCCCCAAAGCCTTTCATTGTTCCGTTCTTTCTTGACAGGAACAGGCACAAGTGTATTACTACACCATGAGCCTGGTAACATAGGTTCACAAGCGGGGCAATGCCGAGGAGCTACCAACTAAATAGCATTGTCCCTTTTTAGCCTCTGATTTCGGCTACAACCGGGGAGTTCAGCGACTAGACATAGTATAACTGACATAAGCAGGAATAAACAAGGGTATGGACGAGCAATTATGCCCTATAGTATAATGTTGGCAAAAAGCGGAGGGGAGATTTGGAAAAACGCTATCTGACGGCTGTGGAAATAGCAGAAATGCTTCAAGTCTCTATAGATACTGTTCGCAACTGGATAAACCGCAAAAAAAATCCATTGCCCGCGTTCAAGATTGGCAGAGAGTGGAGAGTCGAGCGGAAAGATCTGGATGATTTTATTCAGCAGCGCAAAAACATTCAAAAGGATGAGCAATAGTTTGGAGAGCACTCGTACCCCCATGAAAATTTTTTGGCAAACTTTAGAAAAACCTATCTTTATCCTGGCACCGATGGAAGATGTGACAGATACCGTACTCAGGCGAGTGATTGCTCAATGTGGGAAACCTGCGGTGTTTTTTACCGAATTTACCAACGTTGAAGGGATGTTCTCAAAAGGACAACGGCTTGTGACCCAACGGCTGCAATATACAGAAGAAGAACGTCCCCTTGTCGCCCAAATATGGGGAACTCGTCCTGAAAACTTTTTCAAAGCAGCGAAAAAATTGATTGACATGGGTTTTAACGGGGTTGACCTTAATCTGGGATGTCCTGCCGCTGGCGTCTTACAAAAAGGTGCTTGCTCAGGACTGATGAATAACCGACCGCTGGCGAAAGAAATTATTGATGCGACAAAAGAAGGAGCCGCAGGTGTTATCCCTGTCAGCATCAAAACACGGCTCGGCTTTCGAGCAATTGACTTTGAATGGATCAGGTTTGTGCTTGAGCAGCAGCCAGCTGCACTGACCGTCCATGCGCGTACTGTTTCTGAAATGTCCAAAGTTCCGGCACATTGGGACAAGCTTAAAACAGTTGTTGCCATGAGAGATGAGATGAACAGTGCGACACTGATTATTGGGAATGGGGATATAAAGTCACTCAGTGATGCAAGACAAAAAGTAGCAGATGCCGGAGTAGACGGAGCCATGATCGGACGCGGTATCTTTGAGAATCCTTACCTCTTTTCAGAAACTCTTACGTTACATGATAAAACACCGGAAGAGAAGATGCATCTCTTACTTGACCATATGCACTTGTGGATTGACACCTGGAGAAATACAAAGCATTTTCCAATACTGCGTAAATTTTTTAAAGTGTACGCAAGCGGTTTTCCAGGAGCACAGGATTTACGAATACAACTGATGGAAACGCAAAACCCTGAAGAGACAGAACAGATAGTGGCATCATTTTTACAGTCTCTCTCTTCTTGATCCTCTCTCCGCCATCCTGTGCCAAAAATACGAACGTCGCACGAGGACAAATATAGAACTTTTTAGGATGGGTTTTTCTTCCTCTTATCCTGATCCTCTTAGCCCTATTACTCTGTGGAGCACTTTGCGTAGGCGGACCTCTCTGGGGAATATATCAAGTGCAAAGAGGCTTGTACTATGGATACATCACCATTGATGACCCGGACATGACACATCCACAAAATATTGGTGACACCGTCACTGCTGGGAGTATGCAAATGACCCTGAGTTCCATTCGTCAGGCCAACGATGAGAAAGGGAATACGTTCCTTATTGTACATGCCAAATTCACAGAGCTTGATCCTAACCAGGCTAGCTACCCAGTACAATCCCCAGGCTCCTTTGTTGTTTACAATCATCCTGTTTTCGACCAGGACCACCACCATTATACAGGAAATGCGATCGAACCTTCTGGCGTAGGAACGTCTCTTCCTCATAAAGATGCCTCAGCCTTTTTGGATCTGGACACTGGCATGAGTCCTGGTGAAGTGCGCGAGGGCGACATCGTCTTTAACATTCCCTCAAAACATGACACTCTCGTGCTGGTATGGCTACCTTCAGCCGAACAGTTTGCCTGGACATACTGACTCCTCCTATAGGAGACGCAAACGACCCTACTCCCTTCCGCACCTCTCCCGCCGCTACGGGTTTGACGATACCTTTCCCTTGGGGCCTTTCCCCTTTCTCAGCAAAAATTCGGGACGTCTTACCCTAACAGGATAGACAGGCTGGACGAGGATATTTGCACCGCTAACGCCTCCCCTGATACAATTAAAAGCACATTGGTCAGCCTGGCGCTCTCTAATGTACCCTGAAAAATTAAGGCTCATGTGCAACGCGGGTCGGATCAAAGAAAGATACGAGACTCTGTTGATATTCATGAGAGATTGCCTGAAAAAACTCTTCAGTGCTGGATACAGCTGGATGTATATATTGTGGATACACCTGCATGTGGGCTGGCGCTTCTGGCGCTGGCGAGTACACCTCTGGCTCCAGCAATTGCATATAATTGAAAGTACACAAATTAGTATGAAACAAACCCTGCTTTTTATTCGGCATGGGCAAACGACATGGAATATAGAACATTTACTACCCGGCCATTTGTCGGGAGTTGCATTGAACGATGCGGGGAGAGAGCAGGCAGCTCGCCTGGCGGACGCCTTAGCTCTTATGCCTATCAGTACCGTCATTAGCAGTCCATTGGAACGTGCACGCGAAACCGCGGAGATAATCGCCGCTGGCAGAGGGTTGACCATTCAGCTCGAACCAGATTTAATGGACACCAACGTTGGCCGCTGGGCAGGCCAAAAGTTTGATGAACTGGCCAAAACTGATCCTGACTGGAAAGCCTACGTCAACGATCCAACGGTAGCGCCTGAAGGTATCGAGACATTTCCCCAGGTCCAGCAACGAGCGCTGGCGGCAGTTGAACGCTGGCGTACAACGGATTCCATCGGAGCCTATCCTGCCTTTGTCGCACATGCCGATGTTGTTAAATTGCTGATAGCGCATTACACTGGACTGGATGCCAGCAAGGCCGGTAGCCTCTTTATCGATAACGCTTCAGTCAGTATTGTTGAAATTCAAAGTGAAAGTGAACATATCCAACATACCCGTGTGATCGCCATTGGCTGGAGTCCACGTCCAGGGTGGTTAAAGCCAGCCATACTCGAGGGACAGAAAGATAAAGAAGATAGCCCCGTAAAGGAAGATAGTTCCGTAGTGGAAAACAGCGAACAGAAAACGTAGACGATAGCTATTCTCCAGAATGTATGTCGAAGGGAGTTCTAATATGTTTGATCCACGAGACCCCATGGAGCGCTTTTACTGGCACTATGATTCCAGGCGGCAACTCTCCATGGCACAAATCATAGCCATGGGCAGCGTGGACGTCGAAACTGTCGCACTCACCTGGCTGCTGCTCGAGCACGGAGTCTCACTTACCGTGGCTGGGCCAACTGACCCTCAACCGGGCATCGGCAAAACCACAACGCTCAATGCT
>WNFJ01525749.1_pt1 | contig 10034 bp, 10 predicted proteins | sample 5400461 | NCBI WGS metagenome assembly WNFJ01 (sample SAMN13153349, study PRJNA577476) | soil metagenome | isolation source: 115 cm saprolite on Douglas fir-dominated hillslope | place: USA:California | collected 2013-09-17
GTTTGCCGTTAGGTTCGAGAACGGCTGGCGCCCAGCGCCAACGGGCACCCAGTTTGATTTTCTTGATGAGGTTGATGCTATGCCCATACTGCGAGGCAGAGAAGGGAACAGATAGTTTCGACATGTCCAATCCTTTCGGACAAGACGGAACTATTGAGATTAGATGCGGAAGTGGCGACCAGAGTGGAGACCAAGCCGTAAGTTACTGATTTGCTTGACCGTCAGTTAGAAGGCAGCGTTCTAACCAACTGAACTACGTCCCCACTTGGTTTTGGAAGGGGTTAGTGGAAACCCAGGACTCTTGCAGCCACTTTCAGTATACCAATAGATTCAAATGCATCAACTGTTGGGCTGCGGATATTTGATTTTCTTTTGGATGTGCGCGACTACTTACAGCTTCAGGCCGAGCTTTTCTTCCAGGTACTTCTTGCTGAGCATGGCCGGGTCTTTTGGCGTTCTGGATTATCCAGCTCATGATCCAATTCCATGATGGCCCCAGCCCGGAACTTGATTTTGTGTTCGGGGACTCGCAAGTTGACCCCAGCTCAACACCTTGCCGAATGAACTGTCCCCGCAGAACTCTTAAAACACCGAATCCGTTCTAAGACCAATCGCGCCTCGCAACGACTCGCGCCGTGAGTTCTGTTTAGGGAATTCCTACCCTAACTTTAGTCACGTATTCCCATAATGGAATACTTCCTATGGGAATTAGTGTCTTCGTTTTTATTGGCCTCGTCCAGCACATGGACTTGGTTTCTATGTCCTGTAATCCATCACTGTAACGCGCTGCGGGCGAAAACCTCTATGTTTTTGATAATTAATACCTTACTGTTTCGACCGAGTTTGGCATCTGATGTGCTCCTACAGTAGGCAGCGATGTACCCAAGAGGAGATTCCAATGGAAGACCACGATGTAATGCGGCTCGAAGGAGTTTTGCTCACCACTGATGCCCAAGTACTCTGCGTGATGAACCAGGTGCTGGATAACTTCGAAATTGAGACTGAAGTCTGCACCGAATCTGACTCCGCCCTGGATGCGGTCTCGAACCGCAAATTAGACACATTGATCATAGATTGGAACGGCAGCCAGCCGGAGCAGGTAGTGAGCGCGATGCGCCATTCCCAGGACAACGCCAAGTCCATGGTTCTGGTCATGGTCAACGGGACGCCGGAGATGCAGGCTGCCACGCGTGCCGGAGCCAGCTTCATTATGCATAAACCCATCAACTTCGAGCAGGCCACGCGCTGTCTGCGAGCAGCTTACGGGACGATGCTTCAACAGCGCCGGCGCGCAGCCCGTTATCCCGTCGACATTCCAGTTACCGCAAACATCATCGGACAAGGCCAGGCGGGCGGAAAAATTACGGACCTCAGCGCTGGCGGACTGGCATTTCAGTGCAAGCTGCCCCTTTACAAAGATGAACAGCTATCTTTCGAGTTCAGGCTTCCGGGAAGCTCCACGACCATCCATGCCAGCGGCAAGGTGGTGAATACGGACCGCAAGGGCCATGTCGGGGTCCGCTTTACCTCTGTGTCCGAAAATGAGCTCACCATGCTCAAGCAGTGGCTGGCAAACCGTCTGGCCAGGCTTATGGACCAGCGGATTTTCACTGACTACACCAACCGGTTGAACTAAACCAGAGAATGAAGGAGAACGATATGAAAGCTCGAGTGCTGCTGATTGACGACTCCAGGTTTCTGCGAACTGCATTGGAAAAGACCCTGACCGCAAAAGGGTTTGAGGTTCGGGTGGCGGGAGATGGAGAAGAAGGACTGCGGTTAGCGCAAGAAGAGAAGTTCGACCTGATTCTGCTGGACCTGTTCCTGCCCAAACTCACCGGTTACGAAGTGCTGAAGCGGCTCAAAGACAAGCCAGAGACCGATACCATTCCCGTACTCGTCCTAAGCGGCGTTGCCAAGCCCAAAGAGCTGGAAGAAACGATGAACATCGGGGCCACCCATTTTCTTACGAAAGAAACATTGGATCTCACGGCGATTGTGGCCAACGCGGAAAGTTGTTTGCAGCGCCAGCCAACCTACGTCTAGGCTAAAAACCCAATACATCTGGAACCACTTGAGGCCCGCCTAAAGAGCTTACGGAAAAACTCTCTATGTCAGCTCATTTTGATTGGGGCGTTCTGGCCGCATTGAGCGGTGCTGATGCCGGGCGCTCCGCCTGCACAAAATTGATCGACTCCATGCTGTGGACCAGGGTTTCTACATCATTGGGGTTTGCAGCCATGAAGGAAAACGAGACTGCGTAGTTCGGCAACATTGTAAAAACCTGTGTCTGGTAAATCTTCGGGCTGTCGGGCGCAGGTTTGGACACCATATCGACCCGGTAAAACTGCCTGCCTGCGAACGTATAGTGCTTATCAGCGTGGACCACGTCAAAGGCAGCGGCAAAGGTTTTTACCATAGCATCCGTAAAGGCCTTGGGTGAATCACTCGCCTTTATCGTGTCACAGGTGATGCTTATAAAACGCATGTCCGATCCCCCGGCCGAAGGGGGATTCGCGGTAAACAGGTTATACATCAGGGTCGCAGTGGAACTCCCCGACTGCACAGCGTTGCCTTCGAAACCCTCCGGATAAGCATACGAGAACCCGAAGTAGCCATTCACATAACGCTTGCCATTGATGGTGCCGTAGTCGGGATGAGGCTCGTTGACCTGGGGTCCGAGTTCAGCACGCGGGCCGGAACTTTGAGCTTGTGCCATTAAGGGCGATGCCGCCAGAAATACCGCGGCACACAACAGGACAACCGCAACAGAACGTTGCACAGCCATGGGAACCTCCAGTTTTAAGGGGCGTGCTCTTTCTCTTACGGGGGCTTGCTGCGGGGGGTGAATCCGGGTCTTCTCGGAGGGTCTTGCGTGGATTATGTTAGCCCAATTGAAAGGCTAAAACACAACAATATTTTTTTTAAAGATGAATTGAGCCGCAGCAGGATTGAGCAACTGAAAAACCCATATCCCTCCACTCCGCCGCGAAGCGCGGCTGCAGTCGGGATGACAAAAGTGGGATTTAGAGATTTTAGTGATAAGGATGTCAACAGAGCCGGATAGCTTCTTGAAGAAGAAAAAAGGGCGGCATGGCTGCCGCCCTTGAATAGCTTGTGGCTTGTGGTTTAGAACGGCTCAAAAAGATGTGAGAACGCCCATGTGCCTTGTGAGATACCGCTGCAGCTCGGCGACACTCCGCCGGAGCAGCCTCCGTTATCCCGTGCCACCGACCAGAAGGCCAGCCTGGCCACATTGCCGTTGGGCTTGGCAAAGTTCACCACCTTCTGCGCATCGTTCAAGGTGAAGACCTCGGGTTGCGAGTCGTTTCTGCCGATCATGGGAGTGATCCCCAGCGGCGCCGAGACGCCAATGGAGCGTATCTGCTTCAGCGTGGCATTGAACGCATCAATGGCGTTCTGTCCCATGGCATTGGGATTCGCGGTCCCACCATAATCCATGGTCATGATGTTCACCACGCTGATGTTGACTCCATGCTTTTTGGCATTGGTCAGCAGGTTGATGCCGTCTTGGGTCAGGCCCGTGGTCAGGACCGGCAAGGTGTAGGAGATGACTAGGCCCGAATTCGCCCGCTGTAGGCCGGCCAACGCCGTATTGCGGCGATCGACGGCAGCGGTATCGGCGATGGGAGCGCCTTCGATGTCGAAATCCAGCATCTTCACCCTGTACTTGTTGACGACTGTCTGATATTGCGCCTGCGCCGCAGAGGCGCTGCTGCAAGCTTGTCCTACTTCAATCCCGGCGGCGCCGCCGAAAGAGACAATCACATCACCGCCCGCGCTGCGCAGGCCGCTGATGAGTGGAGCGATGCTTGTGTCACTGCCCACGGGCACGCCGAATCCGCCCCAGCCGGCCTTGCATCCCCCATTGTCAATGATGAATCCCAGGGTGAACACCCTGATTCCCGAAGCGCGAGAGATGGCCGGCAGGTTGTTGTTCGAGAGACTCATATCAATGTAAGGCGCGAATAAACGATTTCCGGTTGGGGGAGGCGGTGGCGGCGGTGGCGGGGTCGGCGTTGGTTTTGGAGTGGGGGTGGGTGTAGGCGTTGGCCCCGGATTCCCGCTGACCGGTTGCCACAGCGCCGGCACGTTCGGCGGCTCCCAGCCTACCTCTGAGGTGTGGGCTTGAATACATTTGTATTCCACACCGTTGAATATCACCAGCGACCCAATCGAATAGGCTGTGTTGGGCGCCCAGTTCGCAACCGCGGAAACTGTGAAGGGAAGAAGAATCGCTAACAACAAAACGCACGTGATGCCTGTAATCCAGGGGGTTCGTCTCATTTGGCTAAGCTCCTAGGGGGTGAAAGCGAGGCCATAAATCACCTTACTTTGAGTCGAATTTTTCGAATCGAATTGTTCTTCGAGAAATGCGCTATAGCACTCTACACCGCTAAGATTCAGAGTCAAGAGGAAAAATGATTTTCCATAGAACAAAACAGCGCAACCTTGCGTGTTGTGCTCTATAGCACATTGGCGGCTCTTACCGAACGAGGAGCGGGAAATTCTGAAGCAAAACCAGTGCGCTGGAGTTTGGGCAAAAGACTCATTTAGAATGAATCGTGATTCCAGTCTTGCTCATCCGTTTCTATTCGTTTGAAATTATTTAGAAATCCATCGGAAAAGGATCTGCGATGAAATTCTCTCGCTTCGTTGCCCTTATCACAATCGTCTCGCTTTCATTAGGGGCTTATGTACTTCATGCCCAAACCAAGAAACGCAGCCGGCGGAAAGCTGCCGATGCCTCGGCAGCAACAAAGGCCGCAAAAGCCCCTGACGTAATTACAGGCAAAGCTGCCTTCATTGATTACACCCAGCAAAAGCCTGGCGTATTCCGCAAGATCACGGTCGCGGATCTGCCCGAGCCATTTGCCACAGAGTCGGTTGATAACGGCCCGCGCGTCGTGCCTCGCCCTTCCGGAGCATGGCCGCAGACTCTGCCTGGCTTCAAAGTTGAGCTTTACGCCTCAGATCTCGATAATCCACGGTTGATCCGTACCGCGCCCAATGGCGACATTTTTCTCGCCGAGAGCCAGCCCAAAGATCACAACGGGAAAATACTCGTATTGCGCGGAGTAACCAAAGATGGCAGGGCCGAAAAGATCGAGACCTTTGCCACCGGCCTGAAGCGGCCCTTCGGCATTGCCTTTTATCCTCCGGGGCCTGATCCGCAATGGGTCTACATCGGCAATACCAACGCCGTGGTACGCTTTCCCTATCACAACGGCGACATGAAAGCGGGCGGCCCGCAGCAGGTGGTTGTCCCTGATCTTCCCGCGGGCGGTCTTTTGCGTGGCGGCGGCCACTGGACCCGCGACATCGCATTTTCCCAGGATGGGAAAAAGATGTACGTCTCCGTCGGATCGCACTCCAACAAAGATGACACCGATGGCAATGGTATCGAGAGGCGCCGGGCTGACGTTCTGGAATACAATCCCGATGGCTCAGGGTTCCGCATCTATGCCTATGGCATTCGTAACGCAGTGGGCATTGCCGTTCAGCCTGAAACCGGCCAACTGTGGGGATCGGTGAATGAACGCGACACGCTCGGCGATGACCTGGTACCCGATTACATTACCCACTTTCAAGACGGCGGCTTCTATGGCTGGCCCTGGTATTACATGGGCGGCCACTATGATCCTGAGCATAAAGGCAAGCATCCCGAACTTCGGGACAAAGTAATTACCCCTGACGTTCTTCTGCAACCGCACTTTGCTTCGCTGGAAATGGTTTTCTACGAGGGCAACCAGTTCCCCGGCGAATATCATGGCGACGTCTTCGCTGCCGAGCACGGCTCCTGGAACCGCCATAAGCGCTCTGGCTATGAAGTGATCCGCGTGCCGCTTAAGAAGGGAAAAGCCACAGGAGAATACGAAGACTTCCTGACCGGCTTCACAACCGACGACGGCAATGTCTGGGGACGTCCAGTCGGTGTTGCCGTGGCCAGCGATGGTTCGCTGTTCGTCACCGATGACGGCTCTAATTCGATCTGGAGAGTCAGTTACATGGGCAAATAGAAGCGAGTAGCTTGCCGTTTGCAATTTCAAGAAGAAAGGCAGCCATAATCGGCTGCCTTTTGTCATGTAAGGAATGAATTACTCTGTAGTTTGCAGTTGTTGCAGGTCTGCCAATACCTCTTCACTATGCGCCGCCGGCTTGACCTTTACGTAGACCTTCCTGATGACGCCCGAAGGGTCAATGAGAAAAGTATTGCGGGAGGCAAATTTTTGACCTTGATAGTCCATGATCGAACCATATTTTTCTGAAACAGTGTGGTCGGAATCGGAAAGGAGTTTGAAATCCAGACCTTCCTTCGTGCAAAAACCTTTATGTGAATCCACCGTATCCACGCTCACGCCCACAATAACAGCATCCTTCTGTTTATATTTTTCCAGATCTCTCTGGAAGTTGTGGGCCTCGACCGTGCAGCCCGAGGTGAAATCCTTGGGATAGAAGTAAAGCACGACCCACTTGCCATGAAACTGGTCGAGAGAAACCGGCTTTCCCTCCTGTGATGGCAGGCTGAATTCCGGGGCTTTTGTGCCAACGGCGGGCTGCTCGAGTTCGGCTGGCTTGATCTGCGGACCACCCATTGAAGCAGAGGTTTTGGCTGCGTCTGTGGCTGGTTTGGTTGCATCTGCGGGAGTTTTGCTCGCATCTGCAGGTTGCTGGGGTTCGCTTCCTGCAAAACAGATTACAGAGGCACACAGCAGAAGCAGCATGGTTACAGCAAGAATCTTCATAGTGCTCTCCTTTCATTTAGGAGAATAAATGATTTGCAACAGCTTTGACAGAAATGGAGCGGTACTTGACGCGACTATTTACAAATAATTTACAACGCTGGCTTCATTGGCTGCGGATACACGCTTTTCACGATAACGGCTATTCTTCATGAATAAATTGTCCCAGGTTCTCCGTTAGCGTCTTTATCTGACGGTAAAATTCTTTGATCCCAGGAGTATCCAGTGCAAGGTCTCCACTGTGCATGTCGTTGATCAGATCTTTCGCCAACTCCGTTGCGATACGCATTCGCTCTTCTACCAGCATTGCGATGACTGGGAAAGGATTCCCGCCGGCCTTCTGCTCTTCCTGGATCCATTTCTGCACGGCGTACGCGGTATGCCGCGCATTGTTCATGGCTTTTCTGAATTCCACCAGTACGCGCACGTCAACGGTGCCGGTTTTGATGTCTTGGCTTAGCTGCTTCAGCTCTTCACTGGTTTTCTCCAGCCGGGAAGTAAGCTCCGGATTCACATGTTTGTCGTCGGGCATGGTCGTCCTCAAATTGCGGCAGTCTTAGCCGGTTCTGGTAACGCTTCGTCCGGTTCCTGACTAAGAACCACCCTCTTTTTTCATCTTGTCTCTGAGACTTTTGGGCCGCACGTCAGTCCAAACTTCCTGAATGTACGCCAAACATTCCTCCTTGGTCCCCGTCTTGCCGGCATCCTTCCATCCCATGGCGTTTTCGCGGTTTGCGGGCCAGATCGAGTATTGCTCTTCGCTATTGATAACAACTTTGTAGATTGTCTGGTCACTGTCGCCGGGCATTATGCCTCCAGATTCAGAATGCTACACCGTTGCCAAGCGTTATAGTACTCGATAAGAGTGACTCACTAGTTACCTCCTGCCGGCCCGGGGCGCGGGTGCGAACAGATAGCGGCATGTTGTTCCCAAATCGGAATAGAGTCTGGTATGCTACTCACAGAGTTTATTCACTCTACCTTCCCCCCAAAGTTGTTAAAATCAGCTCGCGAGGAGTTTAAGTGCCAAGATCAAAGAGAAGGACCAAAAGAAGGGCTGCAAGACCCCGATATTCCAAGGACGTTTTAGTGAAGTTGCGAAAGAAATACAAGATTATGAAGTGGAGAGACATGCAGAAGCTGGCAATCGACAAAGCCATGCGTGCCACAAAAGGAGACAAGCTGCTGGTAGCGGCTCTTCTGGGCGTGGGGAAGACAACGATTTACCGGCGCATCAACTAAGAACTTCGTCTGAAATCATCTGCTTCAACAAGAGCGTATTTTAAAACCCATCACGGCCCTCTCTATCGAGAGGGCAACATTTTTAATGCGACGGGAAGTGCCGCTAATTGTTTGCTTTGCGCAGTACGGCGCTCTGGCGCTCATCGGAATTGATCTGGCGCAGGAAATCGCGGAATGCGTCCAGCTTTTGCGGCGGTATGGCTACGTTCTTGATTTCATAGGTCCGCTTGTAGTGCAGGGTATTGCCATTCACCTCGACCTGGCTGTGGTACGATCCGTACTCACACTTGGCCTCGGTGGACGGCGGCAGCTCATCTACGACATAGCCGGGCGGAAGCGTAATTTCGAAGTCATCGCTTTGCAGCGATGGTTCTGCAAGCTCCACCGGATACAGCCGTTTCTTATCTTTTTCGCTGGGCAGCATGAAGCCTTTTTGTCCCAGCACGCGCGGCCGCACGATGAGAAGATTGCCCGCCGAGCGCGCGTAATTTTCTGCGGCAAAACTGTATTTTAAGGTCAGCGCTAAATTGTATTGATCAAGATTGCCCACCATCGCCGTCTTAAGGGCAAAATTGCCCACCGAGTTGCTTAGAAAACCCTCCACTACTTTGGCGCGGTCTGATGGTTGCACTGCCAGAAGCCGTGCACGGCTCGAAGCCGCCTCCTCTCCCCAATGGACCTCCTCCACATCGCCGGAAATCACGCCGTTCGGGTTGAGCGAGAATTTAGCCGAGCGCGACAGCAGATTGGCAGACGGGGCCAGGATAGGCAAATGAAAGAGCTCGCCGCCGTCAGGAGTGGCAACCAGGCCGTAGCCGTCTTGCAACACATACGGCAGATTCCCCAAAGGGGTGTACGAATCGGTGGGATCGAAGAAGAGAATCCGGCCCAGCTTCGGATGCTCCACAATCGCATACAAATTCGTACTGGGAACGCTGTCAGGCAACCGGATTGCCAGGATGACATGGTTTCCGAGAATCGACGGTGCCTCCGGCGAAACCACGCCTCGATCGGTATCCACTATCACGTAGTACGATTCCACTCCAATTTCACGCAGCATCGTACTGAGTAAAGTTGCCTTGTCCTTGCAGTCTCCATAGCGGTTGCGGAAGACCGCTTCGGCTGGATGTGGCTGCAAGCCGCCGATGCCAATCTTAATCTCTACGTACCGAATGTCGTGTTGCAGAAATGCTGCCAGGGCTTGCATCTTCTCCAGTGTGGTCGCGGCACCGGAAGTCAACTCCGCCACTTTCTTTTGCATCTCAGGCGTCGGCTGACGGCGATCAGCAGTGAGTTGGGCATACCAGAGCCCAATATCACGCCATGAGCCGCTGCTTTTGGTCCGCAGCGTGGCATCTTTAGGAAAATATTTGATGGTCATCCGCCCGGCAACGGCAAGGAAATCAGGCATGCGTGGCTCATCCTCAATGGCCGACACATTTTCCATCTCCCACACGAACTGATTTGCGTTGCTTATTTTTGGTTTCGTTTCTGGATAGTTTACCCAGTACGTCGCCATTTCCCACCCTGGCGGCAGATTGAGCGTGAACCTGCTGAAACGTACGGGAATCGACTCCTGGACCAACCACCAGTCTTCAAAGACATAAGGACGCTTCTTTTGCACATATTCAAAACCGACGATACTGCCGGGCACGACCGCAGGAAGGCGCAACTCTCTACTATGCTCATCACTGTAGAGATCTTCGCTCCATCCTTTTTCGATAGCTTCCTTTTCGTTGACCTCATATTCGGGACCGCTTGAAGGAATAGCCCAAGCCTTCAAATATGAGATTTTGGTCTCTGAATCATGGGGGATAATAACTTTTCCATACTCTTCACGCGCCTCCGGGCGAAGAATTTTGTATGCGCGGCGATAAAGTGTCTCGATTTCCCCTTTGTCCTTGACCGTGGTCACGCACTCATCCAGCAACACCACAGCCACCGTCTCCGGCGGGTACGCAGGCAATGTTTGCCGCGCGGCTTCACGCATCCAATCGGGAGCTTTGTCTGCCGCCCACGCCGGCGGGG
>WNFJ01241328.1_pt1 | contig 10033 bp, 9 predicted proteins | sample 5400461 | NCBI WGS metagenome assembly WNFJ01 (sample SAMN13153349, study PRJNA577476) | soil metagenome | isolation source: 115 cm saprolite on Douglas fir-dominated hillslope | place: USA:California | collected 2013-09-17
CCGGGGAATCGCTCGCGGAGAGCGTGCGGTCGAGGAGGGCCGTACCGTGCCCCACGGGGAGGCGAAAAAGCGGCTGGCTCGATGGCTCAAGTAGTCTGGACCGAGCCGGCAGTGGCTGATCTGGACGCGATCGCGGATTATATCTCCCTCGACAACCCCGAAGCCGCGCGCCGTCTCGTCCAAAGAGTCTTCAAACATGTCGAACAATTGGAACGGCACCCCAAAAGCGGATCCATCCCCGCCGAGCTCCGTGGTTCCCGATACCGGCAGATTGTTGAGCCGCCCTGCCGGGTCTTTTATCGCTTTGACGGGAAGCGCGTCTGGATCCTCCACGTGATGCGAAGCGAGAGGTTGCTTCGGCCTGTTCAGCTTCGGCAGCGTGATCGGAAAACTCGGCCGGGCGACGACCCATGAAATTGCTGTGGGCCCCGACTGATTCCCTTGGGATTTCTCGTAGCCCGTTTCCTTCGAACACGATCGGACCATCATTTGTTTAGGTCGATTTTACTACTTCCCGTTCCACGCCCCCAGCGCCTCATCCCGACTCCCCCGTTTCGGTCCCCTCGCCTCGCAATTCGGACAAACGCCTAAAAACCCGCCGCGGTTTCTTCGAATCTCACCTTTCGCCTGTTTACAGAACGGGCAACGGCGCGGTTTTGGAATCCCGCGCCAATTCTTGTATTCGCGGTACTCATACCCGTTTGGAGCAATTCCGGATCCCTTCTCTCTCGGCACCGAATCTAAAAAAGCGGCGACGCGCTGAGGTTCCGCCGGCCTGGTCCGACCCAGAAGCCAATCATAGATTGTCGCGTCTCTTACGCCGATCTGTCGCGCCACCTCGGCCGCTGTCATGTAGTTCAGGCGGATAAAGTCGCGAAGGCGCTCAAGGAGCGCATCCACTGCTTTCAGTTCTTCTCTTGATCTGCGTTTGTTTGCCATCCTTGATCGGCGAGAAGTCTAAGCAAATCTTCCGGACCTCTCCAAACCGTAAAAAGAGCTCGGGTTCAGCTCACCGGGGAAAGACTCCTCGTGCGGCCGGATGGCACCGAAAATTCTCACTTGTCGATAGTGTTCATGTGAGTACATAACGGCATGAGCACGTTTACCCCGTCCCCTGAGTTCGATTACTATTACAAAGCCTGCCGAAAAGGCGACCTGGAGGCAAAGGCCGTCGCGGTGAGTTACAGCCCCGTTGGGGTCCTGGCCGATGCCAGCGAAATCACGGGCCTGCCTCGGGATACTTTCGAGGTCCATGAGATTTCGAAGGCGGAGTTCGAGGGATTGGGTTCCTGATAGACGGCTTCGGCGACTTCCGGCTTAGAAGGAACTTCCGACACCCCATCACCTCAGCTGCCGAGGACGAGAACGATCGGAAGTCCGTCAGTGAAGAGTCCAAAGCGGGAATTGATCCCCCGCCTTCAGGCCCGGATCCCGATAATAAACGAGATCCAGCCGGCCATGTTTCAGAGAACCGCTGTAGGGTTTGATCTTGCCAAAAGCAAGCGTGTTAAACGAGCCGCGGTACTTGTTAGTGATTTGCACAACTACCTGGTACTGACACGCTCGTTCTTCCATCGCGACTACCTTTGCCGGAATCGAGCTCATCAAGGACCAATGCCTTATAGGTCTGACCGACTAGAGTCCAGATGCCTTTTGTTACAAATCCGTTTCCTGCACAAAGTCCGGGCTGCTTTCATTCGCCGTCGGGTAACTTTCATCAAACGACTTTAAAACTCGAACAGAGCAGTCGAGGCGCCCGCCCCGCGTAACCCGCTAACACAGACCATTTTGTGCAAGCCACTAGCAGCCAAATCGACTAAACTCCTGGCGGCTCTCGCGAGCTTGGAGTGAAAACCAACGGCAAACGGGTCTGCGAGGTTTGCGGCACCGCATTGAACGGAAACAGCGAGTTCTGTCCGGTTTGCGCGCTGCGGGGAGCTATCTCACCTGAGACCGAGTCACTTTCGGCCATTTCTTCTGAGCTTCGCTTTGATCACTACCGGGTCCTCAAAAACGAAGATGGAACACCGATTGAGCTGGGACACGGCGAACCGATCGAACTGGGCCGCGGCGCCATGGGGATTACTTACAAAGCGTTCGATATCGATCTGCGCTTTCCGGTGACCCTCAAGGTCATCAGCGAAAAATATGTCGGCGATGAGTCGGCCCGCTTGCGTTTCTTGCGAGAAGCCCGCGCGTCCGCGAAGGTGCGCCATCCGAACGTTGCCTCCGTCTTACATTTGGGCAGAACAAGGAGCGGCTACTTCTACGCCATGGAATTTGTGGAAGGGGAGACGCTGGAGAGCCTGCTCAAGCGTTCCGGGCGGCTTGAGGTGAAGCTGGCACTGGAAATTTCGGGGCAGGTTGCGGCCGGTTTGGCTGCAGTGCACAAACAGAACTTGGTGCATCGCGACATCAAACCAAGTAACATCATGGTCGCCTTGGAGCCGGGTGGTGCCGTGACGGCGAAAATCATCGACCTTGGTCTCGCAAAGGGGGTAAACGAATATGGCTCAGAATCGGAAATCTCGACCCCTGGGGCCTTTGCCGGGACGCCGGCCTTCGCCAGTCCGGAGCAGTTTGCGGGGCTGGGCGCGGACATCCGTTCTGATCTCTATTCGCTCGGTGTGACGCTTTGGGAGATGCTGGCTGGACAGCTACCATTCCGGGGCTCGTCTTCTGAGCTAATGCACGAACATCAGCAGGCTCCACTACCACTTGAACAGCTGCAGGGCCTACCGCAGCCGGTTCTTGTTCTGATGGAAGTGATGCTAGCGAAGGATCCCAACCGGCGCTTTCAAACTCCTGTCCAATTGCAGCAGGCGCTGGCGAGAGTCAGAGGAGCAATTGGTTCTGGGTTACAATTGACGGCGGATGAGCTGAGGTCGGCCAGCGATCAAGTGACCCCAAATTTATCAAAAGGGAAACCGAGGAAAGAGGCTTTTCGTTGGCTGCTGGGCGCATGCTCAGGCTTCGTAATAATTCTGACCGCCTGGTTTTTCTTTTCCGGCCACTCAGGATCTTTGTTTAAGCAGCAGGTTGCCGAAGGCGCATCAACCGAAAAAAGCATAGCAGTCCTTCCCTTCGATAACATCAGTCCAAACAAAGACGACGCTTACTTTGCGGACGGTGTGCAGGATGAGATCCTCAACAATCTCGCCAAAATAGCTCAACTGAAAGTGATCAGCCGGACCTCGGTCATGCAATACCGGGGGGATAACAAGCGCGATCTGCGCCAGATCGCCGCCGTTCTCGGTGTCGCGAACGTACTGGAAGGAACGGTCCGGCGTGACGGGAATCATGTGCGGGTTAGTACGGAGTTAGTTGACGCGAGTGACGATAAAACGATTTGGGCGGATAGTTACGACCGTGATCTAACAGATATCTTTGCTATCCAAAGTGAAGTAGCCCAGGCGATTGCCAATAAACTGACTGCTACAATTTCGCCTGAAGAAAAGAAATGGATCGAGGCTAAGCCAACCGATAACCTCGAAGCCTATGACCTGTATCTCCGCGCGAATGAGTTAATCCAAAGCGTTAAGACGAATGGAAGTATCGGGAACGTCGCGAAACCGTACCGCGATGCTATCCCGCTTCTGGAACAGGCGGTTCGACTTGATCCGAAGTTTACGCTAGCCTACTGCGCAGCCGCGGACGCCCACAGCGGCCTCTATCACTATGGCGATCAGACCCCAGAACGGCGTGTATTAGCAGACGCTGCTATGAACAGCGCTCTGCGCTTACAACCCGACCTTCCCAAGGTTCGCCTGACGTACGCCCTCTACCTCTACCACTGTTATCGTGACTATGAACGCGCTCGGGTGCAGCTAGCCATTGCCAGACGTGGTATGCCGAATAGTTCCGAGGCAATTACGCTCGCAGCTTACATGGATCGGCGGCAGGGTGACTTCAACAAAGGAATCCAGGAGCTCAACGAAGCGATTAAGTACGACCCGCTCAATGCAGAATCAATCTCCGAGCTCGGAAACACGCTGTTCTGGACGCGTCAGTTTGATGCCGCTCAGAGGGCTTACGATCGGCTGATCGAGCTGGTCCCCGACCAACCGATGCTTAGAGTTCAAAGAGCTAACTTCGGGGCGATGAAGAGCGGCGACGATACTGAGCTCGGATCAGCGCTCGCAGCGGTTCCAACCTCGATGTCGGGCGATATCGGTGTGCTCTCTTGGCGACTCAGGTTCGCTTTGAACCGGCGCGACTGGCAGCAGGCCAAGGAATTGATCGAAAAGATGAAGGGCGGTGAGGACGACGGTATGTTTGGCTATGTGATGCACCTACCGCTTCCGATAGGGTGTTATTCCATCCTGCTTGCTCGGCTCCAAGGGGAACAACCTGGTGTTAACCCTGCGTCGACAGAAACTCGAGAACAATTAAAACAAAAGGTCGAGAAGTCCCCGGAAAACGCTTTTCTACTTGGCGACTTGTCCTTGGTGGATGCTTTGCTGAACGACAAAGAAGCGGCTATTTCGGAAGCGAAACGCGCGACCGAAATGCTGCCCGTCGCCAAAGACGATATCCATGGCACGGGAATGCTGGTCCAGCTAGCGGTCGTTTACGCTTGGACCAATGAGTTGGATCTGGCCTTTGAGACGCTGAGTCCTTTGACCAAAATACCAAATGGTCTTTTCTACGGCGATTTAAAACTCAATGCATACTGGACGCCTCTGCGCAAAGATCCACGTTTTGACAAATTGTTAGCCGAATTAGCGCCGCGGGATTGAAGGACGATTCCGCCAGGCTTCAATCAGGCCAAAGCCTCATCAAGAAACTCTGAAACTTCAAATAAGTCGAGGCGCTGCCCTGCATAACCCGCGACCGCAGACGCTTTTGTGCAGGCGATCCGCAACGAAATCGACTAGAATCCGGGTGGCTAAGCGAGCTTGGAGTGAAAACAAACGGCAAACGCGCCTGCGAGGTTTGCGGCACCGCATTGAGCGAAAACAGCGAGTGCTGTCCGGTTTGCGCATTGCGGGGAGCAGTGAATTGCGAGGAGACCGGCTCACTTGCCGACGTGACTTTTGAGCTTCGTTTTGATCACTACCAAGTTCTTAGAAATCAAGACGAAAAGCCGCTGGAGCTCGGACGCGGCGGCATGGGAGTAACCTACAAAGCCATTGATACCCACCTCCGGTGCCCTGTGGCTCTCAAGATCATTAGTGCACAATTCATCGGGAACGAATCTGCCCGGAGCCGTTTCTTGCGGGAAGCCCGAGCAGCAGCCAGCGTCTGCCATCCCAATGTGGCCACGGTACATCACCTGGGAGAAAGCGGCGGGAATTACTTTTATGTGATGGAGTTTGTGGATGGAGAAACGTTAGAGACCCTCATCCGTCGTTGCGACCGGCTGGAGATTGAACTCGCTCTCGAAATCGTGACGCAGGCGGGTGCGGGCTTAACTGCGATTCACAAGCAGCATCTCGTTCATCGCGACATAAAGCCCAGCAATATCATGCTTACTTGGGAGGAGCGTCGGTTAGAAAACGTCAAGATAATCGACCTGGGCTTAGCGAAAGGGGTTACGGAAGACGCGCTTTCAATCGCGGGAAGTTTTGTTGGAACTCCCGCCTATGCCAGTCCAGAACAGTTTGCCGGACTGGGGACAGACATCCGCTCTGACCTGTATTCATTGGGCGTAACGCTCTGGGAAATGCTTTCAGGCAAACCGCCTTTCCACGGATCAGCGGCGGAGTTGATGGACCAACATCAGCATGCCGCACCGCCTTTCGAGAAACTGCGGGATATCCCGGGGCCGATTATAGCGCTGCTTCAAGTTCTCTTAGCGAAGGATCCTAACCGGCGTTTTCAAAGTCCTGCCCAATTGCAGCAGGCCTTAACAAAGGTCAGGGGAGCAATCCATTCCGGGTTGCGACTGACCGCGGATGAGCTAAGGGCGACCGGCGATCGAGAGCCTGAAAGCGTGGCAAAGGGAAGGCCGAGAAAGCAACCTATTCGTTGGGCGTTGATCGTCGCGCTCTGTCTTGTCGCAGCACTAATTACTTGGTTTTTCTCTTCCGGTCGCTTCGGGTTGTTTAACCAGCAATCTAAAGTGGCGGCGCCATTAGAAAAGAGCATTGCGGTCCTGCCATTCGAAAGCCTCAGCGCGGACAAAGAAGACACCTATTTTGCAGACGGAGTTCAGGATGACATCCTCAATGACCTGGCCAAGATCGCTCAGCTCACCGTCATCAGCCGAACGTCGGTCATGCTATATCGCGCCGGCGAGAAACGCGATCTCCGCCAAATCTCTAGCGCCCTCGGGGTAGCCAATGTGTTGGAAGGGACTGTGCGCCGTAACGCCAATCGGGTCCGAGTCAATGCCGAGCTGATCGATGCTCGTCAGGATAAAACCATTTGGGCGGATAGTTTTGACCGGGATCTCACCGATATTTTTGCTATCCAAAGTGAGGTCGCCCAGATCATCGCTACTAAACTGGCCGCAACCCTTTCGCCGGGAGAAAAGCGAAATATAGAAAAGAAACCGACCGAAAATCTTGAGGCCTACGAGCTTTATCTTCGGGCCAAGGAGTCGCTGCTCATCGTTCACGTTACCATCACTTTTGGGAATTTTCAGAAACCGTGCTTGGCGGCGATCAGTTTGCTGGATCAGGCCATCCAGCTTGATCCAAAGTTCACCCTGGCCTACTGCCGCCTGGCGGAAGCGCAAGGCCTTCTCTATTGGGTTTACGATGCCACTCCGGAACGACTCGCCTTGGCAGACGCAGCCATCAGTCGCGCCCTGGCTCTAGAGCCGGACCTGCCCGAGGTTCACCTTGCTTACGCCGAGCACTTGTACCGCTGTTATAGAGACTACGAACACGCCAGGGAACAACTGGCTATCGCGATGCGCGGCTTGCCCAACAGTGCTGAAGCCATCGGGCTCGGAGCGCTCATTGATCGCCGGCAAGGACAATGGGAAAAAGCGGTCCAAGGCTTTAAAGACGCTATCACCCGGGATCCACACAATTCGGCTTTCGTTGAGAACCTCGCTTCTACTTTTTGGGGCCTACATCAGTTTCGGGCCGCTGAGCAGATGTACGACCGGCTGATCGAGCTCCGTCCGAACGAACCGATCCTCAAACCAGAAAAAGCGGTGGTTACCTACATTGAGACGGGGGATGATACCGCGGTCAAGGCAGCGCTCGCGGCACTCCCTGCCTCCATGGCGGACGATCGGGCTGCGCTCGACTGGAAGCTGTGGTTTGCCTTGGTCGATCGTGATTGGACACAAGCAAAAGAAGGCATCGAAAAGCTGAACGGCGGTGACGACGGAGGCGACTTTGCTTATGGCGTAGCCCCTGTTCCCGTCGGCTGTTATTCGATTTTACTTAGCCGGCTCCAAGGGGAACAGATCGACACAGATACCCGGTTTACTCGAACGCGAGAGCAACTAGACCAAAGAGTCCAAAAGGCGCCAGAAAATGCCGGGCTGCTCAGCCAGTTAGCCGTGGTCGACGCTCTCCTTAACGATAAAGAAACCGCCATCGCGGAAGCAAAACGTGCGGTCGAACTGTTGCCGATTTCTAAGGACGCCGTGGTTGGCCCGCAAATTCAAAATAATCTAGCCGTAGTTTATGCCTGGACCAATGAATCGGACCTCGCCTTTGGAACCCTGAGCTCTTCTGCCCAGGTGCCGAATGGTATTTTTTATGGACTCTTGAAGCGGGATCCGTATTGGGAGCCTCTCCGTCAAGATCCACGCTATGAAAAATTGTTAGCGAAACTGGCGCCACGAGATTGATATTGTGGAGCGCCGCATCGCTTTCCGCAAAGCCTGAGTCCCCTCTCGTCGCCGGCCTCTCGTCCGCGCCGAAGAATCTGCGCGATAAAAAAGCTCGAATCGTAAGAGAACGCCTTGCAAAGCATGCCGATCTGTGATGACGGGCCATACAATTTCTATGACAAATGTGGATCTGGAATTGGGGTGTCTTCGCTCGGGCAATGATAATCCCTGCTTTTGTGGAGTCCATTCATCAGACGATTCGGTTTCCGTTGTGCGTGAGGCCAAAATTTTCTTTGGAGAGCAACGTCTTCGCGAAGCAATTCAGAAAGAACGAGGTTTCTCCTGCTCGGAACTGATCAACGTGCTCGATGCATTCACGCCGGATCCCCGAAGCAGGCTATTTCCGGAGCGGTTACTCGGGGTGAATTGCGGCCGTTAAGAAACCCGGCCGAAGTCCAACAAGAGGTTGCTTGAAATTTGGTTAAACCGGTTTTCTGCTCCGTTGCTCCCCAACACCCAAATCCAGCGAGAGGTAGGGAAGTAGGCCGCCAAGCCGTCGACACAGACGAACCTAAGTGGTCATCCGGCCCCTAGACATCGTAGGAACCGCGATAGATCAAGCGGTAGATCGGATTCCCCGGCATAGTGAGTAACAGCCCGAGCAGGATATTGATAATGTAGGGATACAGTGGGCGCGGCCCTTGCTTTGCGGCAAGGGCACGCGCCCAAAGGTGGCCAGGAATCACGAAGAGCCAAAGGTCGGCGGTGAACACAAGAAGTGCGTCGAACGTTGCAGACCAGAATCCGTGCCTCCGGCTGGTGGCGGAAAATGCGTCCCAGGGAAAGGGGCTTGTCTGCCCTCCCCCGAGCAACCCGACCGCAAATGGGACGAAGAATAGAGCAACAATCGCAAGGAATAAGCAAGCGCCGCCGTAGAGCCGCGGCCGTCGTTCCAGTAATGCCTCAACCTGTCGCTGGTTTGTTACGATTAAAGATGCTACCGAGGCAATGCAACCCAGCAACAGCGTCAAAGTGACGATTGAGTACCTAACGAGATCCCAAAGACTATTCACTCTGGCCCTCGTTCGCTTACGACGCCAAATTTAGTTGTCAGCACGCACCTTCACTATCAGCTCAATATGCAAGTCAAGCATCTCGAATTACCATGCTGCGGCGAACAGTTAAACTGAAACACTGCTTATGGATCGCTTATATGTAACAGCTCGTAGAATGAAACTCTGTTGTTAAAAGTCAGGATCGAATTATCTAGTTTTTGAGCTAGTCTCCTACTTCAAACGCTACTATCTGTTGCAGCCGAAACCGTCAGTGCGCCAGCCTTCACGCTGACAAGGACTCGGTCACCTTCTTTCACCTCGCCGCGAACCAGCATCGAGGCGAGGCGATTCTCAACGGCCTCTTGGACCGTGCGACGCAAGGGCCGCGCGCCAAAAGATGCATCTCGCTCCTGTGTGCAAAGCCAATCGACAGCTTCTTGTGTCACCTCAAGCTCAATAGGCGTTCTCCCAACAGTCGTGTCATCAGGGGCCATTTGACTTACCTTCCTTTAGACTTGAACGCAGACGGCACAGGTGAAGGCGCAGGGTACTTTACCTTCATTCAAGGCGTCGCCGGCTCACTTTTTTCCGGCCTGCCCAGCGAGGCGACTGCTTTTTTCACATTTCGAACTGAACAGTTTTCAACAGGAGCTATTAACAACGGATCTGTCACGGCATTGCTTCATCCTCCAGGTCGCTTCACGATTTATCTAAACAATACACCAAGCGGCAACTGGAACGATTTTAGCACCTTCGCGCGGGGCCAGGCGATTGGGATCGTGGAGTTTGGAACGACACAAGACATCAACACCGGCGCAACTCAAATCGGCTACACTTCTGCACAGATTATTCAAAGCAGTAGTTTCGAGTTTCAAGGACAACGGTATAATTTGCGCGCGCTATTTCCACATGGCTTCACCATTGCCTTCAACACCAATCCGAAGCCTATCAATAATAGCTTCCCCCTCATCTTTTGCCTTGGTTTTACGTCGTTTGCAATCGGATCCGATGCAGGTCAAAACTAATTGAGACCGGCCTTCGGGCTTGGTGACATCCCTCACGCGCGATTTTGGGTCGCCTGCCGAAACTTCGAATGCCCCATATTCACATCGGTCTTTCCCGTACCCGGCCTCGCTATTCATTCTCGAGCGTCTTCGGGTTGAGTTGCAATGGGAACCGGTATCGCTACTCCACCACTTCGGCTGGCCGCCATCGAGCACAAGCACGAAACGCCGAATGC
>WNFJ01187560.1_pt2 | contig 10032 bp, 6 predicted proteins | sample 5400461 | NCBI WGS metagenome assembly WNFJ01 (sample SAMN13153349, study PRJNA577476) | soil metagenome | isolation source: 115 cm saprolite on Douglas fir-dominated hillslope | place: USA:California | collected 2013-09-17
CTCGCCGATCCCGGGCGCCCGCCGCGGCGGGACTTTCTTGCTGCCGTCGACCCAGATCGGGCTGTTGATGGTCAGCATGGTTTCACCCTCGAACGGCACCAGCACTTCGTTCTCGATCATCTGCTTGTCATGGGGAATATCGTCGAGGATGCCGACCACGCCAAACACCAGCCCATTGCCGTCGAGTATCTTGCGCCATTCGGCGAGGTCCTTGCCGGCAAAAATCTCGTCGAAGATCTTTATCAGTTCCAGCGATCGCGCATGGCGGTCCGGCCGGGTGGCAAACCTCGGATCGGTGACAATATCCTCCCGCCCCATGCAGCGCGCCAGCGTCGGCCATTGCCGGTCCTCGTTGAGCAGCGAGAGGATAAGCCAGCGGCCGTCCTTGCACCTGTAGTGGTTGGTCACCGCATTCAGCGCGCGCTCGCGCGGGCGGCGTTCCTGGAATTTGGCGCCGCATAATTTCGCTTGCGCGAGCACCGAGGCAGCCCAGATGCCGTTCGCCATCAGGTTGGAAGAGACATGCGAACCCTTGCCGGTGCGCTCGCGCTTATAGAGCGCGGTGACGATCGCGCCGTAAAACGCCATCGCGCAGGGGTGGTCGCCCATGCCGGCGATCGAGCGCGCCGGCGTGGTGTTCTCATCGGCGCGCACCAGATCCATCAGGCCCGAGCGCGCCCAATAGGCGTTGCTGTCGAAACCGGGCTTGTTGGCCTCCTCGCCCTTTTCGCCGTAGCCGGTGAACGAGCCATAGATCAGACGCTCGTTGAGCGGGTTGAGTTCCTCGTAGGTGATGCCAAGCCGCTTTCGCACCGCGGGGGGAAAATTCGTGATGAAGACATCGGCCTCGGCGACGAGGCGATACAGCACCGCCTGTCCCTCCGGCTTGGAGAGGTCGAGCGCAAGGCTCTTCTTGTTGCGGGATTCCAACATCCACGCGAAATTGAGCGGACTGTGAGGGTATCCCGGCAAGTTCGGCAGGTGGCGATAGGGATCGCCTGTTACCGGCGGCTCGATCTTGATCACGTCGGCGCCGAAATCCGACAGCACGGTTGCGGCCGCGGGCGCCGCGATGAAACTCGCGCAGTCCAGAACCTTGAGGCCTTCGAAAATGCCCTTTTCCATTGTGGCGTCGCTCCCGTAACTCTTGTCGGTTTTGTCCGCATCCCGGAATTATCGCAGCGAACGATCGTGAACAGATTCCATTTGACCCGGGTTGGCAGCGGGATGCAACGGCACTTTCTTACCCTCCCCTGGAGGGGGAGGGTCGGCTCGCATGGAGCGAAGCGAAATGCGAACCGGGGTGGGGTAACGGTCTCTCAGCTCGGGCACCGTTCGAAACGAGAGACTGTCACCCCACCCCGCCGCTCATTTCATTCGCGTCGACCCTCCCCCTCCAGGGGAGGGTGTAAGGGTGCGCATCTAGTCCCTCTCCGACATTAGCGCGGCATTGCCGCCGGCGGCGGCCGTGTTGACCGTCACGGTCTGTTCGGTCGCGAATCGCGCCAGATAATGCGGGCCGCCCGCTTTAGGACCGGTGCCCGACAATCCCTGGCCGCCGAACGGCTGCACGCCGACCACAGCGCCAATCATGTTGCGGTTGACATAGACGTTGCCGACGGAAAGCCGGTCGATCACGGCCTCGATCGTATCGTCGATGCGCGAGTGAATGCCGAGCGTTAGCCCGTAGCCGGAGCGCTCGATCGATTGCAGCACGCGATCGAGCCGGTCTGCGCCGTAGCGCACCACATGCAGGATGGGTCCGAACACTTCCTCGGTCAGCTCCTCTGCGCTCGACAGTTCGAAGATATGCGGCGCGACATAGTTGCCGGCGCCAGCGCTGCCCGCGAAGTGCATGCGAGCCTCGGTTTTCATGCGCGCGATATGCGTCTCCAGCCGCTGCTTTGCGTCGGTATCGATCACCGGCCCGATATGGGTGGCGAGCTCACGGGGGTCGCCGACCCCAAGTTCGCGCGCAGCGCCCGATATCATCTCGATCATGCGGTCGGCCACGTCGTCCTGAACGAACAGCAACCGCAACGCCGAGCAGCGCTGGCCGGCGGAGCGAAACGCCGAGGTCACGACGTCGTCGGCGACCTGTTCGGGCAAAGCTGTGGCGTCCACGATCATCGCATTGATGCCGCCGGTCTCCGCGATCAGCGGCACGATCGGGCCGTCCTTGGCCGCAAGCGCGCGGTTGATCGCGCGCGCGACCTCGGTCGAACCGGTGAAGACGACCCCGGCAATATCAGCATGCGCGGTCAGCGCCGCGCCGATATTGCCGTCGCCCGGCAACAATTGCAGCGCCGATGTCGGTACGCCGGCTTCATGCAGCAACCGGATCGCCTCCGCCGCGATCAACAGCGTCTGTTCGGCGGGTTTTGCCACCACCGCATTTCCCGCCATCAAGGCGGCGGTAACCTGGCCTGTGAAGATCGCCAGCGGAAAATTCCATGGCGAGATCGCGATGAATACGCCGCGGCCGCGCAGCTGCAGCACATTGCTCTCGCCGGTCGGCCCCGGCATGGTTTCGCCCGAGCCGAACAGTTTGCGGCCTTCCGCGGCGTAGTAACGGCAGAAATCGACGGCCTCGCGGACTTCCGAAAGCGCGTCATCGAGCGTCTTGCCGCCCTCGCGTTGCAACAGCGCGATGAAATGTGCGCGCCGTTGTTCCAGCAGGTTCGCGGCGTTCTCCAGGAGTCTCGCGCGCGTCTCGGCCGGCGTTCGGCTCCAGGTCTTGAATCCCTCGCGTGCGGCGGCGATCGCGTCGTTCGCGTTCTCCAGCGTCGCATCGATCACGCTTCCGACAATGGTGGCCTGATCGATCGGGCTCGCGACCGGTCGCGCCACGCCTCGCACGGTCTGGCCGTTGATCAGCGAAGCTGCCGCAACAGGTGCGGATTCAGCTGAGATCGCGGCAAGCAGTTCATCCAACGCCGCGCGTTCGCCGAATTCGATGCCATGCGAATTCTGGCGTCGCGGCTGATAGAGATCGCCGGGGCGTGGGATGTTCGGATGCCGGGCGTTTGCGGCTTCCGCGATGATATCGGCCGGGCGCCGCAGCAGTGTTGCAACCGGCACCGTATCGTCGGCGGCGATGGCGACGAACGACGAATTGGCGCCGTTCTCTAAAAGGCGTCGCACCAGATAGGCCAAGAGATCGCGGTGGCTGCCGACCGGCGCATAGGTCCGGTAGGCCAATGCGGGGCGATCCCTGCTCAATTGCGCGTACAGCGCCTCGCCCATGCCATGCAGGCGCTGAAACTCGAATCCGCTTTCGCCACCAGCCAATTCGAGCACCGTCGCGACCGTCAGCGCGTTGTGGGTCGCGAATTGCGGAAACAGCCGCGGCCGCCGCGCCAATAGTTTTCGCGCGCAGGCGATGTAGTTCAGGTCGGTCATCGCCTTGCGGGTGAACACCGGATAGTCGTCGAGGCCGCGCTCCTGCGCGCGCTTGATCTCGGTGTCCCAATAGGCGCCCTTGACCAGCCGCACCATGATCCGCCGGTCCAGCGCTCGCGCGAGATCGTCGGCGTAGCCGATCACAGCCTCGGCGCGTTTCTGATAGGTCTGGATCGCAAGCCCAAAACCGTTCCAGCCTTTTAACGAGGCGTCGCTGAACGCCGCCGCAATCACCTCCAGCGACAGTTCCAGCCGGTCCGCCTCCTCGGCATCGACGGTGAAATTCAGGTCATAGGCCTTGGCCCGGAACGCCAGATCGATCAGCCGCGGCACCAGTTCCGTCATCACGCGCTGACGGCTGAACGCCTCGAAGCGCGGATGCAGCGCCGAAAGTTTCACCGAGATGCCGGGCCGATCGGGCAGGGGCTTGTTGCCGGCGGTGCGGCCGATGGCTTCGATCGCGCTCGAGTAGGAATTGAAATAGCGCTCGGCATCGGCGGCGGTGCGCGCGCCTTCGCCGAGCATGTCGAAGGAATAACGCGGCCCGCTTGCCGAATGCGCCCGCGCCAACGCAGACTCGATGGTCTCGCCAAGGACAAAATGGCTGCCCATCAGCCGCATCGCCTGCCGCGTGGCGGCACGCACCGCCGGCACACCGAGCCGTTTTGTCAATCGCCCGATCGTTCCTTCCGGGGTTTCGCCGGGTTGGATCACTCGCGCCGACATCCCGAGCGCCCACGCCGACGCATTGACCAGGAACGCGCTGGATTTGGTCTCGTGGTGCACGAAGTCGCCTTGGCCGAGCTTGTCCTCGATGAACTGGTCGGCGGTGCGGGCATCCGGCACCCGCAGCAAGGCCTCCGCGAGCACCATCAGCGCCAGGCCCTCTTTGGTGGAAAGCGCGAACTCGCGAAGCATGTCCTCGACGCCGCCGAGCCGGTCGTCGGTTGCACGTATGGCCTCGATCAGGCGCCTCGCCGTGCGGTCGATCCGCGCATCCTGGTCCGCGCTCAAGTAAGCCGCGTCCAGAAGCCGCGCCGCAATGACGCCATCGTCGGGCGCGAAAGCAGCGTTGAACGGCGGAAAGCGCGAGGGATCGGAGTTCATGGCACCATCTGGATAGTTTAGAGCGCGATCGGACGCAAAACCGGCTGCCACTTTTGCCGATCGCGCTCTGAGGTTCCCGTGCGCCATCATGCAGCCGCTCTTGGCATCGCGAAACCGCTGCGATAGTTTTCGCGGGATTTTTTTGGCTTGAAGTGTGGCGATCGATGGGGCTGACGGAGAGGCGGCAGCGGGCGGGCAGCGGAGGCAAAACCCTTGGGTGTTGCGGCCTTGCCATGGCCGCTATCGGATTGCTCCTGATCGCCGTGCCGGCGCCGGCATATTCGCTCGAATTGAGCGCGCCGCAGGCGGCGCTGTACAGCACGGTGTCGATTTTCCCGCCTTCGGCGCAACGCATGACGGTTTGCTACGGCTTCGTCTGCAGGCGCCGCGAGATCCTCGATTTCACCGCCGGCGACCGCAACACGCTGACGCAGATCCTGGCGGCGGGCCGTGCATCGGCCGCGGCCGAACGCGCCGCCGTGCAGAAAGCGGTAGTCTGGTTCGATCGCCGCATGGGGCCGGTGATCGGAACCGACAAGCGGGTCGCCAAAGCGGATTTCCGTTATTTCGACGACAAGCACAATTACGATTGCTGGGACGTCACCCGCAACACCACCAGCCTGCTGCTGGTGCTGCAGCAATGGGGCCTATTCAGATATCATGTGGTGGGCGACCCGCATTATCGCGGCAATGCGCTGGTGCTGCAGACGCCACACAATACAGCTGTGCTGGTCGATCGAGCAACCAAGATCGAATGGGTCATCGACCTTTGGCCGCGCGGCTATTTGCAGCCGCCGGATGTGATGACGGTTGAGAAATGGGTGACGGAAGATTGAGCGACCGAACCAGCGCGTTCTGCGCCGATTCGAGCGCGCGCAAGAGCGCCGCCCGCTCCTGCCGATTGCTCACTATTTGCTGAGATTTCTCTGAAAGCCCCACTCCCGGATCGCTTCCGAGAGGGCGCTGTTACCGACCGCGCGCTCGCATCAAACCTTGAGGTTCTCGGCCGAGGTCTTGCCGCGATTGGCAACCTCTTCGTATTCGACCGTCTGTCCTTCGTTAAGCGTGGAAAGGCCAGCTTTCTCGACCGCCGAAATATGAACAAAAACGTCCTTGCCGCCACTTGAGGGCTGGATGAATCCAAAACCCTTGGTCGCGTTGAACCACTTCACAGTACCTTTAGCCATCACGTCGTCTCCGCGGGATCAAAAATAATAGCGAACTGCCGGTCCCCGCAAACCGGCCATGCCCGACGGGCGCACGATACGCGGTATGGGGCACGCTTGATAGCTTAAACGACATCGGGATTTCGGCGGAAAACGATCAATATCGCGGCGATTTGCGCCTTTTGCCTGTTTCGCGATCATTTGAAGCGGCGAAAACATGGCAAACGCGGACGGTTCCAATTTTATCAGATCCATGACCCGCGACGCTCCCATCCCATCTATGGCGCGCGGGAGGTTCTGATTTGCATCGAATTTTAGCAGGTCGCGGCGAGGTAATCGACGATTTTGGCGACGTCGGCGTCGTCGATCGGCGCGCCATAGGCCTCGATCATTTTCGTCACTTCCTGCCAGAAGTCTTGCTTGAATTTCGGTCCGCGCGGCTGGGTGTTGATGCGATCCGCGCAGTGAAACAAAAACCCCGGCCGCATCAAGCGGCCAGGGCTCATCCAATGCCAGAACCAAGGTTCGATCAATATTCGCAGACGTTGATGGTGCGCAGGCGAGGGCCGAACGGGGTCATCACGCGGCGGGTCACGTAGCAGCCGTCGTCGCCGTAGCCGCCACCGATGAAGCCGATGCCGAAGCCCGGGCCGAAGTGGTGATGATGATGATGAAAGCCCCAGCCGCCACCCCATCCACCACCACCGCCGAACGGCTTCGCGGAAGCGGCGGAGGGAGCCAGCGCCATTGCGCTGAGAGTAGCTGCGGCAACAATTCCAAGAGTGAGTTTACGTAACATAGTCATTTCCATTTCTGCGCCTTGGCGCGGGTTCGTAGTGTTACCCATCGCCCATCAGTCGCACCCCTATGAGACGGGGTTCGAGAAAATTGCATTTGGCTCGAGGACAATTTTCTTAATGTTTGTTCACGTGCGCCGGCGCTAGGCCGCGGCAACTTCCACTTCGTCAACCAGCGCCGACAACGCCTTCGTACTCGTAATCGTGCGGACAATCATCGGCTCGCTGCGTCCGCGAATTTCGACTTGCTGTTGCGGCAAAGTGTCGGCGGGCAAACCTGCGGTGATGAAAATCTCTTCCGAGACGATCGCTTCGCAAGAGAAACTCTTGGTCATGTCCTGCAGCCTGGCCGCGACATTGACCGCGTCGCCGAGCGCGGTGAACACCATGTGATCGCGGTAGCCGATATCGCCGATGATCACTTCGCCGCCATGAATGCCGACGCCGAAGCGGATCGGCTCGCGCAGGTCATGCTTGAGGAATTGATTCAACTCCTCGATATTGGCGGCGATCTTGGCCGCCGCCCGCAGCGCCTGGCGGCTTTTCGGGTTTGCGCCAAGTCCGAACAGCGCCAATTGCCCGTCGCCGAGGAACTGGTTCGGCTGGCCGCCGCATTCGATCACGGCCTTTGACGCCGCGCCGAGAAAACGGTTGACGATGAAGACGGTATCGAACGGCAGCTGGTTTTCGGCGAGCCTGGTCGAGCCGCGCATGTCCACGAACATGCTGACGAGGTAGCGCTCCTGGCCGATCCGTTGTGGTTGCGAGCCGGGCGCGTTCGCCGACATCGCCTGCGGTATGAAGAGCTGGAAGAAGGAGAGATCGGTCTCGGGCCGGAGCTGGCAGGCGAGGCGGATCGACGGATCGGCGGCGCCGACGCGGTTGAGCACGAACGCCTCGCGCGGCGACGGCTGCGGCAGCGAACTGCAATCGCCGATCACGCGAATGCGGCAGGTAGGGCAGCGGGCGCGGCCGCCGCAGACGCTGGCATGCGGCACCTTTGGCGCCCGAACCGTCCTGCCGTTGCCATAAGACAGGTTGATCGTGCCGCCCCGGCGCTCGGCGATCGCGCGCGCGCCCTTCGCCAGCAGCACAAAGCCGACCAGGCCGAGATAACCGATCAGGAAATAGTCGTTGATGTCATCGAGGACCTTCTGCTGGGCTGGCGTCCCGACCTGGCGCCGCGAAAGATTGTTGATCCGCCAATCCGCATCGTCGCTGTCGGCAATGACACTGCGCCCTCCCTGATAGACACCGAGCAGGGCGAGCGTCGGAATCAGCACCGCGGCGGCCAGCAGAAACGGCGCTCCGCGCTTGTAAAATGCTTTCATCCGGAGCCAGAAATGAAGACCGATGCAGCCGTGCACCCAGGCGATGATGAGGACGGCGGACATCAGCCATATCCTGGCGGGCCGCGCGACCCAGAACGCATAAAGCTCCTGCGGATATAGCTTTTCATGCCCGAACAGGCTCTGGCCAAGCCGCACGCCGACAATATGGGAGATGATGAGCGCCGGAATGCTCAAGCCGAGCACGAGCTGCAACGGCTCGATCGCCTTCCAGCGAAATTCCCGGCGCTGGTAGAGCGCCCAGATCCCGAGACCTGAGTGGACGATGGCCGCAGTATAAAACACGATCGCCACGGGAGGAAATTGCCAGAACAGCATGTGGAAATAGACGCCGGTCGCAAGCGCTTCCATCGAGATATTGCCGAGCGCGTGGTTCGCAAAATGGCTGACCAGATAGGCAAACAACACCAGCCCGCAGCCGAGACGGACCTGCCGGACGCCGATGCCGCGGAACAGTTTTGTCATTGGTTCCTTAAAAGAAGTGGCCATGCGATCCAATCGAACGTTCCTCGACAATAGATCGCTGATTGTAGAGTTTAATTCCACCGGCGACCACCTTGTCGGCGGCCTCCGGGCGAAAGCAAGCTACCGTCGTCCCGGCCTTGAGCCGGGACCCATAACCACCGATTTGGATTGTTGCAGAAGCTAACTACCCCAGTGCCTCTCTCGTAGAGCACGGCGTATGGGTCCCGGCCTTCGCCGGGACGACGGCGGATGGGTGAGCACGTTGACACTCCCCGAGGACTCGGGGAGAAAGCCCCGTGATTATTGCCACCCCCGATACCAGCAGCAAAAAACCGGACGCTCTTGCCCGCGGGCAATGGCTGGCCGTGGCCGCGCTGATCGCCGCGATGACGGTGATGCGGGTGATTTACGCCTGCGTGATCGATTTGCGAACCGATGAGGCCTATTACTGGACCTGGTCGAAGGAGAGCGTGCTTTCCTTCCTCGATCATCCGCCGATGATTGCCTGGTTCATCCGTTTCGGCACGGCAATCTTCGGCGACACCAATTTTGGCGTGCGGTTTGCCGGCATCGTCGCGATGCTGGCCACGCAAGTAATGCTCGCCGATATCGTCCGCCGGGTGACGCATGATGCGCGAGCGATCGTGCTCGCGGTGCTGATGCCGGAGGCCGCGCTTTATTACGGGCTATTGATGGCCAAGGTCTCGCCCGATGTGGCGCTGATCCCGTTCGCGGTAGCGATGGTGTGGACGCTGATCCGGCTCGCCGACAGCGGCGACGGGCGCTGGTGGCTGGCCGCCGGAATATTCGCCGGGCTCTCACTATTGTCAAAGTTCACCGCATTGATGTTCCTGCCGGCAGTCGCGGCCTTCATGCTGGTGCCCAGTTGGCGCCGGCGCTGGCTGCTCAGTCCGTATCCTTGGGCAGCGGCGCTGATCGCGGTCGCGTTGTTCTCTCCTGTCCTGATCTGGAATGGCCAGCACGACTGGGCCTCGTTCCGATTTCAGTTGGTGCGGGCCACCGCGGTCCATCAATGGTCGCTGCGCACGGTCGGCGATTTCATCGGCCTGCAGTTCGGGCTGGTCGGATTTATCCTGCTGCCGGTGGTGTTGTCGGGATTGACGTTGACCGCGTGGCGCGGATATCGCCGGGGGGACCCCGTCGCCATCCTGCTTTCGACCGCGGTGATCGTTCCGCTCGGCTATTTTTTCTGGAAATCGCTGACGCTGCGGGTCGGCGATACCTGGCCGATGTTCATGTGGCCGATCGGCTTTGCCGCCGCCGCGATCAATATCGCGATGCTAGGAAACGAAGGATTTCCGGCCTGGATGATCAAATCGACCGTTCGTTGGGCGAATGCGGCAGTTGCTTCCGGCATCGTCTTGGTCGTTCTTGTCTTTCTTTATTATGTCGCGAGCCCCTGGAATTTCATCGGCAGGGCCGATCCGATCGGCGGCGAGGCGGGCTTTGGCCAGGTGGCGGAGCGTGCGCAGGCCGAGCTTGAGAAAACCGGCGCGACGTGGATCGCGACCACGGACTACCGGACTTATTCGATGCTGCGCTGGTATTTTGGCGATCGCGTGCCGGTGATCCAGATCAACGAGCGCGAGCGGTTTTTGGGATTTCGCGATCCCGGCATGAGTTTGGTCAGCGGCCATGCCGGGCTCTATGTCGGGCGCGAACCCGATAACACCAGCCCGTTGTGGGCGTCGACGAACGCGGTCAAAGTGCCGCTCGAGCGCGTGG
>WNFJ01326525.1_pt2 | contig 10032 bp, 4 predicted proteins | sample 5400461 | NCBI WGS metagenome assembly WNFJ01 (sample SAMN13153349, study PRJNA577476) | soil metagenome | isolation source: 115 cm saprolite on Douglas fir-dominated hillslope | place: USA:California | collected 2013-09-17
GGCGTGTATGGCGGAAATGCCCAGCGGATCAGCGCCTGAAGCGCGGCGGCGTCGAAGACGGGCAGCCGCACCACCGAGCCCGGCGCGTCCCGGCCGATTGCGGCGCGCACCACGGCCAGTTTCGGGGTCGTCGGCTCGGGAGGCGCGGCGAGCAGGATCAACACCGGCGCTTTGGCGAGATCGCGCAGCATCGTTTCGAGCGCGCCGAGCGACGCGTCGTCGAGCCATTGCGCATCGTCGAACGCGAGCAGTACCGGTTGCTCGGCGCTCACAGCCTGCAGCGCTTCGATGACGGCGGCGCCCAGCCCGCTCGCTTCGCGGGCGATCACGGCGCGCGCTGCGGGCGACGTCGCGGCGACGCCGGGTGCGTCGAGCAGGCCGCCGCGCGCGAGCGCAACGATGCCGCTCATGTCCTGGTGCTGGTCGGCGGGGACGGCGCGAGTCGCGATGCACACGCCGCCATCGAGCGCAGCGCGCGCCATGACTTCTTCGACGAGGCGCGTCTTGCCGCCGCCCGGCGGCGCTTCGATCATCACCAGCGCGAGGCGTCCCGGGCGAACCTGGCGCCATTTAGAGAGAATTTCGGCCAGCTCATGTTCGCGTCCCAAGAGCGGGACGCGACGCCACGCGATGCCTTGCTCCGCGGCGCGCGCCGCGGGCGGCAGCTTCCATTCGCGGGCCCGGCGCAACCGATCCACAAGCGCCTGAGTCGCGGGCTCGATCTGGGTGCCGGACTCTTGCGCGCGTTTCTCAAACCGGGCGTACAGCTCGAGCGCCGCGGACCGGTCGCCCGCCAATGCGAGTCGGCGCAGCAGCGTGCGGAGTGCGCGCTGTGATTCCGGATCGAGGTTCAGTGCGCGGCGAGCCGGATCATCGGCGCCGAGCAGATCGCCGGCGTCGAGCCGCTGCTCGGCATGCTGGATGAGCACGTCCATCTCCCGGCCGTACCAGTGCCATTGCTCGGCGTGCAGCCAGTCTTCAAACGCCGACGACCCATCGAGCCCGAATCCGTCTGCAAATTTTCCTCGGACGAGCGGCGTGGCGCCCGCCCAATCACGGCGTTCGATCAGCCGGTCGAGCAGCTCCGTGTCCAGCTCGACCGCACCCGCGGCCAGCTCGAGCTGATCGGCCTCAGTGCGCAATCGTTCCTTGCCGATGTAGCGCCGCAGCAGGCGAATCGCTTCGCGCAGCGATTGAAGGGCAGCGGCCTGGGGCTTGTCTGGCCAGAGCAGGCCGATCGCCTGATCGCGCGTGCAGCGGCGCGCGGGCGAGCGGGCGATGTACAAGAGTAACGCGATATTGTGACGCCACAGCAGGTCCGCGGGCGCAGGCTTCCCGTCCACGGTGACCTCGAGCGGGCCGAGCGCGCGGACGTTGATCATCGCGGCCGTCTTGCATCGCAGTGCATGGCCGCGATCCGCTGCCGCGCGGTATCGGCACGGGCGCGATACAGTGGTTCGCCATCGCTCCACCAGCGGACGACGGCGCGATAGGCGCCGCACGCTCCCCCCCGATCGTGCCCGTCGAGCACGCCGGCGAGTCTCCATCGGGCCAGCGTCCCGAACGCCCAGTCCACCTCGGCGGTCTGTGGCAGACCCGTCGGTACGCCGACGACGTCGGTGTGCTCGTGCCACAGCAGCTCGCGGTGCGCGCCCTCGATGTCACCCCGCGCGGCGCGCTGCGTCGCGCGTGACATGCGCGCGACCGAGCGGGCGAAGGGGTCGCTGGCCCCCCCCCGTGCAACGGCAGGGCGAGCAGGAATCCCGTCCGGATCGAGCAGCGCGATCGTGGACTCCAGACCCTCACGGAATCGTGTGATCTCGCGCTCCGGTGAGACGTCGGCGAGTTGTTGTGCCAGCGCGAGCGCATGCCTTGGCCTGCCGAGCGCCAGGGACCCAAGCGTCTGCGCGATCAAGCCGGAGCGCCGCAGGTCGTGCGCGGGGTTCGCCGCGAGAATCTCACCGAACACCAGCTCGCCGTTCGGCGCGTCGAAGGACCCGAGCATGCGCGGGCCGGCGCCGAGGTCGGCGGAGGCGCGGGCCACGGAGTCGCGCAGTGCGGACCGCAGCGCATCGAGCGCGGCGGGCGCGGGCAGGAAGCGAAACGCGAATGCCACGCCGAGGAGGGCACGCAATGTGATCGCGAAAGGATCGTCGCCGACATTGCGCAAATCCAACGCCGCGAGTGCGCGCGCGGCACCGGCGGAATCGCCCTCGGCGATATCCGCCCACGCGAGGTGCTCCCACGCGGGCGCGAAGTCGGGACGCAGGCGCGCGGCCATCTCGAACTCGGGAATCGCTTCGGCTCGAGCGTGGCCCAGCAGCGGTCCGCGATGGAACAGCTCGTCGCCCAACTGCATGTAGCCGAGGAAGAAGTCGCGCCAGCGCTCCGTCTCGGCCCGCAGCGTATCGAGACGCGGTCCCAGCGGCAGCTGTTGGGCACGAATCAGGCTGGCGTACCAGGGGGGAAACGAATCGACGTGGCTGAGATACCGCGGCACGCGCGCGGGATCGTGCTCGATGCTGAGCCAGCGCTCGACTTCACTCAGCCGCCAGGAGCAGAGCCAGCACGTCGAGTCGGTGGCTTCCGCCACCGTGTACGCGCGATAGGCGTTCTCCCATTGTCCCGAGGCGACAAGGTGCTCGGCCTCGAAAAAGCGGGCCAGACCGAGGGGGCTGCGGGGCAGCGCGCGGCGCGGCAGGGAAGCGGCGAGGGGGCTCTGCTCGTCCCAGACCGCGAGCAGGATGCGATAGGTCAGCGAGTCGCGCAGCGTCGGCCACGCGGCGAGCGGGGCGGTCACTTCGGACAGCAGCGTTCCGGATCCGCGGGCGCTCGCGTCAGATAGCTGTACGCTTACGTCGGGGCCGGTCACGGCGACTCGGCCGCGGATGACGAGGGCGGGCGAGCGGAAGGGCCAGTGTAGGAACCACTGGCGCGATGTGGTCACACGAAAGTCGGGATGGCTGCGCAGCTCGGCGCTGGGAGGCCGGATATAGTGGAAGGCCGGCAGGGCGACCGCGAGCGTCCCGGGGTTAACGGCTGGTGGCATGAGCGCGACGCCGATCACGGCGGCTGCGCCGACCACGATGCCACCGATCGCCAGCATTGCCGCCCGGACGAGGTAGCGGACGACCTTGGTCCGGCGCCACACGTGGCGAAACCGCCGGGCGTCGGGCCAGCGGGCCGCGGGATCGGCCTGGGTCGCGCGTCGCAGTACGCGGGCGAGTAACCAGGGGACGCGGTTCCACGCCGCGGGCTCATAGTACGGTGGGAAGCGGTCGGCGGTGATTGCCTCGTAGATCGTGGCGCCCGCACTGTACAAGTCTGTTCGGGGCGTGATCGGATCACCATTGATTTGCTCCGGCGCCATGTATCCCGGAGTGCCATCGCCGGAGCCTTCCGATCTGCCGTGACGGGGGCGCGGGGCGGCGGCGGGGGAGGGCGCGCGCGCAATCCCAAAGTCCGAGAGCTTGGCACGGAGCGGCTCACCAATTACGAAGACGTTGCTCGGCTTGATGTCACGATGGACGATGCCGGCGCGATGCACGCTCTCGAGTCCATCGAGCAGATCGCGGCCCAACCTGATCACGTCGTTTCGAGCCACGGGTCCGCGCTCGAGCCGCTGTTCGAGCGTCGGTCCGTCGACGAACTCCATGATGTAGTAATGGAGTCCCGCCGTGCTGTACGCGTGGTGGATCGCGACGACGTTGGGGTGATGGATGCGCGCCATCAGCTGCGCTTCGCGCGTGAAGGCGTCGGCGGCGTGCGCGGTGGCGAGCTCGGGGCGCAGCAGCTTGACTGCAACGGGACAGTTGAGCGTGAGGTCGGTGGCGAGGAGCACCCGTCCCATGCCGCCGCTGCCGAGCTCGCGCTCGAGGCGGTAGTCAGGCTTTAACGCATCCTGCAACCGCTCGAAGAGGGGATCCGGCGCCACGGGCACAACGTGCCGCCTGGAGCACGGTGCGGCAAGTCGAGTTTAACGCTCGCGCGTAAAGACCGCGCGCCAGCCCCGATCGAGCGGCACCCAGGTGAAGTGGTCCTGATCGATGACGGTCAGGGTAAAGGACTCCATCAGGGGCCGGTCGCCGGTCGGTGCGGCCGCGGTCGGAGCGAATGTGACGAGTGGCTCGCTGGGGCTGAGGGTGCCGGTCAGCAGCTCAGCGCCGGTCCCGTCGCTGTAGACTGCCGAACTGTAGAAGCAACTGGTTCGCTGGTCGAAACCCATGATCCCTTGGCTGCGGCTGGCGGAGTTGTCGAACTGCTCGGTCCATTGGAGCCGGAGATCGTCGTACAGCGTATCCGCGACGCGGGTACCCGACGCATCGGGCGGCCCGTCGAAGTTGCCGGCAAACCAGATGGCGAAGCGCCACCGCCCCACGAGCTGCTGCACGAGACTGCGGGGTAGTCGCAGTGACGGCTGACCGGTCGTGGTTGCGGACGACCCCGGGGCCGGCCGCGACGTCTTTGGGCCACCTTGCGCCGCGAGGTGCCGAGATGGCGTGATCAGGCTCGTGGCGACGAGCGCCAATGCGATATGAATGAAGGTGCGAGAGGGATGCATGCCCGGCTTTAATGCACGGCACATGCCGGGCGCGGCTCCCTATGGCGGCGGGGTTCTGAGTTACGCGTCTCGCCCGTAGTGTTGCAGTGTGCGGGGTGTGCGGCGCATCACGGGGATACCGAACCGCCGCGTCACCGTTACATTTCCGCTTCGCTGGGTTGTAAAGACTGGAAGCTGGTTCTTGGGGCTTGAGACAGGAGGCGGCGGAGCCGCAAGCGGTTGCAAGTTGCGCAGACGCCAAGGCGGCGTGATGCATCCGGGAAATGAAAGAACGGGACGTAGCGCAGCCCGGTAGCGCACCTGAATGGGGTTCAGGGGGTCGCGGGTTCAAATCCCGCCGTCCCGACTGAGTGAAGATCAAGCCGAGCCTCGTGAAAGTCGGTTTATCAAAGGCCGGAGAAAGATGCAAGAGACTCCGTGCGACTGAACCCAACCCTATCGCCACGCTACTATAGCAATCCATCGACGTCGGGCTTGCGCGAGCCGCCGAGGATCCATCCGTTGATCGCGCCGGGCTTCAGTTGCTATTCGCCTTATCGTGGCGAGACGCGCAGCTGAAAGGTGCCCTGCGTCTGGAAGTCGCCCGCTCGTCCCGGGACCCCGACCTCGAATCTCAAGTCCCCGGGCTGATCTGGCGTGAACTCGAAATCCGCCGTCTCGCCGCTTGCCACTCGTGTGACGCTCGGTCCCACCGTTGCCAGCTGTGCAGGGAGTGTAAAGCCATCTTTGGCGACGGCGCGCCATGAGGCCGCGGACGAGTCCGCCATCACGCGGGCGACGAAATTCATCCGATAGCCGGCGATGTTGGCGATCCGCATGCGATAGGTGGTTCCCACGTGCAGCGCTCGCGTCACCGGCGTCGCCGAGCCGTTGATCACGACTCGCCCGTGCTCTGCATCGGACACGAGGAACAGCAGATCGTGCGACGGGTCCCAACGCTCGCCCGGCTCCAGGACGATCAGCGCGCCAACGAGGCCGCCGAATTGCTGGCGCATCTCGTTGAAATGCGTGTGGAACATGAAGGTGCCGGCTCGTTTGGGCGTGATGTGCACCTCGAAGGTCGACTCCGGTCGAATCGCAGGCGCCGTCATTGGTGCAACTCCACTCCAGCCCACCACACCGTCGTAGTAGCTCTCGATTTCGATTCCGTGCCAATGCACGGCCGTCGGTTCCGTGAGCCGGTTGATCACGGCGATGCTGGTGGGCTCACCGCGCGTCAGCACCAGGACGGGCCCCGGGGTCTCGACTGAATCCCGCCGTGGCGCGGTGCCGCGCTGGAGCACGTACCCGAATCGTCGCACGGAATCTCCGGGCGCCGAATCCGACTGGACAAACAGACGCAGGTGCTTGGCTGCGCGCCACGGTCCTGTCGGCGCGGCCTTGCCGCTGACCGTGATGCCGAGAACGAGACCGTTCATGCCATTCACGAAGTGGTGATCGGGGTCGCCGTGGTCGTCAGCAAGCGGATACTCGATGGCGTCGGCCGAATCGATCGGCGGGACCTGTGTCATGTGGCTGGCAAGGTGAAAATAAAAGATCCACCCGCCGGGCCGATCAGGCGCCCACGTGATCGATATATTGTCGCCGAACTTTATCCCTTCGGTGACGGCCATGCGTTGTTGCGCGGGGGCGTAGATCTCGTCGACGCCGGTCACCATGTCCCCGTGCGAGTCCACGCGAAAGTAGAACCCGTGCAGGTGCATGGGATGTGACTGGAAGGTCGCGTTGATGACGCGCCACCGGACGGTGTCGCCCACGGTGTAATGGAGTCGCTCGGTGTACGGCCACGATCTCCCGTTCAACGCGGTGAACTCGCGGCCGGGGATCCCATGCCGCTCGGTGCGCACCGGTGGAGCTTGATCGACGGTCTCGGTGATCACGAAGATTCGATCATTGACGACGGCGCCGGGCGGATCGACGATCAGCGCGCCGGCGAGCTGCGAGTCGAATCGGGGACGGAAGCGTCCCCACCCTTGCCGCACCGCTGGCGGGAGCGGCACCTGGCGCTGCCAGGACCTCAAGGCGCCCCAATACTGATACGTTCCCACGCGGCGCACGACGAAAGTCACCGCTCCGGTATCCCTCGGCGGGACGACGAGCGAATCCTGTACTCCGCCACGCTCGCTCAGGCCGCGAACGACCAGCGTATCGTCGAGCGGATTCCGGACGATGGCATGAATCGGTGTGCCGACCCCAACCCGGATCAGCGGCGCGGGAATTGTCGGCGCTTTTCCCTCTTCGCCGAATGCCGCAACTCTGAGCGCCGAGTTCGCGTCGCCGAGTAGGTGCCACGCGGCGGGGCTCACGGCGAGATGGATCAGGAGGGTGTCGCCCACACGCGTGCCCGCCGGCGTTCTGTTGTCGTTAGGGGCGGCCGTCAGGTCGGCGGCGTGGTTGCCAGCAGGCAGAAGGACGCGCGTGCCAAGCGGCACAGACGGGATGACGACTGCAACCAGCAGACGAATGAGGAGACGCACGGCTACACCTTCGTGGGCGACGGACCAACCTATTATGTCAGCGAGACGGGCTCAAGGATGTTCGTACCACAATGGCACCGGGGATTCCGGAACGTGCCAATGAGCCGGAGACCGGTTGTTCAGGGGAGCCATTTGATCATGGATGGTAAGCACGGCAGCCTGAGTCGTTCATCAGCAAAGCTAGAGGCGCCGCTCCTCGTGACATGGAACGAGATTGCTTCATCTGTTCGCGCGTTGTGAGTTTCGTTCTGATTCTGATACAATTCCTGGTTGATCTTCGGGGTCCGAGTCACAACACCGATGCCCAGAACATCGCGTAGTTGCTACTCTTTGTCGTGACTCCGTTGACTAAACGTGCGCATGGGGTTTCAGGGCGTCGCGGGTTCAAATCCCGCCGTCCCGATTGAGTGAAGATCAAGCTCTGCAGCGACTTTCGCTGTGGGGCGTTTCTCACCGTACGTTGCGTTAGCGGCAGGTTCGTCTGGCTTCAGTGATATGCAATGCATCTACTTATTTCGAAACAGACGTCTCCTGGCACAAGCTAAGGGCCGGACTCTTTCGTGTTCCATCGCCGGCGTCTGCATCGAGGCAGTAGCGATCCAAGTCGGCGGGGGCGAAAACCGGGCCGGAAAAATAGTTCTCGACGCCGCTTACGTACGCAGCTTCGTCAGCTTTGTCTCTGGGATCGTAGTGGTACAACAGCACCGATTTGACCTGCGCCTTAAAGGCAAGCTGTCCGACAGTGTGCGAGTCGAGATGCTCAAACTGGAAGTGCGCGCGAAACGCCTTGATGCGGCTTGCCGACCAATGGCTCTGCGTCGCCATGGAGTTCACGAAGCGATCCAGATCGCCGGGATCGCGATCTGAGGCCTCCGCTACGAGCACGTTGGCGCCTCTCGCGAGCCGGGCCACGGCCTCGCTCGGGCCGGTATCCCCAGTAAAGACAATCACGCCGTGCGGCGTTTCGATCCGGTAGGAGTACGATTTCATCTGCTTGCGGTCTTGCACCGGCATGAGGGCGTAATGGGTGTTTTCCGCAGCAATGACACGAATCTTGTCGTCCTGAAAAATCACGCCCTCGTGATCAACTTCTTGCGGGACAAACGGATTTGCGAACTCACCATTTACTATACGATACGAGGAAGGATTTTCAGCGGCGAAGGGTCGGACCGAGATGGTGATGTAGCGAAAGGCGGCGTCGACAAGCTCTTTGGTCTGCGGCGGTCCGTAGATGTGGATCGGTTGAGCGGAGCCGGCCAAGCGCAGGCGGAAGAAATCATTGGCCATGACATCGGCAAGGCCGAGATCATGATCTGAATGAAGATGAGTAAAGAAGATTGTCTTGATCTGCTCGGATGGGATGCCTGCCTGCAGCATTCGCTGGATCGTGCCGATGCCGCAATCAATCAGATATGGGCGGCCGTCCACAAGGAGCAACGTGGCGGGTTCCGAGCGATCCAGGCGCAAGGGAGGCCCGCCGGCCGTGCCGAGGAACAGAATTTCAGTGCGATTTGGCGCCCCGAGGGCTGCGCCGGGCGACGAGCCGCTCTGAGCTGCCGCCGACCCAGTCATCAGGGCCGCTATAACTCCTCCGGCAGCGAACGCTCGAACCTGACGTAAAAGAGCGAACAATGGCTTGAAGGTGAGTTGTGGCATTTCAGCGGGCTCCTGACTCATGGCGGTACTGGCGGCCCATAATCTCCATTCCGTGAGCTTTGATTCATTTCTTAATCTACGCGCCGCCAGCTGCAAGCGCCTGTCAGCCGGTCCTGCCGCCAAAGCTAACCCGATTTGGTCCAGGCCTCATCCGCCTGAACATCGGCCTTGAAGACCCGATGAACGTGATCTGCTGTGCGTCGGTGCTTTCAGGCCACTTGGCTTCCACTGCGCTAAGGAGCTCCCGTGGATTGACGATCAGGGCTGAGTCAACGACGGCCATTGCCTGTTCCAAGGCCAGCGAAAACTCTGCACCTCTGTTCAGGCGAGCGTGATGCACCAAGCCGTGTCGGACATCCTCCTGGAACGAATCAGCGATCGTTCGGTTGGACCTCCTTGGATCTCTCTCCGCAGTAGCGGGAACTGCGTCGTGAAGCCATTCAACTAGTGTCGTTCCAGCGAACTCGGCCGCCGCGTCGATAAAGCACACAACGACGATTCCTGACGCGCAAAGCAGAAGATGCAGCCACATTCCACGCTGGGCCAAAGAACCAATCCTGCGCTCGTGCGGCTAGAGCGTCAGCCAACGCCTGGGCACTGTTGACATTCAAGTCCTTGAATCGAATGCCAGGCGCGAAGAAAAGGCCATCGGGAGTCAGCATGTGGGAACTCCTTGAGCCCCCCGAGAGGGACGTGGGAATAGAAGTCTCATGTCCAGCTAACGGTGAGTCGGACTGAACTGTCCATCCTACAGGCAGGTTTTCATCCTCGCCATGCCGCTCGTCGTGGTACCCACGTCCCCGGCGTGCACTTGGTGCCACCGCAAAGCGCGACCGCCCCCTGAGCTGCTTTCAGGCGGTCGTCCATTTGTGAGCCGTTGTGAGTTGTTGTGAGTGGTTTCGCGACTCACGGGCCGGAAGACGTCGACCTCCTAATTTACTCAGGGGGCCGACGCGGTTTTCGTCCTCAACTGCGTTGTGAGTTCTGTTGTGATTCTCCTGCAATTCCCGGTCGATCTTCGGTCGCCGAGTCACAACACCGATGCCCAGAACATCGCGTAGTTGCTACTCTTTGTCGTGGCTCACCCGAGTAACGGGCCGCATAGTTGGTATGAAGCGGCGGGCTGGACCTCCACGGTGACGTGGTGGCAGGCTAGTGCCCCACCATAGTGCCCCACCATAAGGAGACGCGCTCACCGTTTTGCGACGGGGCGCACCACCGGGAGGCCAGCCGCCATGGATACGATAGGCCTAGATCTGCACCAGCGCGAGAGCCAGCTCTGCATCTGCGACGCGGACGGGACCATCACCGAGCGCCGGATCGTCACGAGTCGCGAGC
>WNFJ01402878.1_pt1 | contig 10032 bp, 8 predicted proteins | sample 5400461 | NCBI WGS metagenome assembly WNFJ01 (sample SAMN13153349, study PRJNA577476) | soil metagenome | isolation source: 115 cm saprolite on Douglas fir-dominated hillslope | place: USA:California | collected 2013-09-17
GTTACTACACGACCGAGCCGCAGCAAGACCCGATCAACTCGGTTGGCCGTTCGCTCGAAAAATATTGAGAGAGGCAGTGTCCCTTGTAAGCCTCGAGACGTCAGCCGCCTCATCATTATTGAATGCCGGGGCGGTCCGCGAGCGCGCGCATCGAATGCTCACGATCGGCCTTGAAGACAAGCTTCCGAACTTCCGCATCCACCTCGATCGCATGGACAGCGCAGTTGAGCTGGTGCTGGAGACCACGCGCAAGGCCTATCCCTCGTTCGACATACCGTTTCATTCGCGCTGGCGGCACTTCGTCGCGAATGGGGATAATCGTTGGGCGACCATCGCCGACCAGACCAGGTGGCCCGATCGCGCTGCCCGCGCCCGGGCTGAATTCGATCTGGCAATCGTCAGCGTCTTCCTCGATGCCGGCGCCGGCTCATCGTGGCGCTACCACGATCCAGAAACCGGATCAGCCATCGGCCGTTCGGAGGGATTGGGACTAGCCAGCCTCGCAATGTTCGCGGGCGGCGCATTCTCGGCTGATCCGCTTGAGCCCTTGCGGGTCGATGCCGGCGTGCTTGCCAATTTCACAGTCGCTGACCTCGAGCGCGGCATGCAGGTCTCGGATGTCAATCCGCTGGTCGGGTTGGATGGTGGCGTCGTCGACCTGTTGCGCCGCCTCGGCACCCTAGTGGCCTCGAAACCGGACGTATTCGGCCGCCGCGACACGCTACGTCCCGGCGGCCTGTTCGACCGACTTGCGATGCTGGCAGAGGGCCAACAGCTTCCCACCCCAACGATTCTAACGGAACTGCTGCAACAGCTCGGACCGATCTGGCCATCGCGGCTGACACTCGGAGGGATCGCGCTCGGCGACTGCTGGAAGCATCCGGTGTTGACGACAGCGGATGCGACCAGCGGTTTGATGCCACTGCACAAGCTCTCGCAATGGCTGGCCTATTCCCTCATCGAACCACTACAACGCGCCGGCATCCGTGTGACCGATGTCGATGGCCTCACCGGCCTTGCAGAATATCGCAACGGCGGGCTGTTCGTCGATATCGGCGTACTCGCATTTCGCGATGCCAAAGATGCACAGCGAGAGCACGAGGTAGCGTCGTCACTGGTCGTCGAATGGCGCGCTCTGACGGTGGCGCTGCTTGACCGCGTCGCCGATGGCTTGCGGCACCGGCTTAAGGTCGATGCGGCCTCGCTGCCTTTGGCGAAAATTCTTGAGGGTGGAACCTGGGCTGCGGGCCGACTGCTGGCGCGCGAACGCCGCGCTGACTCTTCGCCTCCGGTGAAGGTTATCAGCGACGGCACTGTATTCTAGATCCGGGGTCAACACATGGACGGCGTCACGATCGTTGAGCATCCGCTAGTGCAGCACAAGCTGACGCTATTGCGGAAGAAAGACATTTCGACCAAGTCGTTTCGCGAGCTCCTGAAGGAGATCGGAATGTTGCTGTGTTACGAGATCACACGCGATCTGCCGCTGGCTGATGTCGACATCGAAACGCCGCTTGCGAAGATGAAGTCGCCGCAGATCGTTGGCAAGAAGCTGGTGTTTGCGCCGGTGCTGCGTGCCGGCATGACGTTTGCGGAAGGCATGCTCGATCTTGTGCCGACCGCAAGGGTCGCCCATATCGGCCTTTACCGCGAACCGCAGACCTTCGTTGCCGTGGAATATTTCTTCAAGGCGCCGAGCGATCTGCACGAGCGACTGGTGATTGTGATCTCGCCGGTGCTGGCAACGGCGAACTCCGCCGTCGCCGCGGTGGACCGGCTGAAAGAGCGCGGCGCGAACGACATTCGACTTGTATGCCTCATCGGGGCACCGGAAGGTGTCGAGCGTATGCGAGGAATTCACCCAGACGTTCCCATCTGGCTGGCAGCGATCGACAAAGGACTCGACGAAAACGCCTACATCTTGCCAGGTCTCGGCGACGCCGGGGATCGCGCCTATGGCACTAAGTAAGTAGGTTAGCGATCGGTTTGCCGCAGAATACCGCATCCATGGGCGAAATCGGCGAGACCGTGTCTACGCCCGGAATCGGCTCAATTCCCGGCGGTCGCAATATTGCCAAGACGGCTGGCAGCGCGCGATCGATCACGAACAGATGCGCAACCGCGACGAATTACAACGAACGGGCATTCCGTAACCCTCATTGAGCGAATTGATGCTCGGCAAAGATCGGTTTCATCAATTCCCGGTTGGCGAACGATATCACTCCCTCCCCAAAACATCGGCCCGCCGCTGACGCTGCAGGGCGTTCAGTTCAGCCTGCTCACGTTGGTTGCCTCTAGATTTTCTTCGATCTCCCGGTTCACACATCGTACCCACGTCATCCTCTAACTAATTGAAAAAATTTAGCCCTCGCTCCAATCCATCATGGGCAAGGGTGATCTAACTTAAGGAAGTGTCATCGAAGGAGGTCAGTGATAGCGCGCGTCTTCCGGCTGCCAATCGTTAAAGTTGCCGTTGCATATCAATGCCGCAACAATGCGTGCATGCGTCAAGCCTTTACTTCGCGATTAAACCGATCAATATATTCGGCGCGGCGCGGATTGAGTTTCGCCCAGTCGACGCTGTTCATCGCCTCCACCGCCTTCATGTCGGGCGCATAGGCCATCAAGCCCTTGCTGAACGATGCCTTGGCGCTGGTCGGCACGATGACGTAGGGCTCATCCGCCATCTTCGACTGCACTTCCGGACTGAGCGCCGCATTGATATAGGCGGCCGCCAGCTCTGGGTTCCTCGTGTTCTTCACGATATGCATGGTGCTCTTGATATGGATAAAACCGGTATCCGGTTTTGCCAGCACCGCCGGCACGCCTTTCCCCTGCAGGTCGCCGACATTGTTGTTGTAGTGGACCGAGATATCGATCTGCCCCTGTTGGAACAGTGTCGCCAGCGAGCCGGGATTGGCGGCGACCGCGCTGACGTTCGGCAACAGCTTCTTTACAAACTGGAAGGCCGGCTCCATGTTTTCCTCGCTGCCGCCATTCAAACGCGCGATCTCCACCATCCAGGCCGACATCAAAGTCGACCCCATGCCAGCCAAGCCGACACGCCCCTTATATTCGGGCTTGAGCAAATCATTCCAGGACCGCGGCGGCGTCTTGATCTTCTCGGTGTTGTAGGCGATGCCGATAATCTGGCCTGATACGAACACGCCCAGTCCGCGCGGGTCGATGAACTTCGGCGGCAAGTCTTTTAAGTTCGGCATTCCGTCCGCCGGCACCTTTTCAAAAATATCGTGCTGCAGCGCTGCCAAGTATGGCCCCTCGTCCAGGATGACGACGTCGAAAGGTGGATTGGCTTTGGACGCGACAAGCTTCGACACGGTGTCAACCGCGAGCGATGATACCAGGTTGGTGGAGGCGCCGCTGGCTTTGCTGAACGCGGGCAAGAGGATCGAACGGTGTGCCGACTCCCACGCGCCGGGATAGGTGGTGGCAGAAATCGTCTCGCCAGCAGCGAAAGCCAGGCCGGCATGACTTGCCAGATGGGTGGCGCCTAGGGCAGCAGCGCCTTTGACAAACAGGCGACGGGAATGTGCAGCCATCGGAAGTCCTTTTTTCGGTGGAAAGGGAAAGGCGTTGCGTGACCTGCCTAGCAATTGCCGTGCCACGGTAAAAGTCGTCGATGCCGGCCCCGTTTCCCATCTTCGGTGCATCCGGACGCACCAACACGGCTCAGCGCACATCGATTGTGCACAAAAACATCCTCGATGGTTGGCAATTTAGAGGTCATTTAGGCACAGAAGGAGCCTCCATTTGACACTACGCCCGATTTTGCTGGTGGCGCAGTGGTGGCCCGCTAATTGCTATTGGAACACGGATAAGCGCAACGCCACACGTCAACAATTCTACGAAAGCGCCTTGTATGCCCGCCCTGCTCCGTCCTGCCGCCGAAGTTCATTTAGACCGCGTCTGCCACCGCTATGGAGATTCGGTGGCGGTCGACGCGGTCAGCCTGTCGATCGCCGCCGGCGAGCTGGTCGCGTTGCTGGGGCCGAGCGGCTGCGGCAAAACGACCCTGCTGCGCATCGTCGCCGGACTGCTTCGGCAAAGCGAAGGCAATGTACGCATCGGCGACGATGTGGTGGACCGGCTACCGCCCAATGAGCGCGGCGCCGGCATTGTATTCCAGAACTATGCACTGTTTCCTCATATGACAGTCGCGGCGAATGTCGGCTACGGTTTGCGGGCACGTGGCGTTGCGGAGCAAGAATGCGCAGAGACCGTCGCCGCGATGTTGGCGATGGTACGCATGTCGGATTACCAGCGGCGCTTTCCGCGCGAGTTATCCGGAGGTCAGCAGCAGCGGGTGGCGCTGGCCCGCACACTCGCGGTGCGTCCAAGGGTGCTGCTGCTGGACGAACCCTTTGCCGCTCTCGACAAGAACTTGCGGCTGGACATGCAGCTTGAAATCAAGCGCATCCAGCGAGAACTCGGCATCACCACCATCCTGGTCACCCACGACCAGGAAGAAGCGATGTCGATGGCAGACCGGATCGCGGTCATGAAAGCCGGTCAGGTTGAGCAATTCGATACGCCGGAAGCGAGCTACGACAGGCCTCAGAGCCTTTTCGTCGCCACGTTCATCGGTAACGCCAACCTGTTGCCAGGCCGACTGTCAAATGACGGACAAGGCGGCTTCATGGTGGAGTGTGCGGATGGCGGCCGGCTGGCGCTGCAACGCGCGGCGCCCTGCTCGCGCGACGGCGCGGTGGTGGTGGCAGCGCGGCCCGAGCATTTGGCAATCGGCGCCGCGGTCGGGCAGGCGCTCGATGCGCAGGTGGAGATGGTGTTGCCGATCGGTCCGTCGCTGGTCTATGAGCTGCGGCTTTCCGGCGGCAGCACGATAAAGGTAACGCAGCCGCGCACCCACGACATGCCGCGCTTCGAGATCGGCCAACAGGTCGGCGTGACGCTGCGCCCGGGTTCGCCCGCCGGCGTCTTTGTGCAATGAGCACGCCATGACGCGCCGCGCTTTCCATGCAGCCGCCGCAAACGCCGGCTCCTCCCCGGGGTCGGCAACACCATTGTCGCTGGCGTTGCCGCTGGCCCTGTTCTTTGCCGTGTTCGTCTTCTTGCCGCTGCTGCTGCTGATCATTGTGAGCCTGTATGACGACAGCGCAATGACCGTCCGGGGCGTCGGACAGTACGCGAAATTCCTGTCCGACGGCTTCAACCTTGGCGTACTCGGGTCGACGCTGTGGCTGGGCGTGAAAGTCATGCTGCTCACGCTGCTGATCGGCTATCCGCTTGCTTATCTATACACGATGGCGCCGCGCCGATGGCAGGGGCCGCTGATGCTGCTGATCCTGTTGCCGCTCCTGACCAGCTCCGTGGTGCGCACCTTCGCCTGGGTGGTGATTCTCGGCCGGCAGGGCATCATCAACACCCTGCTGCTGCAGTCGGGTCTGGCCGACACGCCGCTGACGTTGCTGTACACGCCAGGCGCGGTGGCGGTGGCGCTGGCCCAAATCGAGTTGCCGCTGATGGTGCTGCCTTTGATCACCGCGCTCTCGAATATCGATCCCAATCTGCGGCAGGCGTCGCTGGCGCTCGGTGCCGGCCAATGGCGCACCCTCTTTCAAGTCATCCTGCCACTGTCGATGCCGGGACTGCTGGCCGGTTGCCTACTGGTGTTCGCCTCCAGCGTCAGCGCTTTCGTGACCCAGACGCTGGTCGGCGGCGGCCGCCATATCTTCATGCCTTTCTACATTTACCAGCAGGCGATCCAGGCCAACGACTATCCGTTCGCCGCAGCGATTGCCGTACTGCTGCTCGCCACAGTGCTGCTGGTGGTGACGATGATGAACCTGTTGGGACGACGCAGCAAAGCATTCGCCCATGACTGAGCGCAGCATTTCCGGCGTGGTGGTCCGCCGCGTGGCCGACCCGTCGCTTGCATCCGCATCGCTGGGCCATGTGCTCGAGCGCCGTTCGTTTTCGCTCGTCTTCGGCCTGCTCGGCGCGTTCGCCACCCTGCTGCTGCTGGCGCCGACGGTGATCGTGCTGGTCACGTCCTTCACCAGCGGTTACTCGCTGAAGTTTCCGCCACCCGGCTATTCGACCCGCTGGTACCAGGCGTTGTGGACGGCATCGCCGGAAATCCTGCAAGCGTTCTGGCTATCGCTGGAAGTGGCGACGATCGCTACCTGCGTCTCGGCCGTGATGGCGGTAGCGGCGGCGCTGGCGCTGGCACGCCGCCGCGAACCATGGGCGCGCCTGCTCGAATCGGCCTTCCTGTCGCCGCTGATGCTGCCGGCCCTTGCCATCGGTCTGGCGCTCCTGATGCTGTTCAACCTGGCCGGCACCGGGCTGTCGTTCGCTACGCTGGTCGCGGGCCATATCGTGATCACCGCGCCCTATATCGTCCGCACCACCACGGCCAGCGTGGTGCAGCTCGATCCCAGCCTGCTGGAGAGCGCCCGCAGCCTCGGCGCCTCGCCGATGTATGTGTTTCGCAGCGTTACCCTGCCGCTGATCTTTCCCGGTGTGGCCGCGGGCGCCTTTATCGCCTTCATGTATTCGTTCGACAACGTCGCGGTGTCGCTGTTCCTATCGGACGCCCGCAGCGAATTGCTGCCGATCCGCATGTGGCAAATCATCGAATCGAATCTTGATGTGCGGGCAGCTGCGGTATCGGGCGTGCTGATCGCGGCAACGCTGCTATTGATCGTAGTGATGGAACGGGTAGCGGGCATCTCCCGCCACCTGCGTTAAGATCGTGAGAGACAAGCATGAATGCAAAACGGACATTGCTGCGCGGGGCGAGCGCCCTCCTTGGAGAAGAACTGGCCTTCGACGGGCGCCCCCTTGATGTACTGATTGAAGGCGACCGCATCGCGGCGATCGAGCCGGCCGGCACGATTGGCAATGCCGACCGCGTGGTCGAGATAGCGAAGCGGCTGCTGGTGCCGGGGCTGGTCAATGGCCATCAGCATTCGCATGAACACTTCCAGCGCGGCCGTACTGAAAATTTGCCGCTGGAGCTATGGATGCACCTGGTGCGCACCCGAATTCCGGTGAATCTGACGCCGCGCCAGATCTACCTGCGCACGATGATCGGCGCGATTGAATGCCTGCGCACCGGCTGCACTACCGTCGTCGACGACTTCGCGCTCGGACCGGCAATCGGCCGCGAACGAATCGATGCCGCGCTGCAGGCCTATGACGATGCGGGCATCCGCGCGCTGGTCGGATTCGCGATGATGGACCGGCCGATAGTCGACAACTTTCCTTTTGTCGAGGAGTTGGTGCCGTCGGCGCTTGCCGCGGAATTGCGCGCTGCTTCGCGGCCCACCCCGGACAGCTATATCGCCCTCATGCGCGACCTCGTGCGCGACCGCCATCCGCAGCAGCGCCGCGTCGGCGTGCTGGTGTCGGCTTCTGCTCCGCAGCGCTGCACCGAATCCTTCCTGCTCCAGCTGCGGGCACTGGCTGACGACATGGCGCTGCCGGTCATCACCCATGTGCAGGAAACCCGGTTGCAGGTAGTCACCGGCAAGCTGTTTTACGGCAGCGCGATCGTCGAGTACCTCGACCGTATCGGCTTCCTGAAGCCGGCAACCAGCCTGATCCATGCGGTATGGCTGAACCCGCGCGAGATCGAGGCACTGGCGCGTAGTGGCGCGACCGCCCAGCACAACCCGTGGAGCAATCTGCTGCTCGGTTCCGGCGTGCAACCGGTCCGGGAATTGCTCGATGCCGGCGTCAATGTGAGCCTCGGTTCGGACGGTTCCTGTTCGACCGCAACCGTCAACATGCTTAATGTGCTGGGAAGCGCGGCGGCAGTCTCCAAGCTGCGCGGCGACGACTATGCGCGCTGGCTGTCGGCGCGTGAGGCGCTGCATGCCGGCACGCTGGCCGGTGGCCGCGCGCTCGGCTTCGGCGAGGCGCTTGGCGCGATCCGGGTCGGCGCGTTTGCCGACCTGGTCGGTTACCGGCTCGATACCGTCACGTTCACACCACTCAACGATCCGGTGCGCCAGCTGGTCTATGCCGAGCGTGGCGCCGGCCTGGATTTTTCGATGGTAGCCGGCGATGTCGTGATCGATCGAGGCCGCATGACGCGCGTCGATGAGGCGGCTCTGCTGCAGGAAATCGAATGCGAATTCCGCCTGCTGATCGACCGTTATGCCGACGCCGAAGCGTCGATGGCGCCAGTACTGGCGGCGATGGAGTTGATCTACCGCCGCGCACAGGCTACCGTGATCGCACCCGACACCTATGCGGCTCGGCTCGACTGCGCCCCAATTTGACCAACCGCCCAATGTTTACGAAAGGCATGGTAGCCGAGCAGATCATTAACGGTCATGTCGCCGCGGCGTCTAAGAGCTCACTCACCTCGCCACGCATCCACGGCGAACTGCTCAAGCTCGGGTTTGAGGTCGCGCAGTCGAGCGTCGCCAAGTACATGGTCAAAACGATGGGGGCCACCCAACCAGAGATGGCGAACCTTCGCACCGCCCATCTCGCGCGCGACCTGAAGGGCAACGGGCTTGTACTGGTTGCGGCCGGACTGGGCACCAAGGACAATGACTTTCTCGCCGTCGGCAAAACGACTCAACGCCATGACATAACGCCATGAAGAATGAAGACTGTTTGTAAGCATGGTACCTCCCGTTCAATGACAAGCTGTCGATTATGGTTTGGACGACGTCCCTGCTGGACCACAGACTGGTACAGCCGCGTTCATGGCTGAATGCGTCCACGGCTCTGTGTATCCGTCATCAGATGATCGAGCGTGCGGTAGTCGGGCAGCGTTGTGTCAATGGGCCTCCCGTTCCGGACGACGATACGATCGGACTGTCGGCGTGCCAGCAACTCGCTGAAGCCGCGACCGGCAAAAAGCTGGAAGTCGGCATTTGCCCCGGGTCGCAAGACCCCGACCTCGCGGCCGCCGATGATGGATGCGGGCGTCTTCGTGACTGCTGCTGACCACGCGCTCATTTCCGCGTCGAGATGGCCGATGCGGACCCCGCCACCAAACACCTCAAGCGCATCGAGGTCTCCGAATGGATGGTACGTGTCGCGGCAATTGTCGCTTGCCAATGCGACGTTGACTCCGGCCGCCCGGAGTTCCCGCAGCAGCGGGATGCCGCGCCAACGCGGCGTGGCGCCGGGCAACCGACCCTGCAAATACTGGTTCACGAGCGGAAGGCTGACGATGTTGAGTCCGGCTTCGCGCACGAGCCCGATCGTCCGCGCGGCAACGGCTTCCTCCTGAACCGAAAGGCTGCAGCAATGCCCGCAAACGGCCTGCCCGCGGAATCCGCTGCGCAGCACCGCTTCGGCGATTTGCGCCAACGTGGTTGACGATGCCATGCCGGTCTCGTCGACATGCAGATCGACATCGAGGCCGCGCGACTGCGCCAGCGCGAACAGCCTGTCGAGCCTGCCTGCCAGAATGGTGGGATCCTCTTCTTCAGTGAGACGGAACGTGAGTCCTCCCAGCCGTCCCCCGGATTCCGCGATGATGTCGACCAGCGCGGCGTTCTCGGCGGCGTCGTAAAGCTCGGGGCTGACAAGAGACGTTGCCTGCAGGGCGATCCGCCCCGACCAGCGGTCGCGGAGACGACGGAACACGCCGAAGCTGATCTCCGCCTGGCCGGGGATGAAGCAGTCTATATGCGTCCGGATCGCCGAGGTGCCATAGGCATAAGCCGCCTTCAGCGCAAATTCGAAGCGCGCTTCCACATCTTTGGCGCTCCAATTCGCGGCCGTATCGGCACGGGACTTGGCGCGGGCGGTTTCGATCGTACCGTCATGATTGCTTGCGCGCGGCCATATCTGACCTTTGTCCAGATGGGTGTGGAGATCGGCAAACGGCGGCCACGCCTGTCCGCCGTCTGCATCAAAGACCGGTGCGATAGCCGGCGTTCCGGCCGGCAGGATTTCTGCAAGCTTTCCTCCGTCGACGACGAAGTCCACTTTTTTCAGTCCCTCAGCATCGGCGGACGCGGGCGCGCGCTCGTCGAGAAGGCTTGCCGGCACATTCACATTCGATACATGAATGCGATC
>WNFJ01626298.1_pt1 | contig 10032 bp, 7 predicted proteins | sample 5400461 | NCBI WGS metagenome assembly WNFJ01 (sample SAMN13153349, study PRJNA577476) | soil metagenome | isolation source: 115 cm saprolite on Douglas fir-dominated hillslope | place: USA:California | collected 2013-09-17
GCTGGAGCGCACTGCGCGCATCGTCGACGACGACCCGAACATTCGGCCACGGGAGCACGGAAGCGTTGACAGAACGGAAGAGACTGTCCATCTGGAGGACGGCGGGCTCGATCTCGACAATCTTCACTCGAGTCATCCCCGGCGCCGCAGCGAGGACGCTGGCGGTTACACCCGTTCCGTAACCAATGAGGAGGGAAGATTTCGCTTGCGGGCGCGACACCAGGGGAGCGAGACCGATCATGACTTGCGTATCCATATCGCCGCGATCGGACGCGTCTACCTTGCCGTTCACGCGCAGCGATCTGCCGGTTTCCCCTTCCCACACACTCACCGTGGCATTCGGCCCTTCGCGAAAACGCAACTGTCGTACGCCACGATGCTCGAGGAACAGCCGGCGCGCGGTCTTGTCCATGCGTTGGCGCGCGTAAATCGTGGGCCCGAGGTCGATGAGCCGTGTGCTCCAACCCGGACCTGCGACCGCCGCGACAACCGCAACAGTCCCCAGAATCGCTGCGCTCAGCACCCGCATGCGCAGCCGCCGATCCTCAGAGGAGCCCTCCGCGACCCCAAGCCCCGCGAATAGCGACAGGGCGAGTGCCGCGATGCCGTTTATCACCAAGCCTACCCGCAACGTCGCCTGAGTACCGATGGCGACGACCAGTACGAATCCGGTCAGTACCGCACCAACGATGCTGCCGATCGTATTGAGCGCATAGGCGGTGCCGACGTCCGCTCCTCGCGCCTCGCGATCGCGCGCGGTGAGATCGGTCAGCAGCGGCAACGTCATGCCCATGCCGATGGCCGGAATCAGGACGACGCCGCCGATTGCGACAGCCATGAGAACTAGCCGCGATGCGGCGGTCAGACCCGAGATCTGAAAGACCGCGATGATATAGGCGGGCAAGAAGCCGAAAAACAGAAACAGCGCCGCCGCACCAAGGCCGGTCACGCCCTGCGCGAGCGCCGCCGTGGCGGCCGTGTCGGCGCGCGGTACGCTCCGCCGTGCGACGATCATGCTGCCGAGCCCGATGCCGAGCAGGAATACCAACAGGATCAGCGTGAACGCATAGGTGGATCCGCCGACGATCATGACGAGGACGCGAGTCCAGGCGATTTCGTCGAGCAGCGCGGCAAAGGCGGTGATGCCCAAGAGAACGAGGGCGAGCGTCCGGAGCTGATCAGAGGCAGGTCTCGAAATCCGTTCATCTGCGGGCTGGCGCCCGGGGTCAGACAAAGTCCGCTCGCGGCCGAGTCCGATTGCGGCCGCGCCGATCGCGAGGTTGATCGCGGCGGTCGCCCAGAGCGAGAACTTCACACCGACAAACTCGATCAGGAAAAAGCCCGCGAGCGCTGTGCCCACCATGGCGCCGAGCGTGTTCAAGCCATAGAGCCGGCCGAGCGACGGCTTCAGCAGGCTCCGATCCTCGCCGGTGAACGCCCGGGTCAACACGGGGAGTGTTCCGCCCATGAGCGTCGTGGGAATGAGCAGCACCACGGCTGCCAACCCAAATCGCAGCGCAACACTAGCGCTGCCGCCGAGCGCGAGAGCGCCGGCGGTGCCAATATAGAGCCAGTGCGCGAAACCGAGCACCAAGGGTGAAAGGACGCCGAACACGCCGATCGCGATTTCCAGCCGGCCGTACAGGACCGCGGGCCGGGCCGTGCGGTCGGCGATGCGGCCGAACAGCCACGCGCCGAGGCCGAGGCCGCCCATGTAGGCGGCAACGACGGTGGTGACGGACTGGGTGGTTGAGCCGAACGACTGGTAGAGAACGCGGACCCAAAGCAGTTCGTAGATCAGCCCGGTCGCGCCTGAAAGAAAGAAGAGACTGCTGTAGAGGCGCGCCGGTTTAGAACGCATGCAGCTCGCGCATCGCCTGCGCGAGATCCTCCACCTGGGGCAGGATGAAATCTTCGAGGTCGGGGGCGTACCCGACGAACGAGCCATGGGAAGCATTGGTCGGCGATGCGCGCGGCGAGCTCGGCGCCGTAGCCCCACGAGGTAGCGTCCTCGTAGGCCACGAGCACCTTGTTGGTCTTCTGGATCGACGCGGCGATCGCGTCCCAATCGACCGGAGAGAGCGAGCGCAAATCGATCACCTCGACGCTGACGCCTTCCTTTTCCTCCAGCTCTTTCGCGGCGACAAGTGACCGTTGGACCACCGCGCCGTAGGCCACCACGGTCAGCGCCGTCCCCGCGCGCACGACTTTCGCCTTGCCGAACGGGATCATGAAGTTGGGACCAGGATTCGGTGCTTTGTTGTACGTCTGGCGATAGAGGTGCTTGTGCTCGAGGAAGATGACGGGATCATCGCAGCGGATGGCGGTGCGCAGCAGGCCATTCGCGTCGAGCGCCGTCGACGGACAGATGACCCGCAGCCCCGGCACGGACGTGAACACCACCGCGCCCGTCTGCGAGTGATAGACGGAGCCGCCCTTCAGGTACCCGCCATACGTCACGCGCACTACGACCGGCGCGCTGAACGCATTGCTCGAGCGCCAGCGCAGCGTGGCCAGCTCGTTGCGCAGCTGGTGATACGCGGGCCAGATGTAGTCGAAGAATTGGATCTCGACCACCGGCTTGAGCCCGCGAGTCGCGAGACCGATCGCGCGTCCCACGATGTTCGCCTCGGCGAGCGGCGAGTTATAGACGCGGTCACTGCCAAATTGCCGCTGCAGGCCCCACGTCACCTTGAAGACGCCACCCTTGCCTTTGACTTCCTTGAGGTATTGCTCGCGGCTGACGTCCGCGACGTCCTGGCCGAACACGAGGATGCGCGGGTCGCGCGTCATCTCGTCTTTCATGCAGGCGTTGAGGAGATCCACCATCGTGGTGGGCTCGCCTGTAAAGTGGGGATCGTCCTCGGTGTCGAATTGCTCGGAGGTCGGATCGACGTCCGGCGAGTACACCCACAGCAACGCTGATTCGGGCTTGGGCTGCGGCGACGCCAACGCCATATCCGCGGCGATCTGAATTTCCTCGTCCACGTGTGCTTTGATCGCTTCGATCTCAGCCGCGGTCGCCGCGCCGTCCTCGATCAGGCGTCGGGGGAAGGTCACAATCGGGTCGCGCTTTGCTTCCTCTTCGCGCTCACGGGGCGGCTTGTACAGAATCTCGTCGTCGGACAGGGAGTGGGAGTAGGGCCGCGTCACGTGCGCGTGGACGATCGCCGGTCCTTTGCGCTGCCGGCACCACTCCACGGCCCGAGTCAGGGCTTCATACGACAGGAGCGGATCGCTGCCGTCGACCTCTTCAATCAGCAGGTTCGGGAAGTTGCAGACCAGCTTCGAGACCGAACCTCCGGCCGTCTGCACTTCCACGGGGACCGAGATGGCGTACTTATTGTCTTCGATGAGAAATACGACGGGCAGCTTGAGGTTGCTGGCGCTGTTGAGCGCTTCCCACCATTCGCCTTCGCTGGTCGTGCCGTCGCCGGCAGAGCAGTAGACGACCTCGTCACCGTGAATCGGCTTTTCATTGATGTCATCGATCCGCTTGTAGCGAAGCCAGGCTTCCGCGCATCCGACCGCCTGAAGGAACTGCGTGCCGGTCGGGCTCGATTGGCTGACGATGTTGAGCTGCTTGTGTCCCCAATGCGACGGCATTTGGCGGCCGCCCGAGTTCGGGTCATCGGCGGCGCCGACCCCTGCCAGGAACATTTCGGTCGGGGTCATGCCGACCGTCAGGCAGAGGGCGCGGTCGCGATAATACGGATAGAACCAGTCATATGCCGGCCGAAGCACTTTTCCCGCCGCGACCAGCACCGCCTCGTGGCCCGCGCCGGAGATCTGAAAGAAGATCTTGTTTTGCCGCTTGAGCTGAATTTCCTTGTCGTCGATGCGCCGCGACAAGAGCATCAACCGGTACATGTCGAGCAGGTCGGCCTTGGTGAGCCCCGCAGCGGGCTTTGTTGGTCGCGATGCGGGCGGCGCCGCTTTGTTCACGGCGCGGGGACGGGTTGCCATGATGGAAAATACCTACTTCGTCGAGGCTGGGGGAGCGAGCAGTTGGGGCAGACGCGGGAATTGCTCCAGCGCGACGCGTATAGCGGGGTCATTCCGGACCAGGAACTCCTCGCGCGCCTCAAGTCCCCAGCGCACTTCCGCGACTCGGGCGGCAAGGATGCGTGCCAGACGATGATCGAGCGCGCTGTCGGTAGTCGCGGCGACGCCCAACCGGGAACGGACGCGCGCAAGGAACGGCTCCACGAGCTTGCCGCGCCAGTCGCTATTGGCACTCAGCCAGGTCGTACGAGCGGCTGGCGTGGCTGGTAGCGTTTGCGCGACGCTATCGGAGACCGCGTCATCGAATCCCGAATCGGCTGCGGCGCTCCACCAAACCGGAAGGAAGGCCGTTACCGGCACGACGACGTCGGGCGCGATGCCACCGCCGCCTCGGACCGGTCGGCCTGCGTCGGTCTTGAAGACAGCCAGGGTATCCTCTTCGGCGCCCGATTTGCCGGCGAAGCTCAAGTATTGCTCGTAGCCGATCCCGCGGTAGCGGCGTTGGATGATGCGGCCGCTCGGCGTAATGACACGTCCGACCGTGAGCCAAATATTGTCCCCGGAGGGCAAGAAGAAGATCGATTGCATCAGCGCCTTGCCGAAGCTGCGGCGGCCCACGAGTAATGCCCGATCATGATCCTGCAACGTACTGGCGAGTGCCTCCGCGGCACTCGCACTGCGTTCATCGATCAAGACGATCAAAGGAACGTCACGGAAGTCGCCGTTGCGCCTTGTGACAAACGTCGTATCGGTGTCGCGCTTGCGCCCACGAGTGCGGAACACGACCGTATTCGCCGGCAGGAATTCACTCGCGATTTCGACGGCTGAAACAACGATGCCGCCCGGATTGGCGCGTAAGTCGAGAATGACGCGCCGCGCGTGCATGCTCCGCAACTTCTTGAGTCCGTCGTGCACCTCGTCGGTGGCGTGACCCATGAACTCTTCGAGACGCAGGTACCCGGTTATCGAATCGACCATTCGCACGATCGACACCGAGCGCAGGTCAAAGGGGTTGCGCTTCACGGTGACGCTAAACGTATCGGGCTCGAGGCGTGGCCCGCGCTCGAGCCGCAGCCGGACCTTAGACCCCTTTTCGCCCGCGAGCCGCAACTCCAGTGTTTTCATGTCGAGCCCGGCGACCGATGTATCGTTCAGCGTGAGCACGCGATCGCCGGCAAGGATGCCGTTCTTGTCGGCCGGGCTGCGCGGGACGACGGTGAGGACCGTCGCGGCACCGTCAACCTCTTCGAGAATAACGCCGATCGTCGCCAGCTCCCCACGCTCCAAGGCGCTGCGTTTTTCCCACTCGAGGCGGGACACGTAGTAGCTATGCGGGTCGAGGGCCCGCAACACGCCGCGAATGGCCGCGGCGACGAGCTCGGAATAGCCCACCGAGTCCGGATAATTCAAACGAATGTGGTTGAGAACGCCCGAGAACGTCTGCAGCTCCTCGTATGCCGCCCGCTGCGTCTGGGCGGGAAGCGCCGCAGCGATGCCGGCCGAAAACAACGCGCCCACCAGTATGGGAAGGCGGGCGCGTCTAGTGGAGCGAGGCGAGATGTTGCTTGGCAATGCCGACCTGGCGTTCATAGCGACTCGGCGCGAGAGCGGTGAACTGCGTGAACGCGGTGCGTGCTCTATCGGGCTGGCCCAGCTTCTCAAGCACGAGCCCCAGGTAAAATTGTGGGCGGGGATCACGGGGGTTCGTGGAGACGGCTTGTCCCAAAACCGCCGCTGCGGAATCCATCTGTCCCGCGTTCGCGAGGGTCTTTCCGAGGTCCAACAGCAACGATGCATCGTCGGGATTGGCATTCACGGCGTTGCGACGTGACGTGATTGCCTGTGTGGGCATCCCGGCGCTTTCGTACATATCTGCGAGGCGCACGTGCGCCATGTAGAGGCCGATGTCATTGGTGATCGCTTCACGGTACAAGTCGATCGCCTCATTGAGACTTCCGGACCGCTGCTTCACGTAGGCGAGCAGGTATCGGTACTCGTTGGTGCGGAGCGGAAAATGGATCAAGGAATCCCGTCGGGTGGGCTCCAGCGAGCGGTCCATCAAGTGCTGGAGGTCCCAGATCGCTTCCGGCCAGTGTTCCACATGCGCCGACGCCAGGCCATGCCACCAAAATACCGTCATGGGGATACGATCGGGATGCCGGTCGCCGTTGAGCTCATTGATCACACGCGTGAAGCGATCATAGGCCTTTTGATAGTCGCCCTCAAAATACTGGTCGAGCCCATCGTAGTAGTCGCGCACGTGCTCGCCGAAGAATTGCTGTAGCTCCTGCAGGTATGCCGAGGCACGGGGCTGCACCACATCGCCGCTGCGCAACTCCACCAACGGATCGATCATATAGGCACGCCGGAGGAAGCGGTCGGACTCCTCGATCCGCGGCTGCCACTCGTCCGGTACGCGATGCTCGCCGATTTCATCCCAGAGGCTGCCGCGCCTTGCGAACGGCAAGTACGCCAACGCGACGTACGCGGGGGCAAACCGCGGGTCGAGCTTGATCGCGGTCCGCAGCGAGTGATCGACATCCTCCCATCGCTTGGCGTTCCAGTAGGCGAGGCCGACGTTGAAATGCGCCGCCGGATCGTTCGAATCGGCGTGCGCGCGCTGCTCGAGCTCGTCGAGTTTCACGGGAAGCCGGAATTGCGCCTGAGCGTCGCCCCCGCCGACGGCGAGAGCGCTTGCAAGCACGATCATGAATCGACGCATCGCTACCTCCGTCCAATAGTTACTGCTGCAGCGTCGTCAACCGTTGCCGCGCATCAGCGAGCTCCGGCTCATAGCGCTTCGGCGGCGCGATGGCGACGAAGCGGCCCAAGGTCTCGCGCGCCTCCGCGGGCCGGGCAAGTTTCTGTTGGACGACACCGAGGTGATAGAGCGTCCGCGGATCGCGGGGATTGGCCGACACGGCTTGCCGCAGCGTTTCCACCGCCTCGTCGCCCCGGCCGGCCTCGTCCAGGATGACGCCGAGCTCGCGCATCGACGTCGGGTCGTTGGGATTGGTCTCAACGGCTCGCCGTGCTTCCGCGATGGCCTTGTCCCACATCTTGTGCGACCGGTAGATCTGCGCCAGGCGGACGTGGGCCATGTACAGTCCGAGATCGGTGGCGAGCGCGTCTTCAAAGAGCTGGATCGCATCGCTCGACCGGCCCCACATCTGATTCAGCGCGGCGAGGATGTACCGGTAATCATTCGTGTTCATCGGATATGGAAGCAGCGTGTCACCGCTCTCCGCCTTCAGCGAGCGAGTGAAGAGGACTTGAATGTCGGCGATCGCCCGTTTGTACGCGCGCAGATGACCGGCGGCGAGACCGCGATAAAGGAAGAGAAAATCGGGAATCGAATCCGGCGCCTTGCCGTCGAACGCGCGCTGCGCCCAGAGGTCGAGCCCGCTATGGGCGAGCTCGTAGCGGGCGACGCCGAATGCGCCGAGTCCAAGTCCTAAGAGGTAATCGGTCGTCGCGGAACCGTAGTCCGGCACTGCCAGCATCTCTTCGGGAGGAGCAGACGTTCCCATCACGCGAAAATCCACCATGGGATCGATCAGGAACGCCTGTCGCCACAGTCGATATGATTGATCGACCGCGGACCGGAACTCCTCGGGAATCTTTCCCTTCCGTTCTTCACGCCAGAGCTTGGGCCGCCTGTCAAAGGGAAGATCGCCGAGCCAGAGGTACGCCGGGGCGTATCGGGAATCGACTGCAATCGTGGTCCGCAGCTCCCGTTCTTCGTCGTCGAAGCGCTTGGCGCGATAGTATCCGGCGGCGAGACGGAAATGCGCTTCGGGGTCGAGCGAGTCCTGATGCACGCGCGCTTCCAGCTCCTCGAGCCGGGGCGGACTGGTTTGCGGCTGCTGGGACGGGGCAACCAAGAGCGCGGCGGCAGCGGCGCCGAATACAATGAGCGGCATTGTTACCTCCCGTTCGGCGGCGGAAGCTGCGCGAGCCGCCGCTTGGCATCCTCGATTTGATCGACGTAACGGAGCGGTGCCAGCGCGAGAAACCGGTTCAGGGCGACGCGGGCACTATCGGTGTTCCCGACGCCCATCCGGGCGACGCCCAGCATATAGAACACGCGAGACTCGCGAGGATAAACTGCGGCGTACTTCTCGAGCGGATCGACGGCCTCATCGAATCGCTTCGCGCCGATGAGGGTCGCGCCGAGATTGTAGAAGAGAGTCGCTGCCTCAGGATTGGCATGGATCGCTCGCACGCGCTCTTCGACGGCTTCGGGCCAACGCTGCTGGGCCTCGTAAATCTCCGCCATGTGTGAATGAGCGGGATCGAGTCCCATGTCCAGCTCGAGAAGTTCTCGATACCGGCTGACCGCTTCGTCCCACCGGCCGGCCTGTTGGTACACGTACGCGAGAACGTAGCGAAGCTCTTCTCCGGCGAATGGATTCCAATCGTGTTCCGTAGCGGAGTCGCGCATGCGCAATGCCAGCATCCACTCGAGGTACCGCACGGCATCGTCGTACACGCCGGTCTTGAGCGCGCAGCGGGCCCGAAACCACAGCGCGACGGGAGGAACGCGCGTAGAATCGTTGGGCCGCGCAGTCTTGTCTATCACGGTTTGAAATCCTGTGACCGCATCCGACCACTGCTTGGCGTCGTATGCGCGCAGCGCCTGGCTCAACGTCCCGCGCCACACCACCGGGAGCAAATCACGACTCGGTGATCCGATCTCTAGCAGCGGATCGATGAGGAAGGCCCGACGCCGCAGCAGTGAGGTCTCGTCTGTGCGTGGATTGGGGCGTACGAAGACGATTCGTTGTCCCCTCATCATGATGATGGGATGGGGACTCTGACTCTCGGTGACCTCGGCGAGCAACAAGAGCGCGGGCGCGTACTGAGGATCGATCCGCAGCGCCTCGCGGAGCGACTGCTCGGCTTCGCGGAAATGGTGGTCCTTCGCCAACCGCGCAGCGAGATTGTAGTGCGCCACGGGATCGTTGGAGTCCGCGCGCACACGTGATTCGAGCTCGGAGCGGTCAGATTGCTGGGCGGACGCTGCGTTCACGGTGACGGCCGCCGCGGCGACGACAACGATCCAGCGTAGCATCGAGAGCAATATATTCCACTTAATTACGCCCTTTGTTCCCTGTCCGCGGGAGCACAACGATGGACGACGCCGCCAAGAAGACCGTACTCCGGCACTTTCCCTATGGGCTGTACGCCGTCACCGTCGCGCATGACGGCGAAGACCATGGGATGACGGCTAACTGGCTGACCCAGGCCGCCTTCGATCCGCCCATGGTCGTGGTGGCGATCGAGAACACCTCAAAGACCATCGGGATGGTCCGCGATTCCCATCATTTCGCCATTAACCTGCTGCTCAAGGGCCAGCGCGATCTCGCAGGCAAGCTGGGACGCAGCTCCGATCAGGCCCCGCAGAAGCTCAAGGGCATCAAGACAAAACCGGCGCCCGTTGCGGGAGCGCCGGTGCTGGTCGACGGCCTGGGATGGGTGGAGTGTCGCGTGGTGGCGACGTTACCCGCCGGAGATCACACCCTCGTGCTGGGCGAGATCGGAGCACGAAGGCGAGGCGCTCACCCTGGAGGAAGCGGGCTTCAAGTACTCCGGTTAATTACGGCTTCTGGTAGACGACTCGCCCGCCGGAAATCGTGTACCGCACTCTTACCGCGCCGATTGAATCAGGCGGTACCGTAAACAAATCGCGATCGAGCACCACCACGTCGGCATAGCGGTCCGGCGCGAGCGTTCCCCACTTCTGATCCATGAACAGCGCCAACGCGTTGCCGTAGGTGTACGCGCGCAGCGCCTCGCCGACGCTGATTTTTTGTTCCGCCACCCAGCCACCGGGATTCTTGCCGTCGAGCGTGCGGCGGGTGACCGCAGCGTACACACCGAGAATCGGATCCAGGGGCGCGACGGTCCAATCGGAGCCGAAGGCGAGCTGTGCGTCGGTATCGAGGAGCGTGCGAAACGCGTAGGTCGTCTTGATCCGGACCGGTCCGATGCGTTTCTCCACCCACCGGCCGTCGTCGATCGCGT
>WNFJ01301931.1_pt8 | contig 10031 bp, 11 predicted proteins | sample 5400461 | NCBI WGS metagenome assembly WNFJ01 (sample SAMN13153349, study PRJNA577476) | soil metagenome | isolation source: 115 cm saprolite on Douglas fir-dominated hillslope | place: USA:California | collected 2013-09-17
GGCATGTAGCCAGTAGGGCGAGAAGACGCAGTCGCGAGAGCGGCGCGCGTAGACGGGAAGCCCGACCGGGGGAAGAGCGGGAGCCAGTGAATTATTCCGTCGAGCCGACAAACAAAAACCGAGCGCGACAATCCAGAGCATTCTTGACGCTCCATGCGGCGTCCATAATCTCAAACCCACGCGCTGTTCGTCAGGGGCGCGCGAAGTTAACGTGAACGTTTTAGCGGCCTTTTATCGCTCCTCGGTTGGGAAGAAAATGATCGTCGCGATCAGCGGCATCATTCTCATCCTTTTTGTTATCGGACATCTGCTCGGCAACCTCCAAATTTTCCTAGGACCAGATTGGATCAATGGTTACTCACAACACCTGCGCGATCTCGGCCCGCTGCTGTGGGTGATCCGCATTTTTTTGCTCCTGACTGTCATCATTCACATTTATGTGACAATCCAACTAGCGATCGAAAATCGGCGCGCCCGACCCGAGCCGTACATGGACAGGCAATACGTGAGAGCCACGTTCGCCTCACGTCACATGGTCATGAGCGGGGCAATTGTGCTCGCATTCATCATTTACCATCTGGCGCATTTCACCGTTCGCGTGACTGATCCACGATTTGGCCTGCTTAAGGCTGACCCACTTAACCGGTATGACGTCTATTCGATGATGGTTTACGGCTTCCAGAATTATCTCGTGTCGGGCTTCTACATTGTAAGTTTGTTTTTGCTCGCTCTCCATTTGAGCCATGGATCGTCCAGTTTCTTTCAATCGCTCGGACTGAATCATAAGAAGCTCACTCCGCGTCTGGTTTTTGCTTGGCTTCTTTTTGCCGGCTACACGTCCATTCCCCTTGCCATCCTGCTCGGCTTGGTCAGACCGGCGCAACGGTTATGATCGGGACGCTGGACGCCAAAATTCCATCCGGACCGCTCGACCAAAAATGGCGGAGCCATCGTGATCACTCACGATTGGTCAGTCCAAACAATCGGCGAAAGTTCGAGATCATCATTGTTGGGAGCGGTCTCGCTGGCGGATCGGCTGCCGCGACCTTGGGTGAACTGGGGTATCGAGTGAAATGTTTTTGTTTTCAGGACTCGCCACGGCGCGCCCACTCGATTGCAGCGCAAGGCGGAATCAATGCCGCAAAAAATTACCAGAATGATGGCGACAGTGTCTACCGGTTGTTCTACGACACGATCAAGGGCGGCGATTTTCGTTCACGGGAAGCGAATGTTTATCGCCTCGCCGAAGTCAGCAATCTGATTATCGATCAGTGCGTCGAACAAGGAGTACCGTTCGCACGCGAATATGGCGGTTTGCTTGCCAACCGGTCGTTCGGCGGAGCGCAAGTATCACGGACCTTTTACGCGCGTGGGCAGACTGGCCAACAGCTTTTGCTCGGCTGTTACCAGGCGCTCTGCCGTCAAATCGCCGCGGGCACGGTGCAGATGTTTCCGCAAACGGAGATGCTCGATCTCGTGATTGTGAATGGCCAAGCCAAGGGAATCATTACGCGCAACCTGCGCTCAGGAAAGATTGAGAGGCACGCAGGCGACGCCGTGGTGGTCGCCACCGGCGGATACGGAAATGTTTTTTATCTTTCTACGAACGCGCGCGGCTGCAATGTCACAGCCACCTATCGCGCTTACAAAAGGGGCGCGCTCTTCGCGAATCCCTCCTTTACGCAGATTCATCCAACGTGCATCCCGGTCAGTGGCGAACACCAATCGAAATTGACTCTCATGTCCGAGTCGCTGCGCAACGACGGACGCGTCTGGGTGCCGAAACGAAAGGAAGATCGCGAAAAAGCGCCCAGTGAAATTCCTGAAACCGATCGCGATTACTATCTCGAGCGAAAATATCCGAGCTATGGCAATCTTGCGCCGCGCGATATTTCATCACGCGCAGCCAAGGACGTTTGCGACGAAGGCCGCGGCGTCGGTCCCGGCGGACGTGGCGTCTATCTCGATTTTGCCGATGCGATGAAACGTCTGAGCGAAAATACAATTCGGGAACGGTACGGGAATTTGTTCGAAGTTTACGAAAAGATCACTGGCGAAGATGCCTACAAAAGGCCGATGCGCATTTACCCCGCGGTGCATTACACAATGGGCGGGTTGTGGGTGGATTACAATTTGATGAGCAACGTGCCCGGTTTGTTTGTGATTGGCGAAGCAAATTTTTCCGATCACGGCGCGAACCGACTGGGCGCGAGCGCCCTTATGCAAGGTCTGGCCGACGGCTATTTCATTTTGCCTTACACCTTACCGAATTATCTCGCCGGTCAGATGGGCAAGCGCCCATCAGCCGAGTCTCCAGAGTTTCAGAAGGTAGAGAATGAAGTGGCCGCGCGGATCAAGAAAATGCTCGATGTTGATGGGAAACGTCCACTCGATTCCATCCATCGCGAACTTGGCCTGCTGCTGTGGGACAAATGTGGAATGTCCCGACACGCCAAAGGATTGCGCGAAGCGCTCGTGAAAATCCCTGAATTACGAGAAACATTTTGGCGCGAAGTGTCCGTCCCGGGGAACGATGAGGATTTTAATCAATCGCTCGAGCGCGCTGGACGGGTGGCTGATTTTCTCGAGTTTGCCGAGCTGATGTGCACCGACGCGCTCGCGCGGAACGAATCTTGCGGCGCCCATTTTCGCGAAGAACATCAAACCCCGGAGGGGGAAGCACTGCGTGATGATGAAAATCACGCCGCGGTCTTTGCTTGGGAATTTCAAGGCGACAGTCAACCGGCGAAATTGCATCGCGAACCGCTTCATTTCGAAACCGTGCATTTAACGCAAAGGAGCTACAAATAAGTTGAGAGTTGTTAGTTGAGTGTTGAGAGACAGCTTTATGTTTAATTTTGAGAAACTTGACGTTTGGCAGAAGGCGATTGAGTTCGCCGACCTCATTTACAATAAAACTCGGTCCTTCCCGGCAGAAGAGCGGTTTGGACTAACAAACCAGCTTCGCCGGGCGGCAATTTCGATTTCATCGAATATCGCCGAGGGTTCTTCGCGCTCGTCGAAGAACGACTTTGCACGATTTACTGAAATCGCTGCTGGCTCAGTCTTCGAAGTCGTGTCGCAAGCCTTCATCGCCCGTCGCCAAGCGTTTCTGAGCGATGATAGTTTTCGAGCTATCTACTCGGCGGCGGAAGAACAAAGTCGAATGCTGAGCGGCTTACGCAAATCCTTGCTGACAGCTGAGTAGTCCATGGGCGATTCCGAACTCTCAACTCTCAACTCTCAACTATGAACTTTCTATTGAGAGTCTGGCGACAGCCGAACGCGAAAGCCCGCGGCAAACTTGTGGATTACGAAGCGAGCGACATTTCGCCGAATACGTCCTTTCTCGAAATGCTCGACATTCTAAACGACAATTTGCTCGGAAGAGGCGAGGAGCCAATCGCATTCGATTCCGATTGTCGCGAAGGCATCTGTGGCGCCTGCTCGCTCACGATCAACGGGGAAGCGCACGGACCAGACCATCCCGGGGCGGTCTGCGAACTTTACATGAGAAAATTTCGTGACGGCGCGACAATTGTTGTCGAACCATTCCGTGTAAGATCGTTTCCAATCATTAAGGATCTGGTAATCGATCGACGCGCGCTGGACCGCATTGTGCAGGCCGGTGGATTCATCTCCGCCCGCGCAGGCTCCGCACCTGAAGCGAACTCGATCCAGATTCCCAAGCACGACACCGATCTTGCAATGGAAGCGGGGGCCTGTATCGGCTGTGGCGCTTGCGCAGCGGCTTGTCCAAACGGGTCGGCCATGCTCTTCACCGCCGCGAAAGTCTCACATCTGTCGCTGTTGCCCCAGGGAAATCCAGAACGTGTCACGCGCGTTCTGAAAATGGTGCAGGTAATGGATGCGGAAGGTTTCGGGAATTGCACGAACACATACGAATGCGAAGCGGTCTGTCCCGCGGAGATCAGCGCCAGTTTCATTGCAAAACTAAATCGCGAATACGCGCGGGCAAGGTTCCGCAGAAGCATCGGCGAGTAGCCGGTTCGGTAAACCGTTCCCACCTGAGGATCAAAGCGTTTCGCAAGCGCACGCCCACAATTCCGGATCGAGCTCGGATTTCGCACGCTTCGCGAGAAGATCGATATCTGCATTTGGACGCAAGACCGCAAAAACCGTCGAACCGGAACCGGACATTAGCGCCGCGCCGACTTCAGGTTGCTTGAGCAACCACATTTTCATGTGTGCGAGAAAAACAAATTTTTCGAAGACAGGTCGCTCAAGATCGCTCACAAAAGTTTGACCACCGAATTCCTCAGGCAGGTAAGAAACATCGGGAATTTCTCGTGAATGCTGCCAACGAGAGTACGTCCATGCTGTTGAGACGGCAAAAGCAGGCTTCAATAGCAAAATCGACAGCTTTTCTCGCGATTGGATTGGCGTAACCAGCTCACCGCGCCCGCGACAGCTTGCGGCTGACTCGAATATGAAGAACGGAACGTCTGACCCGATCGCCGCCGCCATTTTCGCCAGCGCTTCGCGCGGCAATTTCGTCTCGAACAATTCGTTGAGCGCGAGCAGCACTGAAGCGGCGTCACTGCTCCCGCCGCCCAGACCCGCGCCGTGCGGGATTTTCTTCTTGAGGTCGATTGAAACCGCCGGTTCCAACTTCGTTGCGACAAAAAAGCTTTTCGCGGCCCGAATGACGAGATTGTCGTCGCTCATCGGGACGGATGGATCGTCGCATCGAAATTCGATTCCACCTTCGTTCTTCTCGATCTTCATTTCGTCGCAAAGCGAGATTAGAACGATAAGGGTCTCGATTTCATGAAAGTCATCACCGCGGCGGCCCAAGATTTTCAGCGAAAGATTGATTTTGGCGGGAGCGAAGACTTGCACAGCCTGCATTTCAATTGTCATGTCGAGCGGAGTCGAGACATCTCTTGCATTAACAGTGAGAGATGCCCTCGGATTCGCTTGGAATGAGAACGGCGGCTGACAAAATCATCGTAAGCGCTCGCTCTTGTTGAGCAATTGCGAGACGAAATTTCCTTTTTCAAAATCGGGCTGCAACTTTACACGGCAGAAGGTCCTGAAATTGTGCGCGCGGTTTTGTCAACCGGCGCCAAAGTCTGGCTCGATCTCAAGCTGCATGATATTCCGAACACAGTCGCGAGAGCGGTGGAATCTGCGAGTAATCTTGGTGTGCATATGCTCACCATTCATTTGAGCGGTGGGAGCGAGATGATCCGCGCCGCGACTGCGGCCCGCACAAATAACATATCGATCTTGGGTGTGACTGTTTTAACAAGCGCGACGGAACAAACGCTGCGCGAAATTGGCATCGCCCACAAAGTCGACGATCAGGTCTTGCGCTTGGCCAAATTAGGTGTCGAGGCAGAAATCGATGGAGTTGTGGCTAGCCCCCATGAAATCAAAGTATTACGGGCGGAATTCGGCGATAAAATCAAAATAGTGGTTCAGGGAATTCGCCCGACCTGGGCGGAGCCGGGCGATCAAAAACGATTCATGACGCCGCGCCAGGCACTCGAAGCGGGCGCAGATTATCTCGGCATTGGTCGCCCGATCACCGCGCATCCACGACCACGCGAAGCCGTCGCGAGAATTCTAAACGAGCTCAGTGGATAATGACTTCGGCAACGTTCTCAGCTCAATGAATAGCTCACCTGATTATTAATCCCCGCGATTCTGTTGGAGGGACGAGCTCCGTCGCGTCCGCATGAGAACAAAGGGACGCCACAGAGGGCGTCCGTCCAGGTTGCAACGTTACTGATTGTTGAGGACCACTTTCGGCATTGGTTTGCTCACTTCAAGCTGTGCGCTCACCTTCTGGATTTACAAGGCCTGCTCATCGAGACGCGCAGTGACAGCTTCCATTCCTTTCTGCTGCTGTGCAATGATCGCTTCCTGTTTTGCAACGGTAGACTTTAATTCTTGCACTGTGCAATGCTCCTTAAGGAACTCATTGAGCAACATCCCGTTCACCGCTTCATAGCGGACTGTGTAAGGCTTGCCTTGCTCGTCGCGAGCAACCAAGTCGGGATTTACTTTTTCAACTTGCTCGGCCACGAGACCGAACTGTGGAATGCCCTTGGGATCAAGATCATGTTTGTAACGGAAGGTTACCGGCTCTAACGCGAGGAGCGCTTCACTCGCCTTGTCCATTGGTTTGATCCCATCCTTGAAATGCTCCAAGGAGACGACTGTGCCGAGGTGACCTGAGGAATCCACGATAACGTCGACGCCTCCTGCAACGCTTGCCCCGCTCAGATTTCCACCGGCTCCATGTCCCAATGCGATGTTGCCGCTGCCAGCTGTATTGTTCCCGAGCGCATCAACGCCGTTGGCAGTGTTGCTGTTGCCGGTTGTATTGTTCAAAAGCGCTCTAACACCGTTGGCCGTGTTGTAGTAGCCGGTTGTGTTGTCAAAGAGAGTGCTAACACCGCTGGCCGCGTTGTAGCTGCCGGTTGTGCTGTAATAGAGCGCTTGCAAACCAGTAGCCGTGTTGCCAAAGCCGGTGGTGGTGTTAAAGAGCGCATCAAAGCCAATGGCCGTGTTGGTGGCGCCGGTAGTGAGCTGAAGAGGGCACCGGTTTCCTCAGCCGTGTTGCCGTTCGGATAGCCTCTGTCCGGGGCGGGAGAACCGCCCCCGCGCCGTCGGCGGCAGCGCAAAACAAGCCAAGACGAGCGGGATAAGAAGGAAACCGCGTATAATCCCCATTGCCTGGGTACGCGGCAGTTGTTGTTTGCGCGGTAAACCGCGCCGCAAAGGCGATAGGCCGATTGATTTTCTTAAATGTAGAGTTGTCATATTCTTTGTTTTCATTTTTTTGTTGAGGTTGGATTTTTGAACTGCATTAACTGCAATCCAGTTCCGCGCGGAACCAGGAACCATCCTCACGAGGCGCTTTGAACTGCGGCCTCACTCGACTGACTCGGGGCTCCAGTTGGATCTGGTGATCGCGTAAAGCGGCGGACCCGAGCGTAGGTCCCACCCCACTTCATTATCCCTGCCGAAGATGCGTTGAAACGTCGGGTGACGTAATCGAGGCGCTTTTTACCTAATCTGGCGTCCTCGTGTCAAGCCTCTTTTTGCGTCACCCATCGCCGCCCGTCCGCTCATTTCCCGAGGCGTGGATGGACGCTTGTTAAGCCATTTCATTGACAACAACTTTGCCAAAGTCTTTGCAGTCGGTTCGAGCCGCCGCTATCCGTGCTCGGCAGACTAAAGGCCCTCATGAAATTCCTCAAACGCCTCACAATTTACCAAGATCTTACGCCGCGCTCTGGTGCGATGAACATGGCGATCGATGAAGCTTTGCTCGAAACAGCTAGGACCGTGTCGATTCGTTTCTGTCGATGGAAGCTCCCTGCTCTCTCGTTTGGATATTTTGGAAAATTTGCCGATGTGGCCGATTATGCCTCTGAACGCGATTTGGTCCGGCGATGGACGGGCGGCGGAATCGTTTTTCACGGAGAAGACCTGACTTATTCCATCGTGATTCCCGCAAGCGATCCGATCTTTGCTGAATCATCGATGTCCATCTACGAGAAGATTCATCGGGCTTTAGCCGATGCGCTGGCTGAGAGAGGACAACGCGCAACTGTAGCCGCGATCGGTGATCGCGGCGCCGGCGTCAGCGACGCCGGCTACAACGAACATTGTTTCGCAAATTCAGTCCGCGCCGATGTGATGTTGAATGGACGGAAGATCGCCGGAGCAGCGCACCGGCGCACACGCGCTGGTTTGTTGCATCAGGGCAGCATTCAGAATGTCGATCTTGCGAACGGACTGGCGGAACGATTTGCAAAAAAGTTGTCCACGAAGTGTAGCGAACGCGAGATCGACAATGATGCTTTGAAGCGGGCGTGTGAACTGGCGGAGCAAAAGTACGGAACCGACGCATGGTTGCGTAAGCGTTGAGTGGTCTTCGGCAAGCTGCCGAAGACTACAGGCTGGCAGCCTGTGCTCCCCGGAAAATTTACGAGCGTGATGCTTTGACAATCCATGAGCCGCCCCGCTATTCTCGGCTCGTGGCGCTCAGGCCCGGGCTCGACTGGTCCCGCGGCTGCGGGAGTAACCGCTTCTCCGCTCGGTCCGCTGGCTCAAGTGGCTCAGTTGGTGCAGCCGCATCTCAAGGAAGTTGAGACCCGAATCGTGCAACAAGCGGCAGCTTTTGATCCCGACATCGAAGGCTATGTGAACTATGCCATCGGCGGCCGCGGGAAGCGTCTGCGCCCGCTGCTCGCGCTCCTGGCCGGCGGCGCGACCGGCGAGATCAATTCGGGACATATCGATCTTGCCGTAATCGTTGAACTCATTCACGTCGCCACGCTGGTGCACGACGACGTCCTTGACGAGGCCGAGCATCGCCGGGCGCGGGCTACGGTAAATGCGCGCTGGGGCAATTCGCTCAGCGTCCTTTTGGGCGACTTCCTTTTCGCGCACGCTCTGAATCTCTCCACAGATTTTGAGAATGCAGACATCAGTCGCGCGATTGCGCGAGCGGCGCGCGAAATCTGTTCGGGAGAAATGATCCAAACGCAGCGCCGCTTCGATCTCAAGCTGCAGGTCGACGATTATTTGCAGATCGTGGAAAAGAAAACTGGCTCGCTTTTCGCCGCGGCGGCCGAATTGGGCGCGACTATCAGTGAAGCGGATCCAGACTCAATCAGAATAATGAGAACTTTTGGCATGCGCGTCGGCATTGCCTACCAAATTTATGATGATTGTCTCGACATTGTGGGGACCGAGATCTCGACCGGTAAGACGCTGGGAACAGACCTGCGCANNCGCAAAGGCAAGTTCACGCTTCCGGTGTTGATTTTTCTGCGCTCCGCTACGGAGTTCGAACGGGAGCGCTGTTGCAGTCTCGTGCTCGAGGAAAGAATCGAAGAGATGACCGAGCTTCTGAGGATCGGTGCGACCAACGGCGCGCTCAACGAGTCGATCGCGGCCGGCAGCGATTTGATTCGCCAAGCGCAAAGCGCTCTCGATGGAATCGCATCGAATCCGTATGCAGACGCACTGTTCGGGCTCGGCGACGCGTTGTGCGAAATGTTCGATCAACTTCGCGTCTGATCTCCGATCATTTTGCCGGAACATGTTGATCTGACGCGCGTTTCTCGAATGTCGCAGCTTAAAATCCGCGAGATGCCCCGGGAGGAGCGCCCACGCGAGAAATTACTCGCGCGAGGGCCCGACGCACTGACCAATCCGGAATTGATAGCAATCTTGCTGCGCACTGGTCGGCGTGGAATGAATGTGGTGGAAGTAGCGCGCGAGCTGCTCGACAAGTATAAATCGTTCGCGGAGCTGAGCCGATGTTCGGTCAATGAACTTCGGAAAATCAAGGGAATCGGTCCGACCAAAGCGTTGGAACTGGTGGCGGCATTCAATCTCGGAAAGCGTTTCGCGCAGGAACGATTATCCCAGCAAAAACTCGATTCGCCGGAATTGATCCACGAATTGCTCGGTGGTGAGATGCGGATGCTGCGAACCGAATCGCTTCGGGTTGTCTTGCTCGATACTCGTTACCGTCTTATGCGCGTCGAGCCGGTTTCAATGGGAAGTATGAATGAGAGTATTGCTCATCCGCGTGAAATTTTTCGGCCTGCCATTACGTACTCGGCTTATGCAGTAATTGTCGTACACAATCATCCATCGGGAGACACTTCCCCGAGCCAGGCTGATCACAGCCTGACGCGGCGTTTGGCCGAAGCCGCTGAGCTTCTGCAAATTAAATTGCTCGATCACATTATTATCGGCGCGCCCGCGGAGGGAAGCCCTGGTTACTTCAGCTTCAAAGAAGCGGGCGTGCTGTGAAGAGAACCGTCGTGCAAGACCTGGAACACAGGCATGTTGCCTGTGCGGCCAACGGACATTTTGTCCCGTGGCTTGGATTTACCGGAGTGAAACTCCGATGGCCACAGAGAGTACGAGTCTGTGTTTCGATCAAACCATGAGCGACGCTAAGATTCATCCCACCGCTCTTGTCGATCCGGGCGCGCAAATCGGCGCCGATGTCGAGGTCGGTCCGTTTTCAA
>WNFJ01724310.1_pt1 | contig 10031 bp, 6 predicted proteins | sample 5400461 | NCBI WGS metagenome assembly WNFJ01 (sample SAMN13153349, study PRJNA577476) | soil metagenome | isolation source: 115 cm saprolite on Douglas fir-dominated hillslope | place: USA:California | collected 2013-09-17
CTCGTCAAAAATATTGCTCCCCCGCTCAATCAGATCCAAATGCCCATTAGTCGGCGGATCAAACGAGCCGGGATAGATGGCAATGACCTTTTTCATGCCCCTCTTTATAAGTACGGGAAACGCGCGGCGGCGACTATGAAGATTCTATTCGGTGGGATGGTGGATGGCAATTTATCGGCGGGGGCAGCTATTCTGATGACCTCTCGTGTCGGACGCTCCTCGCGTGACCCGAGATATCAAGAATTTCCCACGCTCTCCTGCGTGGTAGTAAAGCGCCAGCCCATCCGGCGACAGGGTTGAGGCTCGGATCGTTCCTATCGTTGAACAGCAGGTAGCGTCCGTCGAGGGTGACGAAGCGCTCCATGGTATCGCCAAATAATTGGCAATGCTCACTGTGCTCGGGATGCTGAAAAGCACCATTCCGGCGCAGGAGCCGAATGCTGGGTCCGGCACGATACCCAGCAGGCCAAAAGCGTTAGTGCAATCGGCCAAAGTACTCGCGGAAGTACCGATCCAGCTCGCAGTTAAACTATCGCCTAGCCGCTGGCGTTTTGGCCGCATCCGTTCCTGTCGGCATGGTCGTCACCCTCGCGCCCTGACTTGCCGCTTGGGGCGGTGCCGTGGCTTGGGTTGCTGATGCGACCGCCGCCTGTGGTCCCGACGTAGGCAGTCCCATCCCCTTACGTACTTCCGCCTCAAGCTTAATCATGGTGTCCTTGTTATCTTTCAGAAACTGGCGGGCGTTCTCGCGTCCCTGGCCAATCCGCTCCCCTTTGTAGCTGTACCAGGACCCGGATTTCTCCACAATATTCTGATTAGCCGCCAGGTCAAGCAAATCGCCCTCTCGTGAGATCCCTTGGCCGTATAAAATATCGAACTCGGCTTCGCGGAAGGGGGCGGCTACCTTGTTCTTTACTACTTTGACTTTGGTGCGGGAGCCAACGACCACGTCGCCTTCTTTGATGGCAGCGATGCGGCGGATATCGATGCGGACCGAGGAATAGAACTTCAGGGCGCGGCCGCCGGTTGTGGTTTCCGGATTGCCGAACATAACCCCGATTTTCTCGCGGATCTGATTGATAAAGATCAGGCAGGTGCGCGACTTCGAAACCGTCCCGGTCAACTTGCGCAGCGCTTGCGACATCAGCCGCGCCTGCAGGCCCATATGACTGTCACCCATTTCGCCATCCAATTCAGCCTTGGGCACCAGTGCGGCGACCGAGTCCACGACCAGCACGTCAATTGCATTCGACCGCACCAGTGCCTCGGTAATCTCAAGCGCCTGCTCGCCGTAGTCGGGCTGCGATACCAGCAGGTTGTCCACGTCCACGCCAAGCTTCTTGGCATAAGCGGGATCGAGCGCGTGCTCGGCATCCACGAATGCAGCCATGCCGCCAGTTTTCTGCGCCTCCGCGATTACCTGCAGCGTGATGGTGGTCTTGCCCGAAGATTCCGGCCCGAAGACCTCAACCACGCGGCCGCGGGGAAAGCCGCCCACGCCGAGCGCGGCGTCAAACGAAATCGCGCCGGTCGGAATCACCGAAATCGGGACAATTTCTCTCGACCCCAACCGCATGATGGAGCCTTTGCCAAACTGCTTTTCGATTTGCGCAAATGCCAGATCAATCGCCCGGCCCCGCTCGTCAGCCATGAAGTCCGATGTGAAACTGGCTGTCCTGAGATGCTTCAGTATATCGCTTTTGCAAAGCGAATAAAAGGCGAATCGTGAAATAATTGTGGATTTGTTCCCAAAAGAGAACTCTAAAGGCACCAGGCGTCATCCTCCACCAGCCGGCGTCATCCCGACGCCCCGCGTTTTCACCAGCGGGACGAGGGATCCCGCGTGCAGTGGCACCGAGGCCGGGAATGTTCAGCCGTCACCGACAGGCCGAAGGACAGCTGCTCCAAACGGCACTGATATGACCCGCGCGAGATCCCTCACTCGCTTGAAGTGCGCCGAGTTTCGGGATGACGCATTCGTGGAGGACGTCTCGGCGTGCTCGCCGGTAAAGGTTTCCTCCTCTCTCGCCGTGCTACAATCTCTAAGTTTTTCCCCTGCCGCACATCGTAAACGGACGCACCTTGGCCCAAAATTCCAAATCCATCACTTACGCAGACGCGGGCGTCAACATCGACCAGGCCAATCGCACTAAGCAGCGAATCAAGTATCTGGCCCACAAGACCTTCACCAAGGGCGTTCTGAGCGAAATTGGCGGATTTGGCGCGCTTTTCGCCATCGACAAGGCCAAGTATCTCGATCCCATCCTGGTTTCGAGCGTGGACGGGGTCGGCACCAAGCTCAAACTCGCTTTCGAGATGAAGGTCCATCACACCATCGGCGCGGACCTGGTGAACCATTGCGTCAACGACATTGCCGTGCAGGGCGCAGCGCCAATGTTCTTTATGGACTACCTCGCCACCGGCCGCCTGCAGCCCGAGGTTGCCGAAAAGGTCGTCGAAGGCCTGGCCGACGCCTGCAAGCACAACGGCTGCGCCCTGATCGGCGGCGAAACCGCCGAGATGCCCGGCTTCTATCCTGACGGCGAATACGATCTTGCGGGATTCATCGTCGGCGTGGTCGAGCGCGACCGCATCATCACCGGCAAAGCTGTCGAAGCCGGAGACATCATCCTCGGATTGCCTTCGACCGGCCTGCACACAAACGGATATTCGCTTGCCCGCAAGCTGCTGTTTGAAGTCGCCAACTACGAGCCTGAAACTTACGTGAATGAAATCAAAGGCAAAGTCGGCAACGAGCTGATGCTGACCCACCGCAGCTACTGGGCCATCATCAAGAAGCTTATCGCCGCAGAATGCGTCTCCGCGCTGGCACACATTACCGGCGGCGGAATCACCGAGAACCTGCCGCGCGTGCTGCCGCGTGGGGTTTCCGCCATCATTGAATACGGCACCTGGCCGGTACAGCCCATCTTTCTCCACATGCAGAAGCTGGGCAATGTCCCTCACGAAGAAATGATGCGCATCTTCAACATGGGGATTGGAATGCTGGCGGTCGTCCCGTCGAAAAAATTCAAGAAAGCACAAACCGTGCTCGACCGCGCTGGAGAAAAGTATTACGCGGTGGGGCGGATTGTTAAGGGCGAGCGGAAGGTTAGCTATAGCTAGAAGCAGTGGCTAGTGGTCAGTGGACAGTGGTCAGCGGTCAGTAAAACCGGTATTGCCAACGTCCGTGGTTCCCACCCTTGTCCAACTCAACCAATGCGTCATCGCGCACTTCAGCCGAGTGGGGGATCTGGCGCGGGTTATATCACCGTCGCTTGTTCGGTTGGGATTTGCAGGAACTGCTTCATCACATCCCAGGCGCCCTGATATTTTCCGTATTTGGAATTCTGCATTGAGGGGTGGAGTTCTAGGCTGGCTTGGCCGTCGAAGACAGGCCAAGGGATGATGTACCAGAATTCAAAGTATTACGAATACGAAGAAGCGTGGCACCTGTTGACACGCTAGCTCCCTTCTCCCACCTTCAGCACCGCCAAGAATGCCTCCTGCGGAATGTCCACTCGCCCGATGCGCTTCATGCGCTTTTTGCCTTCCTTCTGTTTTTCCAGCAGCTTACGTTTGCGGGTGATATCGCCGCCGTAGCACTTGGCCAGCACGTTTTTGCGGATCGCGTGAACGGTTTCGCGGGCGATGATTTTTGCGCCGATTGAGGCCTGAATGGGGACCTCAAACATTTGCCGGGGGATAAGTTCGCGCATCTTGGAGACCAGTGCTTTGCCGCGTTCGTAGGCGAAGTCGCGGTGCACGATGATGGAAAGTGCGTCCACGGGGTCGCCGGCGACCAGGATGTCGAGCTTGACCATGGGCGACTCCCAGTAGTCGGCGAGGTGGTAGTCGAGCGAGGCGTATCCGCGAGAGACGGATTTCAGGCGGTCGTAAAAATCGAGCACGATTTCGTTCAGCGGCAGCTCGTACTGCAGCATCACGCGGTTTGAGGTGACGTACTCGAAGCTTTTTTGCTTGCCGCGCTTTTCTTCCACCAGCGCCAGAATTCCGCCGACGTATTCTTCGTTGGTGAGAATGGTGGCGAGAATTACCGGCTCTTCGACTTTGCCGATCTCGCTGGGATCGGGCCAGCGAAAAGGGTTGTCCACTTCGATCAGTTCGCCATCAGTTTTCGTGATCTTATAACGCACGCCGGGAGCGGTGGTAATCAGCTCCAGATTGAACTCGCGCTCCAGGCGCTCTTGAATGATCTCCATGTGCAGTAGGCCAAGAAAGCCGCAGCGGAAGCCGAAGCCGAGCGCGACGGAGCTTTCCGGTTCAAAAAAGAAAGAAGAGTCGTTGAGACGAAGTTTCTCCAGCGCTTCGCGCAGGCGGGTGTGCTCGTGCGCGTCCACGGTATACAGGCCGGCGAAGACCATGGGCTTGATGTCTTCAAAGCCGGGCAGCGCCTCGATGGCGGGATTCGCGTCGTCAGTGATGGTGTCGCCGATTTTGGTGTCGGCAACGTTCTTGATATTGGCGACCATGAATCCAACTTCGCCGGCGCGGAGTTCGGCAATTTCAACGGGCTTAGGTGTTAGCACGCCGAGCGCCTCGACTTCGAACACCTTTCCATTCGACCACAGGCGAATCTTTTGTCCTTTGCGCAGCGTGCCTTCGAAGACGCGAACCAGCACGATTACGCCGCGATAGGGGTCGAACCAGGAATCGAAGAGCAGCGCCTGCAGCCGGTGATCGGGGTCGCCCTTGGGCGGATGCGTGCGTTTGACGATGGCTTCGAGCACATCGGGCACACCTTCGCCGGTTTTGGCGCTGATGAGCAGGGCGTCGGTGGCATCAAGCCCGACCGCGCTTTCAATCATTTCTTTGGTGCGTGCGATGTCGGCGCTGGGCAGGTCAATTTTGTTGATGACCGGGATAATTTCCAGTCCGTGATTGATCGCCAGATAGGAATTCGCCAGGGTCTGGGCTTCGACCCCCTGCGAGGCGTCCACCACCAGCAGCGCTCCTTCGCAGGCAGCCAGCGAGCGCGAGACTTCGTAGGAAAAATCCACATGGCCGGGAGTGTCAATCAAATTGAGCTGATACGTCTTGCCATCCCGGGCGATGTACATCATGCGCACAGCGTGAGCCTTGATGGTGATACCGCGCTCCCGCTCCAGATCCATGGTGTCAAGCACCTGCGCCTGCATTTCGCGCATGGTGACCGATCCCGTCAGCTCGAGCAACCGGTCGGCCAGCGTGGATTTGCCGTGGTCAATGTGAGCAATGATGGCGAAATTGCGGATGGAGGAGGAATCCATGATGAGGGCGCGTGAATACTGATTTTAGCAGGGGCTGGAGAGGTTTCCGGCCGTGTGTCAGGGCACGCCTTCAGGCGTGCCGCAAAACGGCGGTCCTGATTCGGCCTTCAGGCGCTGCATGCAGTGGCTAAAGCCGGCGTGGCGGGGATCTTTTGCGGCATGGCTGAAGCCATGCCCTGACACGAACCTCTTGCGGGCGAATCGACTGAGGTACAATCCTGCGCGACGCTCGTGGAGGAATCATGCGCAACTTGCTATTGATCGGGCTCGTAACTTATTGCTCACTGGTCGCGGCTGGCCAAACGCTCTCGCCGGAGGTTAAGGAGTTCGTGAAGGTGGATGCGCCGGTCGTCGCGCTGGAGCATGTTCGCGTGATCGACGGCAACGGGGGCCCGGCGCGTGCAGATCAGACGATCATGCTGGTAAGGGGGAAGATCGAATCCGTCACTAGCACAACTTCGGCGAGCGTCCCCAAGGACGCTCAGGTCCTTGACCTGCGCGGTTACAGTGTCGTCCCTGGCATCGTGGGGATGCACGACCACATGTTTTACCCCATGGGCAATGGGGTTTATGGGGAGATGGCCTATAGTTTTCCGCGGCTTTATCTGGCGGGTGGAGTGACCACGATTCGCACCGGCGGATCGCTTGAGCCTTATACCGACCTCGAAATCAAGTACAACATTGACAACGGCGAAACGCCGGGGCCGAAGATCCACGCCACCGGCCCGTACTTGGAGGGAAAAGGAAGCTGGGTTTTGCAGGCACACAAGTTGACTGGACCTGACGATGCCACCAAGACCGTCAATTTCTGGTTGGACCAGGGCGCGGACAATTTCAAGGGCTACAACTTCCTTACTCGCGACGAACTTTCGGCGGCCATCAAAGCCGCGCATGCCCGAGGAGCGAAGGTGACTGCGCACCTGTGCTCGATTGGTTTTCGCGAAGCCGCGGCCCTGGGCATCGACAATCTTGAACATGGGTTGCTGGTGGACACGGAATTCTTTCCCGAGAAGAAGCCTGATCAATGCCCCGATATTCCCGACGACGCGGTTCGCTATGGCAAGCTCGACGTACAGTCGGGGCCAGTTCACGACATGATTCTTGATCTGGTGCAGCACCATGTGGCGATGACTTCTACTCTGCCAGTCTTTGAGATGGATGTTCCAGGGCGGCCGACGATCGAGAAGCGAGTGCTCGATACATTGACTTCCGACGCGCGCAGCTACGTGCTCAATAACAAGGTGCGCGCCAGCGATCAAGCCAGAATCCACAAGCTCTACGGAACGGATTCTTCGCCGTGGGCGGCCGCATTTAAGAAAGAAATGGAATTCGAGCGCGAGTTCGTCAAAGCCGGAGGCATGCTGCTAGCCGGGCTTGATCCGACAGGAATGGGAGGAGTCGTCGCCGGGTTCGGCGATCAGCGCGAAGTCGAATTGCTGGTCGAAGCCGGATTTACGCCTCTGGAGGCGATTCGAATTGCAACGCTCAACGGCGCGCAGTATCTCGGCGATGCCGACGAGATCGGCACGATTGCTCCGGGCAAGCAAGCCGACCTGGTTGTGATCAAGGGTGATCCTTCGACGAAGATCGAAGACATCGAGAATGTGGAGATCGTATTTAAGGACGGCATCGGCTACGACTCGGCTAAGCTGATTGAGTCGGTGCGAGGGTTGGTGGGGAGCCGGTGAGGTCATTGTCTCGCTTAAAATAGCTTCGTGCTGATCCAGCCATTTACTGCCATCGATCACGTCCAGCTTGCCATGCCTGTGGGCGAGGAGGAGATTGCACGCCGTTTCTATGTTGGCCCGCTGGGGATGACTGAGATCCCGAAACCGCCCGAGCTTGCCCAACGTGGCGGGTGCTGGTTTGCGAGCGCAAGCGTGCAGGTGCATCTGGGAGTGGAAGCGGAGTTCCGTCCGGCGAAGAAGGCGCATCCGGCGTTCCGGTGCGCGGACTACGACGCGATGATTACCAGGCTACGGGCGGCGGGCATTGAAGTGACCGAGGCCGCGGATATTCCTGGGGTTAGGCGCTGCCACGTTCACGATCCGTTCGGAAACAGGATTGAGCTGATTTCGGCGCAGTGAGTTTCAGGTCGGAACCAAGGTTTCTTGTTAGCACGGACCTTTGGATTTCCCGGAAGACCCCTTGGCGGTTGCTCGTAAAAATCAGACCCAGTAGCATAGAAAGATCACTCGAAGTCTATGCGAGTTTCCCAGTTTTTCCCGTGCTAGGGGGAGTGTGCGTTTAAGGTATTTGGTGAGAACTGTTACTGTTACTGGATTAGTTGGGTGCGCACTGCTGGGGCTCGCAATTCCTGCGGCTGGCGAAACTGCTGCATTTGATCTCATCGGTCCCAAGGTTGAGCTGCGGGTGCAGCGTGATGGAGTGACGCTGCCCATCGCAGAGGTCCCGAACCTGCAGGCGGGAGACCGGCTTTGGTTACATCCTGATCTGCCGGACAGCCAGTCGGTGCATTATCTGATGGTTGTGGTCTTCTTGCGGGGAGCGACCAATCCTCCCCCGGAATCGTGGTTCACCCGCGCTGACACCTGGAGCAAGCCGGTCCACGAGGAAGGAATCTTCGTGACCGTTCCGGATGAGGCCGAAGAGGCCCTGGTACTCCTCGCGCCTGAAACCGGAGGCGCTTTCAGCACTCTGCGCACGGCGGTCCGAGGCAAGCCTGGTGCGTTCGTGAGGGCGGCCCAGGACTTGGAACAGGCCAGTCTGGATCGGGCACGCCTCGAGAAGTATCTAGAGGCGGTCCGCGAGATTTCTGCCAGCGATCCGGAGCAGCTCAAGGCACGCACGATCCTGCTATCTCGCAGCTTGAATATCCGCCTCGATCAGCAATGCTTCGACAAGCCGACGGCGCAACAGGCGCCCTGCCTAACGCAGAACACCGACCAACTGGTGCTGGATGACGCGCACAGCCAGAACATGATGGCGACGCTGACTACCGGCGCGCCCACCGACTTGCTGGCGCAGCTCAGTTCCACGCCGACGGCGCGAAGCGGCTACTACAGCCCGTACATCGGGGCGGTGGTAGACGTGGCGCGCATTCTGGCTACCACCCATACGGCGCAATATCAGTACATCCCGGCACTGGCGCTGCCCAAGGATAACCAACTGAATCTGCGGCTCAATAATCCTCCTTCATTTCGAAACCCCAAGTCGGTGTTGGTGATTGGACTGCCTCCGGTTCGGCCAGCGATAGCGCCCCCGCTGCGAGCGCCGGATGCGAGCCAGGTTTACTGCGCGAGTCAGCCGGAGCTGGTGCTGCCAGCCGATGGCGCTCCCCTGGCCTTCGCAACCCAGTTGGCGCATCAGTTTGTGCTTCACGTGGAAACAAGGAAGGACGGTGGTGGCGGTGGAATTGACCTGCCCGCAGTGCCGGATCCAAGCCGCGGGGGCTTCGTCATTGAGACTCAGGGGATGCAATCGGCCGATATCAATGGAGAAACCAGCGGCATTCTGCGTGGGGTCTGGGGATTCCGCCCTTTCGACGGGCCTCGATTCCGACTTCGCCCGTCGCGTCCCGGGCAATGGATTGTCGCTTCCAAAGACGCCAGCGCGCTGATTGTCGGCCGGGAAGATACTCTACATCTTCAATCCGAAGGCGCCTACTGCGTCAACGAAGTACGTTTCCAGAGCGAGAATGGCGAACCCAGCCTGGCGGAATGGAGAATCGCGAAGCCAAACGAAGTTGAGGTCAGGGTCCCCTTGCAGAATGCGACCGCAGGACGGCTCAAGATTCTGGTGAAGAAGTACGGTCTGCGCGAGCCTGATGAAATTCCGCTTCGCTCTTATGCTGAGGCCGGACGCCTGGACGCATTCGGCATTCACGCGGGCGATCAGGATGGCGTACTCAAAGGCACGCGCCTCGACCAGGTCACGGCCGTCGAGGTGAATGGAGTCAGCTTCAATCCAGAGAACGTGACTCGCGCCAATCAGCAGGACGAACTCAAGTTGGCCGCGCGCGACCCAGCGGGCACGAAGCTGAAACCTGGAGAACCAATCTTTGTCCACGTGACCCTGAAGGACGGCCGGGTTTCCGACTTGAGAACTGCCGTAGAGGCGCCGCGGCCGCAACTGAGTCTGCTGAGCAAGAGCGTGCAGATCGATGACGGCGATTCTGCCCCGATAATCCATTTGGGCAATCCGGATGAGCTTGCGCAGGACGCGCGGCTGAATTTCTTCCTGAAGGCGCAGGCGCCGGAGAGCTTTCCGCCTGACGAAAAAGTGGAAGTCTCGACGGCGGCTGAATCTTTCCACGTGCTGTTGAGCGTGAAGGATGGCAATCTTACGATGCAGGACGCCAAGACCGTCTTCGCGGTGCTGGACCCCATGAAGCTGCTGGGCCCGTCGGCGTTTGGCCAATTGAGGTTTCGTGCGGTGAGCGCGGACGGCATTGAAGGCGATTGGCAGCCGCTGGTGAACCTGGTGCGTATTCCCGCGCTCAAGGGCCTTCGCTGTGCGCCTGCGCCAAAGGGTTCGGTTTCACAAAGGACTCCGGCCCCTGAAAAAGGCCCGGCCGGAGACAAGGAGTGCACCCTGATTGGAGACAAGCTCTTTCTCATTGACGCGGTCAGCGCCGACCCCGATTTTAGCAATGCAGTGACGGTCCCAGATGGCTTTGTGGACGCGGCTTTGACGGTTCCTCAGCCCAAAGGTAAGACTCTTTACATCCGACTCAGAGATGATCCAGCCACGGTGGGTACAGCGGTGCTGCCGCTGCTAAGCTCACAGCCGTAGAAGTAG
>WNFJ01042163.1_pt2 | contig 10030 bp, 5 predicted proteins | sample 5400461 | NCBI WGS metagenome assembly WNFJ01 (sample SAMN13153349, study PRJNA577476) | soil metagenome | isolation source: 115 cm saprolite on Douglas fir-dominated hillslope | place: USA:California | collected 2013-09-17
CGCGTCGAGCGCGCGGCGCCTCAGGCCTCGGCAGCGGGGCAGCCGATCCCGGGCTCCGTCTTGACGATCCTCGGCGCCGTCGGGTCGCGCTCGATCGCGGACAGAACCTGGCGATGCGTCACGACGCGGCCGCTTTGCGCAACAGGTTCGCCGGCACGTCACTTCAGAGCCGCCTTGCCAGCATCGCTTGGGTCCGGGGATTATTCCTCTCTTCGGCTGCCGAGCGAGCTGCTCTTCGGCTGACGAACGAGCTGCGCGCTTGCAATTGCACGCTATTGCTGCTTAGCCATGCCCGATTTAGCAAAACCGTCGGAACAGGCGGGTCGGATCCCGTGTTCCAGGAACATTCGGGTATGCTTGTCCCCGCGAACATTTGGCGGCAGGAATGCAAAGAGCGGTCTCGAGAGGCGGGCTCGGACGCCCGGGCGCAGCCTTTCGTGCGCTGGAGGCCGTCAACGTTCGTCTCGACGCCGCGATGGGCGCCATGTCGGGTTGTGGCGCCGCCATGTCAGGGCTTGGCGCCTGGGATGACTTAGGAGAGCAGACTTGCTGAACGCCTCGCGAACTTCACATCATGGCTGGCGCGTCGCCGCAACCGCATGCGCTTTGGCGGCGGCCATCATCCTTGCCGGTTGCGGCAAGAAACAGGACGCGCAGGCCGTCGTCGGGCAAGTCATCGCCCATGTCGGCCCGGACGAAGTGACGCAGCAAGAGGTCGATAACGAGCTTCGCCTTGCAAACGTCCCCGCCGACAAGCGCAGCGACGAGATCATGAAAGCGGTTCTGAGCCGCGTGATCGAACGCAAATATTTGGTCCAGCAGGCGATCGCCGCGAAACTCGACCGAGAACCCACTGTGCATCTCGATCTGCTGCGCTCGCGCGAACAGACGCTCGCCGGCGCTTACATTCAGCGCGATCTCGCGAGCAAGGCGAGCGCCATCTCCAAGGCCGAGGTCGACGGTTACATTCAGGGGCGCCAAGTGTTCCAGGTGGAGCAGATCTCCTTCCCGCCGCAAAAGGACTTGGATTCGATCACCGCCGCGACGAAAGACTTCAAGTCGCTCGATAAGGTCGAGGCGAAGCTCAACGAACTCGGCGTCAAATTCAACCGCGGCCCGGGAACGGTGGACAGCGCGACAATCCCCCCGGAGTTGTTGAAGACGCTGGAGGCGAAAAAGACCGACGACATTTTTCTCATCCGCTCGAGGACAGCCGTGACTTTCTTCAAGGTGGCCTCAGTCGATGAGAAACCTCTGACCGGCGACGACGCCGGTCGGTTCGCCAGGCGGGCGTTGAGCCAGGAACTCGCCAGGAAGATTTCGCAGCAGACCGTCGAGGCCGCGCTCGCCAACGCCAAATATGAAGGCGACTACGCGCGTATCATGGCGGCGCCGACGCCCGCGGCCAACCTTCCAGCGCCCGCGGCCAACGGCGAGAAGCCGGCGGGCGAGGAGAAGCCAGCAGAGGAGAAGCAGAAGGAGGCGCCGAAGAACTGACAGATGTCGGCGGCGATCCCCTCGCGCGCGCCTCCGCCTCGGGTGCAGCGAGGCGATCGGGGTCGGCTTGCGCTCGTCGGCGACGTGGGCGGATCGAGGCCGAGAAGCCCGAGCGCTGCGAGGCCGGGTGGGGTAGTTTCGGACTCTTCATGAAAGCAGAGGACTAAGCGGACGACTTCTGCCTCCGGTGGATTTCAGCCTCGCGCGGGGTCGAGAACGATCAGATCGTCGCGATTGAAGCCGATCACGACGCCCTCGCCGCGCGCCGGAAGCGAGGCCGCGCTCGAGTTGAACGTGTCAACGAGCAGCGTTGCATCGTCGAGGCGGACGCGCAGGCGCACCACGGCGCCGAGGAACGTCACGTCCTCGATCAAGCCCTCGAGCGCGTTGGCGTCGCCCTCGGCCAGGCCGACCCTCAGGGCCTCGGGGCGCAGCGCCAGCGCCCGCGTCTCGCCCGCTTTCGCCCCTTCGATTGCGCCGCGCCCGCGGACGATCGCCTGGCCGATACGAATCGCGCCGGCGGCCGGATCCACGACCACGCCCTCCAGCGTATTGAGCGTGCCGACGAACGACGCGACGAAGCGGGTGCGCGGGCGGTTGTAAATGTCGCTCGGGCTGCCGATCTGCTCGATTGCGCCTTCGTTCATGACGACGATTCGGTCGGAGATCGACAGCGCCTCTTCCTGGTCGTGGGTGACGAAGATCGTGGTGGCGCCAAGCTGACGCTGGAGGGCGCGGATGTCGTCGCGCAGCGCGGCGCGGATGCGCGCGTCGAGCGCCGAGAGCGGCTCGTCGAGCAGAAGGATTTTCGGGTTCGGGGCCAGCGCCCGGGCGAGCGACACGCGCTGCTGCTGGCCGCCCGAAAGCTGGTAGGGGAAACGCCCGGCGAGCTCAGTCAACTTGATCATCGCCAGCATCTCGTCGACCCGCGCCTTGATCTCGGCCGCCGGCTTGCCGGAAACCTTGAGGCCGAAACCGATGTTGCGCGCGACCGTCATATTGGGAAACAGGGCGTAGGCCTGAAAGACCATGCCAATCGCGCGGCGGTTCGGGCGCAGGCGCGTGACATCCGCCCCGTCGATGCGGATCGAACCTTCGGTCGGCGCGTCGAATCCGGCGATCATGCGCAAGGTCGTCGTCTTGCCGCAGCCGCTGGGCCCGAGGAAGGTGACGAGCTCGCCGCGCTCGACCGAAAGGTTGAAATCCTTGACCACAACCTGGGCGCCGTAGGCCTTCTGAACGCCGGTCAAACTCATGAAGGTCATCGCGTGATCGCCCTAGCGCTTGTCCAAGGAATGCGGAGCGCCGCCGCCGATGAGCTGCATGAGGCCAAGGCAGGTCCATGTCAGCGCGAAGGCCATGATGGCGAGCGCCGAGGGCTCGTAGGCGCGCGAGGCGCCGATCAGCTGCAGATACGGTCCGAAGGCGGGCCGATCGAGCAGGCTGGCGAAGGTGAACTCGCCGATCACGATGGCGAAGGTCAGAAAGGCGCCCGACAGGATCGCCGAGCGGATGTTGGGCAGGATGACGTGAAAAAGGATCGTGAACGCGCCCGCGCCCTGGCTTTCGGCGGCTTCCGTCAGCGTGCGCACGTCGATCGCGCTGAGGCCGGTCCCGACCGAGCGGTACAGGTAGGGCAGGCCGAGGCCGACATAGCCGAGCATCAAGAGCGCGTCGGCGCCGACCGAGGTCGCGGTCAGCGGCAGGATCGACGAACTGCCGTAGAGACGGATATAGCCGAACACCAGCACGATCGCCGGGATCACCAGCGGCAGAAGCGCGATGAATTCAACAATCCCGCGCAGCCGCGGCAGCCTGAGCTGAACCCAATAGGCGGTCGGCACGACGATGAGGGCCGCGACGAAAATCGTGACCAGCGCCAGGATCGTCGAATAGAGAAACGAGGCTTGGAAATTGCCGCTCGCGAATACGGCACGGTAGGCGTCGAAGCTGTATTGGCCGCGCCGCATGCGCAGCGAGAACTCGAAGGTCGCAACCAGCGGGGCGAGAAAATAGACTGCGCCGAGAAGAACCGCCAGCCAGGCTCCGGGATTGCCGCGTTTCATCGGAGCCTTTGGTCCGAGCGGGCGCGCAGATAGAGGTAGGCGAGATTGGAAACGCCGGTGATCGTCAGCATGCCGAGCGCCAGCGCGTAGCCGAGATTGGGGTCGTGCAGCACGTCGCCGCGGATCTGCGCGTAGAGCAGGATCGGTGCGATGTTGAACGAAGAGCCGGTCAGCGCGTAAGCCGTCGCGATCGCGCCGAACGCGTTGGCGAACAGCAGCAGCCAGGCGCCCAGGATGCTCGGCCACAGAATCGGCAGCGCGATCATGCGCCAATATTGCCATTGGCTCGCGCCGAGCGTCTGCGCCGCCTCGCCCCATTCGCGCTTGATTCCGTCGACCGCAGGTGTGACGACCAGCACCATCAGCGGGATCTGGAAATAGAGGTAGGTGACGGTGAGGCCCCAGAAGGTAAGGATGTTGAAGCCGCGCGCGTAGAGATCGACGCCGGCGGCCTTCAACAGCAAGGTCGCCAGCCCGAGGCGCCCCAACGTCGCCATGAAGGCGAAGGCGAGTGGGACGCCGGCGAAATTCGACGCAACGCCGCTGAAGGTCATCAGGGTCGGCCGCAGCCATTCGGGCAGGCCGCCGCGCAGCACAGCGAGCGTCAGCAGCAGTCCGATCAGCGCGCCGAAGAACGCCGAGGCGGCGCTGACCTGAAGGCTGAGCCAATAGGAGTGGAGGATCGACGGCTGGCGGAGCCTGAGAATATTGGCGAAGGTGAACGCCCCCTCATGGTCCTGAAAGGCGCCGACGAGCAAAGACGCCGTCGGCGCGATGAGGAACATCGCCGCGAACAGAAAGAACGGCGCAACGCCGAGCCACGCCCCCAGATCGGGGCGGTGGGCCGAGCGGGAGGGCGTTGGCGCAGCGCTCATGAAGGCCAGTTTGTTCCGAGGGCGGCGCTGGAGCTTCTCCGGCCCTTCGGGCCGCCTTGTCCCACAAGCTGGCGTAGCGACAAAGCCCCCCCTCGCGCAACTCCGCGCCGAGAGGGCAATCTGGCCCAAACCCCAATTCGGAAGGGGAGCGGCGGCCGGAGGTCGTTGCCGGCGACTCTATTTCGCTATTTCGCGACGGTCGCCCCGACCACCGCGTCCCATTGCTTGGCGATGACCTCCTTGGCCGCCTTCTGCTCCTCGAGGGTCGGAAACTTCGCGTTGGCGTAGCCCTCCGCCGGCGGCAGCGCGGCGAGAACGTCGGCAGGCGCCTTCTTGGTCTCAACGAGGTTGCCGAACCGGATCGGGTGGCAATAGCCCTTCAGCCAGCTGATCTGGCCTTCGTCGGAGTAAAGGTGTTCGAGCCACAGCCTGGCTGCGTTCGGATGGGGCGCATAGGCGCTGATGGCCTGCACATAGACGCCCGCGACGACGCCGCTCTTCGGCACGATGACGTCGACCTTCGGATTGCCCTTCAGATTGTCGCGCGCGGCGAGCGCATTGTAGTCCCAGAACACGAGGACCGGCGTCTCCCCTTGCGCGATCGAAGCCGCCTTGCCGATGACCGGCACGAAATTGCCCTTCTTGTTGAGGTCGGCAAAGAAACTGAGACCGTCCTCGGCCGCTTTTGCGGCGTCGGTCGCGCCGCCCGAAAGGCCGGCCGCATACACGCCCATTGTCGCCTGATTGGAGGTTCGCGGATCGCCCGCGAGCGCGACCGAGGCCTTGAAATCCGGCTTCAACAGGTCAGCCCAGTCGGTCGGCGGAGTTTTCACGATGTCCGAATTCACGGCAAAGGAGAGCACGCCGTAATAATCGCCGGCCCAATAACCGTCGGGGTCCTTGGCCGAGTCCGGAATCGTGTCCCAGGTCGAGACCTTGTAGGGCTGCAGCAGGCCATCGGCCTTGGCGGCGGGACCGAATGACAGGCCGACGTCGATGACATCGGGCGCCTGAGGGCCCTTGTTGTCCTTGTTGGCCTTGATCGCCTCGACTTCGTCGCCTGAGCCGCCGTCGGGGTTGAGCTCGTTGACGGCGACGCCGTATTTCGCCTTGAAGCTGTCGATCAGCGCGCCGTAGCCGCACCAGTCGCGCGGCAGCGCGATGACGGTGAGCTGGCCCTCCTTCTTGGCGGCGGCGGCGAGATCATCCAAGCCGCCCGCCACGGCCGGAGGGCCCACGGAGAGGAGAAAAAGACCGGCTACGACGACGAACTGCGCCTGTTTCATGTGTTCGCTCCTCATGTCGCGCGCCTCCCGATGGCGCCGGCGCTGGCGGAAACACCCGCCCGTGCCCCTAGCCCTCGCTTGTGACGATTGCGTGTCGTCGCTTCTAAAGGCGTTGAGGCGGCTTAAGATATTCAAATCTGCCCCATCGTCGGGCAGTTCGCAAACGGCGGCGACCGGATGGGTCACCCTCCACAAGGGGCGGCCAAAGGCCGGCGCGCCACGACGGGGCTTTGTTGTCTCGGTCACACTTTCGCGCCATTTTGCTGCGCGATGGTCGCCGAGTCGCGCCCGTTGCTCGTTGTCGAGGCGGAAAGAAAATCGTTTCACTGTGCGCTATGTCCTGACCATCGCCGCGGTCGCGCTCGTCGCGGCGCTATCGATCGCGCTCGTCGCGCCCCTCTTCGTCGATTGGACCGCCCACCGCGCGGAGGTCGAGGCGCGGCTCGGCGCGATGACCGGCGCCAAAGGGGCGTTGACCGGTCCGATCTCCGTCCGGCTGCTGCCGACGCCCTATCTTGCGGTGGGCGAGGGCTCGGTGTCCCCGCCGGGGCCGGACGCGCCCAAATTGTCCTTCGCGTCGGCGCGCCTGGAGCTGGCGCTCGTCAAGTTGGCGAGCGGCGCGATCCGGTTCACCGAGATTCGGCTGGAAAAGCCTGATTTGACAATCGCGCGCAGCGCCGACGGAGCGCTGCGCCTGCCCGACGCGCCATCCGGACGGGCCGGGACGATCGGATTCGACCGCCTTCTCGTGCGGGATGGGCGGGTGCGGATCGTTTCGCGCGCCGCTGGAGCGGTCCGGGAGATCGCCGGCGTTCAGTTGGATGCGGCCGCGCCCTCCCTCGCCGGGCCTTACCATGTTTCGGGCCAGTTCCTCGCGCCGAACGGAGCGCCGGTCGCCTTTCACCTCGCTTCGGAAAAGGCGGGCCCGTCGGAGACGCCGATCCGGGCCTCGGTCGATGCCGGCCAAAGTTGGCCCGCGCTCGAATTCGACGGCGCGCTCGAAAACGCCGCGACTCCGGACGCAAAAGGTCTCCGCCTCAACGGTTCGGCCTCGCTGACCGGAACCGTCGCGGGCGATGACGGGCCGACGCCCTGGCGGGCAACCGGGCGAATGACCGCCGATCTCGATCGGGCGGCGATCGAGGAGGCGGATTTTCGCCTCGGACCGGACGAACGGGCGCTCAGGGCGGAGGGGTTCGCGGCGCTGACTTACGGCTCGCCCCCCCGGCTCAATGTCGCGTTGAACGCCAAACAGGCCAATGTCGACTCGCTGCTGCGCCGGAACGGCGAGGACGGTGTGGCGCCGGCGCGCGCCTTGGCCTTGCTCTACGGGGCGCTTACGCCGGCGCTCGAGGGGCCGGCGGGGTTGATGACGATCGACGCGGACCTCTCGGCTGACAGCATTATCCTGGGAGCGGAGACGCTGTCCGACGCCACGGCGACGCTTCGCTCGACGCCAGGCGCGCCGCTGCATACGCGCTTCGAACTCGGCCTTCCCGGGCGCAGCCGGCTTCGGGGCGATGGCGATTTTGAGGCGGGCGAGGCCGCGAAGTTTCGCGGCGCGATCGATTTCAACAGCGGCGAGATCGCGCTTCTGCGCGATTGGGCCAGGCCTGACACGCCGGACCTTGCCGCCAAGATCGCCGCGCTCGGGGAGGCGTTCGCCTATCGCAGCGTGTCGCTGTCGGGGGATATCGAAGCGTCGGCGGTCGGGCTTTCCGGGCGCAATCTCAAGATCACGCTCGATCGTTCGACCCTGACAGGTTCGCTCGCCATCACCGGCCCGGTCGGCGCCAATCCGGGGCGCGTCTACATGGATCTTTCGAGCGATTCGCTCGATGTCGACGCGCTGCCGAACCTCAACGCAGGCGCGGCGCTGGTCGGCGACCTCGATCTGTCCGTCTCGCTACAGGCCAATTCGCTGCACATCGCCCGGGTGGGCGAAACGGAGATCGGCAGCGGCTCGATGACGCTGAAGGTGACCAAGAGCGGGTCAACCGTTTCGCTTGACCGTCTGAGCGTGGCGGGTCTCGGCGGCGCCTTTGTCGACGCCCAGGGCGCGATCGGCCGCGAAGGGATCGTGGCGACTGGGCATCTGCGCGCCGATCGGCTGCGAGAATTCGCATTGCTGGTTTCGCGCCTCGCCCCGGGCGATTGGAGTCGGACGCTGGAAGAGCGAGCGGCTGCGCTGTCGCCGACTTCGCTGGCTTTCGAGGCGCATGGCCGCGCCGTCGCGGCCGACACCCCGGCCCTGGAATCGCTCAAGGCGAGCGGAACGGTCGGGCAGACCCAGATCGCGCTCGCGCTTGATCCCGGACCCAAGGACGACGGACAGGTCCTGACGCTCGGCCTCGATTCACCCGACACCAGCGCGCTCCTGCGTCAGCTTGGGCTGCGCCGGACGACGGTCGCGGGCGGTCGCGCTCATGTCGCGCTGCATGCTTCGGGCGCGTGGGAAGCGGGCTACGACGTCGACGCGACCGGCGCTCTCGCGGGCGCGGATCTGACATGGCGCGGGCGTTCCCTGCCCGCCGCGCATGGCGACGAGGCGCGGCTATTCGGCTCAATCAAGCTTCAAGGCGCGAACGTCGTCCCGCTGATCGCCGCGCTTGGCCTCGCGCCGGCCGGCGGCGGCGCGCTCGGACCGGCGGACGTCGCCGGCGAGGTGACCTTGCGCGGCGATCGATGGACCGTCTCGCGCCTGGCGGCGACGGTCGCGGGCGTCAAGGCCATCGGCAATCTCAGCTACCAGCCGGCCACTAGTCTCGAAGCCGCCACAATCGCAAACCCGGACGTCGCTCGGGCCCAGAGCGCGGTCGATGGGCCGGCCGCAAACGCGCGGCCGCCAGAACCTCCTCCGATCGAGATCACCGGCGAACTCGATGTCGAACGCCTCCCTCTCGCCGGCCTCCTCGCGCTGGTGTTGGGGCCGCCGCAGCCGGTCAAGGCGGGAACGCGCTGGTCGGAGGCCAAGTTCGCCGCCCCGCCGGTGAGCCCTCCGGCCGCCGCCGTCCGGCTCAAGGTCGGAACGCTGGACCTGACCGACAGCCTGCAGGCGCAGGGTTTCGCCACAGCCTTGCGTCTCGACAAAGGCCGGCTCGATCTCGACGAGATCGGGATGAAGGTGGCCGGAGGCGCCGTGTCCGGCCGCGCGACGCTGCGCCGCGACGATGAAACTGCGACGCTGACCGGTGTGCTGAGCGCCAATTCAGTCGCGATCAATCGGCCGGGATTTTCCGGCCGCGTTGGGGGGACAGTCGAATTCGCCTCGACCGGGCGCAGCTCTGCCGCGCTGATCGAGGGCTTGGCCGGCGCCGGGACGGCGCAATTCGCCGGCGCGGCGCTGGCGCGCAGCGATCCGGCGGCTCTCGACCGGGTCGTCGCCAGAGCGCAGACGCCCGACTCCCCGCTGGACGAGATCAACATCGCATTTGCGCTCGACAACGAACTCAACAAGGGGCCGCTGCCGATTCCCGATGGGTCGGCGCCGATCGCGCTGAGCGCGGGCGCAATCAAGCTCGGCCCTGTTGCGATCGCGCGGCCGCGCGGCGGCGCCTCGCTCAGCGCCAGCGTCGATTTGCGCGGGCTGGCCGTGGAGACGCGGCTCGCGATCGCGTCGTCGGCCTCCGATCTCAAATTCTGGTCCGGACCGCCGCCGGGCGCGGCCATCGAGGTTCACGACGCGCTCGGGGCGCAAAAGCGCCAGCTCGACGTCAGCTCGCTGTCGGCCGGACTCGCAACCCAGGCGATCGCGCGCGAGAGCGACCGCATTGCCGCGCTCGAGGCCGACATTCGCGAACGCGCATTCTTCAACCGGCGCCTCAAGGGCGAGCGGTTCATGGACCGGCGAGCGGCGGAGATCGAGGACTGGCGGGTCGAGCAGGCGCGGCTCAAGGGCCTGACCGAGCGCCTGCAGGCCGAGCGCCAGGCAGCCGAGGAGGCCGCGACGGAGAAAGCTGCGGCGGAGAAGGCCGCGGCCGAAAAGGCGGCGGCAGAGAAAGCTGCAGCCGAGAAAGCGGCAGCCGAGAAAGCCGCAGCGGAAAAGGCGGCGGCAGAGAAGGCTGCGGCCGAAAAGGCGGCGGCGGAGAAAGCGGCAGCGGAGAAGGCCGCGGTGGAGAAGGCGGCGGCAGAGAAAGCGGCGGCGGAGAGGGCCTCGGCCGAAAAGGCTGCAAAGGAGAAAGCGGCGGCGGAGAAAGCTGCGGCCGACAAAGCGGCGGCGGAAATCCTGAGCGTTCCACTCGAAGGCGGGCCGGCCGCGACCGCGAAGCCGGCGGCAGTCAACCCGCCGACGTCAGCCGCCGACGAA
>WNFJ01223640.1_pt1 | contig 10030 bp, 6 predicted proteins | sample 5400461 | NCBI WGS metagenome assembly WNFJ01 (sample SAMN13153349, study PRJNA577476) | soil metagenome | isolation source: 115 cm saprolite on Douglas fir-dominated hillslope | place: USA:California | collected 2013-09-17
CCTCGGCGAGGCCGGCCCGAATCGCCTCTGCCTCGCCGGGCGGGTACAAGCGTGCGGGGTCACCGACCGCCACCCACCCGATGGGGATCCGGGTCAGCGGGGGCACGACGCAGCCAATGTGGACCGCCCCGCCGAGCGCTACACTGCTGGCCCGGCCCATGTGCGCGCCGTTGAAGACCATGGCGCCGGTGGCGATGAATACCTCGTCGGCGATCCCGCAGCCGGTCAAATGTGAGTGCGGCCCGGCCAGAACGTGATCCCCCATGATGAGTGGGTGCGACGGGGTGCCGCGCAACACCGCGTTCGCCATGATCACGCAATTGGCGCCGATCTCAACCGGGCCGCCCTCGGCCGCGAGCAGATGCGAGCCGCGCTCCAGCGCTACACCACGGCAATGGCGCGCCACCACCGCGAGGACGCGATCATCCCCGGCTCGGAAGTCGGCGGATGACCCGGCCCAGGCATGCATCGTCTCGCCGCCGTGATCCTCCGCGATCATGAAGGTGGGTATGCCCCGGGTCCGGGGTAGTTCCCCGGGCTAGCCGGGCACCGCGATCATGGACTCGCCGCCTCATGCCCAGCCAAGCATGGCTGAGAGCGGGCTGTGAGCCGTCCCCGGGCATTCGGGCCGGGTTGCTACGGTCCCTTCATGGGTCTGCGTCGGTGGGGCTGGAAACGAATCGTGGCCGGGCTGGCCGCGGCGGCGGTGCTGATCGCTGGCGTCGTCGTGATCGTGCTCGTCACCAGCCGCCCGGCACCCATCACCGTGCGCGACCTGCGGATCCCGGTGGTGGACGGGCCGAACGGCGACCAGCGCGTGGTGCTCGACGCCACCTTTCTCACGCCGACCGGCGGTGGCCGGGTTCCCGCCATCCTGCTCGCCCACGGTTTCGGGGAGACCAAGGCCGCCGTCCGGCCCGAGGCGGAGCAACTGGCCCGGGCCGGGTTCGCGGTCCTCACCTGGACCGCCCGCGGGTTCGGCAACTCCACCGGGCAGGTGGCGCTCGACTCCCCGGATTACGAGGTGAAGGACGTCCAGCAGCTTGTCACCTGGCTGGCCGGCCAGCCCCGGGTCCTCCTCGACCGGCCGGGCGATCCACGGGTCGGCATCGCCGGCGCCTCGTACGGCGGTGGGATCACGCTGCTTGCCGCTGCCTATGACCACCGGATCGACGCGATTGTCCCGCAGAGCACATGGAACAGCCTCGCCACCGCGCTGTTCCCGAACGCCGCTGGGGGCGGCCCGGCCGACGGCGTCTTCAAGAAGCAGTGGGCTGGCCTGCTGTTCGCGCAGGGCGCCGTGGGCTTCGGCAACGCGGGCCAGGGCAGCAACGCGGGCCGGGGCGGCGGCGCCAGCGGCAGCGGGGCCAGCGCCAGCGGCAGCGGGGCCAGCGCCAGCGGGGTCAGCGCCACAGGGTCCGGCCCGGCCAGCGCGGCGGCACTGGCCAACGCGGCCGCGCAGGCGGCCCGGTGCGGGCGCTTCCTGCCCCGGATCTGTGCTATCTACCAGCAGGTCGCCACGGACGGGAAAGCCACGCCACAGGCGATCTCGCTGCTGCAGCAGTCCAGCCCGGCCAGCGCAGCCAGCCAGATCGACGTCCCCACTCTGCTGATCCAGGGCGAGAACGACTCCCTCTTCGGGCTCGATCAGGCCAACGCGAACTACCAGGCGATCAGGGATAACGGGGCGCCGGTGGACATGGTTTGGTTCAACGGCGGTCACGACGGCGGCGATCAGGAAACCAGCCGGGTGAACGCGCTCACGCAGCAGTGGTTTGAGCACTGGCTCATGCCCGCGCATCTGCTGTTCCACCCGGGCAGCAGCGGCGGCGCCGCCAGCGCGGGCGCTGCGGGCCGAAGCAGTGCCGGCCAGAACAGTGCCGGCCTGAACACGGGGCAGCCAGGTTTCGCCGTCAGCCGGGACCGGGGCTTCGACCCGTCAAGCAACGCCGACGTGCTCGGGGTCGCCACGGCCGCGGCGTACCCGGGACTCGGCGGGACCACGCACACGACGGTGCGGCTGACGGGGCCACCGCAGACGATCGTCAACCCGGCCGGCGGCGCCCCCGCGTCGATGTCCGTCTTCCCCGGGCTCGGGTCCCTGGCCTCCAGCGGCCTCGCCTTCGACATGCCGGGCCAGAGCGCGGCATTCACGTCTGCCCCGCTGGCCGCGCCGGTCCAGATGACCGGCTCAGCCAGTGTGGCGGTCCGCGTCAGCGGTGCGCCCGACATCACGTTGTTCGCCAAGGTTTACGACGTTGACCAGGCCGGCAATGCCACGCTGCCCGACCAGCTCGCGGCGCCGGTGCGGGTCGTCGGCGCGCAAGCGGGGCGCGTCGTCAGGATCCGGCTTCCCGCGATTGACTACCGGTTCGCCGCCGGTCATCAGCTCCGGCTGGTGCTGACCGCGACGGATTTCGCCTACGCAACCTCGCCGGCGCCGGCGACCTACCAGGTGGCACTGGCCGTCCCCGCCTTGTCGGGGCCGGCTGATCCCACGCTGACAATCGCCGGCGGCGGGGTTCCCTGGTGGGCCTGGGCGGCGCCGATCGCGGCCCTGGCTGCGGCGGCCATGATCCTGACCACGCGGCGGCGACGCGTCCCGGACACGCTGGTCCCCGAACTGACCGGCGTGCCGCTGGAGATCACCGGTCTGACCAAGCGCTACCGTGACGGCCAGCTCGCCGTGGATGACCTGTCGCTCCGCGTGGACAGCGGCCAGATCCTCGGCCTGCTCGGGCCCAACGGCGCGGGTAAGACCAGCACGCTGCGGGCGCTGATGGGCCTGATCCGCCCGGACACTGGGACGATAACGATCTTCGGCAGGCGGGTGCAGCCGGGGGCGCCCGCGCTGTCGCGGCTCGGCTCCTTCGTGGAAGGGCCCGGCTTCCTCCCGCACCTGTCCGGGCGGGACAACCTGGACCTGTACTGGCGCGCCACCGGCCGGCCCGCCGCCGACGCGCACATGGCGGAGGTGCTCGAGGTCGCGGGCCTCGGCGCGGCCATCGACCGCAGGGTCGGCGCCTTCTCGCGCGGCATGCGCCAGCGGCTGGCCATCGCCCAGGCCATGCTCGGGCTGCCCGACCTCCTGGTCCTGGACGAGCCGATGAACGGCCTCGACCCGCCGCAGATCAGGGAGATGCGCGACGTGCTGCTGCGTTACGCCGCGGACGGCCGCACGGTGATCCTGTCCAGTCACATGCTCGCCGAGGTGGAGCAGACGTGCAGCCATGTGGTCGTGATGCACCTCGGCCGCCGCCTCGCCGCCGGCACGGTGCGTGAGATCATCGGCGATGGCGCGGCGCTCGTCGTGGGCACCGCCGAGGCGGAGCGGGCCGTCACGGTGCTCCGCGAGCTCGGCGGGATCGAGTCCGCGGAACCGCACCAGGACGGGGTCATCGTCCAGCCCAACGGCCTGGCCACGTCCGCCGTGGTCGCGGCGCTGGTCGGGGCCGGGATTCCGGTGGACCGGGTGGCTCCGAGCCGCCGGCTCGAAGACGCGTTCCTGGCGCTCATCGCCGAGTCCCCGGCGGCGGAGGAAGGATCCTGATGGCGGCGAACGTGAGCGTGAGCGCGCCGGGCTACAACCCGCGCCACACCCTGCCGTTCAGCGTGGAGTTCGTCCGGCAACTGCGGCGGCGCCGGACGATGATCGCGTTCGGATTCATGCTTGTGCTGCCCTGGATCCTGGTCGGCGCCTTCGAGGTGAGCGGCCCGTCGTCGCCGAATAATGGCGCTCCAGGCCTGGTCACCGTCGCTACCCAAGGCGGTCTCAACTTCGCCGCGTTCAGTATCTTTGTTTCTGCGGGTTTCCTGCTCGTGGTCGCGGTGGCGTTGTTCTGCGGGGACACCGTGGCGAGCGAGGCCAGCTGGTCGTCGCTGCGTTACCTGCTGGCCGCGCCGGTGCCGCGGGCCCGGTTGCTGCGGCAGAAGCTGGCGGTCGCGCTGACCTACTCGACCGTGGCGATCATCAGCCTGCCGGCCATGTCACTTCTGGCGGGCACCGTAGTGTGGGGCTGGCATCCGCTCCGGCTGCCCAGCACGGGGGTGACCCTGCCGGCCGGGGCGGCGCTCGGTCGGCTGGCGGTGGTGCTGGGGTATGTCCTCATCACCGAACTGGTGGTGGCGGGCCTCGCGTTCCTGCTCTCGGTGTCTACTGATTCCCCGCTCGGCGCGGTCGGCGGCGCCGTGGGGCTGGTGATCGTGAGCAACATCCTGGATGCCGTGACGGCCCTCGGCTCCTGGCGGGAGATCCTGCCGACCCATTGGCAATTCGCGTGGCTCGATGCGGTGCAGTCGCAGATCACGTGGGGCGGCATGATCGAGGGGGCTTCGGTATCGGTGTCCTACGGGGTCGTCCTCCTCGCCCTGGCCTTCCGCCGGTTCCGGGTGAAGGACATCGTTTCCTGAGCGTGGACGGGCCGCCGTCGGCGGCATTCCTGGCGGATGTCGTGGATTATGAACGCGAGCCGGCGACCTTCGTGCCGCGTTCCTGGCAACATGGAGGGTGTGTCGAATACCCGCCGTGTGACCAAGAAGCAGAACAAGAATGCTCAGCTCACCGTCATCGACGGTGGCGGCGGCCGGCCGGGCCGCGCTGAGCTGGCGGAGTTGCGTGAGCAGTTCGCCGCGTCCGGCGCGCCAGCGGAAGTGCTCCAGGTGCTGGACGCCTCCGATGACGTGGAGGAGGCCCTTGAGCGCTTGCTGACCGCCGGGTTACTGCCGGAGCCTGAGGAGTCGCTGGCCGGGTTGCTCGACGGCTGGACGCCGACGCTGGAGGCAGGCTGCGACACGATGGCCGCGGAGTTGTTCGGCGCGGAGTTCCTCGGCATGATCGGCCAGTCCATTCCCGATGACGTGGTCCTGCCGGAACTGCTGGCCGGGCTGATCGAGCAGGCCGGGGACTCTGGCACGCCACAGGCCCTGGCGATGATGCGGGTCCTGGAGGTGCTCGCGCCGCCTGAGGTCAGGCCCGCAGCGGCGGCCGCCGCCAGCAAGCTGGTCGCGGCCGGGCTCACTGACCCGCCATGGGTTCCCGGGCTGGGCACGCCCACAGTGGGCCGGAGCTTCGGCTACGCGGACGAACTCGGCGCGCAGCAGTCGATCGCGGTCAGCTTCAGCTATGGCCGCAAGCGGCACGCGCTCGTCGTGCTGATCGATCATGAGCTTGGCGGCGGCGTGAAGGACTGCTTCCCCACCGACCGCCCCGACTGGGTCCGGACCAGGTACCAGCGAGCCGCCCAGCAGTTCGGGTTCGAGTTCCGCGACTACAAGCTGGCCGAGGCGGGCGCGATCCTGCGCCGGGCGCTCGGCAGTCCGCCGTGCCCGGTCGAGGCGGACCAGATCGAGGACGTCCGGGACTTCCTGGGCCTGTTGCGGACGCGGGTGGATCTGCTGCCCGCGTCCGGCCCGGCCGCGCGGGCCGGACAGGACTCCGCGCGCGGCCCGGTGGCGAGGACCCTGGCCGGCCGCACCGTCCACCGGGTGAAGATCACGCTGCGTGGTGCCAAGCCACCGATCTGGCGGCGCCTGGAGGTGCCATCCGACATCACCCTTCAACGGCTGCATCTGGCCGTCCAGCAGGCGTTCGGCTGGGCCGACGGCCACATGTGGGTCTTCTCCACGCCCGCCGGTGAGTATGGCACCGCTAACCCTGAACTCGGGCACCGCAGCGCGGCCGCGAAGAAGCTGTCCGACGTCGCGCCGCGGGCGGGCGGCCGGATCCGCTACACCTATGACTTCGGTGACGACTGGGAACACGACATCGCGGTCGAGGACGTGCTGCCCGCCGAGCCTGACGTGGCCTATCCGCGGTGTACCGCAGGTCGGCGGGCAGGCCCTCCCGAGGACAGCGGCGGGATCTGGGGATACGAGTACCTGCTTGAGGTGCTCGCGAATCCCGGCCATGAGGAGTACGCGGACCGGCTCGACTGGCTGGGCCTGGACTCCGCCGACCAATTCGACCCCGCCGCCTTCGACCTCACCGAGGTGAACGAGGCCCTGTCGGGGCTGGCCAGCGTCCTGGTGAAGCGATAGGGGCGGCTGACCTGGGCGCTTGCCTTCGCCTAGCCCCAGATACACCCGGGCTGGGCGGCCGGGTCAATGCCGCGTTAATGCCATCTGAATGACGTCGGCCACCCACCACACGCTCCCGGCGCACCCTTGAAGAGATGCTCTCGCCCACGCTGCTGAAGGCCCCTGTGAACCCATGAATGAGGTAGGCAAAACAATCCGAAAAAAGGAGCCTTCGCGCCCCTTCCGGACATAGCCTTTGGGTTTGAATCTCGCCTGGCGCTGGGACGATGGGGGCAGGAAGCATGGCCGGACCGACCGAGGATGACCGCGCGCGCGATACCGCGACCCGCGAGGGTAGCATGCCCGTGATCTTGATGTATCACTCGATCGCTCCGTATGAGCATGATCCCTACCAGGTCACCGTGAGCCCAGCGCGGTTTGAGCAGCAGATGCGCTGGCTGCGTCGGCGGGGTTTGCGCGGGGCGTCCGTGCGTGAAGTGCTCGATGCCCGCGCCAGCGGATGCGGGCCGGGGCTTGTCGGACTCACTTTCGATGACGGCTACGCCGATTTCGCCGAGTACGCGCTGCCTGTGCTTGAGCGGTTTGGGTTCAGCGCGACGGTGTATGTGATCGCCGGCCGCATGGGGGGGGACAACGAGTGGGACCCCGAAGGGCCACGCAAACCGCTGCTGACCTGGCAGCAGGTGCGGCAGGTGGCCGATGCCGGGATCGAGATCGGCTCACACGGGCTGCGTCATGTGTCATTGCCCAAGGCGCCCGAGAGCGCGCTGGCCGAGGAGATCGACGGTAGCCGTCGTGCGCTGCAGGACGTAAGCGGCCAGGACGTGCCCGGATTCTGCTACCCCTACGGGGATATCGACGCCGCGGTCGTGGAGGGTGTACGCGCCGCGGGTTACGGCTACGGCTGCGCGATATGGCCCTCGGAATACACCGGGCAGCACGCACTCCCGCGCACCTTCATCGGCGAGTCCGATTCGTCCCCGCGCCTCTGGGCCAAGGGGCTGCGGCACTGGCTGACCTGGGACTACCGCGGCCCGGGGGCGCGACGCTTCAGCCCGCGAAACGCCGCCTGAAATACGTAGCTCAGCGTAGGCGGCCTACCCCTGTTGGCCTACGTCCGCGCGGGATGCGGATGGCACAGTCGGGCTTAGTAAGTAATTGAATTTCGTCTTGATTCACCGATGAACGGGTCATGAGGGGATCGTGCCCGGTTCAAGGTCTAGGGGGAAAGCCGACTGTGGCAATTAACCAACTCTCGCTCGCGGTCAACGGCCCGGAGCGCCTGCTGCAAAGCAAGCTGGTCGCGTTTGAGATGCCAGCTGCGCGGCTGGGCGATACCAATGGCAGCGGTAATAGGAATGGGAATTCCGCCAAAACGTGGTCCGTGGCCATCGTGGGCCTGGGCTATGTCGGGCTGCCGACCGCACTGGCGCTGCACGGCCGCTGTCGGCGGATCATCGGGATCGACGTCAGCCAAAGTCGGCTGGATGAGATCTTGGCGCGCAACGCCGACCTCAGCGACCCTGACCGCGACCGCCTCGACGTGGCACTGGCCGATGGCACCTTCGAGCTGACCAGCAAGCTGGCCACCATGGCGGAGGCAGACGCGGTCATCATCTGCGTGCCGACCCCGGTGGACGGCGACAACTCTCCCGACCTTTCCGCGCTCCGCGGCGCGTGCGCCACCGTGGTGGCCCATGCCCGGCCCGGCCAGACGATCATCCTGACCTCGACGACATACGCCGGCACCACCGAGGAACTGCTCGCCCAGCCCCTTGAGGAGCGCGGCCTGCGTATCGGCACCGACGTGTTCGTGGCGTTCAGCCCCGAACGGATCGATCCCGGGAATGCCGAGCACCTCCAGCGGGAGACCCCGAGGGTAATCGGCGGGGTGACGGCCATCTGCGCCTACCGGGCTGCCCTGGTGATCGGTGAGCTGACCGACGCCGTGTACCTGGTGAGCTCGCCGGCCGCGGCGGAGGCGACCAAGCTGTACGAGAACATCTTCCGCGCCGTGTCGCTGGCCCTGGCGAACGAGTTCGCCGATGCCTGCGGGGCGCTGGATCTGGACCCCATGGAGATCACTCTCGCCGCGGGCACCAAGCCGTATGGCTTCCTGGGCGTTTTCCCTGGGCCTGGCGTGGGCGGTCACTGCATCCCGTGTGACCCGCACTACCTGCTGTGGCAGCTGAACAAGCAGAACCACAGCTCCCCGCTGATCGAGCAGGCCATGAAGTCAATCGACCTCCGGCCCGAGCGGGTCATCGCGCGGGCCGGGGAGGTCCTCGCTGCTGCCGGGCGCACGCTGGCCGGGGCCCGGGTGCTCGTGGTCGGGGTCAGCTACAAGCCGGGCGTCCGGGACCTGCGGCAATCCCCCGCGATCCCGCTCATCGCCGGGCTCATCCGCGAAGGCGCGGACGTGCGGTACTACGACCCGCTGATTCCCAGCGTCCGGCTGCCTGACGGCCGGCTGGTCAACAGCACGCCATCACCGGTCGGCGCTGACTATGACCTGGCCGTGATCCACACCGTGCACCCAGGCGTCGACTATTCCTGGGCGCAGGACAGCCCGCTGGTCCTGGATGCCACCTACAAGTTCGACGGTGCCACGCACTGCTCGGTGGTTTGAGGACGGAAACGATGACCAGTGACCTGAACGGCACCGACGTGACCACCCCGGCCGTGGTGCTCAAGTTCGACCCGAACGTGATGCACCACGGTGGTCTCGGCGCGATCCGCAGCCTGGGGCGGCTCGGCGTGCCGGTGTACGGGGTGCACGAGGGACCGTGGGCCCCAGCCGCGAACTCCCGGTACCTTCAGGGCCGGCTGTTCTGGCCGCCCCCTGGAGATCATTCCGAACGAATCCACACCGGGCTGATGCAGCTTGCTCAGCGAATCGGCCGTCCGTCGGTGCTCATCACCACCGATGACGCTGGTGCGATCTTCCTGGCGGAGCACGGCGACAGCCTGCGGGAATGGTTCCTGTTCCCGGCCCCCCCGGCCGACCTCCCGAGGCGGCTGGCGGGCAAGTACTCGATGTATGAGCTCTGCCGCAAGCTGAACGTGCCCAGCCCGCAAGCCGCCGTCCCGTCGTCGCTCGATGAGGCCCGTGACTTCGCGAGCATGGCGGGCTTCCCGGTGATCGCGAAGCTCACCACGCCCTGGAGTCATGGGGGCGCGCTGCGCAGCACATCGATCATTCATGCCGCGGCCGAACTGGACGAGGCGTACCGCGCCTGCGAGCGTGCGAGCGCGGGCCTCATGCTGCAGGAGTACATCCCCGGTGGGCCGGGCCAGGACTGGTTCTTCCACGGGTACTGCGGCTACGGCTCCGTCTGCCGGCCCGCGTTCACCGGTGTCAAGGACCGGTCATATCCGGCGCACGCCGGACTGACCAGCCTCGGGCACTCGGCGCTGAACATCCCGCTTCGTGATCAGGTCACCGGCCTGCTCTCGGAACTGTCCTACCGCGGGATCACCGACCTTGACATTCGCCTTGACCAGCGGGACGGCCAGTACAAGCTGCTGGATTTCAACCCGAGGGTGGGCGCGCAGTTCCGGCTCTTCCAGGATGCCGCCGGCCTGGACGTGGTCCGCGCCGCCTACCTCGACCTGACCGGGCAGGCCGTGCCTGAGCATGAGCCGGTAGACGGCCGGCGGTTCCTGGTCGAGAACTACGACCCGATCGGCGCGTTCGGCTACTGGCGCAGCGGGGAGCTGGGACTGAAGTCCTGGGTGGCTTCCCTGCGCGGAGTTGACGAGGCCGCCTGGTTCGCACGGGACGATCTGCGGCCCTTCGGGCTGATGTGCCTGCGCATGAGCTGGCGGATGGTCAGCCGGCCGTTTGCCCGCGGCGGGGGTGGCGCAGGGCCGGAGAAGCAGCCCCGGTACCGGCGCGGGCGGGCGGCGGCCAGGCTCGGCCGCGGCCCGGCGAACCCGCCATCGAACACGCCCAACCTGGCCACCCAGCAAGGGGAGCCAGAACTTCATTCCG
>WNFJ01338509.1_pt2 | contig 10030 bp, 9 predicted proteins | sample 5400461 | NCBI WGS metagenome assembly WNFJ01 (sample SAMN13153349, study PRJNA577476) | soil metagenome | isolation source: 115 cm saprolite on Douglas fir-dominated hillslope | place: USA:California | collected 2013-09-17
GGGGTGAGGTTCTTCGCGGTGTCTTCGCCGTGCTGCTCAACGAGCCGGCCGGGCTGCCGGTGCAGGAGGTGCTGTACCGCGTCCGCGAACTGGTCCCGCCAACACCTTTTGAGGCGAGCGAATACGAGAACACGCCCGGAGTAGTGCGCTACGACAAACAACTCCAGTTCCGGACGATCGGGACGGTCAAGGCGGGCTGGCTGGTCAAGGACCGGGGAATCTGGTCGCTGACCGACCTGGGCCGGGAAGCGTACCGCACGTATCCCGACCCGGAGGATTTCGCCCGTGCCGCTGAGAGCGAATACCGCCGCTCAATTGAGGCCCGCGATACGGCCCGGAAGCCGACACCCGAGCAATGGCGTCGTCTCGTAGGAGCACTGGATGTGCTCCCACCGGGTACCTGGACCACGTACGCGGATCTTGGCGCGTACATCGGCGTCACAGATGCGGCGATCGGCGGCTACCTGGCGAACGTCGACGTCCCAAATCGTCATCACGTACTTAGGAACGATGGCCGGGTCGACGGTAGCCAGTACACTCTGACCGCCGCTCAACTGGAGGCCGATGGCGTCGACATCGACGAAAACGGCCGCGCTGACCTTGCCCAACGTGTCACCGTCGAGGCATTCCACGAACTGCTGGGCACGGACGATCCGCCGGTCCGGCGGGCCTGGCTCGTGCGGGGATCCAATGTTCAGGGTGTCAACCTCGTCCGGGATCTCTGGCTCCGGCAGGGAGTCTGCTCACTCCCCGCATCCCGCCTTCGCAGCCTTCCCGCAGGTGCCGACCGGGAGCAGGTCAAGGCGGCGGTGGACGAGGACTACGCGCATGCGAGCATCCACGACCGCGCCCGCCAGACGGCCGAGTACCACTCGTTCCTATCCAGGATGCGCGACGGTGACATCATCATGACCAACGACGGGAGCGTGATCCACCTCGGTGTACTGACAGGTGGGCCAGCGTTCGTGACCAGCGTTGGCAGCCGGGCCAATCTTCAGCGAACTGTGGAATGGCGAGATACTGACAAGCCGCTGGACTACGGCGACGACATGCCGGACGAGATCTCCGCACGCCTCAGCAACCCAGACGCCGACGTGATCGAACTGACCGAGTTCATCGCCGAACTGGAGCAGTTACTAGGCGAGGAACCCGAACTGGCCCCACCGTCGCGCGAGCTGCGACTTCCCGATGTGACGGAGGAGTTCGCGGCCGAACTACTTATCGGACAGGACTGGCTGCAAGAGTGCGTCGAGCTTCTCCGCGACAAGCCGCAATTGATCTTCTACGGCCCGCCGGGCACTGGGAAGACGTACCTGGCGCAGGAGTTCTCCCGTCACCTCACCGGCGGCAAGCCGGAGAACGTCCAGCTTGTTCAGTTCCACCCGGCCTACTCCTACGAGGATTTCTTCGAGGGCTACCGTCCCAGCAAGAACGCGGCCGGAGCGGTCACGTTCGAGCTGAGTGCCGGACCCTTGCGCCGGCTTGCCGATGCCGCCCGCACGCACCCCGACGAGCCACACGTGCTGATCGTGGACGAGATCAACCGCGGCAACCTGGCCAAGGTCTTCGGCGAGCTGTACTTCCTGCTCGAATACCGGCGCCGCGCGGTGAACCTGCTCTACGGCTCCGACGACGGCCAGGGCTTCTCGCTGCCCCGCAATCTGTTCATCCTCGGCACGATGAACAGCGCGGACCGCTCGATCGCCCTGGTCGACACCGCCATGCGCCGCCGCTTCGCGTTCTGTGAGCTGCACCCGCACGAGCCGCCGACCCGCGACCTGCTCGCGAAATGGCTGTCGCGCGAGGAGTATCCCGACGACGCCGCGCTGCTACTGACCGAACTCAACGCCCGGATCGAGGACCGCGATTTCAGGATCGGGCCGTCATATCTCATGAATCCGGCCGCGCAGTCCACCGCCGGATTGCAGCGGATCTGGCGCACACAGCTCATCCCGCTGTTGGAGGAACACCACTACGGCGATCTCAGCCGCGCGCAGATAGGTGACCGATACGGCCTCGCAGCGCTTCGCCTCCATCTCGGCCTTCCCGAACCCGGACCCGAGCCGAGCGCGGGAGACGCTGCTGAATGAAACGGATAGATCTCACCGAGGGCGGCCATGGGCACGAGGTTGAGCTGACCCCGGCACAGGTGGGCGAACTGCGGGCGTCCGAGTTCGTCAAGGTCGCCAAGGGATCGCGGCCCAGTTTCTGGCGGATCACCAGCAGCAGGTATGTCGGGGCGATACGTATCGGCTCCGGAGCGGACGGCGTCGAGGTGCGCATCGAGCCGAAGCTCCGGATTGACCGGCTGATTTTCCTCATTGGCTACGCGCAGAAGCAACATCGCTGGCATCAGCAAGAGATCCAGGTACGGGAGGCCGCGGGGCTGCTTCCCGTGGTCGCGCACGCGTTCGCCCGCGCAGCGGACCGGGCACTGCGGCCGGGGGTGCTACTCGGCTATCACGAAATCGAAGCCTCAATCCCTGCTGTCGTGGGCCGCATCCGCGAGGCGGACCAACTGCGCCGCTGGTATGACTTCCCTTTACCGGTAGAGGTTCGCTACGACGACTTCACCCCGGACATCGACGAGAACCGGTTGCTGCTCGCCGCCGCGGATCGACTGCTCCAACTGACCGACATCTACGACGAGACACGCAAGCTGTTGCGCCACCTGCTCTCGCGACTGGACGGCATCGGGAGACTGAGCCCCGGCCGACCACTGCCGCGCTGGCAGCCGACCCCGCTGAACCGCCGGTATCAGATGGCCCTTGGCCTCGCCGATCTCGTATTGCGCGGAGCATCGTACGAACTGGACGGCACACCCGGCGAGGACAGCACTCTGCGAGCAGATGGCCTCATGGTGCTGAACATGTGGAAGGTTTTCGAGAACTTCGTCACTACTGGACTCACCAACGCGCTTGGTCCCTACGGTGGCGGTTGCACCCCTCAGGACCGGCGTCATCACCTCGACGATGCCCGCCTCTGCCAGCTCATACCCGATCTCGTCTATGAACAGCCTGGACCCGGTGGCGTGCCGGTGCCAGCCGCGGTGATCGACGCCAAGTACAAGATCGAAATTGGACCCAGCGGGCAGAACCCTGACCTGTTCCAGATGCTCGCGTACTGCACGGTTCTCGGCCTGGACCGGGGGCACCTCGTATACGCGGAGGGCCCTGCGGAGCCGTTAAGGCACATTGTTCACGGCACCGGGATCGAGATCCTCCAGCACTCCCTCGACCTCTCGCTACCACCAGACGAGTTGCTCGCTCAGGTCGCAGCTTTAGCTGCCGATATCGCCGGTGCTTGGAGTGCGGCCTGAAAGGACCCGCCAGACCGGGGCAACGCCGCGGGCCAGGCGCTACGGTCAGCACCATGTCCCGGTCCTACTTGCTCATCATCGGCCAAGCCGCTCCCTTGGCCTGGGTACTTACCGAACAGCGGATGGCTTTTCCCGCATTGCGCAGATCCCAGGCATCGGCCCTGGACGTCGGAGACGAGTTGCTCGTCTATACGACGCGGGGCTGCTTCGGCAATCCGACGCGAGACCAAGGCCGCTTGATGGCGCTGGCTACCGTCAAGACCACTGTCACCGACCTGCCCGAGCCCATTGTGTTCGGAGACCGGCGCTTACCTCTGGTTGTGCACTCGATATCAGAGGAATGACGCCGCTGCGTACCGGCGTGGAGTTGCGCCCGCTCGTCCCCGACCTGCACGCCTTTCCCGACGCCAGGTCGTGGAGCGTCCGCCTGCGCCGCCCGCTTGTGCCCTTGGACGAGCACGACGCCGCGCTGCTCCAACGACACCTCGCCCCACTCCTCGAACCACCCGACCGTCACCTGGCTGCCTATCAACAGGCGCGAAAAGCGCAGCATCTAGCTGCGACCAGTGCGGTCCGAATCGGCGATGCCATCCGAGGTAAAGCCTTCGCGAGTGGGCGTACCATCGGCGACATGTCCGACTCGATCTTCTTAGTCGGTGACGACGGCTCCGTGAGCGAGGCGCCCAGTACCGCCTATAACGCGGAGGCCGAGCTGCAAAAGCTGCTGGCTGACAACATTCACCTCTTGCCGGGAGCGCAGATCAACCGGGAGAACCCACGTCGCTGGTTGCTGATCAAGCGCGAGGCCGGCGTGCCAAACCAGGAGGGCGGTGGTGGCTGGTGGTCAATCGACCACCTTGCGGTTGATCAGGACGCAGTGCCGACGTTCGTCGAGGTGAAGCGGGCCAGCGATACGCGATCGCGGCGTGAGGTCGTCGCGCAGATGCTCGACTACGCCGCCAATGGCTCGGTGTTCTGGACGCCGGGGCAGCTACGCGGCTGGTTTGAGGGCGATGACCCGGAAAGCGCGACGGAGCGCTTGGTGGGCTGGCTGGATCCTACGGAAGACGAGCCCGAGAACGTGGCCGACTCGTTCTGGCAAGCGGTCGGGACCAATCTGAGGGAAGGGCAGATCAGGCTGGTGTTCGTCGCTGATGAGATTCCCGCCAGCCTGCAGCGGCTGGTGGAGTTCCTCAACGAGCAGATGCCGCGAGTTGAGGTCTTGGCGCTGGAGATCCGGCAGTACCGGGCCACCGGCAGCAAGACTGGCGCTTTGGTCCCGCGGCTAGTCGGCCAGACCTCACGCGCACAGGCCGCCAAGGAACGACCCGCATCCACAGCCCAGCGTTCGGCGCGCTGGACTGTCGACGAGGTGCTGGAGTTTGTGGCGCAGGCAGGGGAAGAGGCGTCCGCAGTGGCTGGAGCGGTCCGCGATTGGGCGACAGCTCACCCATACATTCGGATCACTGGCGGCACCGGCCCGAGCTATCCCTCGTTGACGATGTCAGCCGACTCCGGCCGGGTTGCATCGCGCTTCCCCGGGGTGCTGTCGCTGTACGGCTATCCGCATGGTGGAAGTCCCATGCTTGAGATTCGGATCAAGCGGATGTGCAGGACGCCTCCCTACAACCGTGATGAGGCTCGTCAGCGGTTGACTGCGGACCTGCACGCTCTCGGCATCCCCCGCCTCGACGCCGAAAACTTCTTGATCGACAAACGGCCCAACATCCCACTGACCGAGCTGACGGACGGCCGTGTCGAGCGTCTCCTATCCCTTCTCGATCGATGGATCGAGGACGTCCGAGCGCACGCCACCGAACCGGAGACCGCTGACGAAACCTAGAAGGAGGCGGACGGCTGATGGCCGGCTCCTTTGAGCCGCCTGACCGGTCGACGAGTGAGGACGGATTCCGGCCGCAAGGAAGCGGGAGCGGACTGCGCCGGAGCAATCCACGGCGGACGCGGACACAATCCCAAATGCGGCCGGATGACCTCCTGGACGGAACCCGCCGCGCCCGCCTGGCTCGGTCTAGTTGTAGGTGTAGCGCTTGTCGTCGCTGCCGCTGCCGCCCTGTCCGCGGGTCACCTCAGCCGCGTCACCCAGCTCGACCACGAGCTCGTCGTTCTCGGCCATTTCGTCGCTCCCTTCCGTGTCCCGGCTTCCTGTCCGCCGGGCTTGGCCCAACACAACGCCGACTGATCGGAGCACGGAAGCGTTGGCGCCGAAGCCGCAAAGCGTGTGCAGATTGTGCACAGGCCCTCGCCGAGCGGATACAGCGGCCGTAGCCTGAACAGGGGACGGCCTGTCATGACGTGGAGACGCGGTGGACACCCACGATGCTCTGTGGGATTCGGCCCGGGCACGCGCGCTGATCAAAGCCCGCGACATCGGTGGGGCGATCCGGTTAGCTCGCCAAACCCGCGGCTGGCGGCAAGCTGACCTCGGGAAGGAGTCCGGCTACTCGGCCTCGACCATCTCGCGGCTGGAAACCGGCCGCAACGCATCCACCGACGTGCATATGCTCCGCCGCGTCAGCCAGGCCGCGGGAATACCCTCGCATCTTCTCGGCGCGCTTCTGGGAATTGGTGTCTGCCCGCCCGCTACGGTGGCCGGAACCGTTGACCCGCGGGCGGAGAGGGACGATCCGATGCGCCGCCGCACACTCTTGTCGGCCGCGGGCCTGGCCGTGCCCATCCACCTGCTGACCCGGATCGACGACGCACTCGCCTTAATGCCGGCTGCCCCAGGCGACGCGACGCCTGGGGAGATCGCCAGGCGCATCGCCCGAGCCCGCTGCTGGTTCGACAACGGCGACCTGGCACGGCTCGTTGCCGACCTGCCCGCCCTGCTGGCCACCACCCATAAGGCAGCCGAGGATCGGAGCGATCCGGGCGCATACGCACAGGTGGCGGCCTGCTATGACCTGGCCACCGAAACGCTGAACAAGATCGGTAGCTACCAGGCCAGCAGGATCACCGCCGACCGTGCCACCACCTGCGCCAGCCGTTCAGGATCAGCTATCGCGATCGCTGCCGCGGCGCGGTCCCTCGGCATCGTCCTGCGCCACGAAGGACGGCGCGAGATCGCCAACCAGGTCACCCTCGACGCAGCCGCCAGACTTGAAGCCACCGGCCTCACCCGGCCGGCGCAATCGGCCGCCTACGCCCAGATGCTATGCACCTGCGCCTACAACGCTTCGCAAGCCGGCGACCGTGACCGCGCCCTCGAAATGATCAAAGAAGCCGCAGACGCGGCTGCCCAGCTCCCACCGCACACGATCGGCGGCCAGCCATTCACCGTCACCCCAGCCCACGTCGCCCTCTACAAGATCGGCGTGCACTGGTCCCTCGGCGACGCCGGGGCCGCCCTCCACACCGGCCGCACGCTGCACCAGGGCCAGTTCCCCACCCCCGAACGGCGCGGGCGCTTCCACACCGATATGGCTCGCGCGTGGTGGCAATGGGGCAAACCCGAACAGACCGCCCTCGCGCTGCTCGCCGCCCACCGCCAGGCTCCCGTCGAAGTCCGCGACCGGCCCACCATCCGCACCATCGCCGTCAGCCTGGCCGAACACCACCCCCGCGTCCCAGGCGTCCGTGAACTAGCCGCCGCCATCGGCCACCGCCACCCCGCTTGACCGGCCCGCATCGCCGCAGCGGCCCGGCGAGCGTTTCCCGTCCTGGTCACCGATGTGCTCCCGCGCCTGGAGGTTGGAAAGATCGTGATCACCGACGGCTAGGCCACGCCGGGGCACGACGCGCCATTTTGGTCTCTGCCTTAACTCTGCGGCTGTGCGTGTCAACGTCGCTCCAGAAGTGCCCGTGAACGTTGTGAACTCGCGCGTACCCGCCTCGACGGAATCCGTTGACGGTTATCAGGCCGCTACGGTGCGATGGAGAATCGATGGGGAGGTGCCGATGAGCGAGGAGCGGATGTCGCTCACGGACTTGCTGCGTCTGGCGGATTGGGGGCCGCGGCAACTGGTGACGGCGATCAACGCCCGGCTGTCCAGCCAGGGACGGGATCGGCTGCGTCTGGATCCCACTGCGGGCTATGCGTGGGTGCGGCGTGGTTTCCGCCCCCGTCCGCCGATTCCGGATGTCGCTGCTGCGGTGCTCACGGAGCATCTCGGATTCACCGTCACCGCCGCGCAGTTGTGGCCGGGGCGCGAGGAATCCGGCGCACCGCGGCGTAGCGCGGCCGATGACCTTGATGGTGTTACCCACATCGACGACTTCGTACGCGAGCTGAGCCAGCTCAGCACGACCGCAGCGACGCCGCAGAGCCCGATCACGGATGCGTCCGGCGCGGACCTGACCGCCGCGGTTCTGGACCAGCTACGCGGTGCGGTGCTTGTGGCGCGTAACCGCGCGGACCACGATTACGTGCTCCCCGAGCAGGTGGACCTGATCTCGTCGCACGTCGCCGCGTTGCGGCGGCTGGATGACCGGCACGGCGGCGGGGCGCTGAGCCTACGGTACGTCACAGCGGAGTTAAGAAGCGTCGTCGACCTCGTTGAGTACGCCAACTATGGCCCGCAGGTCGGCAAGCAGCTGATCACGATCGTTGCCGACCTGGCCCAACTGCTGGGCTGGCTGCAATTCGACTCCAGCCGGTACGGCGCGGCCGAGCGGTACCTGCTGCTCAGCGTCGGGATCTGCCGGACGCTCGGTGCGTCCGACCGCACCGCCAATGCCATCGGCATGCTCAGCTACGTCTCGGCGTTCGCCGGGCATGGGCCGCAGGCGGTCCGGCTCGCCGAAGCGGCGGCACGCGAATGCGGGAAAGGCAATCCTGTTCTGCGGGCGAGGCTCCTGGGCCGGGAGGCCACGGCTGCTGCGGCCGATGGCGACCTGGCCAGGTTCCGGCGCCAGTCAGAGGAAGCCGCCAGCCTGCTCCAGCGCCGCGGACCGGGCGACGCCCCCTCGTTCCTGTACTACCTCACCCACGAGCAACTCGCGGCTGAAGCAGGGCAGGGACTGGTCGTCCTGGCCGGGCGGACAACGGTGAACCGCGGCCGGTTGCTGTCCGAGGCGATCGAGGCGCTCAGCGGTGCCGTCTCCGTCATGGCCGCGCCGGATCCTGCCGGCGGTGGGCCCGCCTATCCGCGCTCGGCGCTGCTGCACACCACCTTCCTCGCCCGCGCCCATCTGCTGCGCGGCGAGCCGGCCGAGGCCGTGACGGCGACGCGAATGGCGCTGGGCCTGCTGGCGCAGGTGCAGTCGCCGCGTGGGCGGAACTACCTGCGGGGTCTGCGGCCTACGCTGGCCCGCCGGTCGCGTTCCCCCGTCATCCGCGAGTTTCTCGCCGAGTTCGATGAGGCATTATCGCCGGTATGACGACCGGTACCAGTGACCCGGCCGCCCCAGTACCCATGGCGGACCGTGTCGAGATCGCCGAACGGGCCTTTGACGAGCCCGATGCTTCCCGGCTGCTTCGCGCCTTCTATGACGAGCAGGTCGGCCGGTATGGATTCGCCGAAACGATCGACGTAGATCCCGCCGGTTACGCAGCCCCCAACGGCGTCTTTGCCGTGATGTACTACTGCGGCGTGCCGGTGGGTTGCGGGGGGTATCGCTGGTACGACCGCGCGGCAGGCACGATCGAGGTCAAGAAGACCTACCTGGTTCCCGCAGTGCGCGGGCGCGGGGCCGGTCGCGCGCTGCTGTCCTGGCTCGAACGCCACGCCGCAGCGGACGGAGCACGCCGGGTGATCTTGGAGACCGGCGTGCGGAATACCGCCGCCCTGGGCCTGTTCACCAGCGTCGGCTATCGGCCCACGCAGCGTTACGTTGAGGGCCGCGACCCGGCTATCAACCGCGCCTTCGTCAAATCGCTCACAGAGCCGGCTCAACCCCCGGCTTGGGATGTGCCGCACGCCATCGCCCGATGAGCGCCGCTTCCTTGCCCGGGTCGATCCCCTGCTCAGCGAAACGCTCGTGGCGAACCGGCCGGCCGCCGTCCCGCAGCCACATCCAGGTGTCGTGGACGGTCTCCGCGAGCGGGCGGCAGCGCAGGCCAGCAGTCTCGGCCCACCCGGTGTTCATTCCCCACGGCGCCGCCGCATCACGCCACAGCGGCAACTCGGTCCACTGAGTCACACCCTCCCGAACCAGCCACTTTTCATCCACCCAGACGATTTGGGCCGGCCGTTCAGCGATGTTCGCAGTTTCGTGAATGCAGGCTCGCAGCATGTCGCCATATGTGTGTATTCCGGGCGGAGCGGCGACGTTAAACACCCCATGCCCGCCCCGCTCGACTTGGTCTAGCAGGAACCGGGAAAGGTCCCGCACATCGACCGGCTGGATACCGCGGTCCGGAGCTGGGGCGAGGACCTGGCCGCCACGGCGCATGCGGCCAAGCCACCAGGGCAGGCGCCCGACGTACTCGTAACGGCCCAGCACTACATGGGGGCGAAGCACGAGCAGCCGTGCGGAGCCGAACGCGTTCTGGCAGGCGATCTCGCAACCCACCTTGAGTGGGCCGTACGCGTCCGGATCCCAGCGCCGGGTACCGGGGTCGAAATCGGGGTCGCCGTCCCACAGCGCCGAGGCCTCGTCCACCGGGGCGTGCGGCCAGTCGCGGTATGCCGAGATCGTCGACACGAAGACGCAGCGTTCCGCGATGTCAGCGAGGATATCCATCGAACGCCGCACGACGGCCGGGACGCTGCCCGCCACATCGAGGACAACATCCCACGGACCCTGCCG
>WNFJ01338620.1_pt1 | contig 10030 bp, 6 predicted proteins | sample 5400461 | NCBI WGS metagenome assembly WNFJ01 (sample SAMN13153349, study PRJNA577476) | soil metagenome | isolation source: 115 cm saprolite on Douglas fir-dominated hillslope | place: USA:California | collected 2013-09-17
TATGGCGGAGAGGGTGGGATTCGAACCCACGAGCCCGGTTTTGCCAGGCTACCCGCTTTCGAGGCGGGCTCTTTCAACCGCTCAGACACCTCTCCCGTCCGAAAGTTTAGCGGAGGCCTGCTCATTCAGCAATCCGCGACTTTGAGACAACCTCCTTCCCAATCGGTAAAGCGATCAACAACATCGATGGCCACCCGGGATTGTGCTCCCCATCATTCGTTTTTAGGGCGGTCGAAATCCGGGCGGTGCGCGCAGCCGGCGGGGGAGTACCTGCGTAGCGGACCCAAAGAGCGTATGCTACACTTAGCGCCCAGTACGGTAAGACCACAATCGCACGGCGATTCACTTCCCCTTCGGGCCCTTCCGCGCAGCCTCTAGGAACGAAGAGACGGCTGCCAGTAGGATGACGAAACAATCGCATCGCGCGCCGCTCCAGGAAATGTTTGACACATTTCCCCGGGGCCTTGCCGTGCTCGAATTGAATGATCCAAGCGACGTCTCCACCTGGCGGCTCGTTTCAATCAACCGTCTTGCCGCGAGCTTAGTCGCGCCGTCGATTGAGACTTTCCTTTCCAGCGCGCGCCTGCGCCTGGGTTCGCTTGTGGACTTGCCGAACGTCTACCGCGAAATCCTCAGCACGCGGCGCTCCAGGATGCTCGGAATCGTCGAGACCCGAAGCTCGGCTCCCTATAATGAGCGCCTCTATATGGTATCGGTATTTCCGGCGGGCATGCGCTGTGTCGCCATCTTATTTGAGGGTGCGGACTCGACGGTCGCCGGCCACAGCGCCCGCGCGCTGGCGGAAAGGCAATTGGCTCAGACTTGCGAGTTTGTCGGAGCGATCCTCTGGAAGGCCGAGCCCGCGACCCTGCAGTTCACCTACGTGAGCCCACATGCGCAGGCGATCCTGGGTTATTGGCTGGAACGCTGGACAGGAGAAACGAATTTCTGGAAAAAACATCTCTTCCCGGAAGACCGCGAACGCGTCGCCGGCATGTGCGAGAAGATCTTACGCGAACGAAAGAGGCGGGATTTCGAGTTTCGCATGATCAACGTGCACGGCCAGATCTTTTGGTTCCACGCGGCGGCGGAAGTTGCCGAGCAGCACAGCCGGCCGCCGGAACTGGTCGGCGTGATGAACGACATCACCGACCTGAAGCGCGCCGAAGAACGGATCCGCGCGCTTACCGCACGGCTGATGCGCCTCCAGGATGACGAGCGCCGCCATATCAGCCGCGAACTGCACGATAGCCTGGGTCAATATTTGACCAGCATCAAGATCAATCTCGAGATAGTCAAACGGGATAGCGCCTCGATCGAGGAGCGGCATCGCGCGCTACTGGCGGAGAGCGCAGGAACCCTCGAGAGATGCGTGCAGGAAGTGCGCTCTGTTTCCTACCTTCTCCATCCTCCGCTGCTCGATGAGCTGGGATTGCTGGCGGCTTTGCGCTGGTTTACCTCCGGGTTTGCTGAGCGCAGCGGGATTGAAGTGAATCTGAACGCGCCTCACGAGTTCAGCCGTCTGCCTGAGGAGATGGAACTGGCGCTTTTCCGCATCGTGCAGGAATCGCTGACCAATGTGCACCGTCATTCCAGAAGTGATGCGGCCTGGGTCATGCTTTCCGAGCACAAGGACCGAGCTGAGGTCCGAATTACCGACAGCGGAGTCGGCGTGCCTGCGGACATCATCGAGCAAATCAAACAAGGCAAGGCCATCGAGGGTGTGGGTCTTCGCGGAATGTACGAGCGCGTTCGCGAGTTGGGCGGACAGCTCGAAATTGAGTCCAGCGGCATGGGCACCGCCGTATCCGCGGTGCTTCCACTGCGGCGAGCAGAAATGAAAGACGAAGACGAGCGCAAATCGAGAATTGCCGGCAAGCGGCTCGAAACTACGGATCTTCGCATCGACAACGCGGCCAGCAAAATGGATGGGGCTGGGGGGCTGAGAAAAGAAGGCCGGGAATTCCTCACCGCGAGCCCACGGCGCCGGCGTGCCTCTCGGAGTTCAACGTGAAGCGAATGACTTCCAGGAAAGCCCGCGCCCAAGACAGCGAATCCTGGAAGTCAATTGCCGCTACTCCGCAATCGGAACCGAAAGAAAAAGAAAAAGAAGACATCGTGGTTGTGGCCATTGGGGCTTCCGCGGGCGGGCTCGAGGCTTTTACTGAGCTGCTCTCCCATCTCCCTCCGAACACTGGAATGGCCTTCGTGCTCGTCCAACACCTCGATCCCAAGCACGAAAGCATGTTGACCGAGCTAATCTCCCGTTCCACGAGAATGCCCGTACAGGAAGTGAAAAACGGAATGGGCATCGAGCCCGACCACGTCTACGTCATCCCTCCGAATGCCACGATGACGATCCACGACCATACTCTGCGGCTCACCGCGCGCGAAGAGACTCGGGGCCAGCACATGGCCGTGGACTCCTTCATGCGTGCCCTCGCGGAGGCGCAGGGCCATAACGCCATCGGCGTCATTCTCTCCGGCTCGGGAACCGACGGGACGCTGGGACTGGCCGAAATCCAGGCGCAAGGCGGAGTGACCTTCGCTCAGGATGAAACCACCGCTCGCCACGATGGCATGCCGCGCAGCGCCATCGCCGCCGGTCGCGTGGACTTCGTCCTGCCGCCCTCCGAGATTGCCCGCGAGTTGACGCGTATCGCCAGCCATCCTTACATCGCCCGTACCAGTAGCGACGAAGCCACCGATCCCGTCCCTGAACAGCACGTCGGGCTGAACACAATTTTCCAGCTGATCCGCAAGTCCACCGGCGTGGACTTCACCCATTACCGCCATACCACCATTCGCCGGCGCGTCCAGCGCCGCATGATCGTGCACAAAATCGATACCCTGCCGCGCTACGTCAAGTATGTGCAGCAAAATCCGGCCGAGCTGAAAGCGCTCTTCCAGGATATGCTCATCAACGTCACCAGCTTCTTCCGCAACCCCTCGGTCTTCGAGGGCTTGAAGAAGCGCGTTTTTCCTGCAATTCTGAAGAAGCACCCCGGGAATGCGCCCATCCGCATCTGGGCTCCCGCTTGCTCCTCCGGCGAAGAGACCTACTCGCTGGCCATTGCTCTGCTGGAATTCCTCGGCGACAAAGGTTCTCCTCTCCACGTGCAGATTTTTGGATCGGACGTCAGCGAGACCAGCATCAACAAAGCCCGCAGCGGCCTTTACCCCGAAAATATTCAAGGCGACGTTTCCCCCGATCGCCTGCGGCGTTTCTTCCTCAAGGTCGAGGGCGGCTATCACATCAATAAGAACGTCCGCGATCTGTGTATCTTTGCTCAGCAGAATCTGCTGGTCGATCCGCCCTTCTCGCAAATGGACCTCATCTGTTGCCGGAACCTGCTGATCTATCTGGAAGCGCCGCTTCAGAAAAATGTTATCTCCCTGTTTCATTACGCGCTGAAGCCCGATGGATTTCTCGTGTTGGGGACCGCGGAGAGCGTCGGCACACTCGGCAATCTGTTCTCTCTGGAAGATCGAGCGAACAAGGTTTATGCGAAGCGGTCCACGGCCGTGCGGCCGTCGGTGGCATTTTCCATGGGCCGCTTTCCGGAGAAGATCGAGCCGGGTGCGAGGCCTCACCTTGTGGGCAGGAAGGAGCCGTCGTGGAACGCCGCCGAGGCCCAGAAGGAATTCGACCGCCGCTTGCTGCAGCAATTCGCCCCTGCGGCCGTTTTTGTCGATGAAGCGCTCGAGGTGGTTCATTCGCGGGGGAACGTGGACCGCTATTTGAAGCTTTCCTCGGGGCGCGCCACGCTGGGCATCCTCAAGATGGCTCGGGAAGGGCTGTCGCTCGAACTGCGCAATGCCATCGCGCGCGCCAGAAAAGAAAATGTCACGGTGCGCCGCGAACACGTCGAGCTAAAGACCGATCACTCCGTGCGCAACGTCACCTTCGAGGTGATTCCGCTGCGCATCGCCAATACCCACGAGCCCTATCTCATGGTCGTATTCGAGGAGGCCGGCGCCGAACAGCGACGCCCTCTGGGAAAGCGCGGCGTGGCGCCGATCCGAAAGGATACACCCTCCAAACGTCTCCTCAAGCTGGAACAGGAATTGGCCGCGACCACCGAGTACCTCCACACCGTGATTGAAAATCAAGAGGCCACCAACGAGGAGCTGCAGTCCGCCAACGAGGAAATCCTTTCCAGCAACGAAGAGCTGCAGAGCACCAATGAAGAACTGGAGACCGCCAAGGAAGAGTTGCAATCCGCCAACGAAGAACTGACCACCGTCAATGACGAACTGCGCAGCCGCAACCTGGAAATCACCCAGGCGAATAACGACTTGCTCAATCTGCTGGCCAGCAGTGATGTCGCTGTGATCATGCTCGGAAGCGATCTGGTCATTCGGCGATTCACACCCGAAGCGCAGAAAATCCTGGGATTGATTCCTGGCGATGTGGGCCGGCCCTTCGACAACATTAACGCAGGCCTGAATATTCTTAATCTACACGACCTGATCTCCAACGTGATCAGCGACTTCATTCCCTTCGAGCGTGAGGTGCACGTGCGATCCGGCAAGACCTATATTCTGCGCGCTACTCCCTATCGCACCGGCGAAAACAGGGTCCAAGGTGCCGTCATCACGCTTATCGGGCTTCCCGAGACCCTGCGAGAGGCAAAGGCGGAAGAATTCGTGCTCGTGCTCGATCCTGCCTTGCGCGTCAAGGCTGCCTCACCGTCGTTTTATCGGGCCTTTCAGCTGAGCCCGGAAGCGGTCCAAAACCGTCCTCTGGATCGCCTGAATCATTTCGTCTCCGGCAATCCGGACCTGCAAAAGGCCCTGCAGACGGCTCAGCAGACCAGCGAGACGATCGCGCCCTTTACCATCGAGTTGAGAATGGATGGCGACGCGCGGAAAAAATTCGAGTGCAGGCTCGAACGCATCATGCTGGACGGCGGCGCCAACGTCATCACGCTGACTTTGCACGCACCACCTCCCGCGCAGAAAAGCGCCCAAACCAACGACTGAGTGTGCCGCGGAATGCAATGCGAGCGTTGCTATTTCAAGCGGTTTTCGGGAGCCCGCGCGGGGTACAGCTAAAACTGTAGTTGCCCCCAGTGTCTACGGACTCCTTAGGGGCGTCCTGGGCTAAATCATGTATTGCCAGCGCTTTTCGCACACTCGTATTGTCAAATGCGCCCGGGGCGCCGTGTTGCTGTAGCTCACCGGTCACAAATCGCGGTGCGCGGGCCAATCTCTGCACCTGCATGTGTACGTTCGGAAGAACACACATGAACCGGAGGTGACTTCATGGCGCCTTTCCGAATCCTCTTGGCTGATGATCACGAAGTGGTGCGAGCGGGACTTCGCGCTCTACTCGAGGAGCAGCAAGGATGGGAAGTTGTCGCCGAAGCTGTAGACGGCCGCGAGGCCGTGGACAAGGCCACCAAGCTCAAGCCCGATGCCGTGGTCATCGACATTGCCATGCCCTCGCTGAACGGCCTGGAAGCCGTGCGGCAGATCGTCAAGGCCGTCCCGCATTGTAGAGTGCTCGTCCTCACCATGTACGATTCGGATCCCTTGATCCAACAGGTCCTGCAAGCCGGCGCCCGGGGTTATCTCCTCAAGTCGGATGCCGGACGTGATCTGGTTTCAGCCATCGATGCCTTGCGCCGTAATAAGACTTTCTTCACGCCAAAGGTGAGCCAGATGGTCCTCGAAGGCTATCTGGACAAGAGTCCCAAGGAAAAAGAGCCGGAGTGCGAAGCGGAAAGCTTGCGGCTCACCAGCCGCCAGCGCGAGATCGTCCAGCTACTGGCCGAGGGCAAGAGCAGCAAAGAAGTCGCCGCCGTGTTGGGGCTGAGCGTGAAAACTGCGGAAACGCATCGCGCCAACATCATGCGCAAGCTCGATTGCCACTCCGTAACGGAACTGGTTCGCTACGCCATCCGCAATCACATTATTGCGGCTTGATCGTTCATGAGGCTGGTATCTTCAGGTAGGTAACCTCGCATCCTGGGCCAAAGCTCGTCTTCATCTTCATCTACCCCGCTTACCCAATTTCAGAGACTAAGTTCTAGTACCATATTTGGGTTTGCAAGCTGCATTCGGTTTGTTAGCTAAATTTGTTAGCTAAAAATGATCGGAAAAACTGTCGCCGTGCGGCAATCGTCGCAGCCTTTCCTCCCGCTGGGCTTTCTGCGAAACTCTAATCATTCATGCTACCGCTGGAAGGCGTCAAAATTATCTCCGTAGAGCAGGCCGTAGCAGCTCCCCTTGCGTCCCGCCATCTAGCCGACTTCGGGGCTCGCGTCATCAAGATCGAACGTCCTGAGGACGGCGACTTTGCTCGCGCCTATGACCACAAGGTCCTCGGAATGTCGAGCTGGTTCGTCTGGCTGAATCGGTCCAAGCAAAGCCTCACTCTGGACCTCAAGCGCCCCGAAGCCCGCGAGATCGTGGACAAACTGATCGCGGATTGCGACGTATTCATGCACAACCTGGCGCCGGGAGCCGCCGGCCGGGCAGGGCTGAAGAGCGACGCCATGCTCTCTCGCAATCCCAGGCTCATCGTCTGTGAGATCAGCGGCTACGGTTCGGACGGCCCCTATCGGGACAAAAAGGCCTACGATCTCCTGGTGCAATTCGAGACGGGCGTCGTTTCCATCACCGGAACACCGGAATCGCCCTGCAAGGCGGGAATCTCAGTGGCGGACATAGCCGCGGGGATGTACGCCTTCAGCGGCATCTTGATGGCTTTGTACCGCCGGCAAACCACCGGCCGCGGGGGCCTCGTGCAGGTGTCGCTTTTCGACGCCCTCAGCGAATGGGTCTTACCCGCGGCCTATTACGGGGCGTATGGCGGCTCGCCGCCATCGCGCACCGGCGCCGAACATGCCTCGATTGCCCCTTACGGTCCCTACTACACCGGAGATGGCAAGCAGATCAACATCGGAATCCAGAACGAGCGCGAATGGCTGCAATTTTGCTCCTCGGTGTTGCTAAACAAGGAAATCGCCGCCGATCCGCGCTTCGATAGCAATTCCAAGCGTTCCGAAAATCGCAAAATATTGCGCACCGTAATCTCAGAGATTTTTCGCACCCTGACGCTGGACGAAATTGTGGAGAGGCTGGAGCGCGGCGGTATCGCTCATTCCAGGATGAATTCGGCGGAGGAACTCCTGGCGCATCCCCAACATAATGCCAGGCAGCGCCAGAAAAACGTCGCGTCACCGGTGGGGCTCTTGCGGGCGCTCGTGCCACCCATCGTTCTGGATGGCGCAGAGCCTCGCATGGAGGCAATTCCAGCCCTGGGCCAGGATACCGATGCGATCCTCAGCGAGCTTGGATACACGCCCGGGCAGATTCAGGTTTTGCGCCGGGAGGGAGTGGTCTGAGGCAGCTCGGTGATTGAACGGTTGGCGCTAAAATCGTCCAGAAAAGAAGAGCCCCACCGGCTTAGGGGGAACGGTGGGGCGGGGTACTGCAAGTCAGGGGTCGTCACTTGGTTCGATAGCGCAGCCCGCTTCCGTGGACAATTGTACTTTGTGTAAGTAGGCGCCGCTAAATACGGTAACGATCAAAAACGCTCACCTGAGATAAAGCCGCGCCGGCGAAGAAGACAACCCCGGCAAAGGCGCGGAAAGCCTGCCTGTCATTCTGAGGAGTCCGCCAAGGCGGACGACGAAGAATCTCTCAGTCTTGCTTTCTGCACCGAGATTCTTCGGGCTTACCGCGATTTCTTGCGGTGGGCTAACACTATCCCGGCAATGTCGCGCAAGCCAAACGATGCATGGTGGGAATGAGCCGCGAGCCCATCTCTTCCTTGGGCAGGAAAGCATTGGCGCCGCAACGATCGGAGATTTGCTGATAGGAGTTGCTGGGTATGGCCGTGACCAGTACGACGATTACCTTTGGCCATCTTTCCCGAATGGCGGAAGTAGCCTCCAGGCCATTCATCAGCGGCATGGCAATATCCATCAGAATGAGGTCAGGCTGCAGATTCGCGGTCAGACTGATCGCCTGAAGACCATCGCAGGCTTCGCCGACGACCCGAATCTGCAGGTCGCCCTCGAGAAGATCCCGAACGGCCGAACGGAACTCCTGATTATCGTCGACAACCAGTACTCTGATCATCGCTGATCCGGACCCTTAGAAGTTTGTTGGGCTGGCCCAAGGCCACTCGACCATTCGATGCTCAAATCCTCGCTAGAAGGCATCTCGGCCGGGGCGAATTCTACGTTTTCAGCTCATCTGGCCGAGTCCCCTTCCCAAGTAAAAGGTGGTGGGCGTTTGGTCGTCCCAGCCCACATTGCAAAACGGAATCGACCATTTTTGGACCTTGGTAGGTTCGAGGATAGGCTTGCCCAAGGCTGGGGATGAAAGGCAATAGGTACCGTCGTGCGTGCCGATCCAGATCAGGTTGCGGTCCCACTCGATAAATACGTTTTCCGTTGTCCCGCGCCACCACGTTATGTACTTGTCGATCTCGCCATCGCGCGGCGGAACGAACCAGGCCACTTCTTTCGGAGCCGTGGGGTCCGAGATGTCGAAAATCCGCACGCCCGCATTGAACCAGGTCATCGCCACGATATTTGGCTTCGCGGCGCCGGGCTGCAGCCAGCACTGCGTGTTATGTGACCCGAAGCGGCCGCGGGCGAAGCAGAAATCGGTGTAAGGAGCGTCGGGCGGAGCTGCCGGCCGGGGGAAGAAGCCGATAATTTTTGGATTCCGCGGATCCTTCACGTCGATGACGTAAGGTGTGTGATAGTTCTCGCGGCAATCCGCTTCCACGGACTCGTGCGCGGCGACGACGATATTTTGCAGCCGCGGATGCGCCGCATCAGACGTGATGGGCAAACACGTGTGAAAGGGGATAGTGCCGAAAGTATCGAATTCGTACTGCACGTGGCCGTAAGGCTTGGGATGCCTGATATCCGATAAATCCAGAGCGTACATGCCAAACGCGCCAAAGCCGCCGTAGCCGACCGTCCCTCCGTCCTCCACCCGCTTCGGAACGGTTATTGCTCCATGGTTCCCGGTCCAGGAAACGTGGTCGCCCGCAAACCGATACTTTTTGTACTCCGCCTCCTCGCCCAACCGTTGCCCCGGCACCCACCACTTCGACACCTCTTTCACGTTGGCGGGATCGGACATATCGACAATCACCAAACCGTTGCTATAGGGCCGTTCGAGATTCTCCAGGCGCAACTGGTCGTCCCAGCCGCAATCCAGATAAGCATACTGCCCGCCATCATAAAAATTGTGATGCGTGCCGTTGCCCTTCACGCCGGTGTTGTATTCCTGCAGGAGCCTGGGGTTTCTCGGATCGGTAACGTCGTAGTTGCGAATGCCCCGCAGGCCCTTGTACGCCAGTATTTTGTCCCGCAATTCCTTGTCGTATTGGCCGTGCGGATATTCGGGAACTTCCATGGTGAGCGGCTGCGCCGCCGTGACCATCATGATCCATTTTTTGAGTTTCGTACTGTAGGTGCAGCTGGCAAAAGAACTCGAAGTCACGCCTTTATTCAAAACGACCGGATTTTTGGCCTCGCTGATATCCACAAAACCGGCGCCGCCCGGCAACAATCTCTGCTTGCCTCGCGCCCACATAACACATAGCGGCTCGCCCCCCGTGATCGTCGTTCCCGGAAGGTGCGCGTGGATCTCCATATTGTGGATGTACTGCTTGCGGTCCAGGTACGTAAGAGCGCCCATCGCAAGGGGGATTTCAGGTGGCTCGTTTGAGGTGTAAAGACCAGAGACCTGCGCCCGAGCGCCGATCGCGCCTGTAAGGCTTGCTGCGGCGGCGCCCACAGCGGCTCCGGCCACATTCTTGAGCAGCGATCTGCGGCTCAGCCCTTTGCTTTCCTCGCCCTGTTCGGGACTGCTTGCAAAAAGCTCAGATTTTCGGCGTGCTCTGGACATAAGAATTACCTCTTTTTCGATTCAAGACCACCCGGCGGGAAAGGAGTTTCGCTATCAATTAGATAGTGCCCGGTGCGATGTGCTGCTCTTTTGCATACGAACGGCATTTATCACAACAGCGGAGACGCTGTCAAAGAAAATGGGC
>WNFJ01383533.1_pt1 | contig 10029 bp, 10 predicted proteins | sample 5400461 | NCBI WGS metagenome assembly WNFJ01 (sample SAMN13153349, study PRJNA577476) | soil metagenome | isolation source: 115 cm saprolite on Douglas fir-dominated hillslope | place: USA:California | collected 2013-09-17
GACTCTGAACTGGATGTTCCTATACGCCGGCGCGATGTTTGTCCTGGGCATGGGAATCTTCATCCTGACCTACTCATTTCCGAACGGCATGCACAGCGCCATGTTTTATCGCGTGGCCTGCACCGCGCTCCCGTTTCCCTTAGTGGGCCTCGGCCACGCTTCGCACCAGCGCTGGGCGTCCACAAAAGTCGCCGCCATCTTCATGGCGTTCTGGATCGCCACTATCTGGATACTGCCTTTGTTTCCGGCCGAGCCCAAGCTCGGGCCCGTGTATTATAACGTCACGCATTTAGTTCCCGCGCCATTTCCGATCTTGCTGATCGTCCCCGCGTTCCTCCTCGACCTGCTTCGCGAGAAACTGGCCGGCCGCCCGCGCTGGCTGCAAGCGGCCGCCGCGGGGTCCCTGTTTCTGCTATCGCTGCTCGCCATTGAATGGCCCTTTGCGAACTTCCTCCTCTCCCCGGCCGCGCGTAACTGGTTCTTCGGCTCGCACTACTTCGGCTACGCCACGCACCCGGCCAGCGCGATCGCTAAGTTCATATTCTTCGATATGGACCGCGGCGAGTTCTGGACAAACCTCGCGCTGGCGCTGTTCTTCGCGATTCTCACCACGCGCCTGGGAATGGCCTGGGGCGACTCCTTGCGGAGGGTTCGCCGCTAGCCATTCATGCGAGTTCTGCTTCTGTTCGCGCTGGTCTCCGCGTGCCGCGCGCACGTCGGCAGTCCGGATGTATTTTACGAAGGCTCCGCCGGTCCATATCGTTTGCTGGTCACCATCCGCCCTCCGCAGGTAGTTCCCGGCGTCGCTGAAGTGGAGATCCGCAGCGCCTCGCCCGACGTGCGCGAAATCCGCGTCGCTCCCGTGCCGCTCACTGGCCCCGCGGCGCAGTATCCACCCACGCCGGACATCCTCCAGCGATCGAAGGACGATCCGCAATTCTACACCGGCGCCGTATGGCTCATGGCCTGCTGCTCCTGGCAAGTGCGGATTTATCCCGACGGCGCCCAGGGAAAGGCGGAGATGGCCGTCCCGGTAGTCGGCATCGCCACCCGTACGTTGCGTATGGAAAAGACCATGGGCGTCGTGCTGCTGTTCTTCCTGACGTTGCTCGGCGTTGGCGCCGTCAGTATCAGCGGTGTCTACGCGCGTGAGGGACAGCTCGCGCCGGGCGTAGAGCCCGATCAGCAGCATAAGCGGCGTGGCAGAAGAGTCATGCTGATCGCCGGCGTCCTGGTCGCTGCCATGATCGTCCTCGGCAAGCTCTGGTGGGATTCCGACGACCGCGCTTTCCAGAAATTTATCTACAAGCCGCTGAGCATGACTGCGTCGCTCGAGCCCGGCGGCCGCCTCGCTCTGCATCTGGCAACTTCGGGCTGGCTGCAGAGCGTCGACGATCTGCTCCCCGACCACAATCATTTGATGCACCTGTATCTGATTCGCCTGCCCGATATGGAGCGCGTCTGGCATCTGCATCCGGAGATAACGGCAGCGGGCCGCTTCTCCCAGGACCTGCCGAACATACCCGAGGGCCGCTACCAGATCTACGCCGACATCGTTCACGGCAACGGATTGCCCGAAACGCTGATGACTCAGATCGCCCTGCCCGACGTCCCCGGCAAGCCGCTAACCGGCGACGACGCCGCAGGCAAGGCGCCCCCGCTTTCAGAGGCCAACCTCAGTCGCAATATGTTCGAACTATCGGATGGCTACCGCATAGTCTGGGACCGTCCCGCCGCACTGGTAGCCGGCCGCCTCACCTCATTCCAATTCCGCGTGGAGGATCGCGAAGGCAAGCCGGCGACCGATGTGGAGTTATACATGGGGATGCAAGGCCATGCCGCGTTCATCAAGACGGATGGCTCGGTCTTCGCTCATATCCACCCTTCAGGCACCGTCCCGATGGCGGCGCTGGCGCTGGCCCAGTCCGATCCCCATGCCGGCCACGCCATGGGCCGCACGATCCTGCCGCCGGTAGTTGCGTTCCCCTATGCGCTCCCCAAACCCGGCGCCTATCGCATCATCGTTCAAATCAAGCGCGCCGGTCGAGTAGAAACCGCAGTCTTCGATGCGAGCTGTTAAGTCCAGTGTTTGCCAAACAACAACAAGTCTAACGTAGCGGCAGATACCGAACCTGGCCTTCCCATTCGCCGGGAACGCTGCATTCCGTCAGCAGGAGAATGTCCTCGATAGCTACGCGAATGGAAAGCGAGCGGTTGACCTCGAACACCCCGGGCATTTGGTCGCCCTTCATAAGCCGGCGATAGGCGAAAGCCGTGATCGTCGATACGTCGTGAGTAAGAAGAATTCTATTGTGTTCCGCAGCCCACTCGAGCACCAGTTCATCACTGACTCCGCTCAGACCGATATCTTGAGCGCGGACGACGTCGATATTTTGATTTTGGCGGCGCAATCCACGAATAACGTCGTTGTTGAAGTTCTCATCCGCCAGCCAGCGCAAAGATTACCTTTGGCGCCGGGCGAGCAAACGCTCACGGATACCATCCGGCGGCCAGCGCGACTCGTTTGCGCGTTTGTTTTCGTCTGCGCTTTGGCGCCGTCTCGAAAAATACTCTTCGAGCTCAGCCTGGTGCCGGAGGTAGTATCCAATTACCTGATAGATGTCCGCAAGAGATGCGGAAGGATACTGCTGTGCGATTTCTTCGGCCGTGGCGCCTTCTGAGAAAGCCGCCACAAGGCTCTCCAGCGTGACCCGCGTATTGGGCACCCGCATTACACCGTCGGCTCCTGTCACGAGAGGTATTGATTCGACCATCGCTTCCTGTTTACAGCCTAGCCCTTGTCATCTTCTCATGCAACCTTGTTACCCATCGTCGATCTGAGGCTTCACTCCCGAAAGCGTTAAACCGAAATGAAAATTCGGCCGCCACGGCGATAGGTCGACATCAGAACGGTAGAGCTATACTGAGAGACCTGGAGACCCACATGCGCCGACTAAATCGACTACTAACACTCTGCATATTCCCGGCGTTACTCGCGCTGGCTCAACCCTACAAGGTAGTGAAGACAGTCAAAGCCGGCGGCGCCGGCGGTTTCGATTACGTCTACGCCGACGAAGCTGGGCGGAAGTTATACATCGCCCGTAGCGGCTCCCCCGGGCGGATCGCCCACGGAGCCGCCGTGTCTCCCAAATCGAATCACGGCTTCGGCAGCAGCAAGCCCATCGCAATGTGGAACAGCAAAACTCTCGCCCCCATCAAGACCATCGACGTAGAAGGCAATCCCGACGGCCTTCTCTATGAGCCATTCAAGGATCAGGTCTGGGTGCTCAGCCACAGGGCTCCCAACGCCACCGTAATTAATGCCGCGGATGGTTCCATCGTCAAGATAATCGATCTCGGCGGCGCCCCCGAGCAAGCCGTCAGCGACGGCAAGGGCCATGTGTATGTCGATATCGAAGACAAGGAGAACATTGCTGTCGTCGATACGAACACCCTCGCGGTCACGGCGCACTATGACCTCACCGGAAGCGGCGGAACCTGCGCGGGCCTCGCGATGGATGTCAAAAATCGCATCCTCTTCGCCTCCTGCCGCAAGCCACAAAACATGGTGGTCTTGAACGCGGACACCGGCAAGATTCTCGCCACTCTTCCCGTCGGCATGGGTACCGATGGAGCGGTTTTCAATCCCAAGACCATGGAGGCATTCAGCTCGCAAGGCGACGGCACGCTCACCATAATCAAGGAAAATAGTCCCACCAGTTTCGTAGTCGAGCAGAACCTCGAGACCATGCGCGGGGCCAAGACCCTTACGCTCGATAGCAAGACCAACCACGTGCTGCTGATCGCCGCCGAGTTTGGACCGCCGCCCGCCACGCCGCCGCCTGGTGGACGACCCGGACGCGGCCCCATGGTCCCGGATTCCTTCACGATTCTAGTGGTTGGCAAATGACCAGACGAAGCGCGATCGGCCTCCTGGCGGCCAGCGTGCCCGCGATGCGCAGCGCATCGAGCCAGGTCGCCGGTCTAGAAATCGCAAAGGGCCCATTCACTGGCACGCGGGAGTCCCTCAAGACATACCGCGTGCCCGATTGGTTTCGCGACGCCAAGTTCGGCATTTGGGCGCATTGGGGCCCGCAGTCCGCGCCCGAACAAGGCGACTGGTACGCGCGCAACATGTATATCGAGGGCCACGCGCAATACAAATGGCACAAACAAAACTTCGGCCCGCAGTCGAAGGTCGGCTTCAAGGATGTTATCCCGACCTTCAAAGGCGAAAAGTTCGATCCCGAGCACCTGATGGATCTCTACAAAAAAGCCGGCGCGAAATATTTCGTCAGCATGGGCGTTCATCACGATAACTTCGACCTCTGGAATTCCAAGCACACACGCTGGAACGCCGTGAACATGGGTCCCAAGAAAGACATCGTCGGCCTGTTCCGCAACGCCGCCCTCAAACGCGGCTTGAAGTTCGGCGTCAGCGAGCATCTCTGGATCAGCTATAAATGGTTCGGCGTCAGTCATGACTCCGATACCACGGGCGAGTATAAAGGCGTCCCGTACGACGGCAACGATCCCAAGAACGCCGACCTCTATCACGATCTGCCGAAGGATTATCCCGCGAAGTTTTCCTGGGACGCCGCCGGAATTCCAGACTCCTGGAAGCGCCATTGGTTCGATCGCATCAAAGATCTTGTCGATAATTATCAGCCCGACCTTCTCTACACCGATGGCGCGCTGCCCTTCGAGGAATACGGTCTGAGCCTGGTTTCCCATCTCTACAACGAGAATGCGAAGCGCCATGGAGGCAGGGTTGAGGCCGTCTATAACAGCAAACGCAAGGAGGACTGCCTGGAGGGAACCTGCGTCCTCGATTTCGAGCGTGGGCTCGCCGATGCCATCCAACCCAATCCCTGGCAGACCGACACCTGCGTCGGCAACTGGCATTACAAACGCGACATCGAGTACAAGACGCCAAAAACCGTAATCGATATGCTGGTCGATATCGTCAGCCGCAATGGCAACCTTCTGCTGAACTTTCCGCTCCCCGGCAGCGGCGCCTTGGACGATCGGGAGTTAGCCATTTTGTCGGAGATATCGAGCTGGATGGCGGTGAATGGCGATGGCATTTACGGCACGCGCCCCTGGAAAATTTTCGGCGAGGGTCCCGGAACGCAGCAAAAAGGAACCGGCCGCTTCAATGAAAACGGCCGCCAGAATCTTACCGCCGAAGACGTCCGCTTCACCACCAAGGGCAAGACGCTCTACGCCTTTCTGATGGGCCCGCCCGAAAAAGAGGCGAGAGTTAGCACCTTGAGAACTGGCGGAAATCTCGACGTGGGCAAGATTCGCAACGTGGAGCTACTCGGTCACAAAGGGAAACTCGAATGGTCCCAGGATGACTCCGGGTTGAAGGTGCAACTTCCTGAGCCCGCGCCAAGCGCACACGCCGTCGCCCTGAAGGTTGCTCTGGCATGACCCCATTCCTTCGAGCCCTCGTGGCTCTGGCAGGAGCCGCCGGATTGTACGCGCAGGCTGACCTCCCGCTCCACAACGTGCCCGAGCGCCTGGCAAGATGGAAGCCAGTCGACATGCCGTTCCACGCAGAGACACTTTCCGCGCGAGAACGCCAGATGGTCGGCAAGCTCGTCGATGCCTGCCGCCTTTTGAACAGTGTCTACTGGCGTCAGAGCGACACACAAGGCCTGGCGATCGATAAGGCGACCAAAAACTCCGCACTGAAAAGCCTGTTTTCGATCATGGGAAGCCGCTGGGATCTCCTCGACGAAAATCGCCCGTTCGTCGGCGGCGATCCCATGCCTCCCGGTCGCGATCTGTATGCCCATGAGCTCCGCCGCGCCCAGGTCGACGAATACGTGCAGCGCCATCCTGAAGACAAAGCCGCCATCTACGATCCATACACTGTCGTAAAATGGCGCGGCGACCGCCTGGCCGGAGTCCCCTATCACGAGGAGTTCAAGCAGTTCATCGTCCCCATGGCCAAAGCTCTTCGGGACGCAGCCGCGCTGAGCCCGGATGCAGCCTTCGCAAACTTCCTGCGCCTGCGCGCCGACGCACTTCTCACTGACGACTATTTCAAGAGCGATCTCGCCTGGCTTGATCTCCAAAATCCCAAGTTTGACGTTATCTTCGCGCCTTATGAAACTTACCTCGACGATCTGCTCGGCGTGAAAACTTCTTATGGCGCCTCCATCCTTGTACGAAACGAACCCGAGAGCCGCAAGCTCGAGGTGTACCAGAAGTATGTGCCTGACATTCAAGACGCACTGCCAGTCGACGCGCAGGACCGCCCGTCCAAGCGCGGCCACCTCACCCCCATGGAAGTGATGGACGCGCCCTATCGCGCCGGCGACCTGCGCTATGGCTATCAGGCCGTCGCCGATAACCTGCCGAACGATCCTCGCATCCATCAGCAGAAAGGCACCAAGAAGATCTTCTTCAAAAATTTCATGGACGCGCGCGTGAAGTACGTGATCCTTCCCATCGCCGCGAAGCTCATGCGCCCTGCTCAGGCCGCGCAGGCCTCGGGCGATGGATATCTGGCCGGTACTCTACTGCATGAAATTTCGCATGGCCTGGGGCCGGTGTTTGCCCGCAAGAACGGTCGGCAGCTCGATATCCGCGAAGCGATCGGTCCAGCTTTTTCGGGGCTGGAAGAGGCTAAAGCCGACGTCACCGGTATGTTCGGCTTAGAGTGGCTGATGGATCACGGCGCGTTGCCTAAGCAGCGGTCGCAAGAATATTACGCGTCCTACGTCGCCGGGATTTTTCGGACGCTGCGGTTCGGCACGGGCGAAGCCCACGGCCGCGCCGAAATGATGGAATTCAATTACCTGCTCGAACAGAAGGCAATCTCGCGCGAGAGCGATGGCCGCTACGCAATCGACTACGTGCATATCCCCGAGGTAATCGCGCGACTCGCAAAGCAGCTGCTCGACATGGAAGCCACGGGCGACCGTGCCCGCGCTGAAGCCTGGTTCGCAAAATACGACAAGATGCCGGCCGAGCTCAAATCGGCGCTAGCTACAACCTCGGACATCCCGGTCGATATCTATCCTAAATATTCTTTCCCGGACAACGTCGAATAATTGCCGCCGTCACTTTCAAGGAGAACAGCATGCACGCTGGAAATCTTTCGAAAACTTCGCTACTGACAGTCCTGCTGCTGGCATATGCCCTCGCCGCCTCCGCCCAGCAAGACCGCTTCCGCCAACTGAAATTGGAAGACACCACCGGCGATCAGCGCGCCCTGGCGGAACGAATGCTAAAAGAAACCCGCGTCGGACTGGGCGGACCATGGAACATCATGCTGCGCAGCCCCGAAATGTCCGAGGGTTTGCTCAGCCTCTACAACTACTTCCGTTGGAAGACCGCTCTTCCACAACCGCTGGTGGAACTGGCAATCCTCACGACGGCGCGAGAGTGGTCCGTGCAGTTCGAGTGGTTCGCGCACTATCCGATCGCCCTCAAAGCGGGCGTATCGCCCGTCATCCTCGCAGACCTGCGTCTCGGAAAGCGCCCCGGGAATATGAAACCCGAAGAGGCCGTGACCCATGACTTCACCGTCGAGCTATGTCGCAAGCACGTCGTCAGCGATGCAACGTTCCAGAAAGCGAAAACGCTGTTAGGCGAAAAGAACCTCGTGGACCTGACCTCGCTGGTCGGCGCTTACATATCGATAGGGGCGCTTCTGAATGTCGCTGAAGTGAAAACCACGGCCAAAGACGGTCCGGATTACCTGCCCGCCCTCTAACAGTGAGCAGTTTTTACTTTATGGCTCCGATCGAATGCATCCATTGCTCGGCGAGCTTCGGCCAGTCGGTGACCGGCAGTCCGGTATGTCGTAGGCCATAGCCGTGGCCGCCTTTTGCGAACAGGTGCATATCTGCCGGGACCTTCGCTTTTTTCAGCGCCGCATAGTAAAGTAAGCTGTTTTCCACACGCACCGGGTCGTCTTCCGCCTGAAGCAGGAACGTCGGCGGCGTGTTTTCCGTCACCGTTATCTCCGGAGCCAGTTCAACGCCCGCATTGCTTTTCGTGATCAGGCCGGGATAGAGGATGGCTGCGAAGTTTGGACGGCAACTGATGCGGTCGGCCTCGTCTACCGGATCGTAGGTGCGTTTGTCATAGTTGTTGCTGAGATTGGCGGCCAGGTGTGCGCCGGCCGAGAAGCCCAGCGCCCCGATGCGATCCGGGTCCACCTCCCAATCTTTGGCATGCGACCGGACCAACCGGATCGCCCGTTGCGCATCCTGCAATGGCGCCCCCTCGCGCGGAGTTCCGGCGCGCGCCGGCACGCGGTATTTCAACAGAACACTCGTCACGCCGATCGAGTTTAGCCACTCACAGACCTCGCTGCCTTCCAGGTCGAGCGCCAGGATACTGTAGCCTCCGCCTGGGAATACCAAGACGGCGGCGCCCGTGTTCTTCTCTTTAGGCGGCAGGTAGACGGTAATGGTGGGGCTACTCACTCCGGTCAGGCGGATGACGCGGCGTCCGGCGACGAGCGGGCTCTTCTCAGTGGTGGTGTCGTGTTCTTCCAGTGCTGCCGTCTCCCCCGGCGCGCCCGCAGGCCAGATTGCGGCCGGCTTGGCCGTTTCCTGGCCGAAACCAGCGCACGCGAGAAAGAAGCTAAGACTGAAGATAGTAGTTCGCATCGACTCACATTGTCGCGCGCCGGCCATCAATGGTAAAGCACGCCTATGGCTGCCCAATTGCATAGACGAGGACGTGGGACACGTGTATCGAGCTGGTTTGCGATTTAGCCTGCACGGAAAATTGCTGCTCCCTATCGTGTGCATTTTGCTGACGGCAACCTGCCACAACAATTCGGCTAAGCAGTTCCCAGCTCTCTTGCCGGCGCCGGCCAAAACCGCAGGTAGCCCCTCTCTACCCTCCGTAGCGCCGCCAACCCTATCTGACCGCGAGAGCATTCCACCAAATCCGAATGGAGCAGCGGCCAACAAAGCGGCAGGGTTATCGGCCACAGCCCCTTTGAAATCGCAGCTAGCGACCGCCACCCCGCCAAATTCCCAGGCTCAGCCCAACCCTCCAACTGGCAACCTTGATGTAAAGGTTCGAATAAAATCCGCGGCTGGCGGCTGGACCACGGTCCCCCTGGCCACCGCGATCCGCGATTCTTTGGATGCTTTCACGGAGAGCGGCTTCATCTTTGAGTGCCCTGCCCGAATGCGTGTCGGATCCACTTATAAGGTGCAGCTTGCGACCAGAAAGAATCTTGACGACCTGCTTAGACAGCACCTGCAGGATCGAGGCATTCCAGCAGAGTATCTCAAGGGAATCATGACATTGGTGGTGGCGGAGGCGCCGGCTCCTGCCGATAACTCTTTTGCCATACGGCCTGAAGAATCGGCTGCCCGTCAGTTCTCCGATACCTGGGTCTGGCAGGTTGAGCCACGCGAGCCAGGCAATCATAAGTTGGAACTGAGAATCACCCTCAAAGCGCGGGTTCCGTCAGGCGGCGAAGTGGGAACCGCGGCTGCCATGATCTCTCGTACTGTGGCGGTCGATGCCGATCCATTTTACAGATACGGAAATTTTTTTGACCGGCACTGGATTGAAGTGGCCGCATCGGTGGCGGCTTTGATGGGCGCGGGCCTTTGGATGCTTTGGCGCACTCGGCGAGCCGCGCTCAGCCATCATTAATATACCGCCGTTCAATAATATACCGCGGTTCAATGCGCAGCTTCGTTAAAAGCGCGGATCGATTCGCCGACCTGCTTCTGCCCCTCCGAAAACACCTCAAGCCGCAGTCTTACGTCGCTTGAGACCGGTGAGTAATGCACTTTGCCAGTGCGAAGTTGCGTGCCAGTCAACTCCAGGTTTTGCTGGACCGATCCATCCGAGATGGACAGCACGCCTCGCCTTGCATAAAAGATAGCCGGAACGGTGCGGTTCCAGGTCACGTCGAGCTGATTCCTGTTTTCCGCCACCGACAATTTGAGGCTTAGCCCGCTCTGCAAGCCGGTCGTTTGTCTGCAATAATTGCAGCGGTTAACTCCAATAATTCCGATCGAGGCTCCGATACTG
>WNFJ01338732.1_pt2 | contig 10028 bp, 7 predicted proteins | sample 5400461 | NCBI WGS metagenome assembly WNFJ01 (sample SAMN13153349, study PRJNA577476) | soil metagenome | isolation source: 115 cm saprolite on Douglas fir-dominated hillslope | place: USA:California | collected 2013-09-17
CTTGAAAGTACTCGGCTGGGTCTGGCTTACCCTTATTCTGCCATTCGCCTGGATCAGCATTCAAGTCATCGAGCAACTGCCGCGCAAGGGATTCCCACAGAACCTCTACGACACCACGCTCGGTTTTCTCTTCCTCCCAGGCTGGCCCATCTTTCTGACGTGCAGTGTGCTTGCACTCCTGCTGCTTGCCATCATGGTTGCAGGTATTCTGGCGCTTCGCAGCAAACAGGACGAGACACCCACACCGGCAACAGCCGGCCCGATTACCACTAACACCATCCGTAACAATCGGGGAGTTGCCTCGCAAATCGGCAGGGCTGGCAGCTCCATGATTATCCAGGACGGCCCCGGCGCGATTATCAATCCACCAAGAGTACCGCTGCAACCCATCAGTGTCCCGAGCGACCATTCAGCCGAAAATAGTTCGCCGGTCAGGGAAAGTACTGCCTCGAGAGTGGAAAGATTTCCCTGGATACCATTCCAAATGGAGATATGCGAACCCGCACAGCTACCCATCGCTCAAGGAAACCCCAATGATATTTTCCCTTATCTCGCCCCATCGCCTGCAAGTGTTCAAGAAGTCTATGGCTGGAAGAGGGATCGCTACACATTACTCGATTGTGTTCGAAGAGGGGCAGGGGCTTCTATCGTCGGCCCTCGTCGCATTGGTAAATCCTGGTTACTCCATTATGTCAGGCTGGTGATATCAGTCGAACATCAATTGGGTGCCAACTACCGCGTTTGCTATCTTGATACCGATAGATGCGCTACGGTGCATGACTTTACTGTATTAGTGTTGGAGCAACTTGGCGTTCGCGTTTCACCAGACAATGTACCCTTGAATTTAGAGGTGCTGGACAAGGCTATTTCAAAGTTAATATCGCATAACATTTCTCCCGTTCTTTGCCTTGATGAATTTGAGTCTCTCAGTGGCTCTCCTCGGCGCCTCCAAGAGTTCGATAGGGATTTTTATCGTGGGTTGCGTGCAATGGGTCAAGGGGGGGTGCGACTTGTAGTAGCCAGCAAGCATAACCTGATCGACATTGTGCCTTCTGACCCGCTATCCAGCCCATTTTTCAATACCTTTGAGAAATTCCTACTGAGACCATTCGACGATAAAGAGGCTGAAACATTTGCGGAAAAGAAAAGTAAACAGGCGGGGTTGACTGATCAGGAACGTATATATCTTTTGAAGTTTGGCGCGAAGGATAAATACCAATGGCCACCCATTCGCTTACAGCTAGTAGGTAAAGAGATGCTCACAGCGAAAAGTCTAGCAGTATCCGAGGGTTCATCCTACTATCGCCCAGACGACCCCGACTATTGGCGTGATTTCGAGAAATTGGTAGATGAGAAATATGATGCGGTGGTGGTCGGATGAAACAGTTTAGACAGGTCTGGCACTATATGCTGGCTGAACCATTTCTCTGGCTCTTTTACTACTTTGTTCAGCCCTCCAATTTTCACGCGTCTGTTGAAAGCGATCAGGCTAGTAAACGTGCTGTGACGATGTTCAGGCTTGCTTTGCCTATATTCCTGATATCCTATTTCTTTCTTCTCCTGATATCCTATCTTTTTGGAAGCCACATAAACATCTTGGCTGTTCTTCTTGGGTTCGTGGGAGGTATCGCGTTAGGTACCACCAGGAGTATCAAGTGGGGAATTGCTGGATGTTTCGGGCTTGGCATTGGTTTGGGCCTCGGGTTCGAAGTTCTTCCTCAAGCCCTTGCACATCCTTCTTCTCTCCTGATTTCTTCAATCGGCATAGGGCTCGGCATTGGCTTGGCTATCGGGCTCGGCACCTACGGTGACTTCCTTGGAGACTCAGCGAAGCGCTTTTTGGGAGGAGTGAAGGGGGGGATCATTGGAGGTGTGTGGGAAATTCTGAGAGGATGCCTCTGGTGGGCCTTGCTGGGAGCACTTGGAGGAGTCGGGGGATTACTGATGGGCATCGTTGTAGGTATCGTAGTCAACGGCACAGACGAAACTATCATACGAGGGATAACAATCGGTGCAATGGTAGGCTTCGTCCTAGGCCTTGTCAGAAGAGGCATACGAGGCATACAAAGAAGGCGATCTGGAAGTCTCTCAGTGCATCTTGCCAGAACCATGCTCTATAGTCTGGTCTTTGGGATTGTGGGCGGGATCGTGGGCGGAATCACATGGTATGCGATGGGAGGTAAGGAGGGAATAATTTCACTGTGGACGATGTGGAGCAAGGTGCGGAATTTTTCGTCGAGAGGTACGACTGAGATTATACTGAATGTCACATTGAGTACTTTAATAGGGATTGAAGTGGGGGTTCTTCTGGGCATCGCAGATACGATCCTGGCAGGCTTGGTCGTCCCCAACATTCGAAAAGCGATCAGCGCTAGTCTTAACATCGGCCTTCGTCGTGGCCTCGAAACGGGAGTTTTCCTGGGTATTGTAGTGGGCATTCTCGTCAGTCTGGCAAGCGCGCTGACCAATGGGATTGCTGAGAATGCCCTCGTTGGCCTTAGAGCAGGATTCGTATTGGCGCTGTTCTACACGATAGTAGACTATCGGCTACCAGTGTACCTGGTAAGCTCTTTTTCCCAGTTGCGGCTATATCTGCGGCTACAAGTGTACCTGGTAAGCTCTTTTTCCCAATTGCGGCTATATTTGTTTTTTGTTAATAAGATTAAGAAATTCCAGGACTCTACTATGTTTTTTACCTCCCTCGATCATTCTTCCCTCCACTGGGACGAGTCGGTAAGCCTCCCGTTACCACTCCTTTCGGAAAATTTGCTGGCCGCTTTTGCTTTGGATACCGATCAAGCGCTCAGAGAGATCAGTTTCATCCTCAAAGAGAGGCCTTCCCAGATTAACGCCGTGCGTAACTGTCTCATGGAAGCCTGCGTGCGCTGCCTGAAAGACGCAAGTATAACGTTGCGCGACATTGCAACTGTACCAGACCAGCTCGCTGGTATTCTACCACTTGGAACAAGAGTCTTTGATCCTCGCTGGCAAGATCGATTTGTCCTGATGAACGACGCTGGTTTGGATGCCAGGAGATACTATGATTGGGGTGATTGGCAGATAAAACAAGATGCGCTGCAGAGTATGCTCCACCACTTAGGAAGCGTCAATCTCGAAAAGCGCAAATCTGGTGACTCGTTAACAAAAGAGGACAAACTCAACAACCGCCTGCTAGATGTGGTACTCTTGTGGAAGAGGATCGTCACGTCCGAATTGGAAAGTTTAGAGGACGAATCCCCGAGGCTCCTCGACAATCCCTACAATCCAGGTCCCCGACTTAAGCGTGGTGATAAGCTCTTTGTTGGTCGTGTAGACCTTGCGAAACAGTTGATGCAAGGGTTAGGTTCAGGAGGATCTCATCCCACCTTTTCTTTAGAGGGAGAAAGGCGTATGGGTAAAAGCAGTCTTCTCGAGCAGTTACCCATACTGCTTAGCGCGCAGTACCTGCCAGTCTATATCACTTTACAGAATCCAGGACTACGCTCCAGCGCTGCAGCTTTTCTTAGCGCGATCGCTGAAACGATTTGCACAGCCATGCAGGAGAGAGGCCTTCAAATAAATGCCCTTGAAGAGGCGCTCTTACATCAGACAAATCGAGACAATGAAGCGGCAACGTATTACTTATTTGAAAAATGGCTGAAAGGTGTAGAGAATACGTTGGAACAGCAGAACCACGTACTCTTGCTTGCTCTTGACGAATTTGAGACCTTAGACGATGAAAAGACAACCAAATTACTCAACCTGCCTCTCTTGCTAGATTGGCTCCGTAGCGTGACGCAAAACTATTCTCATGTAGCCTTACTCTTTAGCGGAGTACATAACGTCAGTGATTTGATAACTAGAACAGGGATGAACTGGGGAAGCTACTTCGTGCATGTCCAAACGCTGAAAGTGAGTTTTCTCCAACCCCAGGAAGCACACAAACTCATCGTCCAGCCAGTACCAGACTTTCCAGGTGAACAGGTGTTCAGCGAAGAGGTCGTAGAAGCGATTATTAAGGAGACGAGCTGCCACCCATTCCTGGTACAGGCGGTATGCCAAGCCTTGATTAGAAGACTGAATGCTGACAACTCTCCCCGCTATAGAGCCGAACTTCGGGATATTGCACCTGCTGTGGACCAAGTATTTGATCGCTTCGATTATTTCGATGATTTGTGGAGGCGAACTGACCAGCATCAGCGAGCTTGTTTAGAAGCTTTACAAGAACTAGGTGAGGGCAATTTCCATGCCATCACCCAAAAGTGTGGCTTAGATGAGAAGATCGTGCATCATACATTACAGATTCTTATTAAAAAACGGGATATGGTTCTTCTGCAGGATGGCATCTATCGCATGTCTGTCCCCATCTTTCGAACATGGATAGGGCGTCAGATTCCCAATCTTCAAAATTGACGTTTTGCGGCGCTGTATGATGGGGGTGTGCTACTTTCGTGCTTGTATGGAGAACGAACTCCCCACTCTCGGTTTTTACAAGTATCCAGGCCCTACCTCTTGATTGTCCTTCCCGCTATCATAGGCGAAGAGAGTGCTCAGCTCATCCATCGCCTTTTCGTGGAGTGATGGCAGGACGTGTGAGTAGGTATTGAGCATGACAAGGATATTGCTATGCCCCAGCAATTCCTGTACCACCTTTACATGTACCCCCATCGCCAGTAACAGCGTGGCCGCACTATGCCGGAGATCATGAAACCTCATAGACGGGAGGCCAGCTTCCTTGAGGAGCCTCTTAAACCATGTTCTCGTGGTCTCAAGATTGATGAATCCTCCGTGCCGATTACAGAAGACGAGATCATGTTCTTCCCACACGTACCCAGCCTCTCGTCACATTGCTTCCTGCCTTCTACGATGTTGTTGCAACACCTCAATAAGAAAAGGCGAAAGCACTATTTTTCTCCTGCTTGATGCGGTTTTCGGCTCACTTACCTGCAACGCATACCCTAAACCTGCCCGTCTGGCAGAACGGCACACCTGCAGGTATCGTTCCTCAAGCCGAATATCGCTTCAACGTGAAGCGACTAATTCACTGCGCCTCATCCCGGTGATAATTGCCAACGTAAACGATGCTTCCCACGGATACCTTCCTCTTACCTGCTCCAGGAGCTTTTGCGCTTGCTCTTTGGTAAGCATGTGTGCTTCATGTCGCTGCTGACATGGCAGCGATTTTTTGACAATATCGCACACATTGCGTTGGATGAGATTGGGATAGACCGCATGGGCTAACCCTTTTCGCAGCACCCTGTAGATGACGGAATTAGATGGGCAGATTCTGGCTCATGGCCAAAGTTGGGGTAATGATGAGCTTACCGAATCGTTCCGTGTCAATCACGCGCTCAGAGAGTCGATCGAAAAAGCTCTTCAATTATTCGTTGCCCCAACTTTGGCCATGAGCCGGATTCTGACCGAATCTTTACAATTAAATGGGCGGTAGAACGGGTAACAGCGTACAAAAAATTGCAACCAATTGTCCTTTCTTGAAGAGTGCGCTCTGTAAGCCGATTCGTTTTGACCGCTTGCTCACCAGTTTAATTGTACAAAGTTTTAACAATCCGCCAGTTTAATGGCTCTTGTCCACTTCGGATACTGGTGGCGAAGTCGATTTTCACGCTTGGCACCCCCTGATTTCGGGCTCAGAATGAGCAGTGTTTTTGACTTCGCCACCAGTAATTCATGCGCCGCAGGCGCACCACCGCGCATGAAAAAGGGTAGAATGGCAGCAGGGCGGGCGCCACGTCAAAGATCGGTTTGATACTCGCGCTGCGAGCCGGACCACCAGTGTGATCCTGGATGCCTCACAAGCACCACCGTCTGTCGCTCCCGTTTGGGAAGCACGTATGGGAGAATTTGACCCCAGGCTGGGCATCCCGTCGCCCGTCCATTGCTTGCATGGAGGACCTCAATGAACATTGTCTATGAACGCTGCGCGGGACTCGATGTGCACAAGAGGAGCGTGACGGCTTGCGCCAGTACGCCTGACGCGAAGGGGCAACGCCACAAGGAGCGCGCGAGCGAGAGATCCATGACCCCTGATGTGTTGCGTCTGCGCCAGTGGCTCCAGGCCCGAAACGTGACGCACGTGGCCATGGAAGCAACCGGCGTGTATTGGCAGCCCATTTATTCGGTGTTGGAAGGGCATTTTGAACTCCTGCTGGTCAATGCGCAGCATATCAAAGCCGTTCCAGGACGAAAGGTGCGACATGAGGTTGCATAGATAATTGCTCCAGAGAGCAACGAAGCTCTCAAGGAGCCTGCTGTTCCACCAGCAGTACTCTTGGGCGGCGAAGCGGGGAGGTAACAACCCGTAGTAGAAGCCCGCCGACAACGACCCTCAGCAGCAATGTTGCCTGGAAACCGTAAGGGGACACGGGGATCTGCTAGCATCAGAGCGGATCGGGGGCTAGGGTGAGTGGCATGGTCAACACACGTGAATGCTTGATAAACGTCGTAACTGGGCAGCAAGCCAAAGATGCTGATAGGCTTGAGCCAAAAGGCACCGTGACGGGCAGAGGCTATTTTGCGGGCTCTCTCGTGGACAGGAAGCGTCACCGGCGGATAGAGCAGACCTAACCCATTCGGTTATCTATGTGAAACATGGTAAGCCCGCTCTCTTCCGTTCGCGGTAGGCAGTCGCAAGGCACGCCGATGAGAGAGCGGGTAAAGGAATGCGGAAAAAGCGAAGGCCCTCCTGTAATGGGCGGGATAGTGGTTGCAACAGCACCACACGCGAAAGCGGGCAGACTTCCGCGAGGTCTTTCATGACGAGAACACTTGACCGAACGACTAAGAAAGGAAAGCAGATGACGGAAGAACCTCAAAAAGGATCGACTGGTGCGCCTTTCCACGGAGTAACGGACTGGCATGCCATTGACTGGAAGTCAGCCAATCATAACGTGCGTCGGCTGCAAGCACGCATCGTCAAGGCAACTCAGGAAAAGAAATGGGGCAAGGTGAAAGCCTTGCAACGACTCTTAACCCACTCGTTTAGCGGCAAAGCCCTTGCCGTCCGACGAGTGACGGAAAACCAGGGCAAACACACCCCAGGAGTGGATAAAATCATCTGGAACACTCCCCACAAGAAGATCAACGCCGTCTATTCGCTCAGGCAAAGGGACTACCATCCCCGACCACTGCGGCGCATCTATATACCCAAGAAAAACGGCAAGAAACGCGCTTTAGGTATTCCCGTCATGAAGTGCAGGGCTATGCAAGCTCTGTACTTGCTGGCTCTCGATCCTGTAGCAGAAACCACAGCGGACCCAAACTCCTACGGGTTCCGACCACAGAGATCAACGGCAGATGCAATCGAACAGTGCTTCACGGCCCTGGGAAACATCTCGTCGGCGCAATGGATACTGGAAGGCGACATCAAAGCCTGCTTCGACGGAATTTCTCATGCATGGCTCTTGACCCACATCCCGACGGACAAGGCCATCTTGAGGAAATGGTTAAAAGCAGGGTATATGGACAAACACGTCCTGCACCCCACGGAAGAAGGTACGCCACAAGGGGGCATCATCTCACCCATACTCGCCAATATGACGCTCGATGGCCTGGAAAGGAGGTTAAGGAAACGCTTCCCAAAAACGACGATCAAAGGGATAGCCGCAAAAGTCAACTATGTGAGATATGCCGACGACTTCATCGTCACAGCAGCATCGAAAGAGCTGCTCGAACAAGAAGTCAAACCCCTGGTGGAAGCTTTCATGCAAGAGCGCGGGTTAGCACTCTCAAGTGAAAAGACCTGCATCACGCATATTGAGGACGGGTTCGATTTCCTGGGTCAAAATGTACGCAAGTACCAAACAGGAAAGCGGCACACGCTGCTGATCAAACCAGCGCAAAAGAACGTGCATGCTCACCTGGAAAAGATCCGGGACATCATCAAAAGGAACCAAACGCTCTCTGCCGGCAGACTGATCCTGATGCTCAATCCGATCATTCGAGGATGGGCGCAGTATCATCGACATGTCGTCAGCGCGGATGTGTTCCATGATGTAGACGACGCGATCTATCGACGACTGCGGCAGTGGATGAAACGAAGACACCCAAAGAAATCGAACCAATGGATCACGAAGAAATACTTCAAGGCCGTTGGAGGGAACAACTGGGTCTTCTATGGAGAGAAGGACGGGCAAGAATATTATCTCGCGGAAACGGCCCGCGTGCCAATTCAACGACACGCCAAAGTCAAAAGCGAAGCCAACCCCTATGACCCAGCATGGGAAAGCTACTATGAAAAACGCTTGGACGTTCACATAGCAGACACGCTCAAAGGGAAACGCTGGCTCATCCATCTCTGGGAAGAGCAAAACGGACTCTGCCCAATGTGTCAGCAGAAAATCACCAAGAGCACTGGCTGGCACAGCCATCACATAGCAGGGAGAGCAAAAGGTGGTTCAGACACGGCAGACAACCGCGTGCTCCTTCATCCAAACTGCCACCAGCAATTACACAGCCAAGGTTTACACGTGGAGAAACCGCGTCCTGCGAAGGGCGTTGGAAAGGCTTGAGCTGCTTGACGCGAAAGTTTCACGAGCAGTTCTTAGGGGGCGGGGTTGGTGGTAACATCACCCTGCTACCCGACACGGATGTGAGGGATGCAGAGTGGTTAGCTGATTTATTGCAGCACGGACTGCTGCGTTCCAGTTTTGTCCCGCCGGCCTCCCAACGCCAATTACGGGAAGTGACGCGCTACCTCACCAGCTTGAGCGAGGAACGTTCTCGCGCGGTGAATCGACTGCAGAAGATCCTGGAAGGAGCCAATATCAAGCTGGCATCGGTGGCCAGCGATCTGATGGGCGTGTCGGCCCGAGCCATGTTGGAGGCGTTGCTTGAGGGAGAGGGGGATCCGAGCACCCTGGCCGAGCTCGCGCGTGGGCGTATGCGTTCGAAGCGTGATCTGCTGGCACAGGCACTCCAGGGACGGTTCACGGCCCATCATCGCTTCCTGATCAGGGAGCAGCTCGCCCATATTGATGGCTTGGAGGAACACATTGCAGAATTGAGCAAGGAGATTGCCCAACGTCTGCGCTCGTTTGAGGCACAACTCAAGCGTTTGGAGACGATCCCAGGCATCAAGAGACGGCTGGCTGAAGTCATCGAGGCTTCGATCGGCACCGATATGAGCCGCTTCCCCAGTGCGCGCCATCTGGCTTCGTGGGCAGGCATGTGTCCGGGCAACAATGAGAGCGCAGGCAAGCGCCTGAGTGGTCGGACCCGCAAAGGGAGTCCCTGGCTGCGCACCGCGCTGGTCGAGGCGGCGCATGCCGCCACCCACACCAAGGATTGCTATCTCTCTGCTCAGTATCACCGTCTGGTCCTCCGACGAGGCGGCAAGAAGGCGACCATTGCCGTCGGGCATACGCTTCTGGTCATCGTTTACCATGTTCTGGCTGATGAGAAGGACTACGAGGAACTGGGGGGCAACTACTTCGACGAGTGGGATCGACAAGCCGTCCAGAAGAGGCTGGTGCGGCGTTTAGAGAAGCTGGGCTACGAAGTCACGCTCACCCCTACCTCGCCAGCCGTCTAAGGGCGCGTTTGCCGTCAATAGAGCAGATTACTCTGCTGATACGAGACTCTGTGGTATCGGCTGGGGACTTTTTTGGCTCCAATTGGCTTCGCGTTATTCCCTTTTTCATGGGAGTATCAAGTTTGCATGTGGCAGCGACACGCCACTCCTTGGAAAGAGGGCTAGAACGCTCTTTTCAAAAGAATTAATGGATAAAAATATTGCTTTACTTGTTATGATCGATTATGATACGCGCATGATTGTTGTCCCTCGTAGTTGAAGGAGTATTCGTGTGACACGCAAGCCAACGGTAAGAGAGCTTAGAGAGCGAGCAGGGCTACAAATACGTGAACTTTCCCTTGCCTCGGACGTTTCCGAGGCCAGCATTAACCGTATGGAACGCAAGCAAGCCGTAGGAATTGTCCTGGTGAACAAGGTGCTAAGGATCATTAATGAGCGCCTGGGTACCGATTACGAAGCACACGATGTGGACGTACCACTGTTGTAACTATCCTGTGCA
>WNFJ01171112.1_pt1 | contig 10027 bp, 10 predicted proteins | sample 5400461 | NCBI WGS metagenome assembly WNFJ01 (sample SAMN13153349, study PRJNA577476) | soil metagenome | isolation source: 115 cm saprolite on Douglas fir-dominated hillslope | place: USA:California | collected 2013-09-17
AATTGGCTTCCACGCTCTTGCGCGACATTTTGCGGCGCAGGAAATCCGCCCACAGGAATTCGCTGAACGGTGTTGTGTCCTTCGCAAAACCACCGACCCGCCGCAATTCGCCGGCGAGGCTGCGGAATGGATCGTCCTTGAGATCCGTCACCGTTTTCGGAATGTCCCTGAAGTGCCGGCGTTCGCCCTTGGCGTCGTAGGGATACACCCATCTATGATTATCGAGCGCGCCCCAGAACGCGTCACGATCGACCATGGTAAGATCGGCGACGATGGTCACGAGAATGTCCTTTACGCCTTCATCGTGAAGCGCGCGCGCCAAATGATGATGATCGATGACGTAGTGGCGCTTGTCCGGACCCAGAACTACCGGGATCATATGTTTGCCCAGAAGCTCCGCCTGCTTTTTCATTGACTTGTGTTCACGCCAGCGCTTGCGCTTTTCCTTCACCTCTCTCATTCCGACGGTCATCTGCGTCGGACGCAGCGAGAGGATTGGAATCGGATGAAGGATCGGTTCGCGCGTATTCGCCATGACTTGAAACCCCTGTCTGACCGCCAAAAAGCCCTCTGAAATTCACCCGATTATGCCATGATGGCGCAGGCGATTAAATGCCTTAAGCGCATGAAGAGATTCGGAAGATGGTCAAAAGCCAGAGCGAGCGAACACCGAAGGCGCGGGTCGTCCTGCTTGGCGGTCGCGAAGTCATCGCGGAGGGCCTTCATCTCAATTTTTGGGCCGACATCAGCCATCGCTGCATGACGGCCTCGTGGCCGGCTTTCATCGGCCTTCAACGCGGTTTTCGCATTCTTCTACTGGATCGGGAATCAGCCGATCTCGAACGTGCCTCGCGGCGCCTATATCGACTATCTCTATTTCAGCATCGAGACGCTTTCGACCGCCGGCTACGGCGACATGCATCCGCAGACCCACTACGGACATTTCATCGCGACGGTGGAGCTCTTCACCGGCATCTTTTCGATGTCGCTGATGACCGGGCTGATCTTTGCGCGGTTCTCGCGGCCAAATGCCCGATTGCTGTTCGCCGACAACCCGGTCATTTCAAGCCATGACGGCAAGCCGACTTTGATGGTTCGCCTCGCCAACGAACGTCACAACATCATCGGCAATGCCACCGCCAGATTGTGGTTGTTCAAGAATATAGTCAGCATGGAAGGCGAGTCGCTTCGAAGGTTCTACGAACTGCCATTGGCGAGAAACGAGAGCCCCGCGCTCGCGTTGAGCTGGACGCTTTACCACGTGGTCGATGAGGAAAGCCCGCTGTACGGGCTGAATGCAGACGACCTCGACGCATCCAAGGTTTCGCTCGTGGTGGTGGTCTCCGGATATGATGTTGTTGCGGCGCAAACTGTTCACGCCCGAAAATCCTACGATCATTCCGACATTCGTTTTGGGCAGCGCTACGCGGATATCATCGGCACCTCGGAAGACGGCCGGATCAGAATCGACTACGGCAGGTTCCATCAGACTTTGGAGGGATAGATTATCGCATCCGTGCCATGCCAACATTTTCTGTGAGACGCATCGCGAGCGTGCTAAATAAGATCAGGATGTCCCGGGACTGACACCAGTGAAAACCCAGCGGCCCATTGCATCTGAGGAAGAGCATCGCGTGCTCAAATTCCGGCCGCGCACCATGGCTCACCCTCCGGGTCGGCAGGGGCAACCGGCCGACCAGACTCTTGAGGAGAACGCCCGGCCAGAGCCGAATGATTTGTCGCGCTATGAGCGAGACCGGAGTGAACCGGACGATTTTCGTCAACGCATGCTGGCGAACGTTGCGGCCTTCGCTTTCACCGTCGCGCTGACGGCCATCGGAATTTGGCTCGCCATGAGCATCGCGGATCTGCGCAAGACCCAGGACTGCGTGCTGATGGGGCGGCGCGACTGCGCGCGCATTTCCACGCCCCATATCTAGCATTTTCCGGCCAGGCCGGCCTGTTTGGCCCTTAAATCCGATCTGACAGGCATCGCCCGCCTCCATTGAACTCGGGGCGGCGCTCCGTTATACGGGCACTCGACTCCGGACGGCGGATGGGGCATTCCGGGGCGCTGCGCCCGCCTGCCGTGCCATTCCGGAATTTATCTTCAATATATCAAAGGCTTAGTGATGTCCTCCACATTCGATCAGGTCGCCACGATTATCGCTGAAACCTGCGACATACCGCGCGACACGATCACGCCCGAAAGCCACGCCATCGACGATTTGGGGATCGACAGCCTCGATTTTCTCGACATTGCGTTCGCGATCGACAAGGCGTTCGGGATCAAGTTACCGCTGGAAAAATGGACCCAGGAAGTCAACGACGGCAAGGCGACCACCGAGCAGTATTTTGTCCTGAAAAACCTCAGCGCGCGCATCGACGAATTGGTCGCGGGCAAGGGCGCATAGTCGCCCCGCCATGCATCTCGAATATTTCCATCTGATCGACCGCATCACCGACCTCAACATCGGTGAGAAAACCATTACGGTCGAGGCTCAAGTTCCCGAGAAAAACACGATCTTCGAAGGTCACTTCCCGGGTTACCCGATAATGCCGGGTGTGCTGCTCATCGAGGCGATGGCGCAGACCTCCGGTTGGCTGCTGATCGCGCTGATGAAATTCGAGCGCATGCCGTTTCTGGGCGCGGTCAAGGAAGCCAAGATGCGGGGTTTCGTCAGCCCCGGGGACCTGCTGAGAATAGATGCCAGTGTCGTCCATGAAGGTTCGGGTTTTGCCATTACCTCTGCGAAGGTCAGCGTCGGCGGCGAACTGAGGTGCAACGCTACGATCACGTTCCGTCACGTCCCCTTCCCAAATCCCGATCTGCGCGGATACATGGACGCCATGGCCAAGCGCATCGGATTTCCGCAAGAACTGATCGCCCATGACTGAGACGAAATCTTCGGCGGAAGTCTGGATCACCGGCATTGGTCTGGCGACCTCGCTTGGCGAAGGGCTGGATGCGAACTGGGACGCGCTCAATCAGCGGCGCATCAACGTCGATGAGAAGAATTTCGCGCCGTACATCGTTCATCCCTGGGTGCCGGTAAACCTTGACACGCAGATCCCCAAAAAGGGCGATCAGCGCCAGATGGAAGCCTGGCAGCGCATTGGGACTTATGCCGCCGGGCTGGCGCTGGATTCGGCCGGCGTTAAGGGCAACAAGGAAATCCTCGGGCGGATGGATATGATTGTCGCCGCCGGCGGTGGCGAGCGCGATCTCGCGGTGGACATAAGCATTCTCAGTGCCGACGCGAAGGGCAATTCCGCGCCCGGCTTTCTCAACGAACGGCTGATGAACGATCTGCGTCCGACGCTTTTTCTGGCGCAGCTTTCGAACCTGCTGGCCGGCAACATCGCCATCGTGCACGGCGTAACCGGTTCATCGCGCACTTTCATGGGCGAGGAAGCCGCAGGCGTTGACGCGGCGCGGATCGCGCTCGCACGTATCGCCGGCGGTCAGAGCGACATCGCGTTGATCGGTGGTTCGCAAAACGGCGAGCGCAAGGACCTCCTGGTTCTCTACGAGTTCGGTGGCTTCAACCTCAAGGACAAATTTGCGCCGGTTTGGGCGCGCCAGAAACACGCAGGCTTTGCGCTCGGCTCTGCCGGCGCCTTTCTCGTCATCGAGTCCAAAGCTCATGCGCAAGCACGCGGCGCAAAACCCTATGCGCGCCTGACCAACGTCGTCGCCGATCAGGCGCGTCGCAAGCACCCCGGCGAGATTACAAAATCTCTGGAAACACTTTGGTCCAAGCTTGGTATACTCAACGACAATGGTAGCCTCATCACAGGCGTGACCGGTGCTGAACCCGTTACGTCCGAGGAGCGGGCTTTCCTCAGCCAACATCCGGGTTACGCCGTGCGCGCCACGGGAACGATGTTCGGCCATACGATGGAAACGCAATTTCCGTTGGGGCTTGCGCTTGCTGCGCTTTCGATCTCGCGCGGCGCATTGTTTCCGCCGAACGATCCCACGGGGCTGGAGGTTGAAATGTCCAAACCCCCGACCCAGATTGTCGTGGTGGGGGCTGGCCATTGGCGGGGCGAAGGCATGGCGCTAGTCGAAGCAATCAGCTGAACCGGTCCAACGGGCCGATGGAGTGATTATGACAGCTATGCGCGATAAATTCGGAAGGCCGATCGTCGTCGTCACTGGCATGGGCGTCGTGACATCGCTCGGCTCCGGCAAGGCCGACAACTGGACAAAACTCACCGCGGGCGAATCCGGCATTCGGACCATCACGCGTTTTCCCACCGATGGCCTGAAAACGACGATGGCTGGAACGGTCGATTTCGTGCAGGTAGAGCCTTTTTCCTCGACCGATCTTTCGGAGCGGCTTGCCGATATCGCCACTGAAGAAGCCATCGCGCAGTCGGCGATCGGGAGCAAAGGTGATTTTCCCGGGCCGCTGTTTCTTGCCGTCGCTCCTGTCGAGGTCGAGTGGCCGCAACGGCTGGAGATTGGACGCGCGATCGGAGCAACCGAGTTCGATTACGACGACATCCTGCGCGTCAGCGGCGGCGGAAGATTCACGCAATATCACCGGCGTTTTCTGTTCGGTTCGGTATCGGATCATCTGGCCGAGACTTTCGGCACCAAGGGGTCGCCGATTTCACTCTCCACGGCATGCGCGTCCGGCGCCAGCGCGATCCAGCTTGGCGTCGAGGCCATCCGTCGCGGCGAGGCCGACGCCGCGCTGTGCGTCGCAACCGATGGCTCGGTCAATCCGGAAGCCCTGGTCCGGTTCTCATTGCTATCGGCGCTATCCACCCAGAACGATCCGCCGCAGGCTGCGGTCCGGCCGTTTTCGAAAAACCGCGACGGTTTTGTGATGGCGGAAGGCGCGGGTGCGCTGGTGCTGGAAAGCTACGAAGCCGCCACCGCGCGCGGCGCAAAAATCCTCGGTATCGTCGCCGGCTGCGGCGAACTTGCGGATTCATTCCACCGAACCCGCTCCAGTCCCGACGGCAAGCCGATCATTGGATGCGTGCGCAACGCATTATCGGATGCCGGCATCGTCCCCGACCAGATCGACTACATCAACGCCCACGGCACCGGCACGCCGGAAAACGATAAGATGGAATATCTGGGCATCTCGACGGTGTTCGGCGAGCGCACCGGCCAGATTCCAGTATCCTCCAACAAGTCGATGGTCGGCCACACCCTCTCCGCGGCGGGCGCCGTCGAAGCTGTGTTTTCGCTGCTGACGCTCGAGCACCAGCGGATTCCGCCGACCATCAATTACGATGTTCCGGACCCGGCGATCCCGTTCGACGTGGTCCCCAACAAGGCGCGTGACGCCCGCGTCACCGCTGTGATGTCGAATTCGTTCGGCTTCGGCGGCCAAAATGCCTCGCTGGTTCTGACGCGCGAACCGATCTAGCCGGCTTAAGTCCCTCCAATGTCGGCGATTGACGTCATCGGACGAACCGGCGATACGCACGCGATCGGAAATCCTTCGTCTTGCCGGAGACACGGCGTCATGCGCGCGCTCACTCTTGTTGCCGATCGCCAGCTGGTGATTGCGCAGATGCCTGCACCACCGCCTCCGGGCGCAGGCGAAGTACAGATCAGAGTGAAGGCGGTTGCGCTCAATCACATCGATGTCTGGGGCTACCGCGGCATGGCGTTTGCCAAGCGGAAGCTGCCGCTGGTCGTCGGCGCGGAGGCCTCCGGCGAAATTGCCGCAGTTGGCGAGGGTGTCACGTGTTTCAAGCCGGGGCAGCCGGTGGTCATGTACGGCGCCCTCACCTGCGGGGTTTGCCGTGCCTGCAAGGAAGGCCGCGACAATCTTTGCGAAGATGTCGCGGGCGTCATGGGCTTCCATGTCGACGGATTCGCGCGCGAATTCATGAAAAGGCTGGTGATCCCGGTGCCATCAGGCGTCAGCGACCGCGACGCGGCCTGCGCGCCGATCGCATTCTCCACGGTTCAGCACATGCTGTTTGACAATGCGAAGCTGCAACCCGGCGAAACCGTGCTGGTACATGCCGGGGGCTCAGGCATTGGGACCGTCGCGATCATGATGTCCAAGGCGATCGGCTGCACTGTCATCACCACCGTCGGCGACGATTCCAAAATAGACGGCGTGAAAGCGCTCGGCGCCGACCACGTCATCAACTATCGCAAGGATCGTTTCGAGCACGAGACCCGCAAGATCACCAGAAAAAAGGGTGTCGACGTCGTGTTTGAACACGTCGGCGCCGACACTTTCAACGGCTCGTTGCTTGCCTTGAAGCGCGGCGGGCGACTGGTGACCTGCGGCTCGACCTCGGGGCCGACCACGACGCTCAACCTGATGCAATTGTTCCAGCAACAGTACCGCATCTTCGGCTCGTTCGGCGCTACGATGCGCAATATTGCGGAGAGCCTCGACAAAATGGCCGCCGGCATGCATCCGGTGATCGACACCGAAGTGCCGATCGAGGATGTTGCCACCGCGCTGAAACGCATGGAAAGCCGACAAGTCTTCGGCAAAATCGTCGTTGGCTTCTGATGCATCGTCTGCTGCTTCGCACCAGGACCCGTCTTCGCGACGCGACCAAGCCGCTCGGCGAGGCCGCGGTCGGTGCATTGACGGTCGGAATGCTGCGCACCACCCGCTATTTCGATCCGATCAAGACCGCGAACCTGTTCGGCCGGATCGCCCGCCTGATCGGACCTGTCATGCGCGAGCAGCGGATCGGTCGCGCCAATCTGACCGCCGCGTTCCCGGAAAAATCACCCGAGGAGATCGAGGCCATTCTCGCTGGCGTCTGGGACAATCTCGGCCGCGTCGGCGCCGAATTCGCTCATCTCGATCATATCTGGGAGCACGATCCCGCGCACCCCGAGGATAGCCGCATCGAAATCGAGCCGCGCACCCACGAACTGTTTGCGCAGTTGCGGCTCGATGGCAAGCCAGCCCTGATCTTTGCAAGCCACCTCGGCAACTGGGAACTGCCCGCTTTGGCCGCGGTCGCGCACGGGCTGGACGCCGCGATCCTGTATCGCCGGCCGAACATCGCCTCAGCCGACCGCATCATCCAGGATATGCGCGCTGTAAAAATGGGCACGCTGATTCCAGCCGGCCGTGATGCCCCGCTAAAGCTTGCAGAAGCCCTGCAAAATGGCCAGCACGTCGCGATGTTGGTCGACCAGTATCTTACCAACGGCGTCGAGGTTACGTTCTTCGGCCGCAAAACCCGGGCCAATCCAATGCTGGCACGGCTGCTGCGGCAGGTCGAATGCCCGATTCATGGTGTCCGGATTATCCGGCTGCCCGGCCATCGTTTTCGCGCCGAACTATCCGAAGAAGTAAAGCCGGTGCGCGACGCTACCGGCCAAATCGATATTCAGGGAACGATGCAGGCCATTACGTCGGTGGTCGAGGGCTGGATTCGCGAATATCCCGATCAGTGGCTGTGGCTGCATCGCCGCTGGCGATAGGGGCCCCGCTCAGCCGATATTTTTTATCAGTTGCACAATACCCGCTTCGCTTCGAGCAATCTCGTCCTCGCTCCAGACCTGACGGGTCCAGCCGAGTTTTTCATAAAATCCGACGGCATCCGACGCTGAATTGATGACAAGATGCCGCGCCCCCAGCGCAAGCGCGCGGCCTTCAACTAACTCCATCAGCTTGCGACCGTGACCTTGTCTATGCGCGTCGCTGACTATCGCAACCAGCCTCACTGCAGCGACGGCGCCCCCGAAATCATCCAGGCGCGTTGTACCGATGCTGCGCCCGGCGAGCTTGAGTAAAAGCGGATAGCGGTTGGGTCGGTATTCATCTTCATGGCGGTCGTCGTAATTCGAACGACCCCGCGCCTCCCAGAGCACGCTGCGGCGGATAGCATGGTAGGCGTGCCAATCCGCTTCATTCTCGACATCGACGAGGCGGTAAGTCACGGCGCTATCGTCCGGTCTTGACCCGTGTCCAGAGCCGGTTGATGACGCGCTGCGTGGCGGGATCGCGGGCGGTGATCACGAAGAGCTTCCCGAGTGTCACCTCGTCCGGATAAATGTTCTTGTCATTGAGAATTTTCGGGTCGACCAGCTTCTGGCTCGCCAGGTTACCATTGGCGTAGGACAAAAAATCAGAATTCTTTGCCGCGACTTCGGGCCGATAGAGATAATTGATCAACTCATAGGCTTCAGCGACATTCTTCGCATCGGCCGGGATTGCGAGATTGTCGAAAAACATCTGCGCGCCTTCCTTCGGGATGGCATAGCCGATCTCGATGTCATTTTTTGCTTCCGCAGCGCGGCTTCGCGCCTGCATGATGTCGCCGGACCACCCCACCACGAAGCAAATCTCTCCGGTGGCCAATGCGCTCAGATATTCCGATGAATGAAACTTGCGCACATATGGTCTGATTTTCAGGACGAGATCGGCGGCCTTTTCAAGGTCAGCCTGCTTGGTCGAATTGGGATCGAGCCCGAGATAGCTCAATGCCGCGGGAAAAATATCATCGGCGGAATCCAGCATGTGAATGCCGCAATCCCTGAACTTCGCCAGGTTCTCCGGTTTGAAGACGATGTCCCAACTGTCGATGCTGGCGCCGGCTCCGAGGATTTTTTGCACCGCTTTTATATTGTAGCCTATGCCGGTCGTGCCCCACATGTAATTGGCGGCATATGCATTGCCGGGATCGTAGATAGCGAGCCGTTTCGTCACCACGGGCCAGGCATTGGCGAGGTTCGGCAGCTTCGACTTGTCGAGCTTCTGGAAAACATTCGCCATGATCTGGCGCTGCAGGAAGTAGGCTGTGGGGACGACAACATCATAGCCGGACTTCCCGGCTAGCAATCGTGTCTCCAGCGTCTCATTGGCATCGAACGTGTCGTAGACGACCTTGATACCGGTTTCCTTGGTGAAGTCTTCGAGCACCCCCGGCGCCATATAGTTCGACCAATTATAGAAATTGACGGTGCGCTCCTCCGCCCTAGCTGAAGGCGATAGCAATGCGAGGACGGCGGCAACCGCGGTAACAAATCGAGTTCGATGGCGGATCCGGCCACGCATCATTGTTACCCCTTATCGGCGGTGCACCGCGTCCGACAGACGTTGCAGCGCGGTGTCGAGAGTTGCATCTTTCTTGGCAAAACAAAAACGCACGACCGACGTCACCGCATCCTTTTCATAGAAGGCCGACACCGGGATAGCCGCCACCTTGTAATCGCTCACGATGCGCCTGCAGAACGCCTCGTCGGTCTCGTTGAGACCGAGCGGCGACAAATCGACCGTGAGGAAATACGTGCCTTGCGACCGAAGAACCGGGAAGCCGATGCTCTCCAATCCCCTGGTCAGACGGTCGCGGCTCCGCGCCAGGTCCTTGCGCATTTGATGGAAATAGTCCGCCGGCTTGCCGAGACCGTAGGCCACCGCCACCTGAAGATTTGGCGCGGTGGTGAAGGTGAGAAACTGGTGCACCTTCGCAGCGACGCGCAACAGCGGCGGCGCCGCGCAGACAAAGCCGATCTTCCAGCCCGTCAGTGAAAAGATCTTGCCTGCGGAACCGACCTTGATCGTGCGCTCGCGCATTCCCGGAATTGTAATCAGCGGAATATGTTCGCGGCCATCGAAGATCACATGCTCCCAGACCTCGTCGCAGATCGCGATCGTATCGAACTCCTGACAGTACCGTGCCAGCAGTTCGAGATCCTCGCGCGGATAGACCACCGCGGCGGGATTGAGCGGATTGTTGAAGAGGACGGCCTTGGTCTTGTGGTTGAAGACGCTTCGCAGCGCCTCTTCGGTCAGCCGCCAATGCGGCGGTTCGAGGCGTACCAGACGCGGTATGCCTCCGGCCTGACGTATGATCGGGAGGTAGGAGTCGTACACCGGCTGGAAAACGACGACCTCGTCGCCGGGCTCGACAACAGCGAGGATTGCGCTTGTCAGCGCCTCTGTGCCGCCGGACGTCACCATCACCTCGGTCATGGGATCGAGCACGAGGCCATGCCAGCGCCCGTAATGGGCCGAGATCGCCTGCCGCAATTCCGGAATGCCCATCATCGACGGGTATTGATTGTAGC
>WNFJ01338953.1_pt1 | contig 10026 bp, 5 predicted proteins | sample 5400461 | NCBI WGS metagenome assembly WNFJ01 (sample SAMN13153349, study PRJNA577476) | soil metagenome | isolation source: 115 cm saprolite on Douglas fir-dominated hillslope | place: USA:California | collected 2013-09-17
AGTGCCACTTCTTGACGCAGGCCGCTCAATCCTCATGTCACTGTTCAAACACGACTCTTTATGAGTAACACTTTCTGCCGTTAGTAGGCGCACGGCTTCTCTAAGATCGGGCTGTATCCCTTGGTTTTGTGCTCTCCACTCGTGCCAATCACTTCCACCTTTCTGAAGAAGGTGAAGATGCTGTGCATTTGCCATGTTGTTTCCTCCTATCGATAGCTTCTAATACTACTTACTTAAATAGTTCAACAAGAGCTATCCTTTACCCATAGTTTATGAAAAAGTGGCGAGCCAAAAAGCTAGCTAGCCCTTCTCACTGCTTGAAGAGATAGACATCTACTACAACGGAGTTGGCAGGATACGTCAGGTTATAGAGTGGAGCATACTCGGATGCCCGGTGGAAGGGGCTATTAGGTCCATCTTCCTGTCCCAATACTGCCAGGATGTCGTAGACCTCTTGCGCAACTGTCCGGGCTGTCGATATGTCATTCTCCGTAGGAGCACCGCCATAAGCAATGGCGAGGGCGACACTACGCCCATTAAGAAAGGACTGCCGTCTCACCTGCTGTTTGATGTCATCGATAGTGCTCTGGTTGTTATTACGCAAACCATTGATATCACCTATGGTTAAATTGAATTCCTTGAACGTGAAGTCCAGTTGCTCTGGTGGTGGAGTACATCGCCATGGGATCACAACAGGACGTGCTCCTCTTGAGCCGGAGAAAGTGAAAGATCCATTCTGGCAAGGAATTGCTGCTATGGTTACAGTCACCGACATTCCTGGTGACAACGTTCCATTTGTGGGACTGAAACTCACACTATCACTCATATCACTGTTGGCTGTCCAGCTCATATCACCTTGGGAAGCTGCCGTCTCACTTACAGTTACGGTGCATTTAGGATTGGTAATCTCACCTGTGCACTGGCTGCTTGTTGAGTCTAAGCTCGTTGGACTGACTGTCAATACAGGCGGAGTAACGGGCGTCGATGGTATGCCTGGTACTGCCATCAAAAAAATAACCATCAATCCTAGCAGGAGATCTGCGAAAAGCCATCCACTTAGTAAGACAGTGTCACGCCTGTGATGCTGACCTTGATACATATGGCACTGCTCCTCTCAAATAGAAACCCATTTTGTAGATTCACCTCTTGTTATCCAGTACATATCTTATTTGGACCAAAGCACCGATGCAGAAAACTAGTATAGCTAAGATATGCGATGGAATGATATGAATGTGGAGCGATGAGATAGCAACCATTCCCAGTGCCCAACTACCCACAAACCAATAAAATGCAAGTGCCAGTGCTAGAGCCATACAGATATATTTCTGTGTTAAGCCTGCACATAGTGCCCGTGCGAACCATGCCGTTACAAGACTTGCCAACCACAGATCCCAGGATAGGTCTCCTGCGTTTAGCCAGATGCCTAATGCAACCGCGAGCATAAAATCGACTGCTCCGCCTATGTAGACAAAGTGGCGATTCTTCCTGTCTTTGATGCGGTTAAACCATGTGATACGCTTCCTCCGTTCGCTCATTGACCCAAATTGAGTGGAACCACGAGGAGGTTGCTGTGGTCGGGCCGCTACAGTGGGTGCGTTGGGATCTCCGCCACCAAGTGTCGTATTAAACGCGAGGGGGTTGTAAGGGGAGCTATTTCCACCCGCAGCAGGGTCTGGAAGGACTAACGGGTTGTTCGCACCCGCGGCATTCCCGAGTGAAGACGGAGTAATTGAAGGGGCAGGAATACCACTACCAGATGGTGGATTCGGAGCTATAGGGTTATTGGGAGGGATAGGAGAAGGATTTCCCAAGGGATTGTTCTGGATGGGAGGGTTATTGGGAGAGATAGGAGAAGGATTTCCCAATGGGCTATTTTGGATGGGAGGGTTATTTGGAGAAACAGGAGAAGGATTTCCCAATGGGCTATTTTGGATGGGAGGGTTATTTGGAGAAACAGGAGAAGGATTTCCCAAGGGATTGTTCTGGATGGGAGGATTGTTTGGAAAGATGGTTGGAGGAGGCGTTAATGGATTATTCTGGATGGGAGGGTTGTTGGGAGGGGAGAAGGAAAAAGGAGCTCCTAACGGATTGTTCTGGATGAGAGGATTATTTGGGTTATTTGGGAGAGGATGGACAGGACTATTCGGGTTATTCACAGCCTGTTCTAGAGCATAGGCAAAGTTCTGCACGTCGTGGAATCGTGCGTCCAGGTCTTCGCTCAATGCTTGGAAGACGACCTGCTCGAGGCCAGAGGAAATAGTGGGTACCTTGTCACGCAATTGAGCAGGCTTGGAGCGTTGTTGCGTACGTATCAATACAGCATTCCCCGTGAAAGGAAGACTCCCCGACAGCCATTCGTAAACCATCACACCTAACGAGTACTGATCACTGGCAGGAACTGCCTTGCCCTCTATTTGCTCAGGAGCCATATAGCTTGGAGTACCCCTAGGAACCTGTGTCTTCAGATAGCTCACGCTATGCATTGCCTGGGCAATACCAAAGTCACTGATCAATACCTCATCATTCCGACCAAGCAACATATTTTCAGGCTTGATATCCCGATGAATGAGCCTTCTATCATGTGCATATTGCAGACCAGCCGCAATTTGTTTCACGTAGTTGATCATAACATCGAGCGAAAGCCGTGAGCCCATAGGATGACGTTTACGTAGTGTGCCATTGGGAGCATACTCCAGAACAAGGAATGGAGTATCGTTCTGGACATCGCAGTCCAGAACCCGCACGATATTTGGATGGTCTAAACTTGCCAGGAAACGTGCCTCTTTCAAAAAATTGATGCGTTCATCATGCGTGGGCAGTTGCACACTGAGTATCTTAATAGCAGCCAGCCTGCTCATAGTGGTGTGTTGACCCAGCCACACTGTGGCGAATCCCCCGCTGCCTATTGGGTTGACCAGCCGATAGTTGCCAAATTGATCCCCAGGCTGTTGTGACATTGTAGCATTTCTCCTCTTATATCTATAAATAAACGAATATATAAGCAATAGACACATTAAGGTCCAAGTCGTCCATCAAGTTTGTTTGTGACATGTTCAAGATGCTGAGCCACCCTTTCAAGCGTGCCTGATCCTGCCGCTACGTTGGCTGCCGCACTGGAATAGTGGCTTAAGGGATCAAGCAATTGAGCTTTCAGGGAGTTCGGAATGTCTCTGAGGGCTCGAACGAAGGTATCAATATCGACAGCCATACTCCTCAGTTCAGGACTAGCCTCGCGCACGGACTTCAGTACTTGCTTAATCTCCGCTGTTGCCTGAATCATTTGATCTGTCAGGTCCTTTTGACTAGCCTGCTGAAGTTGCATTGCTGTTAGTATCTTTGCCTGCTCCTTGGTTGCGTCCTCCAGGCCTTTTATGACCAGACCTAGTTCAGTCGCGGTTGTTTCCAGGGTATCTGCTGCATCATTTAGATGATGCCCTAGTAATTGCTGCTCTCTGACGAGTTGACCCAGAGATGTAGTCAGCAGAGTGTGCAATTCCTGCCCGGCCTGTTTTTGCTCTGTAATTAATTGTCCCAATTTGACAGCCAGTACATTTTGTAATTCCTGTCCACGCAATTGTTGTTCAGCAATCAATTGTGATAGTAATGTATTCAACAGATTACGGAGTTCTTGTGCTGCGCCTTTCTGATCGGTAACGTGTTGCTCCAATGATGCTTGCAGTCTTTGCAGAGATCCGTCTAGCAGGGTATGAAAGTCTTGAGTCGCCTTGTTTTGGTCCGCAGTCAGTTGCCTCAACTCGGTAGCGAGCACATCTTGCAGTTCTTGCCGCCACTTGTTCTGATCTCCAACCAATTGATCCAACCTGTTTACCATAGCATTGAGTTGCGATACTGCCTGACCAGCAGCTACGACCAGACCAGGGATCTCTCTGACTGGCACCAGTACATCTTTGATAGTAGCTGTAAGCTCAGCATTTGTTTGTTCCATAGTACGAGAGGTAGAGACCATATCCTTAACCATTGCCTCCAGTCTGGTAGCAAAGTTGTTGAGATCTCCGCGACGTTTGCGCTCCTCAGCGAGTTCGTCTAAAAATTGCTGGGACGTTTGTTGAAATTGCCTAGCAAAATCTGAGAGGAACCTGGAGATATCAGCAAGATTGCTTGGTTGTTGTTGCCGATGTTGTCTCTCCATTGTCGTCAGACAGAGTGAGGCATCGCCCAGAGCGTGAGTGAGGTGCTCTCGCAATTGCTCAGCATCTTTTTCAGCTTGTGCGTGCTTGATGTTATAAATCCAGGTTGTGAGCAGCGTAAGGATGAAAATGATAAAAAGCAAGGTGCAGTCTGTCAGAGCAAGGTTACTCAGGATAAATGGTGGCCAGAGGGTATTGTTAAAGCCTCCTTGCCATAAATACACGAACGGTTTGTCTGTCAGAGATAGATCCTTGCTCAAGAGAGCGTGATACTTACTGCTGGCCTGCCAAATGCCCAGCCATGTGAGAACCAGAGGAAAGAGTACCAGCCCATTGCGCAGCCACTCGCAGATTCTGACCCACCGTCCAGGGGTAGCCCTGCTCTTGATGCCAGCAGCAATCGCCTCTGGGTTGATCACTTTGTGAAGATCAGTCGCTGCCCAATCTTCAAAAGAGAGATGACCACCGAGAGCGGCGTTCAGTTTACGAAGGCGAGTAGCTGCAATCGCATCGCCACTTGCATCTAACCTGTTAGCCAATCTCTCTATCTCTTTTTGAGCAGAAACAATATTTTCTGTTGCAAAAGTGTTCATCGTGTTTACCTCCTAAATATTTAATGGATGTGCGATGCTATTTTAAAAGCTGCATATATACAGACACAATACAGGATATTCACTCTACATGGTCTAGACGAAGCGAACGATTTTGGCCCTTCGCTTTCGCTCTATTAGCCAGTTGCTGAGAGATTTTCTCTGGGTTTGCTGCAAGTCCAAATCAAAAAGTTCTCTTCGGATAAAGAGACGCAAGGCGAAGTCAACATCCTTATCTTCGAGCTTACTATCTCTAAGCCACGCTACGTAACTGGTTCCGCAAAATATCTTGAAGTCCTGGGAGATGGGATGAAGCTGCCGCGTAGGGTCAAATCTTGTGGACAGGCTGCTATCCTTTTTACCCAGCTCATCTATATTTTCTCGAATTAACACATCATCTATTAAATCCTCTAAAGTAGATTTTTGAATCCACTGGGTATCAGCTAGTGTTTGTCCTTCTTTCTTCCTTGAAGCATGATTACCATTTCGTTGCTGAACGTAGTCGTCATACTGTAGATACATTGCTTTAACATAGCAGAGCTTGTGAAATATTTCAAGATAGATGTGCTGTTCATTCACCATTGCAGCTATAGGTTGCGGCTTCTCTTCTGCCGACAAAGTCGAGACAGCATCGACACGTTTAGCTGGGGCAGCCACATCTACTCTAGGCAAAAGACCACTGCTGACCAGATAGGCTTTCCACTCTTCAAACTGGATAGTCGGCAGCCATTGCGCTGCATAGGCATTAAGCGTAGTCAATGTCTCTACGTCCATCCATTCTAGTAGAGATGGAAGACAGCGATAAATGTGCTCCTCCTTCTCCTTCGGTAATGACAGGTGATGAGTCTCTCCAAGCACTATATTGATGTAGGGGATGAGTCTTATGAGGAGACGGTCTTGCTTATACATCTTTACAACTGGACCAATCATATACTCCAGCAACAGTAGGCCAGGATCTATAGATCCTGTACCCGATCCCATTAGAACTGGTGCGAGATTGTCCAGCACACGACATAGATCTGCTTCGGTGGAAACAAGCTTAACCAAATGTGGCACAAGTGTCGTCGTGAGTTGTATCTGCTGATCAGGCGTTAGTGGTGGCATAGCAGAGACATTTCTGAGCCAGAGCTTGCTGATTGTTGGGCAGTTGATAAATTCTGCGATCCTATACCAGCCCTGGACATATGCTCGTAGATCAGCTGGCAAGCGCAACCCAGGCTTTTCATTCCTCTGCTGTAAGTGCCGTAACAGTTCTTTTGCAGGGGAATGATCAAGGTCGTATATAGTGAAATCAGATAGGTATTGACGAATGAATTCAAGCAAGGCTGGTGACAATGGATACTCTGAAAGGTTCTGCTGACAGTGATTTTCGAGGAAAATCTTTACCTCTCTTGGCTCTAAACAGGCTGCATCGAGTAGTCTTTCCATGTTCTTCTGCTCATTGACTATCGCGAGGAGCATATCACCTAGCAGTTTTACTTTTCCCCCATAGCCGTTTTCCGCGAGGGTTGCAAAAAAGTCCATTGCAGCTTTCTGTGAGGTAGGAGTCCGCGTCTCTATGAGTTCCTGTAAAACCTTTTCAAACAGCCTTTCATGACCGATCATACTATCGATTACATGCCTAGGAGGAATATCGAGAGGAACATTGAGTAGCGAAGTGATCGCTATTTTACGCCAACGATCTGGCAAATTCAGCGCAAGGAATTTTCCTAGTTCGTTCCATCGTACCTCAAGCCAGCTATGGATGAGTGGACTATTCTGCAAAGATGGTATGTCTCCCCATACCTGCAAGAGCAATGAGCGAAGTTCCCAGCTGTAGATTTCATATACAGGAACAGGTATAACCTTCGATAGCTTTTCGACCAAGTCTGTCCAAACAGTCCCGCCGCTCGCAAGTGAAACTGATGTGACGAGCACGTCAAGTGACAAGGAAAGACTATTTAAATTATGTTCCTGCACTGCATTTTGTACTTTCATAGTTGCTTCCTGTGTGAAAGATGCAAGTGTAGTAGCTAACGCACTTTGCGAGTTCTTGCTGATCAACAGACATAAGTTGCTGATTACATCTTTACCTTGCCCCCTCCACCATCGTTCATATGCCGAATTGTATTCCACCTGTGATAAACGGTTTAGAATAGCTATCCATATTTTTACTCTGCTGGAAGTAGGAAGTCCAATATCAAGCATCTCCGCCCAGATCAGATAAGACACAGTATCATTATTCTGTATCGATTCAAGGAGTTCTTCCGCTACTTTTAGCATGAGAGAAGAGATCGCCTTAGCCAACTCGGTCCTGGGATTGCCTTCAACGAGCTGACGTATGCTCTTAAATGCTGTGGTGCCGCTATTTGTCCACCATTCCTGATCTGCTATGATGAGTTGCAAAATTGAGCATTGAACATCCTCTTCGCTTAGCCTTTCTCCATTCGGCGAGAGAGCGTCCAGGATCGCTGTTATCTCATCCCTCGATAATAGACTTTTATTAGGCCATGCATACTGAGATTGTTCGTTCATAGTTTTTGCTACCCTTTAACTCTGTTCATTAGAACATGACTCCTGGGAGTCGTGCGGGTCAACAGAAAGAAAGTTGAGCCACCCAGTCTTCTTATTCTTAGGCTTGACCTGAGCCAAACCATAATTGATGGCAATCTCTGTTTTTTCATGGTTCCTTTGCTCCTTAAGCCAGTTCTGCAAAGACCCCTTGTTGTTCCAGCCCAGATAGGCGGCAAAGAGTTCATGCCGACGAAAAATGCGCAAAATCCCTAAGATTTTCTCACGGTCTTGAGTGAGGAGAAATGGGTAGATATGGCCTTGCTGAGTTTTCAAGCGATCCAAGATCCCTAAGAGATCAGCTTCTATATCAAACCATTGCTGTCGGTTAGCTGGGTCCTGGCGGGTCAATTTATCGATTTCTTCTCGAATCAGCACATCATTGACCAGATTATCGAGTGTGGCCTCGCGCAGCCGCTCATGATCTTTCAAGAGCTTCTCTAGTTCCCTCAACTCGCTTTCCCTCCACTTGTTAACGTGGCGAGTGGCAGGATCAGGGTGAGCTTCCCCAAGCCTCTGAATTGTCCGCCGAAGATCACGAATCCTAACTTTGGTATATGGCTCTTTGAGTTGTAACACTTCTTTGAACCACTCAAGAGTAATGAACTGCCCTTTCACTTTTGCTATAAAGAGTTCCTTGCTTGCAGGTGTCTCTTGTGGCAGAGGTTGAGGAGGTGGTGCGGGTATCTGCACATGTGCATTTGGGGCAACTATGAGTGCTGTTGGCTGCGATACGACTGACATACGATTTTTTGCCTGTCCAACGCGTTTTGCTTGCTCAGAGGTATAGAGCAACTGTTGACGATAGGGAGACTTGGCAATACTGTCGCTCGCCTCTACCAAGGTTGCGTCGTTATCACCTTGATAAGCAGTAACGAAATTCTGTGCTAGTTTCAACAACTCATGTTCTTGAGGCTGCAGGTAACCTTTCAATGAGGGATCATACGCTTGGACAATGGCAAACAGCTTTCTGCTTTGGATGGCACTTCTGAAGCGATTAAGGGCCTCCTTTATGGCAGCACGACTGGACCTGGAGAGATAGGCTTTCCACTCAGCAACGATAGGCTCGGGCCAGAGCGTTAAATTGGTGGTGAACGCATCACGGGTTCGTGTATCGACCTGCTTGAGGAGAGCATTCAAACAGCGATCAACAAAGTTTTCTTTCTCAGCAGGAGGCAGGGAGCGGCACGCACCAAGCACTACCTTGATATAAGGGGCTATCCTCACTGGTGGGCGCTCTTGCCCATACATCTCTCCAGCGATTTTCGCCATCTGCTCCAGCAAAAGCAAACTTGGGTGAGCTTGCCCCATCAGGATTTTGCCTAGGTTATCTATCACACGCACTAGATCCATTTCGGTGGAAGCAGACTCCACCAGACGCGGAACAAGCTTGGCTACAAGTTTGCTTCGTGCATTAGATGTTAATTGGGTTATACCACTCATACCAGAACCCAGATCACGCAATCGATTGTTTGTCACGTCCGGATTTTGGATACATTCCGCGATCCTATACCAGCCCTCGACAGCTCTACGCAGATCAGACCGTAAATCACTTATTTTTAGCAATTGTAGCAGCAGTTCTTGTGTTGGACGATTGTCAAGGTAGTCTGGGTCAAAGTCGTTGAGGTATTGCTCAATGAAGCTGACCAAGGTTGGCGTGAGGTCTTGCTTTCCAAGCAAGACCTTACAGGAGTTTTCAAGGAGATTGACTACCTCTTGACTTGATTGCAAATCGAGTGATAGCAGCAACGTTTCTGCCACCTCTTTTTGATATTGGCAGGCGGCAAGCAACCTATCAAGCAATGGGAAAATGCGGGAGTAGTGGCGCTGGGCCAAGAAGGCAAAAAAGTACAGGGTTGTTCGCTGGGTAGCAGGATCTTTCACAAGTTGTTCTAAGACTGCTTCGAATAACTGTCGATAGTAAGTTACAGTATCAATGAAGTTCACCTGTGCAAAGTCAGAAGGAGGGGCGAGCACCAACTGAGTGACGCTCACTTGATACCACTCTTCAGGCAATTTCAGCGAGAGCAGTTTGTCTAGTTCATCCCAGCGTACTGTGAGCCAGTCGCGACGAATGTACTGGTTCTTCTGGAGGATGTCTATCTTTGCCCAGGTCTCTAAGAGCAAGCTGCGCACCTCCCAACTATAGGCCTCATCTACCCGCCCATGGATTGTGCTGGAGAGCTTATGCAGCAGATCCGGCCATACACTAGTATTGTCTGTAAATGTCACTGTAGTGAGTATGGTAACGAGTAATTGAATATAACGATCGAATGGAGTCTTAGACATGGTATCGATCATGCGAGCGTATAGAACATTGGCAACGTTCTCAGCATACAGAAAGAGCTTCCTCGCTATCTTGCCTTGAGGATCCTTGCGAGCATATTGGCATAAAGCGTTGGCAACCTCCTGGCCTTGCGCCTGCCACCACTGCTGGTAGGTTGGTGAGTCCATAGCCGGGCAGAGATTGAGGAGCAGGTCCAGCCATACCTCCGGCTTCCTGGTATGTGGTGCAGTTATACTCAGGACTTCCTGCCAGAAGGACAAAGGGGCCATCTCTCCGCTCTTGATAGATCCCAGGAGTTCCTGCATCGCTTGCTCTATCTATTTACTTCTATAGAGGGCATGGCAATTGGTCCTCCATAGGCATTAAGTTAAGAGGGAGTGACAAGCAGGGGCTCCTTCTGGCATCATGAGAAAAACGTAGACCATGATACCAGGAAGGAGCTGTTAAAGGT
>WNFJ01444043.1_pt1 | contig 10026 bp, 15 predicted proteins | sample 5400461 | NCBI WGS metagenome assembly WNFJ01 (sample SAMN13153349, study PRJNA577476) | soil metagenome | isolation source: 115 cm saprolite on Douglas fir-dominated hillslope | place: USA:California | collected 2013-09-17
CGCGGAAATGCTCGCCGGCGGGTAATGCGTCAATTTTGAAAGTTCCTCCAGCGTCAGCCACGTCTCGCATTCCCGCGCGCTCAGCATCACCTCGCAAAGCACGTCGCGCTGCCGGCGCCGGGCGATCCGCCACAGTTCCCTTCCCTGAATTTTCCGCATGTTCGCCTCCCTTTCCGCCGATTCACTCCTCGGCGGGAAACTCTTCTTCGGTCGCACTCGGCGCGCCGTCGAATTCCGGATCTTCTACCTCGCCCGGCCCCCACGCCGTTCGGTCCGGATCCTCGTAGTCTCCGGCGCAGGCGCTGCAAGCACGCATCTCGCGCGCCCTGCCGGCGCCAGGAGTCGAGTAACCTGTGCCCTGCTCCCCAGGCCGAGCAGCACCCCCGCGCTTTTGCCGCCAACGTTTTTCACACTTTTCCACAGCCCCTTACCCCATTGGTACTCTTGACAATAATTAACGCACTGTTAATTTGCCCACGCCACTCACCGGGAGGCCCCGTGAACCACTACAGAACCGAACCTCCGTGGGAGTTTCTTCTCTCCGCTTCGCGTAACTCGCTGCAGAGTTATGAACTCTCGCGTCTCAGCCATGCCGCTAATCTCCGCAAAGAGATTGGCGCGCTTCTCGATCTTTGGATGGAGGAAAATTCCGCCGCCATGTTGGCGCGCTGGTTGATGGAGCAGCGGGAACGTCCGCAGCAACCGCTGGAAGACGCTCCCCCTGCTGAACCTCCCTCGAAAAACAGACATTCCGTGTCCGATAATTTTTTTGCGGATCGGCCGGTCGCGGCGTCCGCAAACCGAGGCGCTGCTTGAGGTGAAATCTATTTTTCGGCGCTCAATTCGGAGTTTGCCGCCAGCTCTCGCGTTCACCGGACGGCAGTCATTCGGCCCCGGAAGTGTGCGCGGCATCCCGCGGCCTGATCGTATGAACTCTCCCGCCCCAGCGTCCCCATCGCACGCCTCGCGGAATCGTGTTTGCCCGGTTTCTTCAACGACCATCGCAGCCATCACGTCCATGCTCCTCCCCGGAGACTTACGTCTTGGCTGCTTTATATTCATTAGAGGACTCTTATTTCAGGGAAACTGCGGTGACAGTTCAGCGAGGAATGCAGACACCCTTGCGAATGAATTGGAAAAAAATAGGAAGCTCAGATCGGCAACAGGTTACCGCGCAGACGAAAGCGTAGCCGTCGGTTCTTTTTCGAGGAGTTGCTCTTTCCTGTACACGAGCGAGTTGATGTCGTAGGTCGCGAGCTCAAAGCCATGTCCGTGCGTGATGGCATCAGTCGGGCACGCTTCCACGCAATAACCGCAGAAAATGCAGCGCGAATAATCGATGTTGTAGACGCTGGCGTAGCGTTCGCCCGCGGAGATTCGGTTCGCGTCAACGTTCTCCGCGGCTTCAATATAAATGCAATTGGCGGGGCAGGCGGCCGCGCACAGGAAACAGCCAACACATTTTTCTAGACCGTTTTCGTCGCGGTGAAGAACGTGTATCCCGCGGTAGCGCGGCTGAAAATGCACCGGCTCGTACGGATAGTTCTCCGTGACCGTTTTACGAAACATATTGCGGAAGGTTACGCTGAAGCCCTTCACCAGCGCGCCAAACGTCTCGCCCACTTCCCGAATGATTGAGGCCATGAATTATGAGTCTAGCAAACGCCTTCGAGGCGAGCAAATTTCGCACAAGGAGCGGTCCTCGCCGACTTATGCTGTCAGCGCTTGAATAATCTGTTTCCCGTGGAAGCGCCCATTTTCGATGAAGATTTCCCCGGTATGCCGGCCACCGATAACCACGCCAGCTAAATGGATTCCCGGCACATTGCTTTCCAGTGTATTCGGATCCAGCGCGGGCCTGCGGCTTTCCGGATCAAGCTTCACGCCAAGGCTCTCGATAAAGGAAAAGTCCGGGTGATATCCCGTAAGCACGAATACCTGCTTAGCCGGGAGTCTCTTTGTTTGGGCGTGCTGTTCCACGATGACTTCGTCTCGGGTAATCTCCTCAACGCGGGCATCGAGCAGCGCCTTGATTTGTCCCGCCTTGATGCGGTTCTCGATGTCAGGCCGAACCCAGTACTTGATCGTCGCGCCCAGATCTTTCCCGCGATGCACAAGCGTCACTCGCGCTCCATTGCGATAGAGATCGAGCGCCGCCTCCGCCGCGGAATTTTTCCCGCCAACCACCACGGCGTCTTGATTCCAATACTCGTACGGCTCTGTGTAGTAATGCGATACATGCGGAAGGTTTTCGCCCGGCACGCCCAGTTGGTTCGGCAAATCGTAATAGCCTGTCGCCACAACAATTTTCTTGCATTGATATTTCTGCTCGGTTCCGTCCTCCGCCGCCGTTACGGCCGTGAAGCTTCCATCCTTCCCATCGACCCGCAATACTCTTTCGTACAGCCTCAATTCAAGCGCATAGTGCTCTGCGGCCTTCCGGTAATATTTCAGGGCCTCGACGCGAGTAGGTTTCTCCGCGGCGCAGACCAGCGGCAGGTCCCCAATTTCGAGCAACTCCGGCGTCGTGAAAAAGACCATGTTCACCGGATAATGGAAAATCGAATTGCAGAGGCCGGCCTTGTCGATAACCAGCGGCCGCATTCCGGCGCGCTTGGCCTCAATGGCAGTTGCTAGGCCCGTTGGTCCCGCTCCAATGCAGATGATGTCGTAAACACTCATGGGAAAGTCAGTTTGCCGGGAGTTTTTCGGAATTGCAAATAGCGGCAACTTCACTGCTTTGGAGGCAGTTCCAGGATTTCTGAGAGCTCTCGGCGGAACGATTCGAGTTCTTTCAATCTCTCCCGCGTTGCTTGCAATTCTTTGCTTTTCCAGACAAACACTTCACCCGAGCCGCGTTTCAGCTTCACGCTGAGATTTCCTTCGACAAGAAACGACGGCGGGGCGAGCAGTTTGATTCCAGCATTCGGCACGGGCGCAAGCAAGGCAGCGCAATTCCCTTTTTTCGCGCAAAGCGCGCTTTCGTAGGGCGGAATTGCGATCGGACGAAAACCAGCCGCAATCAGCCGCTCCATCAGTTGCATTTGCCGTGGGCTGAGTTCAACCATGGACGGTAGAGGCGGGGCCTGCTCGCCCTGAGCTTTGTCGAAGGCCCAACTATTCTAATTTAGACTTCTAAATTAGACTAGGCCGCCGTCGAGTCGGCTTCTGACGATGACCGCTCGAGCTGTGCGAGGATTTCGCGTAGCGTGGAAATCAACTCATCGCGCGAAACGTGGCTCTTCTTGAATTGAATCCGGAACTTGAATGTTTCCCCCGGCGGCTCGAATTGAAAGATGAACGGCCGCGGCCTTTGCGGTCCCGCTTGCTCCTCGCGGCGTTCGCGGCGCGCTTCATCGCGTGTCAAGCCGCCCTGCATGATGCGGTGAAACATCTCGATCATTTTCTTTTCAGTGGGCTGCCGCGCGATTTGCAGCAGGAGCGACTTGGAAAGAATTCCTTGCTCGATGCACTTTTTCCGCAGCGGCTCGGGAATATTGCGCAGCGACAAAGTCTCGGTCACCGAGGACCGCGCCCGGCCGATTTTCCTGGCGACGTCCTCGTGCGTGTATTCGAATTGCGTGCTCAACCGGTGCAGCCCATCCGCTTCTTCAAAGGGCGTCAAGTCTTTCCGCTGAATATTTTCGATCAGCCCGATTTCCAGCGTCTCCGCGTCGTCGGCGGTCTTTTCAATGCACGGCACTTCGCGCAACCCCGCTGCGCGCGATGCGTGATAGCGCCGCTCGCCAGAGATGATGTGGAAGCAGTCCTCGCGGGGAACATAACGAACCAGCAACGGCTCCAGAACGCCCTTCTCGCGAATGGAGTCCGTCAGTTCCCGCAAGTCGCCCAGCGCCTTGCGCGGCTGGTCGGGATTGGGGCGAATCTGATCCATGCGAATCATGCGACCGACCGCCGCACCGCTATAACTTGTCAGCGACTCTACATAATGCGCGTCATGCCGCATCTTCAGCGTGATGGGTAGCCCGATTCTCTTCGACACGTTGGATTACCTCCCCTGCCAATTTCTTGTACTCGACCGCGCCAGGTGATTTCGGCGCATACGTCAAAATCGTTTCCTTGTAAGCTGGGCTCTCTTCCAGCCGCACGTTCTTGGTGATTTTCGTCTTGAACAGCACTTCCCCGAACACCGAGCGGATTTGCCCGTGCGTGTCCTTGGAAATATTCGTGCGCTTGTCATAAAGCGTGATAACCACGCCTAATACTTTCAGCCCCGGGTTAGGACGCGCGCGAATTCTTTCGTAAGTCTCCAGCAAATCGTCGGTTCCTTCGATCGCGAAGTACGCTGCCTGTATGGGCACGAGCAAGTGTGTCGAAGCCACAAGCGCATTTACCGTCAGGATTCCCAGCGACGGCGGCGTGTCCAGAATTACGTAGTCATAATCCTTCAAGACCGGAGTAAGCGCGTCTTTCAATTTGAAGGGCGCATCGAATTGCCCCGCAAGCACCTGCTCCAATTTTGCCAGCGCCAGCCGGCCTGGCCCGAGAAACAAGTTAGGATCTTTGGTCGGCTTGATGACCGCGCTCATCGTCACGCGGCTGTCGCTCAGCACGTCAAACATTGTTGTGGCAATCTCGCCAGAATTGTAGAACGCGATCGTGGAATTGGCCTGCGGATCGAGGTCAATCAGCAGCGTGCGCTTGCCGCGATGCGCAAGCGCCGCGGCCAAATTGATTGCCGTCGTGGTCTTTCCGACGCCGCCCTTTTGATTCGCAATGGTAATGATGGCAGTCATCTGTTTCTGCCTCCGCCCGCTCGTCCTGCCTGCCCCGAGCTTCTCAGGGAACGGACGTGAAGGGCACGCGAATACTCGAGCCGCAGCGCTCCGGCAACTGGGTTCCTATATATGGGTGCTGCCTCCAGAAAACCCCCAAGGCCTAGGCCTACTCTACGTTTGCAGCCCGTTCATTGGCAAGTGAAAAGTGGGCCACTCGGCGGAAGTCACGGTGGAAAACGGGAGGCCAGGTGCGAGGAGGCTACTTGGAAAGCCCTAGAAATCCAGACCCCAGAAGTCAGGCGATGGCCCCTGCAATTCCAAGCCAAGTTCCCATCCCGTGCGCCCTTCGTGCCCCCTCCAGATCAATACGGCTTCGCATGAAATCTGGTTGATGAGATTCACGAGTCGCACCTTCTGCCCCACGGCAAATCCCTGCGGGACCACGGCAAGGCAGCCTTTCGCCCCGATATCGACCGTGTAGCCCTCCGCGCGCAGGCTTTGCCCCGCCTCAGACCACTCAACCGCCACCGCCACTCGCGAATTAAGCCGGGGGGTGCTGCGTACGTCCCCCATCCGTTTTTCAAAACCTGAATCCTTCAAGAGCGCCACGTGTGCTCCTCAGTAAGCCCGGTTTACGAGCCTATGAGTGTTTCGATGGCTGGTCAATGGGACTTAATGTCCAGTACGCACTAGAGGTTACTCCGTCCCCACCGGTTTGCTCCTTTTCTTCACCCCGCTTACACTCGTTTGCTCCTGTCTTTCGACAATGGTTGGACTCGACACACTCCGCTCCGAGATCCGCCCCACTCTGCGGCTGGCGATCCCGCTCGTTCTCGCCGAGCTCGGCTGGATGAGCATGGCGGTCGTGGATACCATGATGGTCGGCCGCCTGCCCAGCAGCGCGGTGGCCATCTCCGCCGTTAGCCTGGGTGGCATTCTTGTTCACGTGCTGGCGTTTTTTGGTGGAGGGCTTCTGATTGGCCTGGACACCCTTGTTTCGCAGGCTTTCGGTGCAGGCCAGCGCGAAGATTGCCATCGTTCGCTTCTGCATGGCATTTATCTCAGCTTTGCTTTGCTCTCACTCCTCTCCTTATGGCCCCAGTCTGGTTCTTCGATCCATTGCTTCGTTCCGCCCGTATCTCACCGGACATCATTTCCGTGGCCGTGCCCTATTCCAAGGCAATGGCTTGGGGCACGCTGCCACTTTTGCTTTATTTCGCAGTACGCCGTTGCATGCAGGGCATGAATATGGTTCGCCCAATCTCCTTCGCTCTGGTGACCGCGAACATCATCAACGCCGTTGGCAACTGGCTTCTCATCTACGGAAGGCTTGGTGCGCCCGCGATGGGCGCTGTCGGTTCCGGCTGGTCCACGGCCTTCGCCCGCATCTATCTTGCGGCCATCCTCGTTGGGTATTTGCTCTGGTACGACCAGAAGCATCGCACCGAATTGCTGCGCACTCCGATTCACCCGGAACTGGTGCGCATCCGGCGGCTCATCGCACTCGGCTTTCCGGCAGCGATGCAGATCACTCTGGAAATTGGCGTCTTCGCTCTGGTCACGGCGCTCATCGGCCGCCTCGGAGCTATTTCTCTTGCGAGCCATCAGATCGCGTTGAACACGGTTTCCCTCACTTACATGGTTCCGCTTGGGATTTCCTCAGCTGCCGCCGTGCGCGTGGGTCAAGCCATCGGACGTAAGGATCCTTCCGGCGCTTCCGCCGCGGGGGACAGCGCCATTTTCTTCGGTGCGGCATTCATGACTCTCGCGAGTATCGCCCTCTTGATCTTCCCGCGCTGGATCGCGCGCATATTCACTCCGGATGAAATCGTCATTCGCAATACCGTTCTGCTGCTCGCAGCCGGCGCGGCTTTCCAACTTTTCGATGGCATCCAGACCGTTGCCACGGGTGCTCTCCGCGGAGCAGGCGACACACGAACTCCGATGTTTTGCCACTTCACCGCATACTGGATCATCGGTCTTCCACTGGGTGCCTGGTTGTGTTTCCGCAAGGGCTGGGGCGCTTTCGGGCTATGGTCCGGCCTGAGCCTCGCGCTCATTTTGATAGGTATCGTTTTACTTTTCGCCTGGCGTCGCGAGGTTCGACGCATGACCTTCGCGCTCACAAACAAACTGCCGGTGAAATCTGAATCCTGACTTTTTCTTTGTCCGCAAAGGCTGTCTTACTGCTCGTGACTGTCCAGCTTCCAATCTTTCCCCGATCCTGTCCGATACCCCCAGGATTGCGCGCGGCAACACACGGCTTGCATCCCTTTCCATTTTCATCGCATCCTAGTTTCAGTGAAAGAGATCCTCGGCACGGTCGCGCAGGCGGCCTGCTTTGCCCGTCAGCCCTGAAAACAAAGTACAGGAGGCATCTGTGAAACGTAAGCATCTGATTCTGTTCGTGGCTCTAACCTTCGCGTGTAGTTCGCCGGCCTTTGCACAGCGTCATCCTGGCGGCGGCCCGCCTGCGGGGCGTGGGCCTACCGGCGCGTCTGGTTCGGGCACTGCTGAAGCCAATAAGGCTAGCACAATGAGCCATTCTGATATGTCGCACGCTTCCCCCAGCGACGTGCTTAGCCACAACACCGCCATCGCCGGCAAAATCAAGGCGCTGACCGGTGAAGACGCTCAGACAGCCTGCGGCGGCTTCAAGAATTTGGGCCAATGCGTCGCGGCTGCCCACGTGGCCAAGAACCTGGACATTCCGGGTGGCTTCGATGCACTCAGAGTAAAAATGACCAGCGGCGGTGGCATGAGTCTCGGCAAGGCCATCGAACAACTTTCTCCCAACGCTAATGCCAAAGCCGCAACCAAGAAAGCAAACAAGCAAGCCGCGGATGACATAAAAGAGTCCAGCTCCTAGACCAACGGCGTCCAGGAGTGCGGGCTCTTATCCAGGTGGCGAGTTTAGTTCCCTCGCCACCTTTCTTTTGCCTTTTGGAAAATTGATTCACTGCCTATGCGCGAACGGCACGGTAGCCGGCGCGGAGAAACCTGATTGCTTACATTTTGTAGCGGCCGAGGTCCTCATCGGAGAGGCCATCAAGCCAAGTGCGGAGTTGCTCGTTGGTATTGCGCTCGGAAAATGCGCTCGATATCTTGGAGTTCTTGAGCACGGCTTCATCCACGAAGATGGGGCAGTCCATGCGCAGCGCAAGAGCCAGCGCGTCGCTGGGCCGCGAATCGATGGTCATCATCTGCCCCTCGCGCTCCACCCAGATCATGGCGTAAAACGTATCGTCTTTCAGATCATTCACCACGATTTTCTGCACGCGCACTTCGAGCCCCAGCAGAAAGTTTTTCAGCAGGTCGTGGGTCATCGGCATGGCGTTCGCCTCGTATACTCCCACCCAAATCGGCAGGATCGCCTGGCCCTGCACATCCTTGAGCACCACGATGGGCATGTTCGTGACGGGATCCATCATCAGGCCACGGATTTTCATCTCTACTTCCATCGAGGCCTCCCAGAACCCAGAACTAGGTGACGTGCTCTCCCACTAAACTGTTTGGAGTCGCTCCCGTAACTAGCACCTGCACGTAGGTTCCCAGAAGCTCTCTCTCTTGTGAAGCGAAATTTATCATCCGGTGCGAGGTGGTATACCCGGTCCACTGGTTCTCGCGCCGTGATTTTCCGCTAACCAGGACTTCGAATCCTTCTCCAACCAGCTTAGCATTCTTGGCTGCCTGAATTTCGCGCTGCTTGTCCTGCAGAATCGCGAGCCGCCGGCCTTTCTCATCTTCAGAAATAGAATCACTCATGGAGAGCGACGGCGTATTCGGCCTGGGAGAATACTTGAACGAGAACATGCTGTCGTATTGCACTTCATCCAGCAAGCTCAGTGTCTCTTCGAACTCGGATTCCCTTTCGCCCGGAAAACCCACGATGATGTCCGTGGTAATGGCCAATGGCCTCTTCGCGCCGCGTATCATGGCGATCTTTTCAAGATATTCTTGGCGCGAATAAGTTCGCTGCATGGCCCGCAACACTCGCGTCGAGCCGGACTGCACCGGCAGGTGTACGTGGTCGCAGACTTTCGGCTCTCGCTCGATGGCTTCCACAATGTCCGGTGTGAAATCGCTGGGATGTGAAGTCGTAAACCGCACGCGCCGAATTCCCTGAACTTCCGCCACCGCCAGCAGCAATTCCGAAAAGCGCACCTTTCGCGGCGCCGGATCGGCGTAAGAATTCACCGTTTGCCCCAGAAGCTGCACTTCGGAATACCCCAGTTCCGCAAGTTGCCGCACTTCCTTCAGGATGGAATCGCTGGCGCGGCTGCGTTCGGGACCGCGCGTGAACGGCACCACGCAGTACGAGCACGCCTTGTCGCAGCCTTCGATGATCGTCAGATAGGCGCGCCAGGGATTGTCGCGTCGCGTTACTTCCGTTTCAAACGTTTCGTCCGTGTCCGTATCCAGCCCGGTGACGCGTTGGTTTCCGGCCTCCAGTTGCGCGAGCATCTCGGGCAGCTTGCTGTAGCTGGCCGAACCGCACACCAGGCTCACCCACGGCGCGCGCTTGAAGATATCTTCGCCTTCCTGCTGCGCCACGCAGCCCAGCACTCCGATGACTTTGCCTTCGCCTTGTCTTTCCCGGTATTCACCTAGGCGCGAGAAAACCTTCTGCGCCGCCTTTTCGCGAATGCTGCAAGTGTTGTAGAGGATCAAGGAAGCCGCTTCCGGCGTCTCCGCCTGTTTGTACCCGCGCGAGAGTAACAGACCGGCAACCTTCTCCGAGTCGTGGTCATTCATCTGGCACCCAAACGTCTCCAGAAAAAATGTTCCTCTCTGCCCCGCAGCCACACCACGAACTGCCTCGGAATAAGACGGCTGGCCCGTCAGTCTTTCTAATTCGATGTCAAACGGCTTGCTCATATCAGAATCGCAGTTTATCACACCTGCTTTACTCAAGTCGGCGCGCCACTTGCCTTTCGAATTTGGCCGGCTTCGCAGTAAAGTAGAGTTGAGGAGTATCTAAATGAAACTGGTGCGCATTATTTCTATGTCAATCTTGTTCGTCCCACCGCTTAGCTCGGTTCCCCTTCCTGCCCAGGACGTTCCCAAGGACTATCTGGAAGTTCTCACAATCCTCGGCCGCAGCGGAGATTACAAAGCAAACGTCCTGAAGGTGAACGTGCCGCGAAGCGATTTGCATGTGTCCATCTCCGGCGTTGCGACACCCACGCCCTTCGGTTTCGGTGGTTGGGTGGCTCTAACTAAAGGCGACAATGGCAACGATGTGATGATGGGCGACCTCGTCCTCTTGCAGGAGGAGGTCAACCCG
>WNFJ01695505.1_pt2 | contig 10023 bp, 10 predicted proteins | sample 5400461 | NCBI WGS metagenome assembly WNFJ01 (sample SAMN13153349, study PRJNA577476) | soil metagenome | isolation source: 115 cm saprolite on Douglas fir-dominated hillslope | place: USA:California | collected 2013-09-17
CCGCCGCTGATCCCGGTCCTCGAGCTCGCTCCCGCCACCCGCATTGCTCCCGCTCATCAACTTCTCACCAGCTCTCCCAGCTCGGCTATCATCCGTCCGAGGACGCGTGTCTCAGATTCCGTGTGACACGGCTCAAGACGAGCTTCCCTCATACCGCAAAGCCTAACCACGCACCGAATCAGTCCGGCCATTGCCCGAACAAGTGCACGACACCCCCGCCAACATGTCCGGCTGCATGAGACTCCTCAACGTTTTATCTTCGTTCCTTGTTACTGCCTGGAATTTGCGCGTGGGCTGTATACGAAAGAGCCGAGCTCGGGCGGTGCATGCCACTGGAAGCGCATCTCGATGTCTTCAGGGATGCCGCGAGCGTGTGGCTGGACCCATGTCTCGTGCGGGTGGAGGATGATCCCGACTTGCCGGGCCCGGTCACGGGCCTCGGCGCTGGCCGTCCGGCCATCGGGAAGGTGCCGCCGGTGGCCTGCCACGAAGGAGCCGCTGTAGCGGACCCAATGGCCAATCGGCTCGAGGTGGCTCGGCCATCGCTGCGTTCGTGGTAGGGCCGATGTCGAGGGGCGTCGCAGCGATACCGAAGAGGGCGACTGCCAGTGCCGTCTCGCCGACGCGCGCCGCGCCTTCGGCTCGGTCGGCTCGAGTTCGATGCACGTCGCGTCGGCGAAGCCGAGGAGCGCGCAGGTCCAAGCCGTGATGGCGACGTTGTCAGCGACACCTTGGCCGATCAAGAGCGGCAGGGGGTCACTGTCACCAAGGACGAGCTCCCCTTTCAGGATCTCTGTCCCTTTGGTGAGGCGGAACGGCATGCGCAAGCGGGTTTCGGTCCCCGCGATTGGCAGCAGCGTCAGCTCGCCGACGTCGAACTTCAGGACCACGGGGCGGTCGTAGGCCACTTGCCTCTCAAGGCGTATCCGGCGGCTAGCGTGCAGGCAGGCGTCGATCAGTTGCGGGGCGAGGTTGTCTGGCAGTTGGTCGATGCGCCGCTGCGCGGCTGCGCGCCTTCGCTCGGCATCCGCCGCTGCAGCTGCCTCCGCGGCCGCCTTGGCTTCCTGTTCGCGCTTCCGCTCAGCCACCAGATCCGCTTCGGCGTCGTGGAGGACATTGGCTACCTGCTGCCAGTGGGGTCCCGGTGCCAGGAAGTTCGCGCAGATGAACGGGCGGTGTGGGATGAAGGCGTGGGCGGGGTGGATGACCGCCAGCCGCACGTCACCACGCATGATCGCGAAGCCTCTCTCGCGCGGCAGCAGCGAAGCGCGAAGATCGTCACCGAGGCGGGTATTGTCTTCTACCGCTTTGATGAACTTGTCGCGGACGTACTTCAGTGCAATCTCATTGACGGTGTTAATCCAGTCGGGTGTCTCGGCTGGTGGTAGCTGGGCCATGGGCCCGGTCTCGCTTCCGTTGATACGCAGGCACCCGCCGTGCTCGAGTTCGGCTTCGACGCCAGCAGCGCGGAAGAATCCGAGCAAGCGGTCCGCCCCCGGCTGTCGGCTCCTGAGCTCAGGTTCGTCTCCCTTGGATGTTGCCGGCAATCCGTTGACTTGCTTGACTTGCTTGACCCTAGCTTTCCTCGACGGCCGCTGCAGTGCCTGCGCTGGAAGCCGCTTTGGCCTTGCGGCCTTCCTCGCCTTGTCGCGGTCCGACTTACAACAGGCGCAGCAGACCATCTGCTTCCAATCGCCCTTCCTCGTCGCGAGTACGTTCGCCGTCTTGCTCTGCCGACAGGTGACGCAGTGGAAGACGACATAATCGGCGAGGCGGTGGAGTTGGAGTTGCCCCACGGGCTTGAACGAAAAAATGACCACGGCTGGGGGCTGGGTCGGGAGCCGAACCTGCCGGTCTGGCCCCCGCTGCTGCAGACCTGCGGCGAAATCCTTCTTCGCGGGCGCCGCGCCCAGCCTCTGCTCGGGCATCACGCAGCCTCAGCCACGGTGTCGAGGAAGATCACCTCGCGGGCGGCCAGGGCAAGCCGCGGTGACAGGCTGCGCCGTCGGCTCACCACGGTCACCCAGACGCCCTGGGCGGCGAGGTGTGCTGCCTGTTCGGCGAACAGGTGATCACCAGATCCGATCGCCACGTGGGTGAACCGGTTGGCAACGTTCTCATGCCGCAGCACGTCCAGCAGGGCCAGGTCGGCGCCATCGGGCCGGGACCGGATCTGGTAGCGGGCATGCGGCCAGCCGAGCGCCGCGTTCAGCAGTGTCAGGTGGCTCGAGGCCACCTCCACCTGATCCATGGCGCCGAAGGCGAGGCAATCGGCGTAAAGGCCTTGCGCCTGGCGGACCTGGCGAAGGCTTGGCAGCGAGTCGCCGGCCAGGTTCTCGATGTCGACAAGGTGCAGCCGTCGTGCCGGGAACCGGCGCCGTGTACCTGCCCGCTGCGGGTCCTTGTCCCCGCTGATCATCCTCAGCATCCCCGGGCCTCCTTCGCGACCCTGGCCCCCCAAGGCACCCACCCTCTCCATGCGCCCCCCGCATGGACTACCATGCAAGCATGGCATGGGCATCCATGGGATGTCAACATGGAATTTGGTAGTTTTTTATTGCTGATCAGAAGCCTAGCAAGCTTCCGCCATGCTCGTATCACATGGAATTACAGCTAAGATGACCGCTGTGAACATGCCTGCGGTCAGAGACGAGCTTGCCGCGACACTGGAGGAAACCCTGCAGCTCCAGCAGCGGCTGATGGACGACGTGCGCGATGAAGGAGTACCCGTCGCAGACCTGGTCGCACAGGTAAGTGTGCTGGAGCGGCTAGATGACCGGCGCGACCGGCTGATCGGCGAGCTGCGGCGCACGGCCAGCGCCGGGATGCGCCCAGCGCGGAGCAGCCCGCCCGTCCGCGAAGTCCTGCTGCAGACCCTCGCCGACTTCCGCTGGCCGCAAAACGCGGGGTTCCTCGAGGAGTACCTGCTGGCCAAACACCAGCTGCAACTGGACAGCCGCGCGTTCGCGCCCCTGCGCCGCGACGAGCGGAACGCCTGGGACCGGGCACCAGGCGCCCGCGAGGCCTACATTGCCCCCGCGCTGAAACCAGACGGGTCCCCGAACCCTCGCTGGATCACCCGTTCCGACTGGGGCATGGAACGCCGCATTGTGGCGACGCGGCGAACGGAACGCCTGTTCGACCTCTACAAGATTTACGTCCTCGCCGGACGGCCAGGATCGGCCGAAGCCAGCTACCTCGGCCCCCGCCGCCCCGTCGATGCGCTGCTCGAGAAGTACGCGCAGGACATCCTCGACACCGAGCCGCCGTCGGCCTCCGCATCCGAAGACGAATTCAGGGCATGGCGCGCGCAAGTCCGCGAGCGCACCACCACCCTCATCGGGGAGGTCCGCGGGGATGACGAGCCCGACCGCAAGCAGATCGCCCGCCAGCTTGCTGACTTGTCCGACCGTGAGCGTGTCTGGGGCCGGAACGCAGGCATCAAGGCCGGGGCCCGCAGCAACAAGCGCCCTGCCGACTAGGTCGCCCCCGCCGATGCCAGCGACCTGCCCGACCTGCGTCAAGGGCCATCAGTCAGAACCGTGGTGCTAACGGTATACAGCCCCTCGGGCTGAATTGAGCTTCGCAGCGTGTCCCCGCGTCCCGCCTGGGCTCGCCGTCCCCCAGCACTACGGCGCGATGCTCGTCGGCCGGCCACGGCCACCCGGTGGGGCAGTGACCCTACAGAGATCGTGGCCGTGCCCCGGTCGATCTACAGCCACCTGCCTCCTAGTGCAGCCCCGCAGAAGTCCTTGAGGAGTTAGGTCTGGCTACTTGTCGGCGTACGGGTCCGCGCGCAGAGCCCGGTCCGGGTGAATGTGCACCGGCCAGGCATTGTGATCAGCGCTCGGCGCCTCCAAAGCGTCGTGGCTGCACGGTAGGCGTAGCTCTCTAGGTCTGCGGCGTTGCCTAGTACCGTCGTACGACCAGCTGGTTGCTCAGAAACCGCGCGGGCTTACCACGACGATCGTCGCAGGGCGGCCATGCGTATCTGACAGGTCGCGCTCTATAGCCGCAGGGTTTGACAGGCGGCGCTCGGGATCGTACACGAAGCAGACGAGCGCGCCGCAGTCGGGATGTCCGCGGTATTGCTCTTTGTCCTGGATCAGCTGCCGTACCAGTTCTGGCTGGGTGAGGTTCTTCCTGGTCATCTTGGTCTCGATCACGAGGCGTTCGGCCTTCAGTAGCAGATCAGACCGTGAGCGGACGCCGCCGTAGCTCGGGTTCCACTCTTCCGCCCGGACATCGTCAAAGTGCAGCCGCAGGACCGAGCGCAGCAGGTCCTGCAGGTCGTATTCGTCTTCTACGACGAAACCTGGCCTGTCTTTGTACCGGTTCCGCAGCTCTGTGATCATCAGCGGGAAGCGGCGGCAGAGCTGCGCGACGAAGTCTGCGGTGCGCAGGCCGCCCAGTTTCAGGTTCCCGAGTGCCTCCGCCACCGCGCGATGGAGCGCGATGAGCAGTATGCCGTTCTGGCTGAGACCACGCGGTTCCGGCCGGTAGGCCGCCGTGTCTTCAAGCATCTGCCGTACCAGGGTTTCGCGGCCGACGGAGGTCACCCTCGCTGCCAGATCCTGGTCAGCGAGGTAGAGCCACAGGAGGTAGGCCGTATCGATGACAGAGCTCGGCTCGACGCGGCTCGTCAGGTTCAGCTGGACACCGAGGCACGATGCGATGAGTGCCTGCACTACGGCGTGAAACGCGCTACCCCCGGCAAGCAGGTGGGAATGATCCGTGACCAGGCGGCCGAGCCATCGGATCGGCTCGTCATCCTTATCGGCAACAGTCCGGCTGCCCACGGCCAGTCCGAGCAACTCGACAGGCCGGAAGAAGAAGGAGTTGCGGTCTACGGGTACCGGGTCGCGCGGCATCAGGCGGCGCATGCCGTCCAGCCACAAGCCGGCTGCTTCGGCAGGTGTGCCCGGAAGTGGCAGCCGGAACCCTGCCGCCGCCAGGATCGGCGCCTCAGACCACCGGCGACCCGGAAGGGCAGCGGCGTCAAGCCGCGGTGGGCTGATGTCCAGGTTGGTGTCGGCGCGGAACGCGGCCCATTCGGTAAACCCGGACTCGGGGTCCTCCGTGTGCCACGAGGTGAGAAGCACCCGCTGGATTTCGGTGATCTGGGCGGCGAAGCTCCGTGCGAGCGCTGCGTCGGTCACAGGAACCACTTGCTTGCCCGCAGGCGGGCGTCAAGGAGCGCCGGTGACCAGCCCGGGACCGCGTGGAGGCGGCCTAGGTGCCGGGCGATGAGTTCGGAGTAGTAGATGGTGACGGGATCTGACGCGGGCAGCGTCGAGCGCCACGATAGACCGGTGAACTTGAGGACCTGCTCGGCCAGGTAGTGCAGGTCGGTGAATGTGGAGTGCCGGTGCAGGTGGACCTGCAAGGGACGGGGCATGGGGATGTCGGCGCGCTTGACGAGGTTCACGCCAGTTGTAGTGACCAGTCGGGAGTACCTGCCCGTCTGGATGATCAGCCCGCGTTCCGGGACATGCACGCCCTTGCGCCCGTTCTTGAGCGGCTTGCCCTGTTCGGAAGGGTCGAAGATCTGGAATGGGTGATCGTGGGAGACGATGACGAACGCGAATTCTACGTGCTGCTCGTTGCCGACCGCGTTCACCGCGTCGCGCATCAACAGCGCGAAGTCGGCGTGGCGCGGCGGACGGGCAGCGTGGAAGATGATCCGCACCGTGTCGCCCGGCTGCCAGCCGTTGCGCTGCTTGATCTCTTCGATGATGTCTCTGGTCGAGTCGCGGAGGACCTGCGGGTAATCCGCATACGGCGCCTCAGCCGCGAGCTGCCCCAGCAGGTAGTTGCCGTCACCCCGGAAGACGGTGGTGATGCCCACGTACCGCTGGCGGTCCTCCAGCCGCGAGCCGGACAGTTCGACGGCCCCGACGCCGATGATGAGTTCGTCGGCGATGGTCAGGTCGTGGTCGACGGTCCAGGGGATGCCCTTCATCTTCGCGTACAGGGCGATGGAGAAGTTTTGCAGTATGTACTGCAGGCTTTCAGGAGTGCTAGCGATCTTGCCGAGCCGTGCGTGCTGGGTCGCTACGCCGGCCATCAACAGGACAGCCTTGCTGTGCCAGTAGGGATTGTCCGCGTCTGGCAGGTCCGCGTCCTGGTCGGCGATGATTACGATCGCCGCGTCCGGCGGCTCGCCGCGCGCGAGCGCGTCCAGGATCACCCTGCGGTATTTCTGGGCAGGCGCGTTACCGGACTCAGGGACAGCCAGCGGTTCGAAGCGCGGGTTGATGAGACCGAACGTCTTCGCGAAACCAGACTGGAATCCCTTCGATCTAGGTATCCCCTCCTTGAGGCACCGGATAAAGTTCTCCACCGTTCCTTGCGCGGCCTGCGGGAAGACGACCAGGACGCGAGGAGTTGGCCGCGCGAAAGTATCGTGACTGAACGGACCGTATTTCTCCAGCCCGGGCCAGGCGTACTCGTGACGCTTGCTCCGGGCCGCGTCGAAGCAGTAGTCGAGCTTACGGGCCCTCACCACGCTGTCGTAACCAGGCGCGTTGCCGACAGACATCGGCGGTGTCACCCGGCATTTCAGGCCCCTCGCGAGCTCCAGCGGGCGCCGTCCGAGGAGTTCACCGACTCGGGCGACTTCCTTCATCAGGCCTGGGCCGCCCAGCATCTCGCCGATCTGCTTATCTATGTACTGGCTGAACCGGAGGTAGTCGTTGCCGAGCAAGTGCCCCAGGCACCGGGCAAACGTGTCCAGCCGCCCTTCGAGCATGACCGACGCGGCATCCACTGCGGTCTCGCCTGTGGTGCTTTCGCTCAGTTCCACCTGCCCGCCCTGCACCGCGGCGATGCGGCCCACGAGGCGGCGTTGGCCCGGATCAGCGTGTCGGCGCACGATGAAGAGCCCACGGAGATCAATGCCCGCGTCCTGGAGCTTTCCCAGGTCGCCTTCGATTTCCCACCGGGTGGCGAGATCAATAGCGACCCCGACGAACGGAGAGCCAGCGCGTATTTCCAGTACCCGCCCGTCCAGCGAGTATTTCGGCCAGATACGGAAGCCGTCAAGCAGCGGGTTATCGGCGTTGAGCACCCGGCCCGCGTCCTTCAGCAGATTCCGCCGATGCCCGAGGAATATGAACGGCTTGCGCCGCAGCGGCTCGTACTCATGGAACTGGCGGACGAGCGCCTCGTTAACCAGCCGGGCCATCATCCTGAGATTATCGGCAATCTTGAGATCAGTCCGCGTGGTACCAGACGGTACCGGCCGGCCGTCGGACAGCGGGAAGAAGAATACCTTTCCCTGTTCCCACTGGACGTTCCACGCCGGGGAGTATTTCTCCCTCAGCGCTCCCAGATCCTCCTCCTCGGCGATATCCCGTACCCATGCTTCGACCTGGTCCGGTTCGAACTCAACGGGACAGATGTTGGTCCCCAGATCCTGTACATCAGCCACAAGCACACCTCAGAGCAGATCAGCGAAGGGCGGCCCCGTCAGCATGACACCAATGTACTGACGGTCACGACATGAACGCGCCATCCGAGACAATCGCGCCAGGGGGTCCGATCCATCTGCAGAGGCCGATATTTCTGATGGTCGGAGCCTCGGCCTAGCTGTGCGTCCTGCAGCTAGGCTGGAATATACCGTTTAGTGATGCTTTCGTCATCGCCGAGATATAGCCAACCCAGCATGCGCGAGCTGCGTAACAGCGGGCCCCGGTTATCGCCGCGGTAGGGCAGGTCAGTGCCGAGCTGCAACGGGTGACGCGCAGGCCAGGTTAGGCAGCCTTCCCTGCTCTGGCGGTGCCGGGCTGACTGCGGACAGGCCGGTCACGCCGACCGGGATGCCCGCAACTGCGGCCACGGCACTGCGGGTCATGGCCGCCTGGGCGGTCGCGGAGCACGGAGCATCGACCCTGGGAGACCTTCTCACCCTCGCCCCTGGCGTGACGGACCTGCCGCCTGATGTCGCCCGCAGCTGGGACGCATCTACCAGCTCCGTCTCCAGACCCTGGCCCCGGGGCGGCGGTGCCAGACGGCGACCTGCCGCAACTGGCCTGGGATCTGCTCGATGAGCTTGAGGAACACCGTCGGCTGATCCTCGCCTCGGGCACCTTCGGGCCGGTCCGGCGCACCTACGATAGCCTCGCCGCCGAGCCCGGCGTCGGCCGTGAGCGCGTCCGTCAGCTCGAGACTCGGCGCTGCTGCATCTGGCTCGCGCGGCCGCGCACGACCGGTACCGCCCGCTGCGCTGGCGCGCGGCATTGGCTGCACGACCGGGGACGCTCGCGCCGCCGGGATTCCCGGCGCACCGCCGTGGAGGGGCCAGATGCTGTCCTGACTGGCAGACCAACCCGCCTGACGTTGCGGTGGTTTACCCGCTGTCGGTACACCCTGCCAGCTCGGTGTTGATCATGCGCGCCAGGGCGTTCAGGGCCTCGTTGGAGCCCGTGACTCCGCCGCTGCGCAACGCTCGTCGTGATACCGGCTTCCCCGTTGCGGCCAGCCTCCGGGCGATCACGCGAGCCTGATCCATCTGTGGCTGCGCGAGCCGCGCGCCAGGTCCCGTGATCCCACGGCCGTGTTGTGGCCCTGACGCGGGACCGTTCTGGTCCTGCCTCGTGGACCGGTCCCGGTCAACCTCCGGTCCTCTGCGGCCTGCTCCGTCCTGGTCCTCGGAGGACCAGGACAGAGACCGCAGGATGGCTGGTGGTCCGGTCCGGTTGTCCGGCGTATCCGTGGCCTCAGCGTCGGCCCGCAGCATGTGCGCCAGCGCGGTCCCCATGGCTAGGACCAGGACCGGCAGGCAGTACACGACGGTGGTGATCGCCCACGGCGTCCGTGCCATCCCGACCTGGGCCAGCAGGTGGTAGGCGACCTGCCCGGCCATGCCGAGCGTGAAGGAGCAGATCGCGGACCACTTGGCGAACCGGCGGGTCCGGCTGCTGATCGAGCGGTCGCGGGCTAGCCAGGCGCGCAGCGTGTACGCGGCGTAGGCCTCGACGCCGACCGGGAGGGTGATGGCGGTGTCCAGGTGCAGGGAGGGCCAGATGCCCGGTAGCGGGGAGACCAGGCCGAAGCCGGTCTTCTGCGCGACGCCGACCCACCCGGACCACACCTCGACCGGGGCCGGGGCGGTCAGACCAGCAGCGGCCAGGACCGGACGGGCCGGCCCGGCCAGGCGCCCGTCGGGGACCGGTCCGCAGCCGGTCTGGCGGTCCGCGCCGGGACCGGACCACGCCCGCGCCGGCCCGCGGCGGGAGACGCGTCGATGGTGATGGCAGCCATGCCGGTCACCATCCTTCTGCCGCGGTGAGCGGGTGGGGCTCGCCGGTCAGCGCGGCCAGGGCGGCGGCGACTTCGGCGAGGCTGGCGCGTACGTAGGTCGCCGTGGCGCCGGTCTCGCTGCCGCTGTCGGTGTGCCCGGCGTAGGCGCGGGCGACGGCGTAGCCGAAGTTCCGCTCGACCCACGTCAGAGTCGTGTAGCCGGATCCAGTGGGTGCTGATCTGCTGGGTGCGGACCCAGGGCAGGTGCCGGCCGATGCGGGTCCACAGGTGGTCATACCGCCCGGGAGGTGATCGGGCGCCCGTTCGCGTACCGCAGCAGCTGCCCATCCGGCGGGGCGTGCCGCTCCTGGCCGTGCTCGACGAGGCGGGCCATCAAGGTGGGAGAGACCGGCTGCCAGCGGACCGTCTCGCCCTTTTCCCGCAGCCGGATCAGGCACTGGTCCGGGTCCAGATCATCGGGGCGCAGCGCCAGCGCGCCGCCGCGGCGGCATGCCAGGCGGTCTCGGTGTGCAGCCGCAGCAGCAGCGTGTCCAGCTCCGGGTCATCGCCCGTGGCCGCGGCCGTCTGGTTGATCTCTGCCAGCCGGGTATCCGGCAGCGCCCGCCGGGTGGTCGGTAGGCGGCGCGGCTTGGCCACCTTCCGCGCCGGGTTTGCCGGCCTCGGTGATCAGACCGTCCTCCACGGCCCGCTGGTACAGACACCGCAGCGACGCCACCAGGTGCTCCTGCGCGCTGCGCCCGCCGCGGGCGTTGCGGCGGG
>WNFJ01100769.1_pt1 | contig 10022 bp, 11 predicted proteins | sample 5400461 | NCBI WGS metagenome assembly WNFJ01 (sample SAMN13153349, study PRJNA577476) | soil metagenome | isolation source: 115 cm saprolite on Douglas fir-dominated hillslope | place: USA:California | collected 2013-09-17
TCGGTCGTTATGTAATCACACTCATCGTGTGTAGACTCATCGTGGTCATCAATCAAATGATGACTGCGTGGCCGCCGACCCCAGAGCTAGCTTTGGAAAGCATGTGCGCAAACTGCGTCTTGACCGTGGCTTGTCGCAAGAGAAGCTGGCTGAATTAGCGGATCTGCATCGCAACTACGTCGGCGGCGTTGAGCGTGGGGAGCGGAATATCGCGATTGTTAACATTGTGCGGCTGGCACGGGCGCTGAAGGTGAAGCCGGGGAAACTTCTTGAAACAATTCCGTGAGTAGTTCCACGCCCTGAATCCATTCCCCATCAGTAAGTATCGTAATTTACACTTACCGCGTATAGTGCAACAGATAGCTTGATGACGTTTCTAAGCTGTTCCTATGAGGCTAACCCTTCCCGCAGTATGGGCCGTGGATCTACGGCACGATGACAATGTCCTGAGGCAGTTGCTCACGCCAAGTACCACCATTGAAGGGACGGCCGTCCGTTACACGCGTGGTCGAATAGAGGGTGTCGTACTGCAGCCCTCCGTGAATCCTCAAGACGAAATCCTCATTGTTGAGAAAAAGATTCAGGTGCCCCAGAGCATCGTGCGATCAATACAAGCGCCGATCAAACCAGACGTGACCGCTGCTGAGTTGGACTGTTCGGAAGGAGCCTGGTTAAGACACCCAGCTGCTCGACAGGCCACGACGTTTGGCCAACTGGAGGGCCTTGCCGAGCGCGCCCGCGAATCATGGGCGGGGCGATTCAAGTATATTGCCGAAGACCAAAGCAGGGGTGTGTCCGGTCTAAGAAATCCACAAATCGGAGCGCTGCACAGCGTATTAGCTCACTGGTCTGTGACGGACGAAGTGGGGACGATTGTGATGCCAACCGGCACGGGCAAAACCGAGACGATGTTGTCGGCGCTGGTTGCAGTTCCTTGCACAAAGGTTTTGGTGGTAGTCCCGACTGATGCGCTCCGAACACAGATCTCAAAGAAATTTCTGACGTTTGGGATTCTCAAATCTTTCCAAGTAATTGGTGCTGAGGCACTCTATCCCGTGGTAAGCATCGTCAACCGTCGGCCTACCACAACAGACCAGGTTGATGAACTCTTCGGAAGAGCAAATGTCATCGTCACTACAAGTCAAATCGCTGGGCAGTGTTCAGATGAAGTTCGCGGTCGATTTGCATTTCACTGCCCTTATCTCTTCATTGACGAAGCTCATCACGTAGAGGCGAGAACCTGGAAGGCGCTGAAGGAGAGTTTTAAGGAAAGGAGAGTCCTGCAGTTCACGGCAACACCGTTCAGAGAGGACGACAAAGTCCTCGATGGCAAAATTATCTACAAATACCCCCTAAAACGAGCACAGCAGGAAGACTATTTTCGGCCGATACGGTTCAGGCCCATTATCGAATTTGATCCAAGCAAATCCGACAGCGCTATCGCTGAAGCGGCCTTATCGGAGCTTAGAGCCGACGCGACTGGGAAGCATGTTCTTATGGCGCGGGTTGACTCGATAACCCGCGCACGAGAGGTGTTCAAGTATTACGAAGGGCAGACTGAATTCGATCCCATTGAACTCCACTCGGGCATCAAATCGCAGAAGCTGCTCGACAAAAACAGAGAGAAGTTAATTGGCGGCAAATCTCGAATTGTGGTTTGCGTCGATATGCTTGGCGAAGGTTTTGACCTTCCAGAGTTAAAGATCGCCGCCTTCCACGACATTAGAAAGAGCTTGGCGGTTACGTTACAAATCGCTGGAAGGTTTACGCGGTCTCGAAGTGATCTCGGCGATGCCACGTTTATCGCAAACGTGGGGGATGTTGATGTTAAGGACGAGCTCAAGAAACTGTATACGCATGACCCTGATTGGAATGCTTTGCTGCCAGAACTTAGCGAACAAATCATCGGAGAACAAATTGAAGTTCGGCACTTCAATGATGGATTCACCGAATTTCCCAGTGATATCCCGCTCCGCACTTTTAGGCCGGCAACTAGCACGGTGGTATACAAGACAAACTGTGCCAACTGGCAACCGAGAACTTTCACAGCGGGCCTTGATTCGCCAGATTCGTTCGAACGCCTGCACTACTCGATCAATGAGGCGGAAAAGACTCTCATAGTTGTGACAGCGCGGCAGTTGCCAGTCGATTGGGCTGAATTGGACGAACTATTCACACTTGAATGGGCTCTCTTGATAGTGATTTGGGATTCGGACCGCCAGCACCTGTACATCAATAGTTCCACGAACAAAGGCGTTTACAAGAAATTGGCGGAAGCCGTAGCGGGTCAAAACGTCCAACTCATCAGAGAACCGGAAGTATTCCGGTGTTTTGGCCGAATTAAGCGATTGCGGCTGTCGAACGTTGGGCTTACCCAACAGATCGCCAGATTGGTCAGTTATACCGGCCGAATGGGTTCTGACGTTAAGCCTGCCCTTACTGATGCGCAGAAGCGGAACACACGAAAGGCTGTCCTATTTGGTTCTGGTTTCGAGGATGGCCAGCGAACCACCGTGGGAGCTTCGAGACGAGGACGAGTATGGTCATTTCGAAGAGTTCGATTGAATTCGTTCGCTACATGGTGCAAATCGATCGGCGATAAGCTCGCGGACGAATCGATTGATCCAAACGAGGTTTTGCAGACGAGCGTTTTTGCAGAAGCTGTCGAGTCCATACCGAAAACAGTTCCCATTTTCATAGACTGGCCTGAGGAGTTTTACGACGAAACAGATGCGGCGATCGCCTTCTTTGTTGACGGCGATGTGCGACGTTGGGCGCTGTACGAAACCAGCATCGAGTTGGCCGACTCCATCTCGGATCGCTCGATTGCGTTTCGTCTCGTGCATGGTGCGGAAAGTCTTGATCTAACTCTAACCCTTCTTGGAGCGGGCGAGACGGCTGACTATGCGTACAAGATCGAAGGCGGACGGAGTGCAAAGATTGGTAATCGTTCTGCGCGAACTTCGCTAGAAGACTTCTTTTATGACTATCCGCCCCGCATTTGGTTTGCCAACGGTGCATCCTTGGAGGGCAATCTCTTCACGCCGTTCAACTCTGACTACCCCCCTTTTGACCGCTCCCGAATCGAGGTGATTGACTGGAGCAACGTGGATATGAAGACCGAATCCATGGGGATGACAAAGGATCAGAAGTCGATTCAATACCGTGTGGTGCAACACATCCTTGCTACACAGGACCGTGACATAGTATTTGACGACGATTATTCGGGGGAAATTGCGGACGTAGTGGCAATCAAAGCAAAGTTAGAAGGAACGGAGAGAGTAATAGAGGTTGACCTGTATCATTGCAAGTTCGCGCTCAAGGGTGAACCGCGTGCGCTGGTCGATGATTTATACCAGGTGTGCGGGCAAGCTCAGAAATGCGTGTCATGGTGCTACCCAGACAAGCAAGTGGATTTCTTTTCGCATTTGCTCAGGCGCGAGCCGAAGAGGTACCAGGGAAGTGAAACCACGCGATTTCACAAGGGCACAAAGAAGGACTTATTGGAGATCCGCGAGATGAGCAAGACCGGTTCCATGCGCGCCCGCGTTTTTATTGTTCAACCCGGCCTCTCGAAAAAAGATGCGTCCGATGAACAACTTACGCTTTTAGCTGTTACTGAAAATTACTTGTCGGAAACCTCGAAGGTCGGTTTTGGTGTAATTGCGAGCCCATGAAAATATCGGGTGTTGACTCTGCCGGTCTGTTCCGGTCCTGCATCTATGCGGAACCTACTCTTTTGGCGACGTGCCTAAGAAAAGCGACTCCCGCTAAGCGGGATTCGCGGAATTCTCTGAAGTGATGGCAGTCAGAATGCGATTGGCAGTTTGCTGCACATATTCGATGCTCTCCGTCGGGAGTTTGGCGTCCCGCGCGTATAAGCCGATGTAGTTCACGCTGGCCGTTCCGGTCTCCAAACCGTGTGTTGCTTCGGCTTGGCTCTTTGCTCCCGGAGAAACCGGCTAAATGCCCGGTAACAAGGTGAGCAGAATGAGATGTGGTTGAGGACCTGCTCCTTCGCCATTAGCGGTTTTTCCGCCTGCAGTTTCAATTCGTTCCCCGGAGGGCAGCCCAGTCGCTTGGGATTCGGAAAGTCTTCGGCAAAATGCTTCCGTCCTATCGTCAGAAACCCTTTTGTCGAGATTGGTTTACGCTGCCGCTTCACCTGCTTTTTCATCGCCCACCGTTTTTCACCTGAGATTCTTGCTTACACTCTATAGAGGTGCGTTTTTTCCTTTTCCTCACGCAGACGGTGCAAGCGTCCCGAATACTCCGGAGAAGCTGTCTTCCTATTCGGTGAGTCGAAGCGACTCCCGCTAAGCGGGAGTCGCCGAAATTTTCTGGGACAATGGCCGAGCACAAACCGAGCCCCGGCCCAAGAGCCGGGGCCCTGCTTTTCGCCAAGCTAGAAGGGAGCAGCGTCGGACGTTTCGGAAGCTGCGCCGGGATCGGCAGAGCTGGAGGGGACTGCCTCCGGTTCGGGTTCGCCCCGGTCGAGCTTGCGGACCACGTCGGCACGGATGGACCACGAGGTGACCTTCGTGCCCTTGGCCTTTTTGCCCTTGCCGTTGGCGACCTCGTACGTCGAGCTGACGAGGCTGCCTTCGACGAGGACGTGCGACCCTTTCTTGATTGCCGCCGCGATGTGCTCGGCGAGGCGGGGCCGGAAGATCGCGACGCGGTGCCATTCGGTTTTCGAGACCCACTCGTCCTCGGCGTTTTTCCAGGAACGCTGCGTGGCGACGGAAAGCACGGTGAACTTCGCACCGCTGCTCTTGACCTGGCGCTGCTCGGGATCGGCTCCGACGAATCCGATTAAAGAAACTGAATTGAGGTACGGCATGTTTTTTCTCCTTTTTTTGCCCCATTTTCTTGGGGCACCAAAAGGCAAGTGGATACTGCTCCCAAGACGAGCGCCTGCATTCTGGGAGGGACCCGATGGGTTCAAGGGAGGAACCGGGAAAGCAGAAGACGCGAAGGCGCCGGGCGCAGGAATTATCCCGAAGCGGTGCCCAAGAAAAGGAGCGGCAGAAAAAGAAACGCTTACCTCAGTCAGTGAAATCGGTTCGAGAGGGCGAACCCGCCAGTTCCGGTGCGGCGATGCTGCGGGATGACGGCCTACGCGAGCGGTCCGGCGCTGAGGACGGGAGTTGTCTCGAAGCTGGCAGCGTGGCGGTGTTCGGCTCCGGTGTTGATCGCGGCGCAACGAAGGGTCGAGCGGGAGGCTCGAAGCGATGATGTCCAACGGCAAAGCAGGGCGCGAAGAAGTGAATGATTCCAACCGTGGCGACGTTCCGGCAACGAGCGAATCGGCGGAAACGCCCCCGCCAGATGCCCGTTCGGAAAGTGGCAAGATGCCGCATGAACCCCCGGAGGTGACGGTCGTGAAAGACGCGAAGAAGATTCAGAGGGTACGGGAGAAGTTGAAGTCATGCGGGACGGAGGAAGTGGAAAGCTAAAAGACGGAAGCCGCCCGGTATGGGCGGCTTCCGTCCGGTGTGACGTTGTTATCGTTTTGTAGCGGGCTTCTGCTTGCGAGCCGTGCTTTTCGTTTGTGCCTTAGCCTTCTTCTCCATCTTCTTCTCTTCTTCTTTTTCGACGGCGGCGCGAAGCGCCTTCGTATCCACTCCGTAGAGCGCTGATGCGTCGGCCAGCAGGTCATCCTCTTTGTTCGCATGCTGGTTCGCCGCCGAACCAATGAGCATGGCTTCAAAGATGAGGCGGGCGAGGTCTGCGGCTCCCGCCGTCTTGTAAAAACCGCGAGCCTTCTCCACGACCTGCCAATCGCTTTGGTCTTTCTTGGTTTCAAGGCCGTGGCGCTTGGCGAGCCACAACATCTGTTCGTGCGGCAGGGTGGCGAGGACAAATCGCGCGACGAGGCGCACCTGTTCGTTGCCCAACTGCGGTTTGACGCGCTTGACCGTTTCGGAAAAAAGCAGATGGCGGAAGGAAGCCGTCTGCTTCGCCTTGCGGCTTTCCGTGGCGCGTTGGGCCTTCCACGCGAGCCGCTGCTTCTCGGCCTGTTGTTGGTCCTCGAAATGGACTTTGCAGGACCGCTCGGCGCAAACCTTTGCGAGACGCCCTTTGTCCATTCCATCGGCGTGGATGGCGGTTTTGGTATGGTTGCAGGTGCGATTCCCAGGGCGCGACTCCCTGCGCCCTTTTGCTCGTTGCGCTACAACTTCGACGTAGTTGCGACGCGCCAGTATCGGCGTGCCTTCGGGGAGAGAGAATTCGTTAGAGATGAGGACGAGGCCGGGCATCTTCTCCGCCCGGCGAGTGATGTGCGCGTCGAGCTTGCGATTGAAGCAAACGGCGTCCGTGCACGAGTCCTCGCGCACTTCGGAGAAAAGCAGTGTATTAAATCCGGTGCGCTTCGGGCAGTTCGCGCAACTCCCGGCTTCGGGCACAAGCGTTGCGTCATCTTTCGAGAAGGGCACGGACCTGAGGCGGAGATAGACGTTCTGTTCAATCCACGCCTGCAAACGGGCGATGGGAACGAGACTGCGTTCGTCGTCGTTCGCCGCGTGGTAGCCGTCGAAGCAATGCGCTAGCGCGTGCTCCTGCATGTCGGGCGCAAGCTTGGCGATGAGTTGAGCGTGCTCGACGCCGATGTGTCCGGCAAGGAAGGCGTCGGCGGCAGGCTTTGCGAGGTCGAGAAGTTTCAACCGCTTCGCAATGAAGGAAGCGGCCTTGCCTGTCTTGGCAGAGATTTTCTCGACGGTGTACTTCCCGCCTTCTCTGTCGAGGAGAGCGCGAAAACCCTGCGCCTCTTCAAACGGGTGCAAATCGGTGCGCAGCAGGTTCTCGATGAGTTGGACTTCCAGACACTCCGCGTCGCTGAGTTCGCGGACCGTCGCCGGGACGGTGTCGCGCCCGGCGAGCTTGGACGCGCGGTAGCGGCGCTCCCCTGCGACGATTTCGTAGTGCCCGTTGACGGGCCGCACAAGAAGCGGCAAGAGGACACCCTTGCTTCGGATGCTTTCCGCTAGTTCATTCAGCGGCCCCTCGTCAAACGTCTTGCGGGGATTCGTGGTCGATTCCTTCAACTGTGCAATCGGAATGTTCCGGTACTCCTGCGTGACTTTCACTGTTTCGGTCGTGCTCATTGTCGTTCTCCTTTTTTTGATTTTCCAAACTACTTGCGTGTTTCTTTGAAGCGGAACGGTGATTCGGCAACGAACGGAAAAGCAGGCAGCCTACTGGCTGCCCGCTGGGGGGATTCCCGCTTTCAAGATGGAAGTGGCGGCGGCGAAGATGCGGGCCGCGTTGTGGTTAGGAATTTCCTTTTCGGTTTTCAGCCAGTGTTGAATGTAGCCCCGGCAAAACTCGGCTCCTTCGAGGGCCAGCGTTTCGCAGCAGATCAGCGCGACGGATTCCGCCTCGGCTTCGCGGAGATGGGGGGCGGTGTGTTCGCTATCCACGAGGGTTTCGGATGTGGTGTGCCCAAGAACGACGTGAGCGATTTCGTGGAACGTGGTTTTGCGCGGGAGTGCAGCCAGTGGATTTACGGCAATTTCGCGTTGTCTCGCAAAGCCCTGAATGTTGCCGTTGATTTCGTCAAACGGTATGCGGGTGATATTGAGCGTGTGGAGTGCGGTGTCCATGTCAAAGCCGGGAATGGGCGCGACACAGGTTTCCTCTCCTTCGGTTTGCACGAGCACAAACCAATAGGCGCGGAAGCGGAAGGCGTAGCGTGTTTGCGGTTCGGTTGTTTCGTCCTGAGTGTCGTCGGTTTGTGCTGCCTTCTTGAACGGCATGGGCATACAGAGGGTGATTCCTCTTTCGCCCTTACGAACCTGCCGTTTCTTTTCGAGCCAGCCGCGATAGGTGTTGAGCGGTCCGGGCTGCAAGTTGCGCCGAACGCACTGTTCGAGCGCAAGCAAGGCATTGCCGAAGCTGTAGTTGTGAAATGCGGAGTAGGCCGCGAGCATCCGGCCCGGTGTCTCCACCGCATCCCGCAGCAGTTCTCCCCAAGTGGCATGTTGTTTTTCTGGCATTTGTTTTTTCTCTTTTCTTCCTCATTTCAAGCGTGATTCCCGCTTGAAAAAAAGAAGCAAATTCCCTTCATAGCCAGCTCCCGGCGCGCGGCGCGGGCGGCTGTCAAGGGCGGCGGAGTGTGCCGTTCATCGGAGCGCAGCGGAGACCCTTGACAGATAGAGCCCGCGCCGGGCGCAGCCTTTGGCGGAGAAGGGAATTTGGTTTTGTGAGTGGGCCATATCGGGGTGATATAGCAGCGGAACGAGGAGCTATTGGACTTTCTTGGATAGCCTTGGATACGTTTGGATCGCCAGAACGTTTTTTGGAGGAGCCACGCTATGGCTACGTCCATTCATTCGCAGCTTGAGAAGGCAAGAAGTCTTGACCAGTTCTTTGAACCTTTGCTCGACAGTACGGAAGCGGCTTCACTCTTAAGAATTCATCCCAAGACGCTTCAGCGCATGGCTCGGAACGGAGAGATCGCCGGGGTACAGATTGGTAGACTCTGGCGGTTTCGGGCGTCCGTTCTGAATTCCTGGTTAAACCGGACGAGCCGCACGTAAAGGCGGATCGCGATTAACGAAAACACTCTCGACGGCGAAGAGAAGCTACGGTACTCTGCGCGTAGCCATCCGTGTCGCCTCATCGAAAGGAGAAGTAATGAGGCGAGACAGATATCAGCAAGGAAGTTTGGTTCTCAAGGATCGAAGAAAAGGAAAGGTTTGGAAGTTCCGATGGCGCGAAGTGCAACTCGACGGCTCGATTCGGCGGAGGAGCGCGGAGGTTGGCTCCTACGACGAGTACCCCAACGAATCGGCGGCACAAAAGGCCGCGGACGCGTTGCGCCTCGACATCAATCAGCAGACACAAACACGGCTGCTGAAGGAAGTGAATATCGAGACGCTCGGGAGGCACTACCGGGAGCACGAGTTACCGGATATTTTTCACGGCCGGAAACCGCTTCCCGGAACTACGGACGAACAGCAAAAGGCGTACTCCACTCAGTATGCGTACGAGGTGTATTTGAAGAAGTGGATTCTTCCGCGCTGGCGTTCTTATCGGCTCATCGACGTGAAAGCAGTGGACGTGGAAAAATGGCTGAAGTCTCTTGGTTTGGCGAGAGGAAGCAAGGCGAAGATCCGGAATCTTATGAGCGCTTTGTTTTCGCATGCCATCCGATGGGAATGGACGGCCAGGAATCCGATCACGAGCGTACGTCAGAGTGCGAAGAGAGAGTCGGTGCCGGATGTCTTAACGCCCGAAGAGCTTGCGGCATTGCTGTCGAAACTGCCGGAGCCTTTGCGGACCGCCGCGGAGTTGGACGCCTTTACGGGACTACGACGCGGAGAACTCATCGGACTTCAGTGGGAGGATGTGGACTTCGAGAATTTTACGGTCCACGTTCGCCGTTCGGTCGTGATGATGGTGCAAGGCAACACGAAGACGGAAGCTTCCGCCAAAGATGTTCCGCTCGACGCGGCCCTTGCGGAGTCGTTGTTGAAGCTCAGACTCTCCAGTCCCTACAACAGATCGCAGGACTGGGTGTTTGCTTCACCGCGAATGAAAGGCAAGCAACCGTATTGGCCGGATGCGTTGTGGAAGAGATATGGTCGGCCTGCCGTAACGAAAGCGGCCATCTCGAAACACGTTTGCTTTCACACGTTCCGTCATACGTATACGACGCTGCTCACGCAGAACAAAGAAGACATCAAAGTGGTGCAAGAACTTCTTCGCCATGCCAACAGCCGAATTACTCTCGATCTGTACGCGCAAGCGAACATGGGCGAGAAACGTTTGGCGCAGAGCAAGCTCGTGAAGCAGGTGCTGCAAAAAGGATAGGCAGGGTCCTCCGTTTGGACCCTATCGGACCCCAAAGCCGATTCGCCGATGCTTTGGAAGTGATTGAAAAGAAATGGCGGGGACGACGAGACTCGAACTCGCGACCTCTGCCGTGACAGGGCAGCGCTGTGATGTAAACGATTGATATCAAACGGTGTCGGCGGACATCTTTTGATACCACAAGATACCGGATGTCACTTCTT
>WNFJ01503809.1_pt1 | contig 10022 bp, 7 predicted proteins | sample 5400461 | NCBI WGS metagenome assembly WNFJ01 (sample SAMN13153349, study PRJNA577476) | soil metagenome | isolation source: 115 cm saprolite on Douglas fir-dominated hillslope | place: USA:California | collected 2013-09-17
TCGTGCCGCAGATGGCGGGCGCGCTGTCCGCCCTTGGCATGCTGCTAGCCGATCGCGTGCGCGATTACTCCGCCAGCGCGCTGCACAGCGGTGATATCGAGAAGCTCTATCGAAAGCTCGAGCGGTCCGCGCACCGCGATATGCCAGGCTGTCGCATCGAACGCTCGGCCGATGTGCGCTACAGCGGACAGAGCTATGAGTTGAATGTACCGTGGCGGCCGCCCGATAGTGCCCGCGTATTCCACCGGGAGCATCACAAAATCTACGGCTATTCGGATCCGGGCCGCGCGGTGGAAGTCGTCACGGTTCGCCTGAAGGCTTCACTCTCTGTCAGCAAGCCGTCAATCCGCAGAGATCGGCTGTCGACGCCCGCTACTGAACAGAAGCGCAAAGTAAGGATCGGGAGCAAATGGCTGCATGTGCCGGTTCACCATCGAACTGGCCTTTCCTCGCGGCGGCGGCTCGGCCCCGCGCTCGTCATCGACTATGGTTCCACCACGCTCATTCCGCCGGGGTGGCAATTTCTTGTGGATAAAGCGGGCAACCTCGTGATCCGCCGGGTTGGCCATGGCGGTCAAGTGTATACTAGCGAGTGACCGAAGGCTAAATCGCACTGTCTCTCTAACCATCATGTGGAATATAAAAATGTCGAAAATACTGTTGTCCGCCTTTCTTTCCGTAACGGCACTGCTGTGCGTCGCCGGAAGTATTTCATGGGGTCAAGATGTGCGCGCAACACTCGGAGGACGGGTTATGGACGCGCAGGGCGCCGTGGTCCCGGGCGCGAGCGTGGTGGTGGTCTCCGACGACACGGCTATCAAGCAGGAGACAAAAACTAATCAACAGGGCAACTGGGCGATCGCGTTTCTTCTGCCCGGCCACTATCATTTTTCGATCACCACCGCGGGATTCAAGACCACGGTTCGCAGCGGCATCGAGCTGCAGGCAGCCGATAACAAACAGATCGACGTTCAGATGGAAATGGGCGCCATGACCCAGTCTGTGGAAGTCACCGCCGCCGCGCCTTTGATCGACACCTCCAGCGCCATTTCAGGCACCGTGATTTCCGAAGTCGAGATGACCGAGATGCCGACCATCTCGCACGTGCCCACGCTGCTGGCGATCCTGTCTCCAGGCGTGGTCGCTCAGGATCAGAACAACAACATCGTTCGGCCCTGGTCTTACATCGGCGCATCTCAATTTACGGCCGACGGTGGACGCAATAACATCTACTCAAATAATTTCCAGCTCGACGGCATGCCCAACACGAAGGCAGGCGGGTATGTCGCGTTCATTCCTCCCATGGATTCCCTGCAGGAGTTCCGCGTCCAGACCAACGCCTACGATGCCTCCATTGGCCGCCAGGCCGGCGCCACCATCAATATGGAGAGCAAGAGTGGGACCAAGGATTACCACGGACTTGTTTACTGGTTCAATCAGAACAACATTCTGAATGCCAAGCTGTTTCAGACCAACCTGGTCAACGGCAGCAAGCCTCCGGTTCACTTCAATGAGCCCGGAGGAACCTTTGGCGGGCCCGTTTGGATACCCAAGATTTACAACGGCAGACAAAAGACCTTCTTCTTCCTGTCCTACGACCGGACCCACACCATCGATCCGCGTACGGGCAGTACACGTTCGGTTCCGACCGCGCTCGAGCGTACCGGAGACGTCAGCCAGTCTTTCACCACGCAGTCCAGCCAGCGTTATCCGATTCAGGTCTTCGACCCGCTGACCGCGGACTCAAAGGGAAATCGCACGGTATTTCCCGGTAACGTGATCCCGAACTCGCGGATCAGCCCAATAGCCCAGAAGATTCTGGCGTACGTCCCACTGCCGAATACGGCGAGTGATGCTACCAGCAACGCATCGAATAACTTCGTTTCCGGGTCGGTCGCCAACAACACCATCCCGATGGTCTCGGTCCGTGGAGACCAGGCCTGCAACAATTCGCAACACAGCTTCGCCACGGTTCGCTGGAGCCATCTGGTGCAGGATTACGACAACTACTTCGGAAACGCGGCCACCGGTTTTGTTCAGGAGCGCGTCTCGAAGAACGTGGGACTCGATCACGTGTGGACCATCAACGCAAGCAATGTGCTCGATCTGCGCTTCAGCACCATCCGCTATGAACAACCCGGACATGACAACGGCGCGGGATTCAATCCGGCTCAACTCGGTCTGCCTGCCAGCTTGATTTCTCAATTGGCTGTTCCGTCCTTCCCTCGTATCACCGGTTTTGCCGGCGATTTCGGCTCGGCTCAGGCGGGCACTTATCAGAGCAACACCTATCACACCTGGTCGGCCGCACTCACGCATGTCAAGGGTAACCACACGATGCGCGCGGGGGCGGAGTACTGGGTTCTGCAGGAGGCCGACGGCGGTATCGGCGTCCAGCCGCAATTCAATTTCGGAAATAACTGGACGGTGCAAAATCCGAACACCAGCAACGGCGCCGGTGTTGGTTCGAATTTTGGCTCGTTCTTGCTGGGCCTGCCGACGGGCGGCAATTCGCCGCGCAATGCGGACGGCATGTACTCCCAGCACTATGCCGGATTCTACTTCCAAGATGACTGGCGCGTGACCTCGAAGCTGACCGTCAATTTAGGTTTGCGATGGGACCTGGAGACGCCCGTCACCGAGCGATACAATCGCCTGACCAGCCAGTTCGATTTGAACCAGATCAACCCGGTCAGCGCGGCCGCACAGGCGCAGTACGCGCAGATCCTCGCATCGAATACCAGCAACGCGGCGGTGCAGACGCTAGCCCAGATCGTACCTGCCAGCGCGTTTAAGGTTCCCGGCGTGGTTCTGTTTGCTGGGGTCAACGGACGGACCCGGGGCTTCTCGAATACGGACCTACATGAGTGGCAGCCTCGGGCCGGACTGGCTTATCGGATCGGCCCGAACACAGTGATCCGCGGCGGATTCGGGCGATTTACCCAGGCTAGTTTCGAAAAAGGCGGTCAGAACGGATTTAGCCGGTCTACCAGTTTCATCGCCACGACCGATAATTACCTGACGCCGGCCGACACTCTGGCTAATCCTTTCCGCAACGGCATTCAGGCTCCCACCGGCTCGTCGCTGGGCGCTCTGACGAACCTCGGCGCCGGCGTCGATTTTAACGATCCGAATCCCGGCCGCCAGTATTCGTGGGCCTACAATGTTCAGGTTCAGCATCAAATCAAGAGCTGGTTGATTGAGATCGGCTACACCCACAACAAGACCTACGGCATCTTCCAAAGCCGGCAGCAGGACAATCCTTCCCCGGCAGTGTGGCGTCAGTTGCGAGGGCCTCAATTTGACGCAACCGGCCGCCCGGTGGACACGCTTCTATGGGATACTCAGGTCCCGAATCCGTTCTACAACCTGCCGCAGATCAACAGCGGATCCATCGGCAGCACCCAGACTGTCGCGCTCAACCGGTTGGTCTTTACCGACCCTCTGCTCGGTCAGATCTCGAAGAACGATATGCCTTTGGGCACAAACCGCTACGACGCCTTGCTCGTCAAGCTGGAGCACCGCTTCAGCAGCGGCTTTAGCATTATCAATTCTTTTACGTGGTCGAAGTTGTTCGAAGATACGTCGCTGATTGATGGCAACACGGAAATTGCCGGCAAGCCGATCGTCGAACATAAATTGGGCGGTGAGGACCGGCCGCTGCATCTGTCCATCGCGCCGATCTGGGAACTGCCGTTCGGCCGCGGCAAGAGGTTCGGCGCTTCCATGCCGAAACTCGCCAATGCAGTTGCCGGGGGATGGGAGCTAACCGGTCAGTACACAATTCAGTCCGGCGTTCCGGTCGTCTTTGGCAGCTCGTCATTCTTCACGGGAAAAGATTTCGCGCTGCCCAAGGACAAACAGTCGCTGGATCATTGGTTCGATACCAGCCAGTTTCTCGCGTTCCCCTCGAAGAACACCCCTATCGCCAATCTGCCAGCCTGGACAGGGGTTCAGAACCTGCCCGGTTACAGCTACGTCCCGGCGCCCAGCGATAGCATCAAGAACGGTGTTTACCAGGATTTCGCGACATACATTCGCAACTACCCGACCCGCTGGAGCGACGTGCGCGCCAGCCGCGTGAACGAACTTAACCTGGGACTCTACAAGAACTTTCGCCCCACCGAGCGGATGAAACTCCAATTCCGCTTCGAGGCTTTTAACGCCTTGAATCATCCTCGCTTCGCCGCTCCGGATACCAATCCGGCCAGCTCTACTTTCGGAGTCATTCAGAAGTCTCAACAGAACAACGCGCGAGCGATTCAGATGGGAGCTAAGCTGTATTTTTAGGCGCCGCCGCGACTAACTGTGGCATCCCATGCAGGTGAATTTCCGGCCGTGACAGACAGCGCAGGTTGTTTTGTCGAGTGTCGTATTTTTCCGGCTGTGCAAATCGCCGAACTCCTGCGTGTGATTCGCAGGCTTTAACGCCGCTCCCTTGGCGTGGCAGAACTCGCAGCTGAACGGCGGATCGATCTGGTTATGGCAAACCAGGCAATCGGCCATTTGCGGGAGATCCGATTTCGCCAGCGCCGTTGATTCCTCCATGCCTCGGTGGCAGGCCGCGCAGGCGTTCGCGCTGTCCAGATGACGCCGGATATCGCCCGGCTTCGAAAGGTAAGCCTTCGAGTCAATCGCCGCGCGAATTACGGGCGCGATGTTGCCGATCGCCAAATGTTTCTGGTGATTGAACCGCGCCAGCAGCGTCGGCCGCGGCTGTCCAACGCTTGCCTGCTTGTGGCATCCCAGGCAGATAGCTACCGGCGGCAGGTTGTTGTCTTCGGCACGCGTCGAGGACTGCACTGTGGAATGGCAAGTGACGCAGGTCAGCTTGGCCGGGAGCTTGAGATGTAACTGGTGCGAAAACGGCTTTGGCGTTTGCCCCGCGGCCGCGCTCGCCATCAGAACCAGAACGGCAAATCTCACTTGCCTTTATAGCTGATGCGATAAATCTTGGTGTTGCCGTCCTCGGAAACCAGCAGGCTGCCATCCGTCATCTGCAACAATCCAACTGGGCGGCCCCAGACTTCCTGCTGATCCGGGCCGAGCATCCAGCCGTGGAGAAATTCCTCGAGCGGACCGGACGGCTTGCCGTTCGTGAACGGGATGAACCCGATCGATTGCCCCACGCGCTTGGAGCGGTTCCAGGATCCATGAAACGCAAAGAACGCTCCACCCTGATAATGTTTGGGGAATTGCGTCCCTGTATAGAACTCGAAATCGATCACGGCCACGTGCGCGCCGAGCATCACGTCCGGCTCGATGGTTTTTTTCACCAGGTCGGGCTTCTCGCCTTTGCGGCGCGGGTCCTCGTGCGGTCCGATATAGGCGTAGGGCCAGCCATAGAAGCCGCCCTGCTGGATGTGGGTAAAGTAATCGGGCACCAGGTCGTCGCCGAGCAGGTCGCGCTCTTGCACAGAAGCCCACAGCGTGTTGGTTCCCGGATACCAGTGAATCGCGGTCGGATTACGGGTTCCGGATGCGAAAATCTCGTGGCCGCTGCCGTCGGGATTAAATCGGTTGATGGCAGCGCGCATCTCGGGATCGCCGGCGTCCACGTTTGAGCTGGAACCGACGCCGAGGTACATTTTCGTTCCGTCCTTATCGAATAGCACGGCGCGCGTCCAGTGGCCCTTGCCAAAATCCTTCATGCTGACCACTTCTTCGCCCGGACCTGCCGTCATCTGCTTGGCGTCATATTTATACCGCTTCAGCGACGTCGTTTCGGCCACGTAGAGATAATCCTTCCAGAACGCCAGTCCATATGGACGATCCAGCTTTTCGATCAGCTTTTTGCGCTCTGGCTTCAGGATGTAAACGATCCCCGCTTTGCTGTCGCTCAGCAGGATCTCTTGGCTGGGACCGAGCGTCATGTAGCGCGGCTGCTCGAAACCTTCGGCGTAGAGGGCCACCGTAAAGCCGTCCGGAACGTGCAACTGTGCGTCGGCGGGCTTGGGGATTACGCGCGGCCGGTTGGTTGACGACGGTGTGGCGAACGGCGAGGGCAATTTGACTTCGGCTCCCCAACCGATACATGCCGCGAGCAATAACAGAAGCGTGCTGTTTTTCATACCGATACCAGTTTATTACGCAAATGGCCACACGCGCTCGATGGTCTTGCTCATCATCCAGCTCTTGTCGTCATCGTTCAGGAATTTCATCTGGTCCCGAACGATAGCGACAGCCTTGGCATAGCCGCAATAGCCTTCCACTAGCGGCCAGTCCGTGCCGGCCATCAGGCGTTGCGGACCAAACGCGTCGTAGAGTCGCTTCACCTGCGCCTGCGAATCCAAATACGGATACGGCTGCCTCGAAAGCGACCAGGTGTGGGAGACCTTCACAAAAACCTTTGGATACCGCTTGAAAGCAATCAGCAGATCGAGCAACTCCGGCTTATCGAGCGGAGAATCCGACATGTGGTCGATCACGACGGTAAGGCCCGGGAACTTTTCGATCAGCCTTCCTACTTCCGGCATGCGAGTGACCGGCGCGAGGACCGTCATCGGAACTTTTAGCTCGTCGCAGCGTTGCCACAGAGGCGGCATCAGCGGACCTTGAATCCAGCCGCCCGATGCGTTCCCCGCCGGACTGATCCGCACTCCGCGAAAACCTTGCTCTTGCACCAGGCGCGAGAGATCGTCCGGGGCCGCCGCGCTCTCGGGATTGACTCGCGCTACACCCCGAAAAGACGAGGGGTATTTCTTAAGGACGTCGGCCAGGTAGCTGTTGTCCCAACGATAATGAATCACCTGGATGATCACCGTTTTCTCGACGCCGTTGGCTTTCATGAGGTCGAGCAGCGTTTCAGCGGTAGCGTCGGCCGTGGGGGGCTTAGTGGTTTCTTTGGCCCAGGGATACCGTGGATCGTTCTTCCACACGTGCACATGCGAATCGATGACGCGATACTTCCCAGCCCCCCGCGCCGCGCTTGCGGCCAGCGCGCCGAGTGCGGTTCTGCGGCTTATCTCATGGCTCATACCAAGAGAGTATACTGAACCGGCTAGAGTCTGTCCCATTGGTGATAAGTGAAAGGTCTTGTTATAGATCTGCATGTTTTGGCCGATGGAAGAACATGTCGCTGGCCAAGATTTTACATGTGTCGTCGCGCGGTCAGCCGCAGTTTCGGGAATTGCTTGAGGGCATCGAGTCGATTTCCCTGGAGGCCGCATCGAGCGGTCAAGAATGCTGTAGCGCGCTACGCGCGGCGCCCCATTGCGCGGTTTTGGCGAGCTTTCCTCTGCCGGATTGTACGCCCGACGAACTTCTCGCAGAGATACTACGCCTCGATCCCGCTCTTCCGGTTCTGATCCACGATGCAGCAGGTACCTTCGCCGATGCGGTTCGCCTGACAAAGGCGGGCGCGGAGGATTACTTCGGAATGAACCTCGATCCAGAGGGAATATTGCGTCACATGGAGACGGCTCGCGAGTTGCAACGCAGCCGGGACCTGGCCGCGCTTAGCGCCACAGCGCTGAATCAGCCCATAGCGCCCGCCTGGCGCAAGTTCCTGGTAGGGAATAGTAGCGCCATGGAACATGTGTTTCGCATTATCCAGCTTGTGGGTCAGCGGCGATGCACCGTATTGATCAGCGGAGAAACCGGAACTGGAAAAGAGCTCGTGGCCAAAGCGATCCATGCAGCCAGCGATCGGGCGCGATTGCCGATGGTGATGGTCAACTGCGCCGCTTTACCGGAAACCTTACTGGAGGCGGAGTTGTTCGGCCACGTAAAAGGGGCATTCACGGGAGCAGCCAATCATCGCGCAGGCCGCTTCGAGCAGGCAAACGGCAGCACCATCTTCCTCGATGAAATCGGCGAAATGCCATTTGAACTACAAGCCAAGCTCTTGCGCGTGCTGCAGGAACGGGAATTTCAACGCCTGGGCAGCTCGGAAACAATCAGTGCGGATCTGCGCATTATCGCCGCCTCCAATGCGAACCTGGCCGAGCGCGTCGACGAGGGCAAATTCCGGGAGGATCTGTTCTACCGCTTGAACGTAGTCCCCATTCGTTCTCCCGCATTGCGCGATCGGCCATCCGATATTCCTCTCCTGGTCGGGCATCTGGTGGAGAAAATTTGCCGGCTGGAACAGATCCCGGTGAAACAGGTACTCCCACAAGCCCTGTGGTCTTTAACGGAATATTCGTGGCCGGGCAACGTCCGGCAGCTCGAAAATGCGCTGGAAGCCGCCATCGCCCTTAGCGGAGATCGACCAACGCTGACTGCGGCGGACTTCTCGCTCCTCGGAGCGGAATGCAAATTCGCGGCGGCGGCTGCGGGCGCGGGTCCGGGTCCCGCTACAATATCCCTCCCGGATCACGGCCTCGATTTCGAGCACACCGTCAGTCAGTTCGAGCGCAGTATTCTCAAGCAGGCGATGGAGAAGACGGCCGGCAATAAGAAACAGGCCGCCGATATGCTCGGGCTCAAGCGGACTACGCTATCGGCGAAGCTGCGAACCCTCGACGCGGTGTGACTCCATTCCACCGATGTTACCGGGGTCCGAACGTCGCCACCACGTCGATCACGATTTGCGAGCGAGGGTTGTACACAACCGCGAAACCATCGATGAATCCGCGCCGGTAGCCCATGGGAACGGGAACCAACTCCCGCTCCACCACGACCGGCAGAGGCTCCATCCTTCTTTCCCATCCAGGCGGAAGATGACCCGTGCGCATAACCTTCTTCTGGAGTCCGGGAGGCAGGTTGCGATACCGGGGAGCATAGTAATCGCTGATCACCCGAATCTCTTGTGGCTGGAAATAGCAGCCGCGGGTCCGGTGATCGTACTCCCGATCATCGCCGTCATCATGGTGCTTGTCGTGTTTCTTCCAATGATCTTCATCGTCGTGCCAGTGTTCGGCCCAAGCCGCTCCACTCATGAGAAGGCCCGATAGAATCACATAAACTAGGGGTTTCATTTGGTCCTTTTCGTATCGTTGATTGGTTTCTGCCACCCGCGTGAAACCGCACCACGACACCTCATCGGTCATTATTTATTAGTTCGCTTGCCCTAGAGCAATTGAGCTGCCGTCGTTAAGCTGACCTATCTTGCTGACCGCGTGAGGCGTCCCGGTAGTCGGTAGTATTGTTTTTATACACAGTAATATATCGTTGTTACCCATCGATCAAGCAAAATCGTCCGCTCGCGCCGAATCTGTAGGCAGGAAAGAGGGCCCATCCAATTCATCCCGGAAACGCCACGCCGCAAGCGCTATTATTGTGGCATTGGATTTCGTGGCGCAGGTCAAATCTTCGGTTGATATCGTCGGCCTGGTGGGCGAGTATGTCCGGCTGAAGAGGGTGGGCTCCACCCAAAGCTACACCGGCCTGTGCCCATTCCATACCGAGAAGACGCCCTCCTTTCGGGTCCATGCCAACCATCAGTTTTATAAATGCTTCGGCTGCGGTCAGGGCGGCGATGTCTTCAAATTCGTCCAGGAGATCGAGCGCATCAGCTTCTACGAAGCGCTGAAACAGCTTGCCGAGCGCAGCGGCATTCCACTGCCCCAACGCTCCGGATTTGCCGACGCCGATACCAGGCTGCGAGCCGCTATTCTCCAAATGCACGAACTCGCCGAACAGGCTTTCCGCGCCAGCCTTGCGGGCCCGGCCGGGGCCGAGGCTCGCGCCTATCTGGATCGCCGCGGGATCGCGGCCGCCGAAATCGGGCAGTTCGGACTCGGGTACGCCGACCGGTCGGGCCAGTTCCTGACCAATCTCCTGCAAAGGCATGATTTTCCGGCCGACCAGATGGAACAGTCCGGCCTGGTCATGCGCCGGGACGGCGGCGGCCTCTTCGACCGGTTCAGAAACCGCCTGATGTTCCCGATTCACAACGAATCGGGGAAAGTAATCGGCTTTGGCGGGCGGGCCCTCTCAGAAAATGAGCAGCCAAAGTATATGAATTCGCCAGAAACGCCGATATATAGGAAAAGCTATGTACTCTATAACCTCCATCGGGCTAAGGAGGGTATCCGTAAGGAGGATCGGGTCGTACTTGTGGAAGGCTATATGGATGC
>WNFJ01534289.1_pt1 | contig 10022 bp, 7 predicted proteins | sample 5400461 | NCBI WGS metagenome assembly WNFJ01 (sample SAMN13153349, study PRJNA577476) | soil metagenome | isolation source: 115 cm saprolite on Douglas fir-dominated hillslope | place: USA:California | collected 2013-09-17
TAATTCTCGACGAAGGCCCGCAGCGCGCGGCCGCGCAGCGGGTGACGCAGCTTGCGGAGCGCCTTGGTCTCGATCTGGCGGATGCGCTCCCGCGTGACCGAGAAGCGGCGGCCCACCTCCTCGAGCGTGTGCTCGCCGGCCTCGCCGATGCCGAAGCGCAGGCGCAGGATCTCCTTCTCCTTGGCCGACAACGTGCTGAGCGCCCGCTCCACCTGGGTGGTGAGGTCCTGGGTGATCAGGTTGTCGTTGGGCGACTCCGCGGCCTTGTCCTCGAGGAAGTCGCCCAGCTCCGAGTCGTCCCCGATCGGGGTCTCGAGCGAGAGCGGCTTGCGCGAGGACTCCAGGATGAGCCGGACCTTGCGGGCCGGCACGCCAGTGTGCTGGGCCAGCTCCTCCGGGGTGGGCTCACGGCCCATCTCGTTGACCAGGGAGCGGTTCACCCGCGAGATGCGGTTGAGCGTCTCGACCATGTGCACCGGGATCCGGATCGTGCGCGAGTGGTCCGCGATCGCGCGGGTGATGGCCTGCCGGATCCACCACGTCGCGTAGGTCGAGAACTTGAAACCGCGCCGGTACTGGAAGCGGTCCACCGCCTTCATGAGGCCGATGTTGCCCTCCTGGACCAGGTCCAGCAGCGACAGCTCGCTGCCCAGGTAGCGCTTGGCCACCGAGACCACCAGGCGCAGGTTGGCCTCCATCAGCTCCTTCTTGGCCTGCCGCACCACGCGGTCGTGCTCCTCGATCTCGCTCAGCGAGGCGAGCAGGGCCTTGCGGCTGAGCCCCGCGCTCTGCTCGAGCTGCCGCAGCTCCGACCGGGTCTTGGCCGCGCCCATGCTCTTGACGAGCTGCCGGATGTCGCCCACGAGCTGGTCGGCGAGCGCTGGCTTGAGCGGGAGGTTCTCCAGCACGGACTGGATCGAGGCGCGATTCTGGGCGATCCACTTGTTGTAGTTCGCCCGCGTGGTCTTGCTCCGCCGCTTGTCGACGAGCGCGGTCTGGAGCCGCTCGATCTCTCGCTCCAAACGCCGGACGCGCGCAAACGCGGCCAGGCTCGACCGAACCTCGCTCGGCGTGGGCTCGCCGCCCTCGGGGAGCAGGATCACGTCGTCGAGCTGGACCTCCTCGCGCCGCACCCGGTCCACCAGGGCCAGCAGCTTGGCGGTGGCGAACGGCACGCGACCCAGGGCCCGCCGCAGCGCGATCTGCCCGACCTCGATCCGGCGGCCGATCGTGACCTCTTCCTCGGCCTTCAGGAGCGAGACCTTGCCGATCTCCTTGAGGTAGAGACGGACGGGGTCCTCGGCGGGCGACGCCGACGGGCGCAGCGCCTCCTCGGAGAGGGCCGGCGTCTCGTCCAGCTCGACCGCGGTGTCCACCACGCGATCCAACTCGTGGTCCACCGGCGGATTCGCGCCCTTGCTGGGGACCTGGGGCTGTCGCCCGCGTCGCTTTGGCTCTGTCGAGCCCCCTCTGAATTGGCCTGTCTCGATCGCGGTCACGCTGTCGGTCTCTCTAAAGGTCATTACGGCCTCTCGTATTCGTCGGGATGCTTCCGGTAAATGTTTCCCTGGCCTGTCCTTCTCGGCCCCGCCCTCAGTCGTTTAGATGGTACGTCGTGCGGTTCGGTTGCAGCGCCAGACGCCTTGGACCGGGGGTTGATCGAGGAACCGGTGAGCGATCCAGATCGTTCCTCGCAACTCCGCGCCGTTCAAAGCAGACGCGCCCGCAAGGCCGAGTATTCAGCCGAGTATTCAGCGGAGAAGCCGGCCCACCGGAGTCCGGACGACCGGCCGGCGGTCGACCACTGCTTCGAGAAGGCGTGGGATACTGGCTACTTACTGAGACTTATTCAGGGTCAGGTCGAACATCGCGAGCACGCTGCCCTTCATGTTGACCAGCCAGGAGCGAAGCAGGGGGACGCCCCAGTCGCGGGGCTTCAGCCAGCTCTCGCCCCGGATCCAGAGCGCGCCACCAGGCCGCAGGCGAATCCGGCCCGCAAACGTCGTCGGGCGCTCGATTCCCTTGACGGAGAGGACGCCGTGGATGGTCAGGATCACGTCGTTGTTCTCGGCCAGCGAGGGGAAGGAGCTGTCCATCTTGTCGATGCGGTACTGGATCTCCGGATGATGGTCCACGTCGAGTGCCCGCCGGATGTCCTTGTCCCGGCTCGCGTCTCCCGAGCGAAAGCCGGCTGCCGACACGGTCAGCCCGCCCTTGACGGGCTGGCGGAGGTCGGAGATGTCGATCTCGAACTCGCCGGTGGGCCCGTCGCTGGCTGCCGAGAACACGCCGACGGTCCACGGATGGAAGGCGTCGAAGCTCACGCGGCTCTTCGCCGACTCGACGGTGAAGCGCTGCATATCCGCGCGCGCGAGGGAGGGGGAGACCGCTCCGGCCACGAGGACGCAAGCGAGGGCGACGGCGACGCGCGGTCCGAGCACAGGGTGGAATACCATGGCGCGTGGTGGGCGGTCAACTTGCGGAGATGGAAATAAGTTGACTCCGGGTGGGGTGGGTCTTACCGTCTAAGTGCCCGCCATGATGAGAAATTGCTGACTGTGAGAAATTGATGGCCGTCGCCCCCAGCGCCTCCTACAGCTTCACCGCCCGCCTCGAGATCCAGAACAAGCCCGGCATGCTCGGCCGCGTCACCTCGGTCATCGGCAAGGCCGGGGGCGACATCGGGGCGGTGGACCTGGTCGAGATGACCGGGGAGCGGGTGCTCCGGGACATCACCATCAAGGCCCGCGACAGCCGTCACGCCCATGACATCGTCGACCGGGTCAAGTCGACGGCCGGGGTCCGCATCGCCAATATCTCGGATCGCACCTTCCTGATGCACCTGGGGGGCAAGATCGAGATCCACAGCAAGGTGCCGATCCGCAGTCGGGACGACCTCAGCATGGCCTACACCCCGGGGGTGGCCCGGGTCTGCCTCGCGATCAAGGACGACCCCAGCCGGGCGTTCACGCTGACCATCAAGCAGAACGCGGTCGCGGTCGTCACCGACGGCACCGCGGTGCTGGGGCTCGGCGACATCGGCCCCGAGGCGGCGATGCCGGTGATGGAGGGCAAGGCCATGCTCTTCAAGGAGCTGGCCGGGGTCGACGCGTTCCCGATCCCACTCGCCACCAAGGATCCGGGCAAGATCGTGGAGACGGTCAAGATGATCGCCCCCGCCTTCGGGGGGATCAACCTGGAGGACATCTCGGCCCCCCGCTGCTTCGAGGTCGAGGAGCGGCTGCGCAAGGAGCTCGACATCCCGGTCTTCCACGACGACCAGCACGGCACCGCGGTGGTGGTGCTGGCCGCCCTGCTCAACGCACTCAAGATCGTGCGGAAGGACATCCGCCGGATCAAGGTGGTGGTCTCCGGGGTCGGCGCGGCGGGCACCGCCACCATCAACATCATCGGCGTCGACGAGCACGGCACCATCTACCGGGGCCGTCCGATCGGCATGGACTTCATGAAGACCTGGGTCGCCACCGTCACCAATCGCGGTAACCTCAAGGGCCGGCTGTCCGACGCGATCCGCGGAGCGGACGTGTTCATCGGCCTCTCGGTGCCGCGGGTGCTGACGGTGCGGGACGTCAAGCGCATGGCCCCGGACCGCGTCGTGTTCGCGATGGCCAACCCGGTGCCCGAGATCCAGCCCGAGGAGGTCGAGCGCCACGTGCGGGTCATGGCCACCGGGCGCTCCGACTACCCGAACCAGATCAACAACGTGCTCTGCTTCCCGGGGTTCTTCCGCGGCCTCCTCGACTCCCGGGCCCGGATGGTCAACGACGAGATGAAGATCGCGGCGGCCCACGCCATCGCCTCCTGCGTGGGGCGGGCCGAGCTGGGTCCCGAGTACATCATCCCGAGCGTGTTCAACAAGAAAGTCGCGCCCGCGGTGGCGCGCGAGGTGGCCAAGGCCGCGCAGAAGACCGGCGTGGCCCGGCGGCGTCGCCGCGCCGACGCCCCCGTCCCCCGCTGGTCCGTGGTCATCCCCGCCTACAATGAGGCGGCGCGGCTGCCCGGCTACCTGAAGGACGTCCAGGCCTACTTCGAGGGCCGCGACGAGCCGTACGAGGTGATCGTGGTGGACGACGGCAGCCGCGACGGCACCGCCGACCGCGTGCGCGAGGTGGCGGCGGGCCGCGCGGGGGTGATCGTCTGCGCGCTCGAGCGCAACCGGGGCAAGGGGTACGCGGTCCGCATCGGCATGACCCGCGCGGTCGGCTCGCTCCGCCTCATGGCGGACGCCGACGGGGCCACCCCGATCGCGGAGGCGGCCCGCCTCGAGGCGGCGATCGCGGCGGGCGCGGACGTCGCGGTCGGCTCGCGGGTGCTCCACGATCCCGCGGTGGCCCGGCAGGTGCGCACCCACCGCATGCTCTCCGGGCACGTGTTCAATTTCCTGGTGCGGCGGCTCGGGGTGGTGGACGTCGTCGACACCCAGTGCGGCTTCAAGCTCTTCCGGGGCGCGGTCGCGGAGGCGCTGTTCCCCCGGCTCGGCACCGACGGCTTCGGCTTCGACGTGGAGCTGCTCCTGCTGGCCCAGCGGGGCGGCTACCGGATCGCGGAGGTGCCGGTGAACTGGGCGGACCAGCCCGGCTCGAAGGTCGGCGTGCTGCGCGACGGCCCCCGCATGCTGCGCGAGGTCCTGGCCGCGCGGCGGCGGCTCGCGCGGCTTCCGGACGGAGGGCGCACGTGATCGCGCGGCGGACGCAGGAGATCGAGCCGTTCCTCGCGGTGGAGGTCTTCCAGCGCGCGCAGGCCCTCGAGCGGCAGGGGATCGACGTCATCCACCTGGAGTTCGGGGAGCCGGACTTCGACACCCCCGCGGTGATCCGGGAGGCGGCCGAGAAGGCGCTCAAGGACGGGCGCACTCGCTACGCCCACACCCTCGGCATCCTGCCCCTCCGTGAGGCGATCGCCGAGCACTACCACACCCGCTACGGGGTGACGGTGTCGCCGGATCAGGTCCTGGTCACCGCGGGGACCTCGCCGGCGATGCTGCTGCTGTTCAGCGCGCTGCTGGACCGCGGCGACGAGGTGATCCTCTCCGACCCGTACTACGCGTGCTATCCAAAGTTCGTGAAGTTCGCGGAGGGCGAGCCGGTCTACGTGCCGGTGGAGGAGTCCGACGCCTTCCAGTACCGGCCGGACGCGGTGGCCGCGCGGCTCTCCCCGCGCACCAAGGCCCTGGTCGTCAACTCGCCGGCCAACCCGACCGGCACCGTGCTGAGCGCGGAGCGCCTCGCCGCCCTCTGCCGGCTCGGCCCCTGGGTGGTCTCGGACGAGATCTACCACGGGCTCACCTACGAGGGGCCGGAGCACACCGTGCTGGAGTTCACCGACCACGCCTTCGTGCTCAACGGCTTCTCCAAGGCCTTCGCGATGACCGGCTGGCGGGTGGGCTACCTGATCGCGCCGCGCGCCTTCATGCCCGCGCTGACCGCGATGCACGGCAACTTCTTCATCTCCACGAACGAGTTCGTCCAGTGGGCGGCCCTGGCCGCCTTGCGCGAGGCTGGGGAGGAGAGCGCCCGCTTCCGGCGGATCTTCGACGAGCGGCGGCGGGTCATGGTCGACGGCCTTCGCGGGATCGGGCTCGGGGTGGGCGCCCCACCCACCGGGGCGTTCTACGTGCTGGCCAACGCCCGGCGCTTCACGAGCGACTCGCTCGTGTTCGCGTTCGAGATCCTGGAGCGCGCGCACGTGGGCGTCACCCCCGGGGTGGACTTCGGCCGCAACGCGGAGGGCTACCTCCGCTTCTCCTACGCGCAGTCGCTCGAGCGGATCCAGGAGGCGATGGGCCGCATCGGGCGGTTCCTGTCCGAGCGCCGATGAGCGACCCGACCTGCGTGATGTGCGGCAAGTACGGTGCGGGAGGCCCCCGGCTCATCGCCGAGCTCGAGACCTCGCGCGCCTTCCTCCACGAGGACCAGTACTTCCCGGGCTACGTGCTGCTGGTGCTGCGCCGCCACGCCACCGAGCTCTACCAGCTCGAGGCGGAGGAGCGCCGGAGCCATCTGGAAGAGGTGAGCCGCGTGGCCGAGGCGCTCGCCCGCGTCTTTCGCCCGGTGAAGATGAACTACGAGCTGCTCGGCAATCAGGTCCCGCACATCCACTGGCACCTCGTCCCGCGCCTGCCGACCGACCCGGATCTTCGGGCGCCCATCTGGCGGGTCGAGCATCGACCGGCGCCGCTCGCTCTCGCGGCGGCTCACGAGCGGATCGAGTCCATCCGGCGCGCGCTCGACGGGTCCGCCTGAGGCCATGGATCCCGCCTACGCCGCGGTGCACGCCGAGGAGGACCGGGCCCACTGGTGGTTCCAGGGCCGCCGCGCGATCATCCTCGCCGAGATGGCCCGTCTCCTGCCGGGCGGCGGCCGCCGGGTGGCGGAGATCGGCTGCGGCAGCGGCGGCCTGCTCGAGGCGCTCGCGGGCCTCGGCACCGCGGTCGGCGTCGAGATGGATCCCGCCCTGCGCGCCATCGCGCGAGCGCGCGGCCTCGACGTGCGGGCGGGCTCGCTCCCGGACGGCGTCCCGCTCGAGGCGGGGCGGTGGGACGCGGCCTGCCTCTTCGACGTGCTCGAGCACGTCACCGACGAGGCGGGCGCCCTCCGGGCGTGTCGCCGCCTGCTCGCGCCCGACGGCCGCCTGGTGGTGACGGTGCCCGCGCTGCTGGGCCACCGGCGCCGCTACACCGCGGGCTCGCTGCGCTCCGTGGTCGAGGCGGCCGGCTTCGCGGTCGACCGGGTCACGTACTTCAACACGCTGCTCGCGCCGCCCATCATGGCGCTGCGGGTCATGCGGGCGGCGCTCCACCGGTCCAGCCACGATCTGGAGCGGCCCGCGCCGCTCGTGAACCGGCTGCTGGCCCGCGTCTTCGGCGCGGAGGCGGCCCTCCTGCGCTTCGTCTCGCTGCCGTTCGGCATCTCGATCTTGCTGGTCGCCCGCGCCGCCGACCCCGCGCCCCGCCGATGACCGGCCGCGCCGCGGTGGCTCTGGCCGCCCTGCTGCTGGGGCTGGCGGCGGTCATGGCGGTCTGGCTCTCCATCGATCGCCGCCCGCCGGAGTGGGATCACGCCAACCACCTCGAGCGGGCCGTGCTCTGCCAGCGAAGCCTCGCCGAGCCGGGACGGGAGGCGCTCCAGGAGATCATCGCGGAGTCGAGCTTCTATCCGCCGATCGTCACGTGCGCGGCGGGCCTCCTCGGATTCGCGCTGCCTCCGCTCGCCGCGGCGCACGCGGTCATGTGGGGCTTCCTGGTGGTGGGCACCCTCGCGGTGTTCGGGCTCGGGCGCCGCCTCCTCGATCCCGCCGCCGGGCTGCTGGCCGCCTTCCTCTTCGCCACCGCGCCCTTCGTGGTCTTCTCGCTCCTGCACTTCCAGCTCGACCTGCCGCTCACCGCGATGGTGGCCCTGACCCTTTACGCGCTCGCGCGCACCGACGCGCTCGCCGACGGGCGCTGGGCCCTCGGGCTCGGCGGGCTTCTGGGGCTCGGCATGCTCACGAAGCCCCCGTTCGCGGCCTACGTGTCGGGCGCGCTCCTGTGGGCGGCGTGGCTCGCGATCCGCTCGCCGGACCGGCGCGCCCGCCTGGGCCGCCTGCTGGCCGCGGTCGGGGTGGCCGCCCTGATCGCGCTGCCGTGGTACGGGCCGCGCCTGGTCGGGCTGCCGATGCAGGTCCTCAATCGCTCGTTCAAGCAGGCCGCGGAGTCGGGTCACGCACCGGCGCTCACCTCGGGCGCCCTGCTCTTCTACCCGCGCTGGATCATTCCGCAGCTGGGGCTCCTCGCCACCTTGCTGCTGCTCGGTGGCGTGGTCGCGGTCGCGCGGCGGGAGCGGGCCCGCGGCCTCGTCTGGGCCGCGCTGGCCCCGGCCATCATCTTCTTCCTGATCCAGAACAAGAACCTGCGCTACACCCTGCCGCTGCTGCCCGCCGCCGCCCTGGCCGCGGCGGCCGCGGTGGCGGCCCTCGCTCCGCGCGCCCGCCGCGCGGTCACATGGGCCTGCCTGGCGGTGGGCGTGCTCCAGGTCGGCTCGGCCGCATTCGCGATCCCGTTGCCGACGATGCTGGCGCCCCTCGTGCCAATGGTGGCCTTCTCGCGGCCGCCGGACGGCCACGACTGGCATCACCGCGAGCTGCTCGCCGCCATCGCCGCTGCGGCCGGACCCGGCGAGCCGCGGGTGGCGGTCGTGGCCAACGACAACTTCTTCTCGGTGTCCAACTTCCGCTACGAGGTGGTGCGGGACCGCCTGCCACTCCGGCTCTCGCGCGCGTGGGACCAGGCGCCGATGGGGGTCGACTTCGCGATCGTGAAGACCGGCGATCAGGGACCGGACGCGGCCTCGGCCAAGCCCGACCGGATCATGGCCGCGCTCGGGGGCGGCGACCCCTGGCTGGCCGCGGCCTATCCGGTGATCGCGCGCGTGCCGCTACCCGACGGCAGCGAGGGCATGGTGCGGATGCGGCGCCTCGAGCCGGTGCGCGCGCTCACCCCCGCGCAGCTCGCGGAGCGGCTCCGGCGCGGAGCGGAAGGGCTCCTGGCCGATGTCGTGCGCGACGCGCGGGGATTGCGGATGACCCTCGACTACCGGGACGACGCCCTGCTCGCGGGCCAGATCGACCACGTGACGCTCGAGGCGGAGTCCGCCCTGGTCGGCGAGTTCGCGCGTCGCAAGCCGCCGCTCCGCATCGGGCCGGTGCGGATCCGGGCGGACGGGGTCCTGGTCAATCCGGGCCGACTGGCCGCCACCGGGGTGGTCGAGCTGCTGGACGTGAGCTCCCTCGCGGTGGAGCGGCTCGGGGTCGCCCAGGAGGACCTCGCCGAGTTCCTCGCCCGGCAGCGCGGCCTCTCGGGGCTGGCGGCCACTGTCGAGCGGTGCGGGATCGGCGTCCACTGGTCGCTGCCCGGCCCCGACCTCCGGGCCCGGCTCGGGCTCAGCGCGGGGCCCGCGCCCGCGCCGTTCACCCTGCACGTCGACGGCGTCAGCTACGGGGGACTGCGCCTGCCCGGTCTCCTGGTGGGCTGGATCGTGAGAAACTTCGACCCGACCCCGCGCCTGCGGCGACTGCCCATGGCGGTGTCGGTCGCCCCGATCTCCATCGGGGCAGGGCGGCTCGAGGTCGGTCGAGACCCGGATCCGTCCTGCCTGCCAAAGGAGTCACGCTGATGGCCGAGAGCCTGCCGGACAAGAAGGCGCGCGCCCGCAAGATCATGAGCCGCCTCGCCCGCGTCTATCCGGACGCGCGGACCGAGCTCAAGTTCGGCACCCCGCTCGATCTGCTGGTGGCCACCATCCTGTCCGCCCAGTGCACCGACGAGCGCGTCAACGCGGTCACCGCCGAGCTGTTCCCGCGCTACCGGCGCGCGCAGGACTGGGCGAGCGTGCCGTTGCCCGACCTGGAGCGCGAGATCCACTCGACCGGATTCTTCCGGGCCAAGGCCCGCTCGATCGTCGGGATGGCCAAGGGCCTGGTCGAGCATCACGGCGGAGAGGTGCCCCGCACCCTCGATGAGCTGGTCGCGCTGCCCGGGGTGGGGCGGAAGACGGCCAACGTGGTGCTCGGCAACGCCTTCGGCATCCCGGCCCTGGCGGTCGACACCCACGTGTTCCGGGTGTCGCAGCGCCTGGGTCTGGCCCGCGGGGACGACCCCGAGAAGATCCACGACCAGCTGTGCCTGGTGCTGCCCCAGTCGGGCTGGACCCAAGCGAGCCACCTGCTCATCCTCCACGGTCGGCGGGTCTGCTTTGCCCGGAAGCCGGCCTGCCCCACCTGCCCGGTGGAGGCCCTCTGCCCCTTCACCGGCAAGACCAGGGCGGCCAAGCCGGTCAAGGCCGCGGCCCGTCCCCGTCCGCGACGGTCCGGCAGTTGACCCGGTGGGGCCGTTCCTTTATGATTACCCGTTGCCATTCAACGGGGGGCTCCGGACGAGATCATGACGACGCTGATGCCGAAGGAAGAGGAAGTCGAGCGCAAGTGGTTCCTGGTCGACGCCAGTGACCGGGTGCTGGGCCGTCTGG
>WNFJ01149502.1_pt1 | contig 10021 bp, 10 predicted proteins | sample 5400461 | NCBI WGS metagenome assembly WNFJ01 (sample SAMN13153349, study PRJNA577476) | soil metagenome | isolation source: 115 cm saprolite on Douglas fir-dominated hillslope | place: USA:California | collected 2013-09-17
CGGTATTTCTCGGCGGCGCCCATGTCTTCCCCGGCGGCTCGCTCGACGAAGCGGATGCCGATCCGCGCGTCCTGCGCCGGCTCCTCAACCTCGACGTCAAAGACCCTCCTGCGCCGTACCGGGTTGCGGCAGTGCGCGAATGTTTCGAGGAAGCGGGGATTCTTCTGGCCTGGGACGAAAAAGGCAAACAAATCGCGGCGCAGCGCGCCGATTCGCTGATGCACTGCCGCAAGCGGCCGTTCCTCGAGCTGCTCGAAGCCGAAAACCTGTTCATCCCGGCGAACGCGCTCGCCTATTACGGCCACTGGATTACCGCGCCGGGACGCGCGCGGCGCTTCGACACGCGTTTTTTCGTCGCCCTTGCGCCCGAGGGCCAGGCGGGCTCGCACGACGCGACAGAGACCGTGCACGACCTCTGGATCGGCCCGCGCGAGGCGCTCGAGCGCGGCGCGCGCGGCGAGCTCGAGCTGGTGTTCGCGACCCAGCACACGCTGCACGATCTGAAGAGCTTCCCGAGCGCGAGGCAGGCCTTCGAGCACGTGCTCGCCCAACCCGAGGTCGAGGTGAACCGCGCCTGCTGGGCACAGGGCAAGGAGGGCGCGAAGCTGTTCCGCCGCGCCGACGCGGCGTATTTCGAGATCCACTGGAGCGATCCGGACGAATCCGGCGAGACCACCTACGACCTCGCACCGGGCGTGCCGAAGCGGCTCGATCGCTGGGTACGGCGCATCATCGCACCCAACCCCGGAGTGATGACCGGCCCCGGCGCGAGCGCGACATCGCGATCATCGACCCGGGGCCGGCAATTGATTCGCACATTCAGATTCTTCTTGCTGAAACGAAAAACCGGCTGCGCTGGATCCTGTGCACCCACACTCACATGGACCATTCGCCCGCCGCGGCTGCGCTCAAGGCCGCGACCGGCGCGCAGGTGCTCGGGCGCCCGGCGCCCGAGGGCCAGGACGCCACCTTCAAGCCCGATTTCGCGGTCGAGAGCGGCCAGCGCATCCAGATAGGGGAAACGAGCGGCTCGATAACCCTGCGCGCCATCCACACGCCAGGGCATGCGTCGAATCACCTCTGCTACCTCCTAGAAGAGACGCGCATGCTGTTCACCGGCGACCACGTGATGCAGGGCTCCACCGTGGTGATCAATCCCCCCGACGGCGACATGCGGGCGTATCTCGCGTCGCTCGAGAAGCTGCTCGGCGAGGATCTCGCGATCATCGCTCCGGGGCACGGCTATCTCATCGGCGCGCCGCACAAGGAGCTGCGGCGGCTGATCGCGCATCGCCTCGGCCGCGAGCAGAAAGTGGTGCGCGCGCTCGAGCAGCTCGGCGACGCCTCGGTCGAGGACCTGCTGCCGCTCGTCTACGACGACGTGCCGGCGCGCATCCACCGCGTGGCGGCGCGCTCGCTCACGGCGCACCTCGAGAAGCTCGCTGCGGAGGGCGCGGTACGCGCGGCGGGCGAGCGCTACACGCTGGTAAAATCCCGCCGGGCTGGCTAAGATCGCTGCACGAGGAGGTTTGCGCCATGGGGAATGAAGACAAGACGCTGCGGATGGTCACCAATCTCGATCGCGGCGCGATCGAAGGCAAGCTCGCCGAAGTGCGCAAGGCGGCGCAATCGAAGAGCCTCGCCGAGCTGGCGTCCATGTTCGCCGGGGTCGAAGGCATGCCGCGCGCGCAGATCGAGACGCGGGTCGGCAACGCGCTCAAGTGGCTCGCCGACAAGCCCCAGCATCAGAGTATCACCGCGCAACTCGAGCTCGTGGAGCTCAACCTCAAGAATCTGAAGTAAGCCTGAGCTTCGACTACGACCTCTTCACCATAGGAGGCGGCTCGGGGGGCGTGCGCGCAAGCCGCGTCTCCGCGGTATACGGCGCGCGCGTCGCGATCGCGGAGCCCGGGCATTTCGGCGGCACCTGCGTCAACGTCGGCTGCATCCCCAAGAAGCTTTTCTCCTACGCGGCGCACTGGCGCGAGGAATTCGAGGTGGCCGCAGCCTACGGCTGGACGGCCGGCGAGCCGCGCTTCGACTGGCCGACGCTGCTCGCCAACAAGGACCGCGAGATCGCGCGCCTGAACGGGGTCTACGAGCGCGCGCTCACCGGTGTCGGCGTGAAGATTCACCGCGCGCGGGCCAGGGTCATCGATCCTCATACCGTGGATCTCGACGGCCACGCCTTCAAGGCAAAGCATATCCTGGTCGCCACCGGCGCCTGGCCCCTGATTCCGCCGATTCCCGGGCACGAGCACGCCATCAGCTCGAACGAGGCGTTCCATCTCGAGCGGCTGCCGCGGCGCGCGGTGGTAGTCGGCGGCGGCTACATCGCGCTCGAGTTCGCCTCGATCTTCCACGGCCTTGGCGTGCAGACCACGCTTTCGTACCGCGGCAGGCGCCTGCTGCGCGGCTTCGACGCCGAGCTCGGCAGCCGCATCGCCGAGGAGATGGCGGCGAAGGGCATCGCCATCTGCTTCGGCTGCGAGCCCGCCGCGATGCGCAAGCGCGCCGACGGCAGCCTGCAGATCGAATTCACCGACGGCAGGCTGCAGGACGCCGAGCTCGTGATGTTCGCCACCGGGCGGCGGCCGAACACCGCGCAGCTCGGACTCGAGAGCGCGGGCGTGAAGCTCGCCGCCGACGGCGCGGTAATCGTCGACCGCTTCTCCAGGAGCAGTGTCGAGTCGATCCACGCCATCGGCGACGTGACCAACCGCCTCAACCTCACGCCGGTGGCGACGGCCGAGGCGATGTGGCTCGCGCGCACCCTGTTCCGAGGCGAGCCCACGCCCGTCGACCATGACAACGTGCCGACCGCGGTGTTCGCCAACCCCAACCTCGCCGCAGTCGGGCTCTCGGAAGAACGCGCACGCGAGCGCTACGGCGAGATCGAGGTCTACAAGACGTCGTTCCGCGCCCTCAAGCTGACGCTCACCGAGAGCAGCGAGCGCACCTTCATGAAGCTGGTAGTCGACCGGGCGAGCCAGCGCGTGGTCGGTGCCCACATGATCGGACCCGACGCCGGCGAGGTCATCCAGGGCATGGCGATCGCGGTGAAGGCTGGCGCCACCAAGGCGCAATTCGACGCCACCCTCGGCATCCATCCGACCGCCGCCGAGGAGTTCGTCACCATGCGCGAGAAGGCCGCCTGATGAGGCGGGTTTTTCTTTTCGCCCTGCTGGCGTTGCCCCTGCTCCTGCACGCCGAGGCGACACCGGACGCGATCTGGCCGGACGGCAGCCGCTATTACGGGTCGCTGCGCGATGGGCTGCCTCACGGCAAAGGCCGTTTCGAGGCCCGCACGCGCGATGTCTACGAGGGCGAGTTCGTCGACGGCCAGCTCACCGGCGCCGGCCGCCTCACCGGTCACGACGGGGCGGTTTACGAGGGCGAGTTCAAGCAGTGGCTGTTCGACGGCCAGGGCCGGCTGCGGCTGCCGAACGGCGACGAGTACCAGGGAGGCTTCGCGCGCGGCGTCTACGAAGGCCAGGGGACCCTCAAATACGCGAAACCGCACCCGGACGGGCGCACGCAGGAGAGCGGCGTCTGGCGCCAGGGCCGGCTCGACGATCCGGCCGAGCGCAGCCGCGCCGCGCTCAATGTCGAGCTCGCCCTGCATCACCAGCGGCCGCTCCTCGAAGCGGCGCTCGCTTCTCTCGTCTCCTCCGAGCCAGGCCGGATCAGCCTGTATCTCCTTGCGGTCGCGGGCGACGGCTCGCAGGAGGTGTTCAGGCGCGAGGTCGAATTCGTCCGCGCGCAGTTCGATCGCGAGTTCGGCACGCGCGGCCGGTCGGTCGCGCTCATCAACAGCCGCAATACCGTCGCCTCGGCGCCGATGGCGACCGTGACCAGCATCCGCGCGGCGCTGCAGGCGATCGCGGCCAGGATGAACAGGCAGAACGACATCCTGTTCCTGTTTCTCACCAGCCACGGCGCCAGGGACCACGAGCTGCGCCTGAATCAGAACGCCATGGCGCTGCGCGGCCTGCAGCCCCGCGAGCTCGCCCGCCTGCTCGAGGAGTCCGGCATCCGCTGGAAAGTCGTCGTCGTGTCCGCGTGCTACGCGGGCGGCTTCATCGAGCCGCTGAGAGACAACTACACCCTGGTGATCACCGCGGCACGCCAGGACCGGGCTTCCTTCGGCTGCACGGACGAGAACGAGTTCACCGACTTCGGCCGCGCCTATTTCAAGGAAGCCTTGCCTGCAGCGACGTCGTTCCAGGAAGCCTTCGAGAAGGCGCAGGCGCTGGTCGAGGAATGGGAAACGAAGGCGAAAGAGGAGCGCTCGCTGCCGCAGATCCACAACCCGCGCCCGATCGCCGATCAGCTGCAACGCTGGTGGGCGCAGAAGCAGCGATGAGACCGGAACCGCTCGCCTCAGCCGAGCGCACGCCACACCAGGGAGCCGCCTGAGGCGAGCAGCAGCAGCGAAACCACACGCATCAGCACGTCGCGCGGAATTTTCACGAAGGCCTTGGTTGCGATGAAGATGCCGGCGAGCGCCGCGGGCACCGCTGCGAGCGCTGCCAGCCAGACCCCGGGATCGAGCAGCAGCCCGGTAGCGAGGAACGCGAGTACCCGCAGCGAAATGCTGGTCATGGTCGCGAAGCCCATCGTGGCGCGGAACTGCTCCTTGGTGAGCCCGCGCTGGGAAAGGTAGATCGCGTACGGCGGCCCGCCGGCGCCGAACAGCGTGCTGGTAATGCCGCCGGCGAATCCGGCGAGCCAGGCCCAGGCGGCGGAAACGGGCTTCAGGTGTTCGTGGCGCATCAGCGCATAAACGGCATAGGCGACCACAAAAACCCCGAGCAGCAGCATCCCCGCCTGGCGCGGCAGATTCACCAGCAGCGTGACGCCGAGCGCAGTGCCGGCGACGATCATCGGCGCGAGGCGCAGCCATTCGGCGCGCACCGCGTTCCTCGGGTTCTCGAACCCCAGGCGCAGGGCCATCGACAAGTCCGAGATCGCGAACAACGCCAGCGCGAACTTGAGCGGCACGAGGTGCGTGGCGAGCGGGATCGTGACCAGCGCCGCGCCGAAGCCGGTGATGCCGAAAACCAGGGCGCCGAGAAAGGCGATCGCGGCGAGCGCCGCGACTTCGTGAAATTCGATCAGACTTTGACTGCTGGATTCAGCGAATAGAGGCCGGTGAGCCTGGCGCTGCCGAGCACGTGGCGCTGGATCGCCTTCAGCACCTCGGCTGCGCCGAACCTGCGCTGCACCGGGCATTTGTCGAGGTCGAGAGCGTAAAGCGTAAAGATGTAGTGATGCGCGATCGAATCGTTCCACGGCGGGCAGGGGCCGTCGTAGCCGTAATAGTCGCCCGCCATGTCCGGGTTGGCTGCGAACCAGGCGGTGTAGTCATTGATGCCCTGGCGCGTGCCGCGCGGCGCGAGCGGCCCCTGCTTGCCCTTGGCGGTGACGCCGCTCGAGAACTCGCCGTCGCGGATCGGGCTGCCGCTCGCCGGCATGTCGATCAGCACCCAGTGACAGAAGCCGACGCGCGGCAGCGAAGCCGGGATGCTGCGGCCTTCCTGGTTGACGTCGTCGGGCCTGGAAGGCACGTCGGGATCGTGGCAGATGAGCACGACCGATCGCGTGCCCTTCGGCAGGTCGGTCCAGGCGAGATGCGGGTTGCGGTTCTGGGACGGGCGGATGTGGCTCTTGGGATCCTGCACCGCGAAGGCGCAGTAGCCGGGAATGGCGCCGCCATCCCGGAAACTGTCGCTCGCGAGTTTCATGGGAAAATTATAAGCTCGCGCGCAGTGCAGCGATTCATCGCGCGCAGCCGCGAGACGTAGCGCGGGAAAGGCAGGCCGAAGCGCGCTTCGAGCAACTCCGCGCGGCGGCGCAGCGCTTGCCATTCGAAGGCCGGCGCAATGCCTTTGAAGGCAAACGCGACGATGTTCGGATCGTAGAGCGCGGGCATGGCGAGCACCGCGCCGCCGAATGCGGCCTCGAGACGCTGCAGGGCTTCGTCGAGCATAGGGTCGTCGTCCATGAAATTGACCACCATCGCGCCGGGCTCGGCGAGCGCGAGGGATGCGGCGTCGTAGAACTCGGCGCTCGCGAGCTGCGGCACATGCTGCTCGTCGTGAAACGCATCGACTACCAGCACGTCGCAGCATTCGGGCGACAGAGCCTCGGCGCCATCGCCGATCTCGACCGAGAGACGCGCGTCATTGGGTGGCAGCTCGAAATGCGCGCGGGCAGCGGCTACGACACGCGGATCGAGCTCGACCACGCGCAGTCTGGTTTTTCTGAAATGCTGGAAAAAAAACTTCGCCAGGGAACCGCCGCCGAGACCGATCATGAGCGCCTCGCGCGGCTCGGGATGGAACAGCAGGAACGCCATCATGCAGCGCGTGTAGTCGAGCGCGAGCGCGTACGGGTCGGCGAGGCGCATCGCGCTCTGGATCGCCTCGCCGCCGACATGCAGCGTGCGCACGCCGCGCGCATCGTTAACCGCTACCGATGCTTTTTGCTTGCCGATGGCTTCTTCCTCAGCGCAAGGCGCCCTCGCGCTGATGGGCCACAGCGCCTCGACCACGCCGCCCCGCACGCAAACGTACCAGTCGTAAAGATTGACGGTCGGATCGCAATTGCCCGGGACGAAAAGCAGCTTCTCGCCCAAGCGATCTTGCCGTGCTCGTCCGACGCCTGGACGTAGTCAAGCCCCGATTTATGCCACACCGTGGGCATGCCGGAGTCGACGCTCGACGCCTTGAGGCCGGCGTCGACGATGGCGCGATCGGGGGCCGGGCGGCTCATCACGGTGCTCAGCACGAAGAGCGCATGCTCGAAGCGCGGCAGCGGCGCCGCCCATTCGTTCCTGGCGTAATCGGCGTCCATGAAGACATACGAGCCGGGCTGGATCTCGCTCCAGGCGCCCGACTCGACTTCCAGCATGTAGGTGCCGCTTCCCGCTCCGGTGACGATGGGGCAATCGATTGCGTTCTCTCGCAGCAGCTCCCTTGTCAGCCTGACATCAGCCGCGGCTTTTTCGATGATCGCGCGACGCTCGGCGACCGAGCGCACGTGCTGCGCGCGACCGTGATAGGCCTGGAGCCCGGCAAAGCGCAACGGCCTGGAATTCATGACCACTTTTGCCAATTCCACGGCAGCCTGGCCGGGTTCAATGCCGCAGCGGCGCATGCCGAGCTCGAGCTCCACGTAGACATCGAGCTTTGCGCCTGCAGCCGCTATTTGACGGACATTCTCCGGGTTGTCGACGCACACGCCGATGCGGGCACGGCGCGAAAGCTCGGCGAGCCGCGCGAGCTTCTGCGCGCCAACCACTTCATTCGAAACCAGCACATCGCCGATACCGCCCTCGACCATCGCCTCGGCCTCCGACACCTTCTGGCAGCAGACGCCGACCGCGCCGGCGGCAATCTGGCGTTTCGCGATCTCCGGGCACTTGTGGGTCTTCGCGTGGGGACGTGCGCGGACGTTACGGCCCTTCAGCGTTTCCCCAAGAGTCGCAAGATTCTTTTCGAAAGCATCCAGCTCGACGATGAGAGCCGGCGTGTCGACATCTTCCAGCCGCTGGCCGATCGAAGCCGGCGCTCGCATGGCTAGGCGGAGGCTGCCTTCCTGAAACGCTGGTGCAGCGCGTAGGCGCCGGTCGCGGCCGCGATCAGGCCGACGATCGGAGCCGCGACCAGGTTGACGCGCTCCCAGCCGCCCGCGGTCACGGTGAGGCCGGAGGTGAAGGAGGAGATCGCCATCATGATGAAGATCGCCTGGTCGTTGGCGCCCTGAGCCTTGGCGCGCTCCTCGGGGCGGTAGGTCTCGGTGAGCAGCGTCGTGCCGCCGATGTAGAGGAAGTTCCAGCCCACGCCGAGCAGCACCAGCGACCACCAGAACTGCGCCACCGAGATGCCGGAGAGCGCGATGCCGATCGAGCAGAGGTTGAGGACCGCGCCCGCGAACATCACCGGCAGCACGCCGACGCGCCGGATGAGCGGGCCGGTGACGAACGACGGCGCGAACATGCCGACGACGTGCGAGGAGATGATGAAAGCCGCGTCGCCGTACGGGTGACCGCAGGCTTGCATCGCGATCGGCGTCGAGGTCATGAGGAAGTTCATCACGCCGTAGCCGAGCGCGCCCGAGAGCACCGCGACGATGAATTTCGGCTGCGCCGCGATTTCCCCGAGCGGCCGGCCGGAGGCCGCCTGCTCGGCGGCCGTCGGATCGGGGATGCGGATGAACCGCAGCAGCACGACCGTCACCAGCGCGAACGCGATCAGCGACAGGTACGCGCCCATGAACCTGGGTCCCGCGAGCTCGACGGTGAAGCGGCTCACGCCTGGCCCGAGAATGCCGCCCACCAGCCCGCCCGCGAGGACCAGCGAGATCGCCGTCGCCCTGAAATCCGCGCTCGCCGCATCCGCCGCCGCGAAGCGGTAATACTGGCCGTAGGCGTTGTACACGCCCCAGACGAGCGTGCCGAAGCACAGCAGCCAGAAGCTTTGCAGCGCCATGGCCGTGGCACACAGCAGCGCGCCGGCGATTCCCCACAGCGTGCCGAGCGTGAAGCCGCGCTGCCGCCCGGCGCGCTTCATGTGAAGCGACGCCGGCATCGTGCCGATCGCGCCGCCGAGAATCCAGCAGGTCACCGGCAGCGTGGCGATCGCCGCGTACGGCGCGAGCGCAAGGCCCGCGAGCCCGTTGATCGCGATCAGCGTCGCATTGTTGGTGAACAGCATCGCCTGGCAGGCCGCGAGCAGGCCGACGTTGCGTTGGGTACTGTTCATTTATACAGTATCGGGATAACATTGCATTATGGCGGAAACCTATCTTCGCGGAGCGCGCTCGTTCTTGCAGGGGCGTTTCGAAAGCGCCCTGCGCGAGCCGTTCGACGACGGCTGGACCGCCGAGGAGAAGGACGCGCGCCTGCTCGAGACCACGGTCACCGAGGAGCGCGCGCGCTCGATTATCTCGCGCAACGACTCGCCCGACATCGGCTTCGAGCAGTCGATCAACCCGTACCGCGGCTGCGAGCACGGCTGCATCTACTGCTACGCCCGCCCGAGCCATGCCTACCTCGAGCTCTCGCCGGGACTCGACTTCGAGACCAAGCTCTTCGCCAAGACCAACGCGGCGGAGCTGCTGCGCGAGGCGCTCTCCCGGCCGGGCTACAGGCCGAGCCCCATCGCGCTCGGCGCCAATACCGACTGCTACCAGCCGATCGAGCGCAAGTACCGGATTACGCGAGGCATTCTCGAAGTCCTGGCGGAATTCGAGCATCCCGTCACGCTGGTCACCAAGTCAGCTCTGATCGAGCGCGATCTGGATATATTGGCGCCGATGGCGCAGAAGAACCTGGTCAAGGTATTCGTGTCGATCGGCAGCCTCGACCGCTCGCTCGCGCGCAAGCTCGAGCCGCGCGCCGCTAGCCCGCAGCGCCGCCTGGATGTTCTTAAAGCCCTTTCAAATAACAAAATCCCCTGTGGAGTGATGGTCGCCGCGCTCATCCCGGCGCTCAACGACAAGACCATGGAGCAGGTGTTGGAAGCTGCTGCTGCCGCGGGCGCGGCGGAAGCGGCTTACGTCATCTTGCGGCTGCCGAACGAGCTGAAGACGCTGTTCAAGGAATGGCTCGCCGCCCACTATCCCGAGCGCGCCGAGCACGTCATCAGCATCGTGCGCCAGATGCGCGGCGGGCGCGAGAACGACCCTGATTTCGGCACGCGCATGAGCGGCACCGGGAAATTCGCCGAGCTGGTGGAAAAGCGCTTCGAGATCGCCTGCCGGCGCTTCGGCCTGAACGCACACGGCGCCGGGCGCGAGCCGCCCGGGCTCGACTGCAGCCGCTTCAGGCCGCCCGCCGCGGGCGGCCAGATGGCGCTGTTCTGAAAAGAAGGCTTCTCCTCGCCCTGGGCTGGGCCTGGGCCGCGGCGATCGTCTGGCTGTCGCTCATGCCCTCGCCGCCGACGCCCGATTTCGAGCAGAGCGACAAGCTCGGGCATTTCCTCGCCTATGGCGGCCTGATGTTCTGGTTCTGCCA
>WNFJ01046420.1_pt2 | contig 10020 bp, 7 predicted proteins | sample 5400461 | NCBI WGS metagenome assembly WNFJ01 (sample SAMN13153349, study PRJNA577476) | soil metagenome | isolation source: 115 cm saprolite on Douglas fir-dominated hillslope | place: USA:California | collected 2013-09-17
TGTCGGTCCCGCCGTATTACGATGCCGGCGTTTTCGAAGGAGGGGACGAAGAAGACTACTGAATAGCTAGCCGGCAAGGACGGGACGCCGTCTTCGCTTGCGCGTCAAACGTGTTGGCAATGCAGTCTCCTGTAGTCCAAAGGGGTCGCGGGACCGTCGGAGCCACCCGTTTCCCGACGGGGGTCCCGACGTGGGATCAGCCTCTCCGGAGTGAAATGGGCCGACGGAGGTCCTTCGCCGGGCGACGAGGCGATGTGTTGTCCAGGACCCAGGCCCGCTGAGAAACTCGAGGAGCGGGATCGCAACTTCGAGGAAGCGATCCGTTCGCATGTGGGGTCATTCTCGAGCCGCTACAGAGAAGCCACCAGCGCGCTCACGCTCTTTTTCGCATCGCCAAAGAGCATCAGCGTATTTTCGTTGTAGCAAATGGCGTTGTCGACGCCTGCGTATCCTGCGCTCATTCCGCGTTTGAGCATGACCACCTTTGCGGCTTTCCACGCTTGCAGAACCGGCATCCCGTAAATGGGACTCGACGGGTCGGAAAGCGCACTGGGATTGACGATGTCGTTGGCGCCGATGATCATCACGACATCGGTCGACGAGAAGTCATCGTTTATCTCGTCCATCTCTTTGACGATGTCGTAGGGCACGTTCGCCTCGGCCAAGAGCACGTTCATATGCCCCGGCAAGCGACCCGCGACGGGATGGATCGCGTAGCGAACGTGCACGCCGCGCTCGGCCAGGGCCGTTGTCAGCTGCTGCACCGGGTGCTGAGCCTGGGCGACGGCCATCCCGTATCCGGGCACGACGATCACGTTCTTGGCGGAACGCAGCAGATCGCTCACCTCTTGTACGCTGGCCTCGTGCACCGGGCGGGTCCCCACCGCGGTCGCGGCGGTGCCTGGAGCGGGTGCCGCTCCGAACCCCCCGAACACGACGTTCCATATGGACCGGTTCATGGCACGGCACATGATGGTGCTGAGGATCGCTCCGCTGGAGCCCACGAGTGCGCCGGTGATGATCAGCAAGTCGTTCGAAAGCATGAACCCCGCCGCCGCCGCCGCCCACCCCGAGTAGCTGTTGAGCATCGAGACGACGACCGGCATGTCGCCACCGCCAATCGCAACCACCAGGTGCACTCCGAGGACCGACGCGATTGCGGTGATTGCGAGCAATGCCGTGATCGCTTCCGGAGGGGGCGCCCGTAGAACGAGTGCGCCCAGCCCCAAGCACGCGGCCACCATGCTGGCGTTGATCAGGTGCCTGGCCGGGAAGAGCAATGGCCTGCTTCCGAAGCTGCCGCGCAATTTCCCGAACGCGACGACCGATCCAGTGAACGTGATGGCTCCGATGAATACGCCCGCGATGACTTCCCCTTCTTGCACAGCTCCTGCTTCGTGAGCCGGTTCGAGATAGCTGGCTATGCCCACGAGCACCGCCGCCGCGCCTACGAAGCTGTGCAGGATCGCGACGAGCTCCGGCATTGACGTCATCGCAACGCGCGATGCGACCACGGCGCCGACCAATGCTCCGGCGCCGACGGCCGCTCCGAGCCACGCGGCCCCCGCGGCTCCTACGGCGCCTGCTCCACCAAGACCTTCGCGCGGCAAGAGCACGGCAATCGCCGTCATCGCGATGGCCAGCAGCATGCCGAGCGCGCCGTACGCGTTGCCCCGTCGTGCGCTCTCCTGCGCGGAGAGGCCACGCAAGCTCAGAATGAAAAGAAGGGCCGCGCCGATGTACGTCAGCTTCTGGACGGCTCCGAACATTGCGATCATCGCCGGAACATCTTCAGCATTCGGTGGGTGACGAGAAATCCCCCCGCCACGTTGATTGACGCAAGGAAGATGGCGACGACCGCAAGCGCCATTGCGGTGCCGACGGCTGATGTTCCTAAGAGCATCAAGCCGCCGATGAGGATGATCCCGCTAATGGCATTGGTCACGCTCATCAGGGGTGTGTGCAAAGCCGGCGTGACGTTCCAGATGACGTGCCAGCCGACGACGCACGCAAGCAGGAACACGGTCAAGTGCTGCAAGAACTCGCCGTGCGCGAAGAGCCCCGCCGCAAAGAGCGCGCAGCCCACGGCAAGAAGGAAGATCGCGCCTCCTCGGCTCGATTTCGGGGCTGGCGGTGCCACAAGGGTCGACGCCTGCGGGCGAGGCTCTCCAGAGCGGGGTTTGGGTCGAGTGGGCGGCGGCCAGAGCAACTTGCCCTTGTCGAGCACGACAATCCCGCGGTGGACTTCGTCTTCCAAGTTGAGCGCGATGTCTCCGCGGCTTGGGTCGAAGACGTCGGCGAGCAGGTTGTAAATCGTCGTGCCATAGAGCTCGCTCGCCTGACGCGCCATCCGGCTCCCGAGATCGGTGAAGCCGATGATTTTTACGCCGAACTTCTCGACAATCTTGTCCCGTTCGGTCAGCGCGCAGTTTCCCCCTTGCTCGGCCGCCAGATCGACGATGACGCTGCCGCGACGCATGCTCACCACCGCCCCCGAGGTGATGAGTTGGGGCGCGGGACGGCCCGGCACTATTGCGGTCGACACGATGATGTCGACGTCCTTGGCGTGTTGCGTGATGAGCGCCTGCTCCGCGAGAATGTATTCAGGGCTCATCTCCTTGGCGTATCCGCCGGCTCCCTCGCCGGATTCCGCGAACTCGAAGAGCAGAAAGGTGGCGCCCAAGCTCTGCACCTGCTCGCGCACGCTCGGTCGTGTGTCGAAGGCACGCACAACTGCGCCGAGGCTGCGCGCGCAGGCGATGGCTGCGAGCCCCGCGACGCCCGCGCCGACGACCAGTACATGCGCCGGCTTGACGCGACCGGCGGCGGTGATCTGCCCCGGGAAAAACATCCCAAAGTGCGCCGCGGCTTCCACAACGGCTCGGTAGCCCACGATGTTCGCGAACACACTTAGCGCATCCATGCCCTGCGCCCGCGTGATGCGCGGTACGGTGTCCATCGCCAGCACGGTCGCCCTACGCGCAGCCAACATCTCGATGAGTGCCGCGTTCTGGCCTGGCCAGATGAAGCCAATGAGCCTGCCGCCCTCCTTGAGCAACTCGGCTTCATGGCGACCGTCCGGCAAGAGCTGCGGCGGGCGCACCTTGAGAACAAGGTCTGCCTCTCGATAGAGCTGCTCGGCGTCGGGGACGATCATGGCTCCGACTTCGGCGTAATTCGCGTCGAGTGACTCAGCGCCCTCGCCGGCACCCGACTGCACGATGACTTCGAGACCCAGCTTCGCGAGCTTGGCGACAGTCAGCGGCGTCGCAGCGACGCGGCGCTCGCCGGCCGCCACTTCCCGGGGGATGCCTACTTTCACGCGGCGCAAGTTACCACGCTGCCGATCGCTGTTTGTTCTGGTTTTGAGTCCGCGGCCCGTCTAATGGAGCACGCCGCGAACCTTGACTTTCACTTTGTCGCGGCCCTCGACGTACATCTCGAGCGGCACGACCGTTCGCGACCAGCTCGGGAACGCCTCCGGGCCCGCATTGCTGCTTTGCGGCCGGAGCGCGTCGAGCGTAAACGTGGGAAGTCGTTGCGTTACGTGCCCGCGGTAGGCGATTCCCTGCGACGGCACGCGGAACTGGATGACGACGGTGCGGGGGGGAACCGCCTGACGAGGCTCGTTCGCCAGCAGTTGATCAAGATTCTCGGGCGGTGGCAGTTCCGGCACGATGTCGTACCCGGGCAGAACGTCGAGCTCGACGTCCTTACCGCTCAACTCTAGCGGCATTGTGACTTCCAGGACGCGCGTCTGTTCCGGGCCGTTCTCGGGCACCAGGTGAAGTCGCAGACGCGCCCGCGCACCTGCGTCGACCACCGGGTCCAGGACCTCCACGCCCCGCAGGCGCCATAGGTCGCGCGCGTACTTGATCTCGAACCGAGCTTGCACTCTCTCGATGCGCGCATGCTCCCAAGGGTTATTCAGCACGTCGCCCAAGGTGGTGACCAGTTTCGAGTGCAGCCACTCGCCGGCTTCGGGCGTGCCTCCGCTTGAGATGCCGACGTCCTCCAACTGGATGTTGCCATGGCCGCCCACGGTAACTTGAGAAGTGAGCTTCCAGGTCACGTCTCGTCGTTCGCTGGTCGTCGCCTCGATGAGAGACGCCAGCGCGACGCCAGCGAGCCCGGGACCGAGAAACTTGTCCTCCGTGACCTCGGAATGCCAATGGGTGCGCGGGGCGCCCACGACGCCAACGATATCAACGTCAATGGGAACGACGGGTGCTACGAGCCCCTCGTCCACGATGATCGCGCTCTGCCGATCCTGGACCAGCGTGCCGAGAGAGCGGGCGCACTCGCCGACTTTGTGAGAAGCCGCCGCGCTTGCGTTGATCCACAGCACGCGCCCCACGCACGTCGGAATGGCCTCATCGCCCCCGTTGAGCATCGGGTGGCCGAATCCCGCGAGTTTTCCGGCGCCGTCGACGTAGGTCGCCGTTCCGAGCCCCATCATCGATACGTCTCCTCGCGCAAGCTGGACGCCAAGGCCGCCTCCATTGACGAAATGCCGCGGCGCGTTCGGGTCGTTCGCCGTGCCGCCTCCGCCCTGCAGCGGCTCGAGGCCGAGCGGCTCGACCAGCGTGCGCAGCGCCTGCGCGGCCCGATCGCCGACCCCGGCCATCATCAGTGGCGTCGCCGCACGGACGAAGCCGCGCGCAGGCTCGGGTCCTGCGCCGAGTCGAGCGGCGAGTTGTCGCGCATGCTCGCGCAGATCGTAGGTGCCCGGAGGGCCGTCAAACGTCGTGGCCGAAGCGTGGTGTTCAGGCTGCGATCGCGCGGCCGCCGCTTGGGGCAAAGGCGCGCTCGACTCGAGGGGCCAGAAACCTGCTGGGATCGGGCGTCGCAATTCGGTCAACATCAAGTCGATGGGCGTCACGCCCGCGACTGGTTCGACCTCGAACTGCGAGAGACTGTATGCGTACGCACCGGCGAGTCGACCGTCGAGGTAAATGGGGCTTCCGCTCATCCCGCGTACCGTCTTGACGATATCGAGCCGCGGGTTTGGAGTCTTGATCACGATGAGCGACTCGCCCGGGCGGAAACTCTGGAGCACTCCGATCACCTCGACGTCGAACCGCTCCGGCTGCGTCCCGCGGAAGACGGTCAGACCGTAGCCCTTCATGCCTTCTTTGATCTCCGCAGGGGAGATCGTTGGGGGCTTGGCGTCGCCACGAGCGAGCGGGGCGCTTGCGCCGAGCGCGACCAGGATTCCTACCGAGACCGCGCTGAGCAGCGTCGAAAGTTGTCGCACCAGGCCAGTCTACGGGATGACCACTTCCTTGACGAGCGAGCGGCACGTGCCTGCGGCGCATACGGCTCCTCGGATTGTGCCAATTCCGGCGGGCGCACCCCTGACGACCGCTACCTTTTCGCTCAAGTTGAACTTCGACTTGTCGAGCTTCGCCTCCCCCACGATAAGCTTCCAGGGATATTCGGGATTGATGTGCCAATCCCCCTTGGCCACCACAGTCACCTGGCCCTTCGATACACTCACGTCGACGTCGTCGTCTGCGCGGGCAGACGTCGTCCAAGCGGTAAGGAACGTGAACGCGGCGAGCACGGCGCCGGTCCACAGAGAAAGCACCGAGAGCGGTTGGCAAGACGGCATCGCAAAAACTCCTTGCCCAGGGATTCTAGCGCCGAACGGCGAACGAGCCACGCGCGCTCAAAGCGTCTCGAGATAGGCTGTCATGTCCGAAACATCTTGTTGCGATAAGAAAGAGACCGATCCGTGGCCTAACGTCGAGCAGGCGAGGGAGAAGCGATCCGCAACGCTCTTCGCGACAGATCGATCATCCCTTTGCGGGTCCGGAGTCACAGTGTCTCGAGGTACGCCGTGAGGTCGGCAATCTCTAGACCCGATAGCGCTCCGACCCCTCCGTGACCCTTGGTCGAGCATGTCGTGAAGCGCTCGCCGAGGGTCCTCGCGCGGCCGTTGTGAAGGAGGGGCGCGCGCCAACCCACGCCGACCAGGGGTGGGACCTGAAACGCCGCGCCGGTGCCCACATCGACCGTTTGGTTGTTCGTGAACTTCGGCCCGGAGTGGCACGCTGAGCACGCCGTGTCGGCGCGTTCGAACAGTGTGCGCCCGCGCTGAGCGGCTGCCGGGTCGACCCAGCTCGGAGCCGGCGGAGCGGGAATGGCTTCGAGCCAGCTCGTGAGCGCATCCATCTGCGAACCTTGAAGCGTCGCGCCGTTCATCCGCCCCGTGTAGACGTCCTGCGTCAGGGCAGCGAGGTCCTTTTCGTCGCCCGGCCAGTGATAGGGAGCTGTTCCCGCAATGGTTCCGCGCATTGACGGCGTGCGACGAGGCAAGCCATCGAGCATCCACACATGTCCGTCGTCGCCTCCTTCCGGGTGACAGGACGCGCACGCGATGAGCGCTCCCGCCGCCGCGTGGAAGATGTCATGTCCGGAGTCGGCGCGTGAAACCGTCGAGAGCACAATCTCGGTTCGCTGCAACTGCGCCGGCCACGGAGTGGCTGCGGGAGCGGAGCTGCTCCGCATGTCGATCACCCAAAGCTTCGCTGGCTCGCGCGTTTGCACGAGCAAGTGCCCGCTGCCGTCGAACGCGGCTGCAATGGGTTGGCCGGCGACCGACATGCCGCCGTTGGACGGGGCGGGTGGCGGGACGGGCGCAGCGTTCGCCGGAACCGCAGGCCCCGCATCAAAAAAGGCAGGGGCGGGCACGAGGGACGCCCCATCAAAAAAGCCGGCCCCCGCGAGTGGCTTGCCGCCGAACCTCATGGGACCGCCGGCGATGGCGAACCCGCCATCGGCCATAGGCGCGAGCCCCTCTGTAGGGGGTGGCCCGCCGCCGAATCCGGCGTCTACGCCGTTAGGCAGCCCGACGAAAACGAGCACCGGCAACCCGGAGGTGAATGCGTCTCCGGGGGAAACGACGACAGCGAACGAGCCGTCTGGGGACACGGCCACATCCACGGGCAGGACGGCGCCCAGCGATACGCTCGACTGCACGCGTCCGTCTGCGCCCATCATCGTGCAGTGACTTGTCACCGGGCCGCCAGCGTCCTGTCCGGACCCATTGTACCCACCCGGAAAATGGGTCGGGACAGGCTCGGTCGAGTGCTCCTGGTGCACAGTGACAACGCTCTGCGATGGCCCTTCGACCGCCCTCCAAAGCACGCGAGGCTGTTGTTGAAAGGACACTGTGGCGAGTGTGTCTCGCGACAAGACGGCTCCTCCGCCGCTTGTCCCCACGTGAAGGATCTCCGCCGAGCGAAACGTGGTGATGTCGAGCGACCCGCTGCGGACTAGGACGTCCCGCAGGTCGCGCTCGACGACTCGCGTCTGTGCAGCCGCGCCGCCCGCCGATGGCAACGCGACGAGCTCGCCTGTGGCGCATGCGACCCAAACGAGGTCGCTAGACTTGTCCCACGCGACTCCACGCGGCGCGGGGCAGACAGGGCGTCGAGCGACAATGGTGCCGGCGGTCGGATCGATCGTGACGAGCGCGCCACCGGATCGAAGCGCAGCGTGAACGCGTCCGGCGCCATCTTGCACGAGCCTTCCCGGTTCGTCGTGGGGCTGCAAGGCAATCGTGTACGCGACCATTCCGGTGGCGACGTTCACGACGTACAGAAGGTCGCGATCGGGATCGGCCGCCACCGCCGTGTTTCCATCGCTTAGGGCAAGCAGCGTTCCGCCAGAGATCGGCGGGGGCGGAACACTGGCCGTCACAGTGGCGCCGAACGTTGGTTGGGACGACGGAAATTGGATTCCCCTCCCTCCGGCGCTTCCGGCGAAGGTAGGACCAGAAGTGCTAAATCCACCGTCGACGAATGAGGGGGGATCGGCGCAGGCCGACAGCGGCTCGCTCGGAACGCCGGCCTCCGGGCTCGAGGTGGACACAAAGGCCCATCCCACGTCGCCCACCGAGTTGCAGGCAGTTGCACCTGCCGCTGTTGCGGCCATGGCGAAAGCCAAGGAGAGCGCGCTGTTTCTGTTCATCAAGACCCCTCTATTGAGCATGAGCAGCAACTGTGCCGCCGCCCTGCACGCCAATTGCCGGGGATCGCCCGTTCCGTCGTGAGCCACTCTGTGCCGCACCCTGACAGGCGGATCCCGCTGCAGCGAAATCGCGTCGAAACTCGGTGGCAACCCCCGCGCATTGGCCCGTGGGTCAGAGTCTCGTTCGCGATGATGCGCGCCTCGTTTCCCCTCCAGACGATGACTGCGTTCTATACCTCCATGTCCGAGCGCTACCGGGGCGCCTTCGACGCGGCTGACGCGCGCGACCACGCGGCAATTGTTCGACGCCGCGCGGCCGCCGCCGTGCATCTCGAGATCTGGCGTCGTCTTCCGACGGGAGGAGCCATTGTGTGTGTGGTCGCGGATGACCGCCCCGGCTTGTTGTCATTCATCAGCGCGTCGCTGGTTGTTCACCAAATGGATGTCATAACGGTCCAGGCCTACACGAGGGTCGTGCCGGGCACCTCGATGTCCGAAGCCATCGACTTTTTGTGGATCCAACGCGACGCGCCCCATCCGTTGCCAGTGCTTCGGGCCGACATCGCGCGCATCGCTGACGTCTTGCGCGCGCTCATCACCGGCGAGCTGACGATTGAGTCGGCTCTTCGTCGCGTGCGTCCGCTTCGTCCGGCGCCTCCCGGCGCGCGGACCCGCGTCACGTTCGACGACAGTTCGAACGAAGGCACGGTCGTTCTCATGGTCGAGACATTCGATCGGCCCGGTCTCTTGCTTGCCATTACCCAGGCGCTCTTCCAGGCCGAAGTTCAAATCACCGAGACGCACGCGACCACGCGAAACGGTCGGGTGGTCGATTCCTTCACGATCACCGAGCTGGACGGCGCGCCAATCGGCCGGCAGAGGCGCGGTACGGTGCAGATGGAAGTGCTCGCCGCGATCGACCGGCTCGCCCGCGGCTTGCCGTAGCCCCTCGGCGCGCCGGGCTAGGCCTTCTTCGCCGTCTTGGAGCTCGGTGCGTCGGGCGCGTTGGCGCTGTAGCCTTCGATGTGGATCGGAAAAGCGGGGGTGCCAAGACGCCTGCGCTCGCGCTTGTTGCGCTTGCCGTTCGTGGTCATCTTGCGCTTGCGGATGCGCTCAAATTGCTGAGACGAGGAGACCATGGGCGGCGAAAGATGACGGCGCCGGGCACCTTTGTCAATCCAAGCTAAATAGGACCTGTTCTCAGAATGGCAGATACCAGCGCCGTCACCGAGGAGCTCAAAAGCGCCCTTGCCGCGCAGGAGGGTGCGCGCCGCTGGATTTCTAGGCTTTCCATCGTGGCCGGAGTGGCTTTGGCGCTGGTCGGAGCCGTCACCTGGAGCGCCAAGCATCGCCCGCCTCCCCCCGCGAAGTACCTCACGGCGGAAGTCAGCGTCGGCGACGTCGTCGAGAAAGTGCAGGCTACGGGAACAGTGCAGCCGCTCCTTCAGGTCAACGTAGGCGCACAGGTCAATGGCCGCGTCACGCGGGTGCCGGTCGACTACAACTCGGTCGTCAAGAAGGGGGACATTCTCGCCGAGATTGACCCGCTCATCTACGGCACGCAGGTGAGTGCACAGGAAGCCAACCTGGCCTCGCAGAAAGCGCAGCTCCAGCAAGCCAAGGCGTCCGCCGCGAGCACGAATGCGCAGATGCAGACTGCGCGGGTTGCTTTCGAACGCACGCAGCGGCTCTTCGACCAAAACCTCGCCAGCCGTGCCGACTTGGACGCGGCCAGAGGAAACTACGACGCAGCGCGGGCGCAGCACGAGGCGACGGTCGCCGCCGTCGAAAGCCAACACGCCATCATTGAGGCCCAGAAGGCGCAGCTTGGACAGTCGAACGCGAACCTTGGGTACACGAAGATCTATTCACCCGTCGACGGCATCGTCGTCACTCGCGGGGTCGACCCGGGAGCCACGGTTGTGGCCAGCTTTCAGGCGCCCGTTCTGTTCGTCATAGCGCAGGACTTGCGAAAGATGCGCGTGCTCGCCGACGTCGACGAGGCCGACGTCGGTAAGATCGAGCAAGGTATGCAAGCCGATT